>Ga0172372_10000897_pt1 | contig 46228 bp, 32 predicted proteins | sample LakKiv5m_2_FD_114544 | JGI IMG/M metagenome (GOLD analysis project Ga0172372, IMG submission 114544) | Freshwater microbial communities from Kabuno Bay, South-Kivu, Congo - kab_092012_9.5m | ecosystem: Environmental > Aquatic > Freshwater > Lake | place: Democratic Republic of the Congo...
GATGCTGAGTTCCTACGCCTGCGCCATCCCCGGCATCATGGCCACGCGCACCATCGAGACGCCGAAGGACCGGCTCGTGACCATCCTCGTCGCGCCGCTGATGAGCTGCTCCGCGCGTCTGCCGGTGTATGCCGTGCTCATCGCCGCGTGCGTGCCGGCGAAATCGCTTTGGGATTTGAGCTATGAACTCAACCTTGGCTTTGTGAAGTTCAACGCGTTCAGCTTCCTTGGCCTGCAAGGGCTGACCCTGCTCGCGATGTATCTGCTCGGCACCGTGATGGCGCTGGTGATGGCGTGGGTGTTCAAGAAAACCCTGCTCAAGGGCGAGACGCCGATGCTCATCATGGAACTGCCGCCCTACAAGCGCCCCGTGGCCACGACCATCCTGCGCCACATGTGGGACCGCTCGAAACTCTTCCTCCGCCGCGCCGGCACGGTGATCCTTGGCATCAACATCGTGCTGTGGTTCCTGGCGACGTATCCGAAGCAAGCTGGGATTGAAGATGAGTTCGAGGGTGGAAGAAGCCGCGCGGTGGCATCCGCGCTCGGCACTGGACATCTCACTTACGGTGGACCCGACTTCAAGAAGGGTGGCACCAACATCACTTACTCAGGTCCAGCCGCTGACATCGGCAAAGTCGTGGAGGTCAAAGAGTGGCTTCGACACAACATTGAAAACCGTCTCACGAACGGCTCCGAGGCTGCCCTGCTTGATCGCCTTGAATCGCTCGACAAAGAGGAACAAGGCGCAAAACTCCGCCACTCCTTTGCCGGCCGCCTCGGCCACTTGATTGAACCCGCCATCGCGCCGCTGGGCTTCGACTGGAAGATGGGCATCGGCATCGTCGCCAGCTTCGCGGCGCGCGAGGTCTTTGTGAGCACCATGTCCGTGGTCTATAACGTCGGCGAGGCGGACGACTCCGACGCCGGCGTCGCCAGCCTCGCGCAAGTCCTGCAAGGCGAGAAACGCGACGACGGCCAGCCCGCCTACACCCCGCTCGTGGGCGTGAGCCTGATGGTCTTCTATGTCTTCGCGCTGCAATGCGTCAGCACCATCGCCGTCGTGCGCCGCGAGACCAACGCGTGGAAGTGGCCGCTCTTCCAGCTCCTCTACATGACCGCGCTGGCGTGGGTGATGGCCTTCCTCACCTACCAGGGCGGCAAGCTGCTCGGCTGGGGCTGACAAGCTTTCAAATTCCAAGCTTCAAAACTCAAATCTGGGATTTGGAGTTTTCCGATCCGCTCATGCCAACGCGCAATGAGTTTGGTAGCTTGGCTCAAGCTCGTCGAAGCAGCTCTCCCTCACCCCGGCCCTCTCCCGCTGGGAGAGGGAGCCACGCATTCCGCTTCGGACAGCAGGGACGCCAAAGCACTTCGAGCACTGGCTGACTGTCTCCCTCTCCCAGCGGGAGAGGGCCGGGGTGAGGGAGAATGCGTGCCCCGAGTTGCAATGTGCCGATTGTCGTTGGCAATCAGTATCGTTCCACCGAAATGCCGTGGCCTTCACTCCGGCCACTTCAGCGTCAGCGTGCCGAGCAGGCTGTGCGCGGTGTAGTCATAGGCGGCGCCGGCCGTCGGCTCGGCGTAGCGGTGGAAGCCGTATTGCAGGTTCAGCGTCGCGCCGCGCTTCAGCCGCGTGGTCACGCCGGCCTGCAGGCTGTGCTGGTCGTATTCCATTCCGGCGGGCAGCCCGACGCCGAAGTTGTTCTGCGCGTAGTCCGCCCGCGAATAGGAATGGTTCAACCGCAGGTCCGTCGCCGCCGTCCACGCAAAGGCCGCGCCGCCCTGCGCGCTCACGATGCCACCGCGCCACGGCACGACGAAGTCCACGCCGTTCTGCGCGCTGCTGGCCCGGCTGTCCGTGTAGCTCGCGCTCGCGTTGAACGTCCAGCGTCGGAACGGCGTGAGCGTGTGGCTTAGGCTCCAGGTGTGCGCGTCATGGTTCGCGGCGAAGACTCCGCCGCCCGGCGTCGCCGCCGGCGCGGCCGGGAAGGCATCCGTAGCCGTCAGGTAGTCCGTGGCCGAAAGCCGGTAGCCAAACTGCAGTTTCCACCAAGACGCGGCCCGCCACGCGAGCCGTGCGTCCACCTCGTCGCCCGTGGTGGCGCGCTGCCGCAGGAAGCCCGGATACGGCCCGCCGGCCGCGACCACGATGTTCTGGAGGTGCGTGTAGTCCGTGCGCTGCTCGCGGTGCCGGTAGCTCGCGGAGAAGGTCACGCCCGGCCACGGCGAGGTATGCCAGCCCGCACGGAATTCCTTTCCGTCCGCGTCCGCGTCCGTGCGCCGCAGGAACGGCTCCGCGCCGCCGACCTGTTGCTCGTAAGTGCCCCGCCCCTCCTGCTGAAAGCGTCCCTCCGCGAACAGCGCCGTGTGCGGCAGCCCCGTGTAGCGCAGGCCGAACTGCTCAGTCGTCGCGTGCGTGTCGAGCTGCGAGCTGACCGTGATGGGCACGGAAAAGAAGAAGGGGATCGCCGGGTTGCCGACGCCCAAGTTCTCGCCACCCAAGCCCGTCTGGCGTGTCCACTCGCTCTGCACGGCGGCGGAGAAGGAAAGATTCGCCCACGGCCCCGCCAGCGCCGACGCGCTGAACAGGTGCGACTGGCGGTCGAGCAGGATCTGGTTCGCGAACCACTGCTCGCCGAACGCGCCCGCGCCCGCCGCCGTCGCGGTGGTCATTTGAAAGCCCGCGTCGCCCTCCATGCGCGCGTAGAGATGGCCCACCGAGGCGAACAGCCAGCCGCGCAACTGCCGCTCCAGCCGCAGCGCGTTCTGCCCCTGCCAGTGGCTCGCCCGCTCGCGCACCAGCACGAACGTCGAGGGCGTGGCCGTGCCGCCGAAGACGCTGCCGGGCGCGGCCTGCTCCTTGCGCGTGTTCAAGTCGTAAAGCTCGACGCGCGCGCTGTCCTCGATGCGCGTGCCGCGCCAGTCGTGCTCAAGGTCGAGTTTGAAAATGTGCGTCTGCTCGTCCACGTAACGCAGCGCCGGGTAAATGTTCCGCACCACGCCGCCCTGCGTCGAGTCGCCCCAGTGCAGCGTGGACTGCGCGCCGTCGCGGAACTGGTATTCGTAGCCCAGTGTCACGCGCGGCCAGTCGGGCAGGGTCAGGCCGACATCGAACGCCGCGCGCCCACCGTCCAGAAACAGGTTGCGGCCCAACCGGAAACTCGGCGTGGCAGACGGCGCGTAGTAACCGCCCGTGTCATCGTAGTAGCGCCGCCATTGCTCGAACTCCGCGCGCAGGAAACCCACGTCCCGCCGGTCGAGCGAGAGCTTCACCGCGTAGTCCTCGTCGCGGGCCAGGGCACGGCCCGTCAGCGAAAACCGCGTGTCGGCGTCCAGTTGCTGCGTGTAGGAAAAGCTCATCGCGCCCCCGGCGACGCCCGGCCGCAGCCCCGTGTGTTCGCGGAACCGCGCCTCGTTGCCATCCACCGAAACGACGCGAATCGTGGGCGTGACCGAGAACTCAATCTGCGGCTGCCGGCTGGACGCGGCCTCGTCCCACTTCGCGCCCTGGTCAATCCACGCGCGCAGCCTGCCGATCTGCTCGGCGGTGAGCGGCTCGCCCTTCCCCGGCGGCGGCATCTGCTGGTCCGGGTCAATCCGTGCGACGAGATGGATGAGCCGGCTCTCCGCGCTGCGCCCCAGCAGGATGGACACGCCCTCGTCCCCGCCGCGCAACGCCGCCGCGCGAGTGTCCAAGCGAAAGCGGCCCTTGGGTTTCTCCGCGCCGTGGCAGCGCAGGCAGGAGGCTTCGAGAATGGGCTGGATGTCGCGCGCGAAGTCAATCGAGGCAGCGGACGGCGGCGGCAGCTTGCTGGCATCGGCTCCGAGCGCGCCGACGGCGACGATGCAAGTCACGCACCACGCACCACGCACCACGCGGCCCCGTGCTGCGTGGTGCGTGGTGCGTGAGGTGAGTTCGTGCGCCATTGGCCTCCCCTCAGTATCTCAGCCTTGGGTCAATGTTCGAGCCATGCACCGCCGTGTGGCAGCCCGCCGCCCAGCAGGTGCCGCGGCGGAGGAACGCGGTGTGCGTGGTGTTGCCAAACACGATTTCCCCGGCGGTGGTCTGCACCTGCGCGTGGCACTTGATGCACAGGTTCGCGTCGCGCTGGTGGAGCAGCTTCTGGGTGAAGGAGCCGTGCGGCGTGTGGCAGGCCACGCAGCCCTCGCGCAGCGCCTCGTGGCCGAAGACGTGGGCCTTGCTTTGCTCACGGTGGCAGTTTGCGCACGTCTCGTTCAGCCGCGACAGCGCGAGGCCGCCCTTGGGCTTGTGGATGTCGAAGCCGTGCGCGTCGTGGCACTGGCCGCAGTGGAGCCGGCCTTCGAGGACTTGGTGGTGATGCGGCAGCCGGAACTCCGCGTGCGTCTGGACGTGGCAGGCGAAGCAGGTCTCCGGCGACTGGCGCGGGTTGACGATGAACTTGTCCCTGCCCTGCCCGCCCGTCTGGACGTGCTTGCTGCCCGGCCCGTGGCACGACTCACAACCCGTTTGCCCGGCCAGGCGCGGACTGTTCGAGTGAAAACGTCCGTGCGCGCTGGCGGCGAAGGTGCGCGTGTAGTTGGTGTGGCAGTCCGCGCACGCGGCGTTGCCGACGAAGGTCGCGCCCTCAATCGCCGGTGGCGCGGACACCGTGCGCTCGACTGTCGAACAGGAACTCAGCAGCAAACCGACACCGGCGGCGGCGAGGAGAAGCGGAACCGCCAGCAACCGAAGCAGGCGATGGCGGTTGGAAGTCACGCGCGCAGCGTGCCGCAGCGAGGGAAAATATCAACGCAAAGCCTGTGTCATGCTGATTGCCAAAGCCAGTCGGCACTTTGCCGCCCAAGGCACGCGTCCTCCCTCACCCCGGCCCTCTCCCGCTGGGAGAGGGAGGAACGCCTTCCGCTTCGGACCGTCAGGGACGCCACAGCACTTCGAGCGCTGGCTGACTTGCTCCCTCTCCCAGCGGGAGAGGGCCGGGGTGAGGGAGAACGGCTCCGACGAGGTTCAGCCAAGCCACCGAAACTCATTGCGAGTTGGCATCAGGCCGGTGCCTTTGCGCTCACGCGCGCTTTGCCTTCGCGATGTTCGCCAGCAACTTCTCGGCGCAGGCTTGGGCGAACTCCGGCGCGTTGATGACGCAGTCCATCTCCACCAGCTCAACGTCTTTTCGCAGGAAAGATTTCAGCGTGGTGAACAGGATGCGGTCGGCCATCGGGTCGTGGAACTTCTGGCCCGGCGCGCTGATGACGCTGATGGCCCGCGTGGGCAGCAGCACGGTGACGGGCGCGGTGGAGAGGTTGATTTTCTCGGCGAGGATGCGGCCCAGTTCGGCGCACTGCTCCGGCGTGGTGCGCATGAGCGTCACCTGCGGGTTGTGCTGGTAGAAGGTGCGGCCCGCGAACTTCGCCGGCACCGTGTCCGGCCCGCCGAAGTTCACCATGTCGAGGCAGCCGGGCGTGACGATGGCGGGCACGCCGTGGCGTGCGGCGGCCTCGCAGCGCGTCGGGCCGGCGCTGAGAATGCCGCCGACCAGTTCATCGGCCCACTCGGTCGTGGTGATGTCCAGCACGCCGGCGACGAGGCCGGACTCGATGAGCGATTCCATCGCGCGCCCGCCGGTGCCGGTGGCGTGGAAGACGAGGACTTCGTAGCCGGCGGCCTCGAGGATTTTCTTCGCGGCCTGCACGCAGTCGGTCGTGTTGCCAAACATGGAGGCGACGATGAGCGGCTTGTCCTCGCCGGGCTGCGGCACGCTCTCCACCATGCCGCAGATGGCCCCGGCGGCGCGGGTGAGGATCTGGCGCGAGATGCGGTTGATGCCCGCCACATCCACGACGGCGGGGATCATCGTGATGTCCTTCACGCCGACATATTGCGCGGTGTTGCCGCTGGCGAGCGTGGAGACCATAACCTTCGGGAAGCCAATGGGCAGCGCGCGCATCGCGGCGGTGCCGATGGCCGTGCCGCCGCCGCCGCCGAGCGAGATGACGCCGTGGATGCGGTCCTCGGCGGCAAGCTTCGCGAGGACGAGGGGCGCGCCCTTGGACATCGCGGTGACGGCTTCGCCGCGATCCTTGCGCGCCACGAGCGCGGCGAGATCCACGCCCGCCGCCGCCGCCACGTCGAGCCGCGTCACGTCGGGCTTGAGCTTGGGCGCGTCGAGCGTGCCGGTATCAATGACGAGCACATGATGCCCGCGCTGGCGGATGAGGTTGGCGACGAAGGCGTGCTCCTCGCCCTTCGTGTCCATGGTGCCGAGAACTGCGATGGTGGCCATAGGTGTTGCCGCGCAGCGTAGCGGCTCGGCGGCGGAACGGCAGAAAAATTTGCGGGCCAGACCGGAATGGGCGCATCTCAGTTTCTTGCAGGTTGTTTCAGCGCAATTCGGACCGGGGGTGAGAAGGAGTTGCCGCCGTTCCCCCTCACCCCGGCCCTCTCCCTCGGGGAGAGGGGGAAAGTCAGCCAGCGCTCGAAGTGCTGTGGCGTTCCTGTCAGCCGAAAGCGGAATGCGTTCCTCCCTCTCCCCGGGGGAGAGGGCCGGGGTGAGGGGGAAGGGGCGCACCAGTTGCCAAGCTCGCTTCAACCAGGCTTTCGGCAGCCTGCAAGAAAGTGAGCTGCGCGCAAAGCAGTTGCCGCCGCTTGTCAAAGCGCGTGCGAACGCCCACATTCGCCCCCACATGAGAAACGGTGGATTGATCGTTGGCCTGGTGCTGGGGGCTGTCTTGGCGGGCCTCTTTTTCTTCCGTGCCACCACCGTCGTGACGACGCATCCCTCGACGCCGGTTCCTCACATGGTTTCCTCATCCGCACCCGCCACGAACCTCCAGACCTTCTTCGTGCGCGGCGTGGTGAAGGAACTCAAGGCCGACGGCTGCACCGTGGTCATTGACCACGAGGAAATCCCGAACTACATGGCGAAGATGGTCATGCCCTTCAAGGTCAAGGACACCAACCAGCTCGCCGGCCTCGGCACCAACGACCAAATCCACTTCCGCTTCACCGTCGCCGAGTTCGAGAGCTGGATTGACCAGGTCACCAAGACCGGCACCGCCGCCGCGCCCGTCGCCGACCCGAACCGGAAAAACTTCCGCCTCGTCCGCGAGGTCGAGGTGCTCAAGGAAGGCGACGCCCTGCCCGACTACACGTTCACCGACCAGCGCGGCCAGCCGTTCCGCACGGCGGACTTCAAGGGCCGCGCGCTGGCGATCACCTTCATCTTCACGCGCTGCCCGGTGCCGGACTTCTGCCCGCGCATGAGCCTTCGCTTCGCGCAGGCGGACAAGCAGCTCCGCGCGCTGGCCGGCGGCCCGGCCAACTACCACCTGCTTTCGCTCTCCTTCGACGTGGACTACGACACCCCGCCCGTCCTGCAAAACTACGCCAACATCGTGAAGGCCCAGCACGGCGCGGACCTCGACCGTTGGACCTTCGCCACCGGCAAGCTCATTGACATTGACGACATCACCGAGCGCTTCGGCCTCGTCTTCCCGCGCGACGCCGAGAAGCCCGTCTTCAACCACAACCTGCGCACCGTGGTCATTGACGCCGCCGGCAAGGTGCAAAAACTCTTCATCGGCAACGACTGGAAGGCCGACGATCTCGTCGCCGAAATGGTCAAGGCCGCGAAGGTGAAGCCATAAGCCACCAGTCACGGGCAATTTCTCGTTGAGTTGCGCGTGTGTCCTGACTGACTCTTTCCGCCAGTTGCAAAACTAGCTTCCATCATGCCGACGCTTCAACTCCGCCCCGCTGACCAGTGCGCCTTTGACCAGCTTTCCCTCGGGGAAATCATGCTCCGCCTCGACCCCGGCGAGGGACGCGTGCGGACGGCGCGCGAGTTCAAGGTTTGGGAGGGCGGCGGGGAATACAATGTGGCGCGCGGGCTGCGCCGGTGCTTCGGGCTGCGCACGGCGGTGGTCACGGCGTTCCCCGAGAACGACGTGGGCCGGCTGGTCGAGGACTTCATCCTGCAAGGCGGCGTGGACACGCGGTTCATCCAGTGGGTGCCGTTCGACGGCATCGGGCGCAACGTGCGTGTGGGGCTGAACTTCACCGAGCGCGGCTACGGCGTGCGCGGCGCGGTGGGCATCTCGGATCGGGCGAACTCCGCCGCCAGCCAGATGCGGCCGGGGCAGGTGGATTGGGAGCACATCTTCGGCCGGCTCGGCGTGCGCTGGCTGCACACCGGCGGCATCTACGCCGCGCTGTCCGAGACGACGGCGGCGGTTGTCCTCGAAGCGGTGCAGGCGGCGAAGCGGCACGGCACCATCGTCAGCTACGACCTCAACTACCGGCCCTCGCTCTGGAAATCCATCGGCGGACTGGCCAAGGCGCAGGAGGTCAACCGCGCGCTCGCGCCGTTCATTGACGTGATGATTGGCAACGAGGAGGACTTCACCGCCTGCCTCGGCTTCGCGGTGCCGGGCGTGGATCACAACCTCGCCAACCTCGACACGGTGGCCTTCCAGCAGATGATCTCGCAGGCCGTCGCCGCGTTCCCGAACTTCAAGGTCGTCGCCACCACGCTGCGCGCGGTGAAGTCCGCGAGCGTGAACGACTGGGGCGCGATCTGTTGGGCCGGCGGCCAGTTCTTCTCCGCCGAGATGCGCAAGGACCTGTGGATCCTCGACCGCGTGGGCGGCGGCGACAGCTTCGCCAGTGGCCTCATCTACGGCTTCCTCCAGTTCAACGATCCGCAGCGGGCGGTGGACTACGGCGCGGCCCACGGCGCGCTCGCCATGACCACGCCCGGCGACACGAGCATGGCCTCGCTCAAGGAAGTCGAGGCGCTCGTCGGCGGCGGCAGCGCCCGCGTGCAGCGTTGAGTGCCGCGCGGTTCCGCAGCGCCAGGGTGATCTTCCGGGAACACCTGCGGCATTCTGCAAGCCCCGCAACCGAGCGGGTGAAAGATTAGCCCGAATTCCGAAGCAGGAAGGGAGTAACCACGGATGGACACCGATGAACACGGATGGGAACCCATGCCGAGCCGAGGCCGATAATTAGCCCGGCCCCAAAGCAACCGGCTGAACGGTTCATCGTGCTGTGTCTTGCTTAGGGCAATGGCGACGGACGCTGAAATCGCTCGCATCAATAGCAGCCAACCTTGATCCGTCTCGAAAACGCGGAGGGTTGACCCAAGGTGACCACTACGGCCTGAAAAGCTTTTCAACCTTCGCCTTCACCGCGGCATCCATCTTGATAAGCGGTGGCCAGGGGCGTTTGAAGCCTTCGCCCGGCAATTTCTTCGTCGCATCAATGCCCAGTTTGCTGCCGACTGCTGCGTTCATTTCTTCTTCGTCCTGCGTTTCACAGTTTGCGTCGCAGCTAACGCGTCGCGCAGGACGGGAATCGTCAGTTTATCCTTGGCGCGGTTGGCGGCAATCTTACTGGCGAGAATCCGTTCCAGCGAAAGCACCTTGAGATTTTGCCGGCCCAGCGGAATTTCGACGCAGTTTTTGATTTCATCGGCAAAAGTGCCCAGGCCATCCATGCGGATCACGATGTCGAACAGTTCTGCGCCCGGACCGGCCAGCATTGGTGGATTGAAGTTGCCGGGGGGAACATACGCCGCGCCGACTTCCTGCAATGCTTGGGAGATTCTTAGCTCACCGAGATTTTCAAACCACAGGTCAACATCCTGCGTCACGACGGGGGCACCTTGCAGCGTGGCGGCGGAAAGTCCGACGACCATGAACCGCACCTTGCGTTTCAGCAAGCTCTGCAGCAGGCGGAGTTCATTTTCTGAAAATGGCAGTGCTGCGACCACGGATCAGGCTCCTTTGCAGACGTTCCAACGGGGGTTGCTCCAGCAAGATCAAGGTGTGACGGACATTGTCGGGATCAGCGTGAGGATGGGCGGCCATAACTTTGCCGACGCGCATGGTCAACCTTCTCGCCCAGCGCCGGGCTTTCATGGCTTGGGTGGACTGAACGCTTTGCTTCATACGGACGTTGGCAGATTACGCTGTTCCTGGTGGCATGTCACCGGCATTTCCAAACAGGGAATCAATTTTTCCCTTCACCACCGCATCCATCTTGATGAGCGGCGGCCAGGGGCGTTTGAAACCTTCGCCCGGCAATTTCTTCGTCGCGTCAAGGCTGAGATCTGGTTGAGCGTTCATGGTTGAGGGTTGAGGGTTCAAGTCAGCGTTTGGGGCGCTTCGCGCGGCGCAGTTTGCCTGGCGTGGCCCGACGGAGTTCCAGAGCGCGGCGGGTTTGTTCAAGTTCGGCCGTCAGGGCTTTTTCCGACGGCAACGCGAGGCGGTATTCGGCGGACAGGATTTTGTTGTCGAGGCCGGCCAGCGCGTAGCGGGCGACGGCGTGGTCTTGCTCGGAGCAGAGGATGAGGCCAACGGGCGGGTTTTCGCCGGGGCGCGTCCAGTGTTCGCGGGCGTAGTTCAGGTAGAGATGCATCTGCCCGGCGTCGGCGTGGGTGAGCGGTTCGGTCTTGAGGTCAATCACCAGCAGGCAGCGCAGGGTGCGATGGAAGAACAGGAGGTCCACGCGATACCATTGGCCGCCCATGCGCAGGCGGCGCTGGCGTCCGATGAAGGCGAGGTCGCCGCCGAGTTCGAGCAGGAAGGTTTCGAGGTGGCGGATGAGGGCGTCTTCGAGTTCGGTCTCGGAGTATTCGTCCTTGAGGCCGAGAAATTCGAGGACGAGCGGGTGTTTGATTTCCTCCTCGGGCGTGACGCGGTCGGACGGGCGTGGGCGCGCACTCTTGCGGAGCATGGCGGCTTTGTTGCGCGAAAGGGCCGTGCGCTCGTAGAAGAGGGTGGACATCTGGCGGTCAAGCTGGCGCACGGACCAGCCGCCGCGCAGGGCCTCGGTTTCGTAAAAAGCGCGGGCTTCGGGTGAGCGGGAGCGGCGCAACAGATGAACGTAGTGTGTCCAGGAGAGTGGAAAGACTTGCGACCATTCCATGAAGGTGAATTTCCGAATCACTGATTCGGAATTCATGGGGACGAGGGCGGCAGAAGATTTCCGAATCGGTGATTCGGAAATGTCGGAGGCGGTGGCGGGCAGCAATTTCCGGGACACCGTCTCGGAAATTTGTGCGGGTGAATAGCTGCTGTAAAACAGCCGCATCAATTCGAGATGATCCACCGAGAAACCGCGCCCGAAGCGTTGGTTCAAATCGGCGGAGAGCTTGTCGAGGAGTTGCTCGCCGTAACTGGCGCGACGTTCGCCGGCCTGCTCGAATTCCACGATGTGCCGTCCGACCTGCCAGTAAGTCGCGGTCATGATGACGTTGACGGTGCGGGCGGAGGCGCGGCGGGCTTCGTTGAGCAGCGTGACCAGCGTGCGCAGCAGCGAAGGATAGGAGGCTGCTTTGGCGGACTTTGATTTTGACCGAACGGGTTTCATGCGGAATGGGTTCAACGATTGCCACCAAACAGGGAATCAATTTTCTTCCGCACGCTTTCATCCATCTTGATGAGCGGAGGCCAGGCGCGTTTGAAACCTTCGCCCGGAATCTTCTTCGTCGCGTCAATACCGAGTTTGCTGCCGATGGCGATTTCGCTGGTGGCGTGGTCGAGCACGTCGGCCGGGCCTTTGGTGAAGATGCTGTCGCGTTGCGGGTCGGTATTGGCGCAGAGGCGGAAGAGGACTTCGCTGGTGTTGTGCACGTCCACGTCGGCGTCCACCACCACGATGTATTTCGTGAACATCATCTGGCCCATGCCCCAGAGGCCGTGCATGATTTTGTAGGCCTGCATCGGGTAGGTCTTCTTGATGCTCACGAAGACGAGGTTGTGGAACACGCCTTCGGCCGGCAACGCGATGTCCACGATCTCGGGGAAGTTCATCTTGAAGATGGGCAGAAAGAGTTTCACGGACGCGCCGCCGATGTAGAAGTCTTCCATCGGCGGGATGCCGACGATGGTGGCGGGATAAACGGCGTCTTTGCGGTGCGTGATGGCGGTGACGTGGAAGACGGGATACGGCTCGGGCAACGTGTAATAGCCGGTGTGATCGCCGAACGGGCCTTCGTCGCGCAATGGCTCGGTCGGGTCAATGTAGCCTTCGATGACGAAGTCTGAGTTCGCCGGCACTTCCAGATCGCAGGTGACGCATGGGACTAATTCGACGGATTTCTTGCGCAGGTAGCCGGCTAACAAGAATTCGTCCAAGCCGTCTGGAAGTGGGGCAGTCGCGGCAAATGTGAAGACCGGGTCACCCCCAAGGAAAATCGCCACGGGCATACGCGTGCCGGTTTCGTAGTAGCGACGGCCATGTCGCGCGCCGACTTTCTGGAGCTGCCAGTGCATGCCGGTGGTTTTGTCGTCGTAAATCTGGATGCGATACATGCCGACGTTGCGTTCGCCGGTGTCGGGGTCTTTCGTGACGACGCAGGGCAGCGTGATGAAACGTCCGCCGTCGAGCGGCCAACATTTGAGGATGGGGAGGTTGAGGAGGGTTGAGGGTTGAGAGTTGAGGGTTGATGGATATTGCCAGTCGGGCGCTTTCGGCCAGCTATCAACCTTCAACTTTGGACTATCAACTAGATGCACCACTTCCTTGCACGGGCCGTCCTTCACTAGCTTTGGCTTCGCGTGACGGAGATCAAGCGCAGTGCCGAGGAGCTTGATGGTTTCCTTGAAACTCGTGGGCGGCTTGGCATTCATCAGCGCGCCGAGTTCGGCGGCGACTTCGTCCACGGATTCCGCCCCCATGCTCAGGGCCATGCGCTTGTGGGAACCGAGCGTGTTGATGGCGACGGGAAAGGGCGAAACCCGGCCGTTGATCGTGGGCTGCTCGAACAACAGCGCCTTGCCGCCGCCGGGCGACTTCATTTCGCGATCCGCCAGTTCGGTGATCTCCAACTCCGTGGCGACGGGCTGCGAAATGCGCTTCAGCTCACCAGCGCGATCAAGGTGGCTGACGAAGTCGCGGTAGGAATCAAATGCCATGCCGCGAGGCTAACAGGCGGGGGCGGGGAAGCAATCGGCCGCGGATCGGGAAAAGACCGGCTCGCGGGGGCACCCGCCCCGCCCACGAGCCAGACCAGCGCCCGCCCGGTCAGCTACTTGCTGCCGGGCTTGGTGGCCGGGGTGGCGGCGAGATCCGGGGGCAGCCGGTCCGCCGGGAAGGTCTCCACGTCGAGCTTGATGAGGCTGACGAACGGCACGCCGAGGTCCACGCCGCCGCCGGAGCGGTCCACGACCATCGCCACGGCCGCCACCACGCCGCCATTGGCGCGCACGATTTCCATGGTCTCCTGGACGCGGCCGCCCTTGGTGACGACGTCCTCGACGACGAGCAGTTGCTCTCCGGGAGCGATCCTGAAACCGCGCCGGAGGACGAGCTTGCCCTCCTCCTTCTCGGCAAAGATGAAGCGCAGCCCGAGCTGGCGCGCGACCTCCTGGCCGATGACGAGGCCGCCCATCGCGGGGGAAATGACGGTGGCCGCGCCCAGCGGCCGGAGCCGGGCGGCCAGCGCCGCGCCGAAGCGCTCGACGACAGGCATCTGCTGAAGGGCGAGGGCGCATTGGAAGAACTGGCGGCTGTGCAGGCCGCTGCGGAGGACAAAGTGGCCTTCGAGCAGCGCGCCAGTTTCGCGGAAGAGGCGCAGGGCCTCGTCGTTCGTCATGCGCGGAAAATAATGGCGGCGCGGCAGTCGTGGCAAGACCGATGGGCACCCCACAAACAACCAGCCCGCCGAAGTGGCGGGCTGGTCGCGCGGAAGCAGGACAAACCGGTCCTGAACTATTTGTCGCCGCCGTCGCCGCCGAGGGAATCCATCAGCTTGATGAGCGGGAGGAACATCGCGATGACGATGCTGCCGACGACCACGGCGAGGAACACGATCATGATCGGCTCGAGCAGGGAGGTCATGGCGGAGACGGCGTTGTCCACCTCCTCCTCGTAGTTGTCGGCCACCTTCATCAACATCTCGGGCAGCGCGCCGGTCTGCTCGCCGACGTCCACCATCGAAACCACCATGGGGGGGAAGACCTTGGAGGCCTCCAGCGGGCCGACGATGGTCTCGCCCTCCTTGACGCTGTCATGAATCATCTGCACGGCCTCGGCCACGATGACATTGGAGGAGGTTTCGCGGACGATGTTGAGGGATTGGAGGATGGGGACGCCGGAGCTGACGAGGGTGCCAAGCGTGCGGGTGAAGCGGGAGATGGCGACCTTGCTGATGACGGGGCCGAACACCGGCATGATCAGCAGGACGCGGTCCTTGAGGCGGTTGCCGAACTTGGTCTTGACGAACAATTTGAAGGCGATGACCACGCCCGCGACGATGCCCATGGTGGCGATGAAATTGTGCTGGATGAAGCGGCTGATGTTCAGCACCAGCAGCGTGAACTCGGGCAGGCCCTGGTCGCCGAGCATGTCCTTGAAGATTTCCTCGAACTTGGGAACGACCACGATCATCAGCAGCGCCACGATGCCGACGGCCACCGTGAGCACGGCGACGGGGTAGAAGAGCGCGGCCTTGACCTTGCCCTTGATCTTCTCGGCCTTTTCCGCGAATTCGGCGAGCCGCGTCAGGGTGACTTCGAGCACGCCGCCCAGCTCGCCGGCCTTGACCATGTTGACGAAGAGCTTGTTGAACGTCTTGGGGTGCTGGGCCAGGCCCTCGGAGAAGGTGCTGCCGCCCTCGATGGACAGCGCGAGCTTGCCGAGGATTTCCTTGAGCGTGGGATCCTTCTCCTGCTTCTGGAGCACGAGGAGGCCGCGCAACAGCGGCAGGCCGGCGTCCACCAGCGTGGCGAGCTGGCGGGTGAAGGTGCAGAGGGTCTTGGTGCCGACCTTGCCCCCGAGGCCGGGGATCTTGATGTTGATCTGGAGGGCGCCCCCCTTGGCCTTGGGCTTGGCCTTGCCGCCGGCGGGCGCGCCCTTGGCATCCTTGGCGTCCTTCTTGTCCTTGTCCTTGCCCTTGTCGGACTCGACGACCTTGGTGGGGAAGAAGCCCATCTCCTTGAGGCGGGTGAGCGCCTCGTTCTGGTTGGCGACCTCCAGGGTGCCCTTGGTGGGCTTGCCCTTGGGGTCCATCGCTTCGTAGGTGAAGACAGGCATAGGTTCCTCCGATGCTAGGTGTATTTGACGACTTCCTCGACCGTGGTTTTCCCGGCGAAGATCAGGCGCATGCCGTCGTCACGGATGGTGGCCATGCCCATCTCCACGGCGCGCTGGCGCATGACCACGGCGGGCACCCGCTCGTTGATCATGTTGCGGACGGCGTCACCGATGCTCAACAGCTCGTAAATGCCGGAGCGGCCCTTGTAGCCGGTGTCGTTGCAGTTCTCGCAGCCGCGCCCGTAGTAGAAGGTCTTGTCGCCCACGTCGAAGGTGGACAGGTTCAACTGGGAGAGCTGGTTCTCCGTCGGCTCGAACGGCGAGCAGCACTTCGGGCAAACCGTGCGGACCAGGCGCTGGGCCAGCACGCCCATGAGCGTGGAGGAAATCAGGAACGGCTCGACGCCCATGTCCACGAAGCGGGTGACGGCGCCGGGGGCGTCGTTGGTGTGCAGCGTGGACAGCACGAAGTGGCCGGTGAGCGAGGCCTGCACGGCGATCTGCGCGGTCTCGAGGTCGCGCATTTCCCCGACCATGATGATGTCCGGGTCCTGGCGGAGGAAGGCGCGCAGGGCCTTGGCGAAGGTCATGCCGGTGGTCTCGTTGATGGGCACCTGCATGATGCCCTCGATGTCGTATTCGACCGGATCCTCGGCGGTCAGCAGCTTGGTGTCGAGCGCGTTGACCCGCCGGAGGCAGGCGTAGAGGGTCGTGGTCTTGCCGCAGCCGGTGGGGCCGGTGACGACGAAGATGCCGTTGGGGTTCTGGATGATGTCCCCGACGCTCGCCATCACCTCCGGGGTCATGCCGAGGTTCTCCAAGTCCAGGCTGACGGAGCCGCGATCCAGCACGCGCAGCACGACGGACTCGCCGAACTTGGTGGGCAGCGTGGACACGCGGAGGTCAATGCGCTTGCCGGCGAGGCTCATCGAAATGCGGCCGTCCTGCGGCAGGCGGCGCTCGGAGATGTTCAAATTCGCCAGCACCTTCAATCGCGAGATGACCGGCGTGGCCAGGTAGCGCGGCGGCGGGGCCATCTCGTAGAGCGCGCCGTCCACGCGGTAGCGGATCTTGAACTCATCCTCAAACGGCTCAAAGTGGATGTCGGACGCGCGGTCCTGCACCGCTTGGTAAAGGATCAGGTTGACGAAACGGATGATGGGCGTCTCGTTGGCCATGTTGGCCAGCGCGTCGGCGGACTCCTCCTTGCCCGCCGCCGCCGCCAGCTCCTGCACCGCGTCGGCGTCCCCGGCGGTCATCTCGCTGAGGATGTCATCGAAGGACTCGGCCTTCTCGGCGTAATACTTCGTGAGCGCGGCCACCACGGCGCCGGGATCGGCCACGACCACCTGCAGCTCCTTGCGGACGATGAAGCCGACCTCGTCCACGATGGCCGGGTTGAGCGGGTCGGCCAGCGCGACACGGAGGGAGTTGCCGATGAGTTCAAGCGGCAGGCACTGATACATGCGCGCGGTGGCCGGGGGGATGGCCTCGATGACTTCGGGCTTGATCTCCAAGTCCCTCACGCCCGTGACCACCTCGGTGCCGAGGTGCTCGGCAATGAGGTTGAGCTGCGTGTCCAGGTCCAGGATGCGGGCGTCCACCAGGATCTGGCCCATGGGCTTGCCGGTCTTGTTGAACTCCGCGATGACCTCGTCGAGCTGCAGGTCGTCAATCAGCCCGCGCTCCTTGACGAGCGCCAGCAGGGGATCTGAGATGTTGGCGGACATGGTTATTCGGCGGCGGCGGCGGCCTTCGCGTCATCGGCCTCCTGGAGCTTGCCCATGATGGCCTGTGAATCAATGCACCGGTTGATCACGGTGTCCCGGGCGATGCGGCCCTTGACATACCATTCCACCAGGCCCTGATCGAGCGTCTTCATGCCATACTTCGCGCCGGTCTGCTGCTCGGAGATGAGGCGGAAGGTCTTGTTGTCGCGGATGAGCGCGGAGATCGAGTTGGTCATCACCATGATGTCGTGAATGGCCAGCCGGCCGGGCTTGTCGCTGGTCGGCACCAGAATCTGGGCGACGACCGCGACCAGCGCGGTGGAAAGCTGGATGCGGACGGTCTCCTGCGCGTTGATGGGGAAGGCGTTGATGATGCGGTCAATCGTCTTGGCGGCGGAGTTCGTGTGCAGCGTGCCGAACACGACGTGGCCGGTCTCGGCGGCGGTGAGCGCGGCGTCAATCGTCTCCAGGTCGCGCAGCTCGCCCACCAGAATGACCTCGGGATCCTGCCGCAGCGCGCGGCGCAGCGCCTCGGCGAAACTGGGCACGTCAATATGCACCTCGCGCTGCGTGACCACGGCCTTCTTGTGCTTGTGGTAGAACTCGATGGGGTCCTCGACCGTGATGATGTGCGCGTGGTCCGAGGTCTCGTTGATGATGTTGACCATCGAGGCCAGCGTCGTGGACTTCCCGGAGCCGGTGGGGCCGGTCACGAGGATCATCCCGCGCGGCTTGTGGATCAGCTCGTTGACCAGCGCGGGCGCCAGGCCGATCTGGTCAATGGTCATCAGGCGCGTGGGAATCTGGCGGAGCACGAGCGCGAAGTTGCCCTTCTCCTTGAACGCGCTGACGCGGAACCGGGCCAGCTCCCCGAAGGCGAAGCCAAAGTCCGCGCCGCCCTTGGTGCGCACCTGCTGGACGTTGTCCTCCGAGGTGATGCTGGTCATCAGCTCCTCGGTGTCCTCCGGCGCGCAGGGCGGGCCTTGCACGCGCTCCAGCACGCCGTGCGCGCGGATGCACGGCGGAATCCCCACGCGCACATGCAGGTCGGCGGCGCCCTCGGACACCATCAACTGCAGGAGGTCGGACATTTGGTAGGTTCCCATGATCGGTGCGCTGGTGACGGTTGAGTTGGTGGTGGCTGGGTGCGGGTGGAAAGGGTTCAGTGACCGGCGGACTTGTCGTCGGCGGTGGTGGCCTTGATGACCTCCTCGGCCGTGGTCATGCCGGCGACGACCTTGCGCGCGCCGTCCTCGCGCAGGCTGCGCATGCCCATCTCGCGGGCGCGGGCGCGCAACGAGGTGGAGGAAACCTTATCGAAGATCAGCTTGCGGGCGCTGTCGTCCACCACGAAGACCTCGAAGACGCCGAAGCGGCCGCGATACCCGCTCTTGTTGCAGTTGTCGCAGCCCATGCCCTTCGAGTATTTCGCGCCCGGCAGGTTCGGATCCAGGCCGAGCGTCTTAAGTTCCACCTCGGAGGGCAGGCCCGGGCCGATGCACTTCTTGCAGATGCGGCGCACGAGCCGCTGGGCCATGAAGGCGCGGCTGGCCGAGGCCACCAGAAAGGGCTTGATGCCGATGTCCACGAGACGTTGCACCGCGCCGGGGGCGTCGTTCGTGTGCAGCGTGGAGAAGACCAGGTGGCCGGTGAGCGACGCGTTGATGGCGATGGTCGCCGTCTCCATGTCGCGAATCTCACCCAGCATGACCACGTTGGGCGCCTGGCGGAGCATCGCGCGCAGCGCGGCGGCGAAGGTCAGGCCGATGACCTCATGCACCTGCACCTGGTTGATGCCGGCCAGCACGTATTCGACCGGATCCTCGACGGTGATGATCTTGCGGTCGGGGCGGTTGATGTAGTTGAGGCACGAGTAGAGCGTCGTGGTCTTGCCCGAGCCGGTGGGGCCGGTGACGAGCAGGATGCCGTCCGGCAGGCCGATGAGGCGCTCGAACGTCTGCTGGTCGTCGGTGAGGAAGCCCAGCTCGGTCAGGCCCAGCTTGAGGCCGGACTTGTCCAGAATACGCATGACGATGCTTTCGCCGTGCTGCGTGGGCAGCGAGTTGACGCGCAGGTCAATCGGCTTGCCGGAAATCTCGAGCTGGATGCGGCCGTCCTGCGGGATGCGCTTCTCCGCAATGGACATGCCGGCCTGAATTTTCAGGCGGCTGATGATCGCGTTTTGCAGCTTCTTGGTCGGGCTTTGAACTTCCTGCAGGCAGCCGTCAATGCGGTAGCGGATGCGCAGCCGCTTCTCCAGCGGCTCGATGTGGATGTCCGACCCGCGCATCTTGTAGGCGTCGGCGATGACCGTGTTGACCAGCTTGATCAGCGGCGCGTCGGCGTCCTCCGCCTCCTGGTCCGCGTCCATGTCGGACTGCGTCGCAAAGCCGAGGTCAATCTCGCCCTCGGTCATGTCCTGGATCATCCCGGCCACCGACTCCTCCGCCGTGGCGTAATACTTGGTGATGACCTGCTGGATCTGTTCGTCGGTCGCGACGCGGAACTCCAGGTTCTCCACCTTCAGCACATGCCGCAGGCTGTCCATCGTGTCGAGGTCGGAGGGGTCGGTGATCGCGACGATCAGGTGGCCCTCCTCGAAATACACGGGCACGCACTTGTATTTGTTGGCGATGTGCCGGGGCAGCGCCTGTAGCGCCTCGTCCTTGAGCGTCAGACCGGTGAGGTCCACCGTCTCCATGCCGAACTGGATCGCCTTGGCCTGCGTGATGTGCGCCGGGCCGATGATCTGCGCCGCCAGCAGCCGGTCTATCACCCCTTGATCGGTGAACTCGCCGGAATCCACTTCCGCCCGGGCTTGGACGACATCCTCGTTCGTCACCAAGCCCATGTCCGCGAGCGTATCTACCAGATAATCGTCTTTGACAGGCACGGCTAAAATCGGTTGAACGGCGACTGGCGGCATACTACCGGCGGATGACCTCATGTCAAACCCGGCGTCAATCGGAACGCCTTGAGAATACGCGCCCTTCCGTCCGCGAACCACTACGGAAAAGACCCGACCAGCCTCACCCCGTCTCGCCGGCAAATCCGCCCTGCCGCAGCGCCTCGAACAGCACCAGCGCGACGCAGTTCGACAGGTTCAACGACCGCGCCTCCGGGTTGACCATCGGGATGCGCAGCCAGCGCTCGCGATTCGCCTCCAGCAATGCCGGGGGCAAACCCGCCGTCTCCCGGCCGAAGACCAGATAGTCCCCTGCCCCGAACCGCGCCTCGTCGTAGCGCACCGGCCCACCGGACTCGATGAACCACAACCTTGCCCCTGTCGGAATGCCGGCAGCGAATTCGTTCCAGTTTTTCCAACGCCGCCACTCAACGTGCCGCCAGTAGTCCATCCCCGCGCGTTTGAGCGTGGCGTCGTCCAGCTTGAAGCCCAACGGCTCGACGAGGTGCAGCGTCGTCCGGGTCGCCGCGCAGAGGCGGGCGATGTTGCCCGTGTTCGGCGGAATCTCCGGCTCGACGAGGACGACGTTCATTCCGGGCGCGGCTTGGGATGCAAGTTCTTCGGGTCGTAAAGCACCCGCCACAAGACCAGTCCGTGTGCCGGAGCCGTCATGCCTGCGACAGTCCGGCTGCGCTTCGCAAGGATGCCGCGCACCGCATCACGCGGAATCTTCCCCTCGCCGACTTGCACGAGCGTGCCCACGATGCCCCGGCACATTCGGTAGAGAAACCCGTCACCCTCGATGACGAACGTCAGCAACGCCCCGCGCCGCCGAACCTCGCACCGCGACAACCTCCGCACCGTCGAGTCCGTGTCGTAAAACGGGTTCACCCGGAACGAGCGAAAGTCGTGCTTGCCGACAAAATCCCGTGCCGCCGCCCGCATCGCCGCCAGGTCCAGCTTCCGCTTGAAGTGCCACGCCTGCGTGCGCAGCAGCGGATTCATCGCCGCGTGATTCCACACCTGGTAGCGATACTCCTTCCCCACCGCGCTGAACCGCGCGTGAAACTCCGCCGGCATCCGCCTCACGGATTGCACGCGAATATCCTCCGGCAGATGCGCGTTCACGGCCAGCAGCAGCCTGGCCGTCGTCATGCGCCACTCCGCGCGCGGCACCTCGAAGTGCGCCGCCATGCCCAGCGCATGGACGCCCGCGTCCGTGCGGCTCGAACCAAACACCTTCGGCCCGCTGGGAAACAAGTTCGCCAGCGCCGCCTCCACCAACGACTGCACGCCCACCCCCGTCTTCTGCGTCTGCCAGCCATCGTAGCCGGAGCCGTCGTAGGCGATGGTGAGTTTGAGTTTTACGAGACTGCTCATGCGCACTCTGTCTGCTTACGCATTACGTTTTACGCATTACGGGGCTGTGGAAAACGTAATGCGTAATGCGTAAGAAAGTCAGCCGCCCTGTGAATCCAGAAAACTCTGGAGAATGATCGCCGCCGCCGTCTGATCCATCTTCCCCTTCTGGTCCTTCGCCTTGTGCCCCGCCTGCCGGAGCATCCGCTGCGCCTGCACCGTCGTCAGCCGCTCGTCCCAAGTGCGGATGGGCACCGTGACCGTCTCGCGCAGCTTCGCCACGAACGCGCGCACCTTCTCCGCCGCCGGCCCCATCGAGCCATCCATGTTGCGCGGCATCCCGATGATGATCTGCTCCGGCTTCAACTCGGCGAGCAGTTGGTTGAACCGCATCAGAAATCCCTCCCACGGCTCCGCCGGGATGATCTCCAGCGGCCGGGCAATCATCCCCAGCTCATCGCTGACAGCAACACCGACGCGGACGGTTCCGTGGTCAAGGGCAAGGATGCGCATTCGGGGAGAAACAACGGCTTGGCACGAATGGGCTGTGCCGCTCACGCCGGCCTGCGCAGCAGCGCGGCGACCTCCACCGCCACGTCGGGGAACGCCTCGGGCCGGGCGGACTCGCCTTCGTGCAGCACCGTGATCGAACCGTAGCCAGTGAAATGCGGTTCCCGATGCACTTCCACCGTGCGGTTCACCAGGTTCACCAGCCACACTTCCCTCACCCCGGCCCGACCGTAGGCCGGCAGCTTCTGATCACGGTCAATGGGCAGCGAACTGTCCGCGACTTCCACCAGCAGGAACACATCATCCGGGCCGGGATGGCGCTTCGTGTAATCATCCTTCTCCGGCTTGAGCAGCATCAAGTCCGGCTGCGGCTCGGAGTGCTGGCTCAGACGCACCGGACTTTGGACGGACACCAGCCAGCGACCATTGGCAGGCTTGGAAAACAGTCTGATCAGGCGGTGGGTGGTTCCGGCGTGAAACGGTCCGATGGGCATCACATCCACGATCTCCCCGTCCAGCAGCTCGACCCGTGCGTCGGGCCGAAGCACGCCCGTCTCGGCCATCCTGTAGTATTCCTCCACGGTGAAACGATGTGTCGCCAGCGCTGGCATGGGGGGAAGCTAACCAAGTCCGCCGCTGCCCGCAAGCCGCTACAAAGCCCGCATCACCTTCGTCGCCGCTTTCACGGTGTGCTCAATATCCGCTTCCGTGTGCGCGGTGGAAATGAAGCCGGCCTCGAACTGCGACGGGGCGAGGTAAACGCCCTCGGCCAGCATCCCGTGGAAGAACTTCTTGAAGCGCTCGCGGTCGGCCTTCATGGCGTCGGCGAGGTTCCAGACGGGTTCGCGGGTGAAGTAGCCGCAGAACATCGAGCCACAGCGGTTGAAAGTGACGGGGATGCCGGCGGATTTCGCGGCGTCGCGCAGGCCGGCTTCGAGGGTGGACCCGAGGGCTTCGAGGCGGGCGTAGGCGGAAGAATTCGGAGTGCGGAATTCGGAGTGCGGAATGGCCGAGGGCGGCGGGAGTGCGCCAGCAGATTCCGCATTCCGCATTCCGCATTCCGCATTGGAAAGTTCTTCGAGCGCCGCGATGCCGGCCGCCATCGCGAGCGGGTTGCCGCTCAGGGTGCCGGCCTGATACACGGGGCCGAGCGGCGCAAGGCAGTCCATGATGTCGCCCCGCCCACCGAACGCCCCGACCGGCAACCCGCCGCCGATGATTTTGCCGAAGCAACTCAAGTCCGGCCGGATGCCGAAGCGCTCCTGTGCGCCGCCGGGCGCGAGGCGGAAGCCGGTCATCACCTCGTCGAAGATGAGCACGGTCCCCTGCTCTGCCGTGATCTGCCGGAGGAATTCCAAGTAGCCCGGGCGCGGCAGATAAAGGCCCGCGTTGCCCGGCACCGGCTCGATGATGACCGCCGCGATTTCGCCCCGGTTCGCCGCGAAGCACGCCTTCAGCGCCTCCACGTCGTTGTAGGGCAGCACGAGTGTGTGCTTGGCAAAGTCCGCCGGCACGCCTGCGCTGTCCGGGTTGCCAAACGTCAGCGCGCCGGAGCCGGCCTTCACCAGCAGGCAGTCCGCGTGCCCGTGATAGCAGCCGTCGAACTTGATGAACTTGTCGCGCCGCGTGAAGCCGCGCGCGAGGCGGATGGCGCTCATACACGCCTCGGTGCCGGAGTTGCACATCCGAACCTTGTCCACGCTGGACACGAGCTGCTTGATGAGTCGCGCCATCGTGACCTCGAACGGGTTCGGGATGCCGAAGCTAGTGCCGTGGTCGGCGGCGGCCTTCACAGCGGCGATGATCTTCGGGTGCGCGTGCCCGAGGATGGCCGGCCCCCAGGTGCCGACGTAGTCAATCAGTTCATCGCCGTCCACCGTCGTCACGCGCGAGCCGCGCGCGGACTGGACGAAAAACGGCTGCCCGCCCACGGCACGGAAGGCGCGCACGGGCGAGTTCACGCCACCGGGGATGTGCTGCAACGACTCGGCGAAGAGCGCCTCGGATTTGGCCCGCGAAATCATGGGGGCAGGATAACGAGGCCGCGCGGGCAAGGACGAGCGGGAAGTTCGGCGCAGCGTGCGGGCGCAACTCAGTTTCTTGCAGGGCGTTCGACTGGGGGATTTGTCCGCGCCTTTCCCCCTCACCCCGGCCCTCTCCCCCAGGGAGAGGGGGGAACACATTCCGCTTTCGGCCGACAGGAACGCCGCAGCCCTTCGAGCGCTGGCTGACGCTCCCCCTCTCCCTGGGGGAGAGGGCCGGGGTGAGGGGGAAGGGCGTGTGCTTCGCTCGATCCGCTCCGGTTACTCCACCGTGTCCTGCAAGACAATATGTCGCGCCCTGTGTCCGGAGTCTCCCGCATTTCTATCGCCGGAGCCACGGCCGTTGCTTACCGTCCAACGACTTCGTCCGATGAACCCGGCTGGACATCGTTTTTTTGCGCGCGCGGCCTTGTTGCTGATCGTAGCATTGTGCCCGCTGACGGCGCGCGCGGGGCAGGTCGTCATCGCGGAACTGATGCACAGCCCGCCGCGCAACCGGCCCGCGTGGGTGGAAGTGTGGAACCAGACCGCCACGCCCTTCGACATCGCGCGCTGGCGGCTCACGGGGAACATTGACTTCGCGTTTCCTGAGTTCACCACCAACAGCCCGGCGGACTCTTTTCTCCGCGCCTTTGAGCGCATCGTGATTTCGAGTGCGACGCCCGAGGCCACGCGCGCGGCTTATACCAATCTCCCGGCGAACGTCCGCGTCTTTGGCCCGTGGATCGGCCATCTCGTGCCCACGGGCGACCGCGTCACGCTGCTGGACAAGAACGGCGTCGTGGTGTGCCGCGTGCGCTACGGGGACCGGGGGCCGTGGTCGCCGGCGGCGAACGGGGCCGGCCACACGCTGGTCCTGCGCGACAGCAACAAGCAGGTGGACGACGCGCGGAACTGGACCGTCAGCGCGCAGCCGCTGGGCACGCCGGGCTTCGACCCGCGCCTGACCGCCGAGGCGACGGTGCGAAAACCCGAGGCCACCGCGCCGCCGCCCGGCGTCCGGCTCGTGGACTACGGCGATTCGTGGCGGCACTGGTCGCGCGCCGAGCCGGTGCCGGCCCGCTGGCAGGAGCCGGGATTTGACGACTCCGCCTGGCCCAAGGGCGAGGGCTTGCTGGGTTTCAGCGGCGCGCAATTGCCCGCGCCCGGCCTGCGCACGCGCCTGCCCGCCGGCCAAATCACCTACTACTTCCGCCGCGCGTTCGTCTTCAACGGCGACCCCACGAAAGGCTCCATCGTGCTGGACCAGTTGCTCGATGACGGCGCGGTCTATTACCTCAACGGCAAGGAAATCGCGCGCCCGGGAATGCCCGCCGGCCCCATCACGCGCGACACGCTCGCGGAACGCGGCGTCAGCACCGCCGAGGAGGAACTGGCGGTGCTCACCCTGCCCGCCAGCCTGCTTGTGCGGGGAACGAACGTGCTCGCCGCCGAAGTCCATCAAGTCGGCCCGCAAAGCTCGGACATCGTTTTCGGCCTGCGGCTCACGGCCACCGCGCCATCGCCAGCGCCGGCACCCGCGCCCACCGCGCCGGTCTGGATCGGCCTCGCCGGCCCGGTGCGCTTGAACGAGGTGCAGTTCGCCGCGCGCGGCGGGAGCCTGGAATGGGTCGAGCTGTTCAACGCCGGCCCCGTCGCCACCAATCTCGACCGGCTTTACCTCGCTTCGCGCCCGGACTTCAGCGACCGCGTGCCGCTGGGCGGGACGCTCGCGCCGGGCGCGTGCCGAAGCTGGGGCATTCCGTTCTACACGCGGAACCGCGAGGTCACGCTGTTCGTCGTGGACGACACGGGCACGGTGCGGGACGCGCGGGTCTTCGAGCAGCCGCGCCTCGGGCTGAACGTGCAGGCGTTCCCGAACGGGACGCCCGAATGGTTCACCACGGACAAACCGAGCCGCGACAAGGCGAACAGCCCGGCGCGCAACACCGACATCGTCATCAGCGAGGTCATGTTCGACCCGCCGTATCCGCACAAGAAGCTCGGCTTCGTCGAGCTGCACAATCGCGGGCGCGCGGTGGTGGACGTGGGCGGCTGGGCCATCACCGGCGGGGCTTACTACGAACTGCCGCGCGGCTGGAAAATCCGCCCCGGTGAGTTCCTTGCCATCGCGGAAGACGCGTCCTTGCTGCGGCGCACGCACGGGAACATTGATGTCACGGGCAACTGGTCCGGCAAGCTTGCCCACGACGGCGACCTGGTGCGGCTGGTGGACGAGCGCGGCAACCTCGTCTGCCAGGTGGACTACCGCGCCGGCGGCGACTGGCCGGAGCGGACGCGCGGTGGCGGAAGCAGCATGGAACTCATTCACCCCGCGCTCGACGGCTCGCTCGCCAGCGCGTGGCGCGACAGCGACGAGTCCGCGAAGAGCGAGTGGCGCGCGTATTCCTTCACGGGCACCAATTTCCAAATCCGCACCGAGGGCGCGCCGACGGATTTCAAGGAGCTGCATTTCCATCTTGTCGGCGACGCGCACCTCGCGCTGCGGAACATCCAACTGCTCTTGAACGGCGAGGGCACGAACCTGCTGGTGAACGCCGACCGGCTCTCGACCAACGGCTACAGCGCGGCGGGCTGGCTCGCGCAGGGCAACCACTGGGCCAGCCACCTGACCAACGGCGAGCTGCACCTCATCGCCGACGGCCACGGCGACAACCGCGCGAACCGCGCCGAGTTGGACTGCACGGCCATCGAGCGCGGCAAGCGCTACGAGGTGCGCTTCGAGGCGCGCTGGCTTTCCGGCACCCCGCGCCTCATAGCGCAGACGTGGGACCACAGCCTCGGCGACTCGTTCCTCATCCCGCCGCCCGCCGCGCTGGGCACACCGGGCCGGAAGAACTCGCGCTGGCTCCCCGCCCCGCCGCCGCAGGCGGACGCGCTGCGCCACAACCCCGCCGTGCCGAAGAGCAAGGACACGGTGAAGGTCACGGTGAACGTCACCAGCGCAACGAAGCTCCCCGCCGGCGCGGTGAAGCTCTTTCATCGCCCCGACAGCGACGCCGGCAACCGTCCGTGGCAGAGCAAGGACATGTCCGACGACGGCGCGAACGGCGACGAACTGGCCGGCGATGGCGTCTTCACCGCGCTGCTGCCCGAGTATCGCGCCAACGGCCAGGTCGTGCAGTTCTACGTCGAGGCCACCGGCGCGGGCGGAACCAACACGCGCATCCCCCGGCGCGGCGCGGACTGGCCGGCGATGTTCGTCATGGACGACCGCGCCATCCCGCGCGACCTGCGCGTGGCGCGCCAGGTGATTTCAGCGTTCGACCACGGGGCCATCGGCGGCGGCAACTCGCCCAAATACGGCTTCCGGTTTCCGCGCCTCTCGAACCACTACTTCAACTGCACGTTCATCCACGATGAGCGCGAGATTTTCTACGGCGCGGAAATCCGCACCGCCGGCAGCCCGTGGACGCGCGGCGGCGACCTGAGCCGGAGCAAGGTCAAGCTCCCGGCCGACCGCGCCTTCCGCGAGCACACCAAGACGACCTACGACAACGACGCCGACGGCGGCAACCGCCTCCACAACCGGCTCACGCGCTACTGGCTTTACCTGCTGGGCGAGCCGGTGAACGAGAACGAGTTTGTCCGCTACCTCGTCAACGCCTCCGGCCCGATGCTGCGCGAGGAGGTCGAGCCGGTGGGCAACGACTTCCTCGACCGCGCCTGGCCGCGCGGGCGCAACGGCGACCTCTACCGCATTGACGACGAGTGGTGGTTCTCCGACGGGTGGGGGCAGTCGCCGCAGGACGCGACGTGGATTTACAAGAACAGCGACTCGTCCATCCGCTACCGCACCGAGTGGATGAAGCGCAGCAACGAGGCGCAGGACGACTTCACGGCGCTCATCCGCCTGTTCAAGCTCATCAGCGACCCCAAGACCACGCGCGAGCAGCTCGAAGCGCTGCTCGACCCGCACGCCCTCGCGAAGACCATCGTGGCGCGCGGCTACATCGGCGACTGGGACACGTTCGTGATGCACCGTGGCAAGAACGGCTACCTCTACCGCCGGCCCACGGACGGGCGGTTTCAGTTTTTACACTGGGACAGCGACCAGGCCTTCGACGCCAACCAGAGCTTCTGGGGCGGGCGCGTGGATTTCTGGATGAACAAGCCGTGGAACCGGCGGCTGTGGGCCGCCTACATGGTCGAGCTGCTGGAGCATTACACTAGGAACTCCGCGCGGCTGAACGCCTGGCTGCAGGCCGAGGAGGACGCGAGCGCCGCGTTCACCGTGGACGCCAACACCTACCGGAATTTCTGCGCCGCGCGCGAGGCCAAAGCACGCGAGGTGCTCGGCCCGAACCTGAAGCTGGAGTTCAAACTCATCGCCGTGGGCGGCGCGGCGACGAACTCGGCGCTGCCCTTCACGACTTCCGAGAAGACAGCCACGCTCACGGGCGTCGCGCCCTACGGCGTGCTGCACGTCTTCGCCGAGCACCGGCCCACGCAGCGCGCGGAGTGGACAAGCGACACCGCCTGGAAGCTCGCCGGCCTGCCGCTCACCCTCGGCGAGAACACGTTCAAGCTCGTCGGCATGGACCAGGCGGGCCGGGTGTTGAAGGAACTCAAGGTGACGGTCGTGCGGAATGTCGGGGAAGCCGGCGGGCGCTGAGACTCAAGCGGCCGTGAGCCGTGCCGGCGGCTTCCAGCCGCCGCGTTGCGGGTGGACAATTCGGATCTGCCTCGAACGACTGCTGCCCACGGACGGCGACTGGAAGTCGCCGGCACGGCTCACGGCACCTGGCGCACGCGGTAGAAGCGTTTCGCCGTGCCGGCCCCGCCGGGGTCGGTGATGAGCGTCGTGTTCCCGACCGCCGTGAAGTTCGCGAGCACGGGCGTCCACGCCGTCGCGGGCAGTTCCGCGCTGCGCTCCAGGGTGTATTTAGTGCCGGGATGGGTGGTCACGCTCACGAGGTTGTCGGTGCCAAACTTGGTCACGGACAGGATGCCCATGCCGAGGCGGACGAACTTCGCCACGGCGGGGACGCCGTTGGTGTTCAGGATGAAGATCATGTGATGGCCGGGCGGGCAGAGGTTCGGGTCGCTCGGCGCGGTGACGGTCAGCTCGCCGTTGCCGGCGGTGAAGGCCAGGCGGTTGATGCGCTGGTTCTGGTCGTAGGCGTGCGTGGTGTTGCCGGGGCGAATCCACACGACGTTCGTGATGCCCGCCGCGTCGGGCGTGATGACCTTGAACTGCTCGCCGTAGGTCACGCTGCCCGGCGCGCTGGTGATGACCGGGCGCGCGCCCCGGAACAGATACGGCGGCGAGTAAATCTCCGCGCTCGGCTCGGCGAGGTCGTCGGGCGGATTCGGATGGCCGCCGCCGGTCGCGGCCACGCGGCCGTCGGGCAGCAGGATGGCGTTCGCGTGGTAGCCGCGATAGCGCACGTTCGGGGCCATCGGCGTCCACAGCTCAGTCGCAGGATCCCACATTTCGGACATGAGCGCCTTGCCGGCGGCGATATTGAAGCCGGGCGAACTGCTGCCGTTGCAGAGGAAAACCTTCCCGTCCGGCAGCAGCACCGCCGTGCCGTGGCGACGGCCCGTGGTCGCGGGCGTCGTCTGCCGCCACGTCGGCGTGGCGTCGTTCAAGTTGATGACCTCGGTGACGCGGCTGGGATAAACCGTGGCGGTCGTCGCGTAGATGCTCGGCTGCGTGTAGCCCTCGGGGACGTTGCCGCCGTGAATCATCACCTTGCCGTCGTCGTAGAGCACCGACGTGCCGTAATCGCGATAATCGAGGCTGCTCGCCGCCACATCGGTCCACAGGCCGGTGCCGGTCGTGTCGAGGTAGCGCGCCTGCTTCTGCGGGCCGGCGTTGAAGACCTTGCCGTTGGGCGCGAGATACATGAACGGATATTAGTTCGCCCACGCCGGGAAGACGCCGTGCTGCACGGCGGCGTTGGTCAGGTTGTGCCAGGTGCCGTCGGCAATGCGCCAGATTTGCGAAACCTTGTTCACGTCCGTCGCGATGTCCACGGTGCCCGCCTCGACGAGCAGATCGCCGTTGCCCAGCATCGTGACGGTCGGATACCAGCGGCCCGCGTTCATGTCGGGCAGGCTGGTCCAGAGATTGGAAACGGGGTCGTAGATGCTGGCCTTGTCCTCCCCCACTCCATCCGCGATGTGCCCGCCCGGCACGAACAGCCGCCCGTCCGCCATCAGCGCGTGACCCACGCAGAACAAGTCGTAGCCCGGCCACGGCGCGAGCGTGAACGTGCCCGCGTCCACGTCCCACAGGTAAGGCCGCCCGTCCGTGCCGCCGAAGACCGTGTCGAACGGCGCGCCCCGGTCCCAGAGCACGAGCTTGCCGGTGGGCAGCAGGTTGAGATGAATGGGCACCACGGGGTTGGGGTTCACCGGCATGTCAATCGGCGCGCCCCACGCGCCGACGCGCGCCGGGTCGTCGTTGTCCACGATGGTCACGGTGGCGACCGTCTGCGTGTCGAGGCCCACGCCGCCGCCGGGGTTGCTCAGGTGGACGGTGAACTGGCGGTTCGTCTGGATGGTTCCGTTGTCAATCGGCTCGACGCCGAAGAACTTCACCAGTTCCGTCGCGCCGAAGGTCAGCGTGCCGTTCGTCGCCACGTAATCCACGCCCGCGATGGCCGTCAGGTTCGAGGTCGCAAAATTGATGGTCACGTCGCCCGTGCCCGAACCGTAACGGCTCACATACACCTGCGCCGGGAACGTCTCCGGCGTGAAATAAGTGGCGAAGCCGAAGCCCACCGTGCCCAGGTCAGGGTCCGCGTAAGTCACACTCACATTGTCGAAATCGTGGTCCGCCGTCAGCCCGCCGGTGCGCGCGCCGAACATCACGCGCGCCTCGTAGGGCTGGAGGCCGGCGACCACGACGTTCGTGCAGATGGTCACGGGCGAGCCGCCGTTGGGCGTGAGGATGACGCTCACGTCGGAGTTGCCGCCGCCGGGCCGCACGATGACTTTCGCGTGAATCCACTGGCCGCTCTTGAGGTTGACCGCCCCGGCGTCAAACGCGGTGAGGCGCTGGCCGTCGAAGTGCAGCGAGACGTGGTTGCCGTTCAGGTCGCCGGTCTCCGTGTTGTTGAAGATGTCGAAACCCAGCGCCAGCGACTTCGCGATGTTCGGCTCCTGATAGAATTCCCCCGCCACCGCGATGGCCCCGGCCTGCCCCCAGGTGAACGTGTCCAGCAGCGCGAAGCTGAACCCGTCGCCCGTCCCCGTGATGCGGAAGTCGAAGTCCGCCGTGATGAGCTTGTAGGCCCCCGTGTCGCTCTTGGCGAAGGCGACGGTGTTGACGTTGCCCTGCGTGCTGGCGTGGACGAGGCGCAGGAAGTTGCCCGTCGGCCCGCCCGCGACGATGGCGGGCGCGGGCAGGATGTTGTTCACCGCCAGTTCGTAGGCCGTGCCGCCCGCGTCGAAGTTCTGCGTCGTGTCCGCCCGCGCCATCGGCGCGGCCAGCAGACACCCCAGCAACGCCCCCAGATGCAGGAGCGGCGCAGCGCCAAATTGGCGGTGGGCAAGTGTCATGTGCGCAAAGCGAAGCATAGCGGCCTCAAATGTTTAAGCTGAATCCGAGCCAGCCGCAATGCGGGCAAATCCTGACCCGCAGGGCAACTTCCGCCGCTGACGCGCTGCGGCCCTCCCGAACTTGTCCAACTGTCTCCCACCATTGCCGCGCCACCGCCGCGCTCAATCCAGCAGCTTCTCCCCGCGCGTGTATTTCCTCACCGCGTCGCGGTCGAGCGTGAGGCCCAGGCCGGGCCGGGTGGGAATCGCGAGCATTCCGTCCGCGTCGAGGTGCCAGCCGCCGGCCGTGATCTCGTCAATGAACGGCGAGCCGGTCAGATACTCGATGAGGTCCGTGCCGGGAAACGCGGACGCGAGGTGCAGGTCCGCCGCGAGGCCGACCGCCGTGTTCCAGCCGTGCGGGATGAAGCGCACGCCGTGCTCCTGCGCCATCCACGCGATGCGCCGCTCCTCACTGAGGCCGCCGACTTTGGTCACGTCGGGCTGGATGATGTCGAACGCGCGCGCTTCGAGGAACGGCTGGAACGCCTGCCGACGCGTGAGCACTTCACCGCCCGCGATGGCCACAGGCGAATGCTCGCGGAGCTTGGCGAAGTCTTCGAGCGCGTCCGGCACGAGCGCTTCCTCGAACCAGAACACGTCGTAGTCCGCGAGCATCTTGGCGGTGTTGAGCGCCCACTTGTAGCCGTTGCTCCAGTAGGCGTCGCTGCCGCCGGCATCCACCATGAGCTTGTTTTCCGGCCCGACCGCCTCGCGCGCGGCGCGCACGATGGCCTCGTCCGTCGCCGCGTTGCGCCGGCCAAACGGGCCCCAGCCGATCTTGAACGCGCGGAAACCCTGCGCCTTCACGCGCAGCAGGTGGTCGCGCAGCTTCGCCGGCTCGTCCATCAGCAGCGACGCGTAAGGCTGCACGCGCTCACGGTAGCGTCCGCCGAGCAAGCGCCCGACCGGCTGGCCCGTCGCCTGTCCGAGCAAATCCCACAGCGCGATGTCCACGCCGCTGATGGCGTGCGTGATCGAGCCGCCGCGCCCGAGCCAGAACATGTGCTGGCTCAACTTCTCGCTCACGCGCTCCGGCTCCAGCGCGTTCTCGCCGCGATACAGCGGCTCCAGCACCGCCAGCGCGGCGCGCACGAGCGCGTCGTTCGTGAACACGGTGCCGAGGCCAACCGCGCCCTCGTCCGTATGCACGGCGATGAGCGTGTGAACGCAGTCTTCGGGCCGCAGCTCGTTGCTCCAGCCGCCTTCAGGTGTTGCGCCGCGCAGGCCGGCACAGCGGATTTCACGAATCTTCATGGTTGATTTGGGCTGTCCCACAAATTCAAGGCGACCACCGATGGAGTTGCAAAACCGTTAATCTGCGGTCGTCTTGAATCTGCGGGAAAATAGTTTGGCCTTGGGCGTGAACGTGACGTTCACATCCAAGGGGAAAACGGGCCGGGCGCACTGCGTATGGCCGAGGCTGCGGAGGTTCGCGCTCGTCGCGCCGGGTGCGTCCACGTCCACGTAGCGCGCGGCCCACGACTTGAACATGTGTGGCTCGCAGTGCGGCGACTTCACGACGACCGCGCCGAAGTGCTTCGGGTCGCAGCCGTGCGCGAGGAACAGCGCACGGTCATACAAGCTCACCGCGCGACTCGTGACGATGAGCGTGAAGCCGCGAAATTGAATCACCGCCGTGCGCCCAGCCTGCCACAGCTCGCGCGTCGTCTCGCTGTGAAACCAGCCGTCGGACAGCATTCGCACGCGGCCTTCGATGGGCAGCGGAGTGAAGCGCCGCGTGTCGAGCGCGCCGCCAACGGTCGTCTTCACCGTGCTGCCGACGCCCGCTTGGAAAGCCGCATCCACCGCTCCCGCGTCCACGATGGGAATGAGTGCCGTGCCTTTGTAATCAGCGTCGAGCAGCGCACGCAGAATGGCGTTGCTGTCGCCCGACGCGCCGGAACTCGTCGCGTCCGCCGCGTCCACCAGCACGACCGTTCTGGCACCCTCTCCCCCACCGGGGGAGAGGGCCGGGGTGAGGGGGCGGCTGGTGCTGCCCGTGGGGTCCCTGCCAGCCCAAACTTCAACGGTGATGCGCGCCGCGTCGGCGAGGCTCGTGAGCGGCACCTGCATCTTCTCGTGGTGCTCCCAAAACAGGTTCGCGATGCGCAGCGCCTCGCGCTCCGCGCGGGCCGGGTCGTTGTCCGTCACCACGAAGCTGTTCGACGCGAGCGCGGGCACGTCGGTAAACGGATTACCCCACATCATCGCCGCCGAGAGTCCGCCGGGACTTTGCTCGATGGCCTTCGCCGCGTTGACCGCGTGGCGGATGGAGCCGGTCTCCGTGATGAGTTCATCGCCCCGCACGAGCGCGGGCACCGTGACTTTCGCCGTCACCGGCTTCACCTCGCCCGCGACGATGCGTAACAGCAGCCGCGCCGTGCGCTCGCCGGTGCCGAAGAAGTCCACATGGGGATACGTGTGAAACGCCACCGCCGCGTCGCTGTGTTCCAGCATCCGGTCGGTCAGGATGCCGTGCAGGTCGAGCGAGATGACGATGGGCACGCGCTCGCCGACAATCTTCCGCGTTTCCGCCAGCAACCAGCCCTCCGGATCGCCCTCCGTCTCCGTCGCCATCGCGCCGTGCAGGGAAAAGTAAATGCCGTCCACGGGCGGCGCGGCCTTGATGCTCGCGAGGATTTCCCCCGCGATGCGCGCAAACGCCGGATCCGCCAGCGTGCCGCCCGACGTGATGAAGTGTGCGCTGCATGTCGGCACCAACTCCACGCCCGACGTCGCATCGAACACGCTCAACGCCCCGCCCACCTCGCTGCGCACCTTGCGATGGTAGTCCAGAATCGCCTGCCCGTGCCGCATGGTGAAGTCCTCGTAGCCGCTCAACACCGGGTTGAACGTCGAGACTTCCTGTTTGCACTCGGCGATGAGGATGCGTGGCATGGCGAACGCGGCTAGGCTACCGGCCCGCGCCGCCGCCGGGCAAGCGCGGCTTCAGCGCGCCTTCACCTGCGTCCACGCCTCGTCGTAGAGCCGGGTCTTCGCGCCGAGGTCTTCGAGGAACTCCAGCTTGGCCATCACCTCGGGCGGCGGGTAGATGGCGGGGTTCTTCAAATCCGCCGGCTTGATGAACGCCCGCGCCGCCGCGTTGGGCGTGGCGAATTGAAGGAAGTTCGACAGCCGCGCACCGACTTTGGGGTCGAGCACGAAGTTGACGAACTTCTCAGCAAGGTCGCGGTGCGGGGCCTTTGCCGGGATGCAGAGGTTGTCCACCCAGATCTGACTGCCCTCGCGCGGGATCACATAGCGCAGCGCCGGGTCGTCGGCCATCGCGCGCGCGGCCTCGCCGCTGTAGACGATGGCGGCGGCGGCGTGCTTCGCGGCGACCTTGCCCTTCGCGCCGACGCTGCCTTCGAAGCCAACCGCCCGCGCCTTGGCCGCGAGGACAAGGTCGCGCGCGGCCTTGAGCTGCGGAATCTCCGTCGAGTTCAGGCTGTGGCCCTGAAACTTCAGCGCCGCGCCGAGGCAGTCGCGCACGGAGTCAATCAGCAGGAACTTGCCGGGCTGCAGCTTGGGATCGAACACGAGGCCCCATGTGTCCGGCACGGGCCGGTCCGCGACCGGGCGCACGAGAATGCCGACCGTGCCCCACTGGTAGGCGACGCTGTGGCGGTTGCCCCGGTCGTAGGGCGGGTTGGCAAACTTGGGATCGAGGTGCTTGAGATTCGGCAGGTTCGCGGGCCGCAGCGGCGCGAGCAGGCCGAGCTTCACCATCGTGGGCACCATGTGATCCGGCGGCACGACGAGGTCGTAGAGCGCGGTGCCGCCGCCCTGAAGCTTGGCGAGCATGGACTCGGCGTCCTCATACACGTCCACGGTGACTTTGCAGGCGAACTGCCGCTCGAAGTCCTTCACCACCGCCGGGTCGAGGTATTCGCTCCAGATGAAAATGTTCAACCGGCCGGCGGGCTGCGCGCTGGCCCAGCCAGTGGCCAGCAGCAGGGAGAACAGAAAGGGGCGGAAGCGCATGACGGAGCAAGTGAGCCGCCGCGACTGTGTCGCTTCAACCAAAATCCGCACCTGGGGAAATAGCTCCGGAGGAAAGCACTAACCGGCACCGACCTGCTAATCAGAATCCTGCTCCACTCTGTGAACTGCGGGGAGCTGAGCAGGATAGGGATTGAGATTAGGAGCAGGAGTAGGAGTAAGAACCGAACGCACATTCTCCATTGGCGTCGTCCAAGGCTTCGGCCTATCGTCCCGCCCGCTTATGAAACTGAAGGCAGTCGTTCCCCTGCTGGTGGCCATTGTCGGTCTCGCCGCGCGTCCCGTGTCGGCGGCGGAAATCCTGTGCGCCGACGCCGAACCGTCCGCCGCCAAGGTCGAGGAGCCCGTCCTGTTCCTCGACAAGAGCTTGGTCATCGTCAAATACCAGCTCGGCCGCCTCTCGAACGACCAGCTCCTGCTCGCCGACCGCGAGACGACGCACCTCAAGTTCATCCCGCTCTGGGAAGCCATCCTCGGCCGGCCCGGCATGGCCGCGAAGTTCCGCGTCGAGGCCGCCGAGGCGCTCGCCAAGCTGAACCAGTCCGACGTGCCCACCGAACTGCTCGCCGGCCTCAAGCGCGCCGCCGCCAGCGCGCCCGTCGTGGCCGAGTTGTCCAAGCTGCTCGTCACGCAGAAACCCGACGACCTGAAGAAAAGCCAGCCCGCGCTCGAAGCGCTCGCCGGCGACGACGCCAACCCGGAAGCCGCGCGGCAGGCCGCCTTCGCCGCGCTCATCGGCATCCAGACCGCCGACACGCTGTGGACTTTCGCGCAGGGCAAGCCCGGCGCGCTCGCGCACCTCGTCGCCGGCCTGCCGCTCGCGCCCGATGGCGCGAAGCGCGCCGCCTTCGCCGGCAAGGTGCTGCCCCTGCTCGCCGGTTCCGACGCCGCCACCCGCAAGGCCGCCATCACCGCCGCCGCGAAACTGCCCGGCAGCGAAGCCGCCGCCTTCGCCGCGCTGGCGAAGGTCATCGCCTCCGGCACGGAAGTCCCGACCGCCGCGCGCGCGCTGCTCGCGTTGCCGCGTGACGCCTGGCCCGACGCGGCAGTGAAACAGCTCGCCGACGCGCTGCTGGAGCAGGCCAAAAAAGTTCCCGTGCCGAAGCGCACCGAGAACGACTTCCTCGACGTGCAGCAGCTCGGCTTCCAGCTCGCCGCCAAGCTGCCCAAGGACGCCGCCCTGCCCGTCCGCAAGTCCTTCTCCACCCTCGGCGTGAACGTCCTCCGCCTCGGCACGCTGCACGAGCAGATGTTCTTCGACAAAGTCCAGCTCGTCGCCGAAGCCGGCAAGCCGGTGGAACTCGTCTTCCACAACTCCGACGCCATGCAGCACAACTGGGTGCTCGTCGCCGCCGGCGCGGCGGACGAAATCGGCGTGGCCGCCGAGAAGCTCCCGCCGCAGGCCGACAACCAGGGCCGCCTCTACGTCCCCGGTTCGACCAAGGTGCTCCAGGCCACGAAGATGTTGAACCCAAACGACACCGTGCGCCTGCGTTTCAACGCGCCGAGCGAGCCGGGCGAATATCCCTACCTCTGCACCTACCCCGGCCACTGGCAGCGGATGCGCGGCGTGCTCAAGGTCGTCAAAGACCTCGACGAGTATCTCGCACAGGGCCACGCCGAACCCGCCGCTCCCGTCATCACCGAGTGGAAACTCGCCGACCTCGAAGCCGACCTGCCCAAGCTCGCGAAGGGCCGTGACTTCGCCAGGGGCAAGGCCCTCTTCACCACCGTCGGCTGCATCGCCTGCCACAAGATCGGCGCCGACGGTGTGCTGTGGGGACCGGAGCTGACCGGCGTGGCCGCCAAATACAAGGGCGACGCGAAGGCCGTGCTGGCGGAAATCCTCGAACCCTCCAAGAACCTCGAACCCCGCTACCGTCCGTTGGAAGTCACCGTCGGCACCGACGAACCCTTCACCGCCTTCGCCGTCAAGGAGGACGCCGACACGCTCACCCTCCAGACCGGCCCCGGCGAGGCGATGGTGAAGCCGTTCCCGAAGAAAGACGTGAAGGTGAAGCCGCAGGGCAGCTCGATCATGCCCCCCGGCCTGCTGAACCTGCTCACCCGCGAGCAAATCCTCGACCTCCTCGCCTTCCTCCAGGCCGGCGGCGACGCGAAGCACGCAGCCTTCGGCAAGTAGTTCCGCGACCAAATTCTGCGCTGCGAGCGGCCACATGCCACCAGGCATTCCACCCGGAATGCGTTGGTCTGCCGCGAAGCCATCCTAACGCAAAGTCGCAAGGCCGCGGAGACGCACGGCAGGGTGAACAAGGTCAATTCCATCTCTGCGTCTTGGCGACTTTGCGACCTGGCGTCAAAGTTTGCGCCAACTCCCGGTTTGCACCGCGCCGGGCTTCTGCTCTAATCGCCCGCACGCTTTATGAAACATCTGTTCCGTCTCGCCGTTGTCGCGCTCGCGCTTGGGTTGTGTTCCGCCGTCGCCCAGGATCCCAAGGCGAAAAAAGAAAAGGCCAAGGGCAAGGGCATCCAGGGAGAGGCCAAGGCCGCCGCCGCGAATCCCATTCCCTTCGCCGTCCCGCCCGCCGCCACCGCGCCGGACAAGCTCAAGGTCGCGAAGGATTTCAAGGTCGAGCTGCTCTACTCCATCCCCAAGGAGACGGAAGGCTCGTGGGTCGCGATGTGCGTGGATGACAAGGGCCGGCTCATCGTGTCGGACCAATACGGCCCGCTCTACCGCGTCACGCCTCCCGCGCTGGGCCAGTCCGCGCCGGTGAAGATCGAGAAAATCCCCGTGGACATGGGCGCGGCGCAGGGGCTGCTCTACGCGTTCAACTCGCTCTACGTGGTGGTGAACGACAACAAGCACGGCGGGCGCGGCCTTTACCGCCTGCGCGACACCAACGGCGACGATATGTTCGACAGCGTGGAGCGGCTCAAGAAGTTCGAGGAATCCGGCGGCGAGCACGGGCCGCACGCGGTCATCCTCGGGCCGGACGGCAAGTCCCTCCACGTCATCTGCGGCAACCAGACCAAGCTGCCCGACTACGACGTGACGCGCGTGCCGCCGTTCTGGGGCGAGGACGAGCTGACGCCGCGCCTGATGGGCCGCGGCTTCATGCGCGGCACGGTCGCGCCGCGCGGGTGGATCGCGAAGACGGATCCGGACGGCAAGTCGTGGGAAATCCTCACCACCGGCCTGCGCAACGAATACGACGCGGCCTTCAACCGGCAGGGCGAGCTGTTCACCTACGACGCGGACATGGAGTGGGATTTCAACACGCCGTGGTATCGGCCCACGCGCGTCTGCCACGTCGTCAGCGGCGCGGAGTGGGGCTGGCGCACCGGCTCGGCCAAATACATGCCTTGGCACGCGGACAACCTGCCGCCCGTCGTGGACATCGGCCCCGGCTCGCCGACCGGCGTGGTCTTCGGCTACGGCGCGAAGTTCCCGGCCAAGTATCAGGACGCGTTCTTCATCTGCGACTGGAGCTACGGCAAGCTCTACGCCGTCCACCTCAAGCCGGATGGTTCTTCCTACAAAGCGACCTTCGAGGAGTTCATCACCGGCCAGCCGTTCCCGCTCACCGACCTCGTCATCAACCCGAAGGACCAGGCAATGTATGTGACCGTGGGCGGCCGCCGCGTGCAGGGCGGCCTCTACCGCGTGACCTACGCGGGCAAGGAATCCACCGCGCCGTCCAAGCCCGACAACGCCGGGGCCGACGCGCGCGCGCTGCGCAAGCGGCTCGAAGCCTTCCACGGCGTGAAGGACGCGAAGGCGATTGACGCCGCGTGGCCACACCTCGGGCACGCTGACCGGTTCATCCGCACCGCCGCGCGCACCGCGCTGGAACATCAGGACGCGAAGCTGTGGACCGAAAAGGCGCTCGCGGAGAAGCCCTCCGAGGCCGGCCTGTCCGCGCTGCTCGCGCTCGTGCGCGTGGGCGACAAGTCGCTCCAACCGCGCATCGCGGACGCGCTGGGCCGTTACGACTGGGCCAGGCTCACCGACCAGCAGCGCATTGACTGGCTGCGCCTGCACACGCGGCTATTCACGCGCATGGGCGACGGCAGCGAGGCGTTCCGCCAGCAAATCACCGCGCGCCTCGACGCGTTGTATCCGGCCAAGCACATCCACCAGAACGCCATCCTCGCCGAGCTGCTCTGCTGGCTGCAATCGCCCACGGCCGTGACCAAGACGGTCGCCCTGCTCAACGCCGCGCCCACGCAGGAGGAGCAGATTTCCTACGCGATGTATCTGCGCGTGTGCAAAACCGGCTGGACCACGCCGCTGCGCGAGACTTACTTCAAATGGCTTTACCACAAGGCGGTCGCGATGCGCGGCGGGGCGAACTTCACCATGTTCATGGACGACGTGCGCAAGGACGCCCTCGCCGCCGTCGCTGAACCCGACCAGGCCGCCGTCCTCGCCATCGTAAAGTCCGCGCCCGCCAAGCGCTCGCCGCTCGAACTGATGGCCGATGCCTTCGTGGGCCGCTCAATGGTGAAGGAATGGAAAGTCTCCGACCTCGCGCCGCTGCTCGACAAGGGCATGGCGAAGCGGAACTTCGAGTCGGGCCGGAAGATGTTTGGCGCGGCGGCGTGCTTCGCCTGCCACCGCTTCGGCAACGAAGGCGGCGCGATGGGCCCCGACCTCACCAGCGCCGCCGGCAAATACAGCGCGCGCGACCTGCTGGAGCACATCCTCGAACCCAGCAAGGAAGTCAGCGACCAATACGCGCCGGTGGTCTTCAAGCTCAACGACGGCACGATGGTCACGGGCCGCATCATCAACCTGGCCGGCGACACCTATCGCGTGAACTCGAACATGTTCGACCCCGACGAACTCGTCGGCGTGGACGCGCGCAAGGTGTTGAGCATCGAGCCGTCCAAGGTTTCGCTCATGCCCGAGGGCCTGCTGAACATGCTCAAACAGGACGAGGTGCTGGACCTGCTGGCCTACCTCCTGAGCGCCGGCGACCCGAAGCACAAGGCGTTCAAGTAGGCGACGACCCCAAGTGAAGCGATGAGAATCCTTGTCCGGGCGGCTCTGACGGCCCTGCTCGTTCTCCCTTCGCTTTACCAGGTGGAGAAGTATCTGGGCCGGGCCGGGCTGGCGGTTTATCCGCTGCTGGCGCTGGCGCTGGTGCTGGCTGCGGAGCGGTTGACCGCGCGGATTGAGGACCGGCTCAGTGAGCAGGACGCGCGGGCGATCGCAGCGGCGATGTTCGCGGGCATCTTCATCGCCTTCGCCGTCCTGTTCCCCATCGCAAACACGAACGTCCCCGGCCGGGGCAGCGACACGGACGAAGCCTATGACCTCGCCGTCCGTGCCCTGGCGCGCGGAGAGTTCCCCTACACGGAGCTGACTTATCTCGGCAACCGCATCCATCACCTGCCCGGCTCGCTCTTTCTGGCGGCCCCGTTCGTGGCCCTGGGGACGAGCGCCTATCAGAGCCTGTTCTGGCTGGGGGCGTTTCTTTGGCTGCTCGCCACGGAGTTCGGCCTGCGGAAGGCGCTGCCCCTGTTCGGGCTGATCCTCGTCGCCAGCCCGGCGGTGATGCAGCAGACGGTCACCGGCAGCGACGGGGTGATGAGCGGCATTTCCGTGTTCGTGGCGCTCTGGTGTCTCCTGCGTTCGTGGAGTGAGCCGGGCACCCAGGTGGCCGGCCGTTGGGGCGCGGTGCTGTTGTTTGCGCTCGCGGTTTCGAACCGGCCCAATTTTGGCCTGGCGGGCATTCCGGTCATGGCGTTCCTGCTGCACCGGCGGGGATTTGCCGTAGCGATGCAGGTGGGCCTCGCCATTGGCGGGCTGGTGCTGGCCATCAACCTGCCGTTCTACCTGCACCATCCGGCCGGGTTCGCGCCGCTGGAGGGGATGGACCGCGTGACCCGCTTCTCGCGCGTGCTGCCCCACTCGGGCGTCGTCCTGCCGGCAGTGGCGTTGGCGATCACGGCCGCGCTGGCGTTGCCGAAGTCGGCCGGAACCATCGCCGGGGCGGCCACCTCGCTGGCGGCGGGCCAGTTCTTCCTCGTGGCAGCAGGCATGGCGTTGATGAGCGCGCTCGCCGGACGGCTCGACACCGGGTATACGGGCTATGGCTCCTACTTTCTCTTCGCGGGAGGGTTTGCCCTTTGGCGCCGGCTCCACCCGCGGCCGGACGCGAGCACAGCCGCCGGTTAGTCGAATCCGTGCGCCGGTTTCGCACGACGCATTCCCCTCGATCACGCCACTCGAAGGCCCGCCTCGGGCACGGCAAAACGACCTGCAAAGCAGGGAGCTGTCGTGGGGCGCTGATCGTGCGCGGCGCGCGGCGCTCATGCCGCAGACGGCTGGGAGAGCGGTCTCAGCGCGACCAAACCGACTTGGGCACGACAGCGTTCTGCGGCTCTGAGGCCGCGCGCGCCCGGCTTCAGTTCGATTTCGGATTTCGGTTATGCACGGGACGCCAGTTTCGCGGTCGGAGACTCCTCACGTCGTCTCCTACGGGCGCTCACACCGCCGAACCGCCGAACAAATCCGGCGCGGCGCGGGAGACGAGCGCCTGCGAGCGGGTGAGGATTTCCGCCGAGGACTCGCACTCCAGCGCGAACCGGGCGAGTTCCTGGCACTCGGCGAGCTTGAGGCGGCGCACGATGTATTTGATGGGCGGCACGAGCGGCGGCGTGGTGCTGAGTTCGTCCACGCCGAGGCCGAGGAGCAGCGGCACCATCGCGGGGTCGCTGGCCATCTCGCCGCAGACGCCCGCCCAGATGCCGTGCCGGTGCGCGGCGTCCACGGTCAGCTTGATGAGGCGCAGCACGGCGGGGTGCGTGGGGTCGTAGAGATAGGCGATCTTCTCGTTCAACCGGTCCACGGCCAGCGTGTATTGGATGAGGTCGTTCGTGCCGATGCTGAAGAACTTCACGCGCTTCGCCAGCGAGTCGGCGATCATCACGGCGGAGGGAATCTCGATCATCGCGCCGATTTCGAGGTTCTCGTCGAACGGCACGCCCGCCGCGCGCAGCTCGGACTTGCACTGCTCGACCAGCTCGTTGGACTGCGTCAGTTCTTCCAGGCAGGAGATCATGGGATACATGATTTTCACGTTGCCCTCGGCGCTGGCGCGGAGGATGGCGCGGAGCTGGGCGCGGAAGATGGCGGACTCCTGCAGGCAGAAGCGGATGGCCCGCCAGCCGAGGAAGGGGTTCATCTCCGCCGTGTCCTGCGCTAGTCCGACGATGCTGGGCAGCTTGTCGCCGCCGAGGTCGAGCGTGCGGATGATGACGGGCTGCGGCTTCAGTTCGGAAGCCACCTGCCGGTAAGCCTGATACTGCTCCTCCTCACTGGGGAGCGTGGCGCGGTTGAGGAACAAAAATTCCGTGCGGAACAGGCCGACCCCCTCGCCGCCGGCGAGCTTCACCTCGGCGGCATCAGTGGCCTCCTCGACGTTGGCGGACAGCGTGATCTGCGCGCCATCAAGCGTGACGGCGGGCTGGTCGTGGATTTCGCGGAGCTTGTCCTCGAAGGTCTTCTGCCGCTGCTCGATCTGCCCATACTCGAAGAGGGTCTGGTCGGTCGGGCTGAGGACGACGAGGCCGTTGAAGCCGTCCAGCAGCACGGTCTGGCCGGTGTGCAGCTTGTGACTGATGTCCTGCAGGCCGACCACCGCCGGGATGCGCAGCGAGCGGGCCATGATGGCCGTGTGCGAGGTCTTGCTGCCCACGTCGGTGCCGAAACCGAGCACCATCCGCTTGTCCAGCCGTGCGGTCGTGGAGGGCGCGAGGTCGTGCGCGATGACGATGCACGGCTCCTTGAGGTGCGCCACGTCCACGGCCTCCTCGTGGCCAATGAGGTTGTTCACCACGCGCCCGGCGACATCGCGCAAGTCCGCGACGCGCTCCCGCAGGTAGTCGTCCGGCAACGCCTCCAGCGTCTTGGCGAAGTGTTCGGCGACGACGTGGAAGGCCCACTCCGCCGTCACCCTTTCGTCGGCGATCATCCGGGTGACGCCTTCGAGCAGCGTGGGGTCATCCAGCACCAGCAAGTGCGCCTCGAAGATGCTCGCGTCCTTCGCGCCCATCGCCTGCGTCACCTGCTGCTGGATGTCGTGGAGCTGCTGGCGCGTGGCGAGGAGTCCCTGCTCCAGCCGCTCCAGTTCCCGGGGCACGTCGGCCTCGGCGACTTCCTGCCGGGTGATTTTCGCGCGCTGCTGGCCGAGGAGGAGAATCTTGCCGACGCAGACGCCCGTGGAAACGGGTATGCCGCGGAAAACCGCTTCCCCCGTGGCTGTGCGTTCTGGCATGGGCATCCCTTAGCCGAGGCGCGGAAATTTGGGAATGCAAAACTCCGGTGGAAACGTGAAACGTGGCGCGTGAGTAGAACCAATCGGGTGCGGCGGATTTCACGCGCCACGCCCGCTACTTGTCGTTCTTGCCCTTCTTGGTCTTGGCCTGGCCTTGCGCCTTCTGCAACTGCTGCGCCTCGGTGGTCGCCTTCTTTTGTGCGGTCGCCACTTCCTTCTTGTGCTTGTCCACCTCGGTGCGGGCGGTCTTCACCTTGTCGGCGGCGTCGCGTTCGGCCTGCTGCGCGGCCTTCACGTCGCTGTCCGCCTCGGCGGCCTGCTGCGCCTGCGCCTGCACGATCGCCACTTGGCGACCTGCCTCGGCGGCTTTCGCGCGCAACAGGCGGATGCCCGCGTCGGCCTCGATGCGTTCGCGCTCCAGTTCGGTGGGCCGGCGGATGGCTTTGGAAAGTTCGGCGGTGAGCTGCATTTTCTTGTCGTCGGAGAGCGTCGTGTCATCGCGCAAGGATCGCAGGCGGGTGCTGGCCTGCTCGGCCTCCTTCGCGGCGGCCTGATAATCCGCCTGCGCGCGGATCTCTTTCGACAGCGCGGTTTGCGCGGCCTCGATGGATCGCAGCGCGGCGTCCCGCTGGGCGACGGCCGTGGGCAGACCGAGCTTCTTGCCGTGCTCGGCCAGCGCGGCGGCCCGGGCCTTGGTGATCCTCGCCTCGGCGGCGTTGTGCGCGGACTTGGCCTTGTCGAAGTCCTTCTCGGCTTTGGTCAGCTCCTGATTGGCGTCCTTGAGCTTGTCCTTCGCGGCGTCCAGTTCCTGCTTCGCCTTCTGGGTGGACTGGCTTTTCGACTTGTTCTGCGCGGGAACGGAAACGGCGGGCACGAGGAACGCAACTCCGGCCAGGAGGATAAGCAAGCAACGCATACGACGCATTGGACGGGGCTTCACGAAACCGAGTTACGCGCTCAGGCCACTTGCTTCCCGCCATCCCAGACGCACGGGGCGAGTCCCCTGCCCTGCCGCAGCGACGCCCACGGCGCCTGCGTGCCGACGTCCACCGGGTCGGGGTCGCCGGCCTTCGCCTCGGGCAGCACGGCGGGCGAGAGGATGGCGAGGAAGACGAGTGGCTCCTTGTGCGGGTTGTAGGTGGCGTGGATGGTGCCCGGCGGAATGTGTGCCATCTCGCCGGCGCTCAGAATGCGGTAGTCGTCGCCCACCCACTGCTCCGCGCGGCCGTAGATGACGTAGATGATTTCCTCGCGATGCGGGTGGTAGTGGAACGGATGGCAATGGCCGGGTGCCATGTTGGCGCGCACGAGCAGCAAGTCCTTCGCGGCGACGACGTCGGGGCGGCAGAGCCACTCGTTGTTGGTCCACGGGTTGGTTTCGCGGAGGGCGTCCGCGATTTGCACGAAGCGGCGGGTTTCAGGATTCATAAATGTTCAGCCGGCTGGGTCATTGGGCGGCTGGCGCTGCGCCAGGATGCGTCGCAGTTCGGCGACATCCCATTGGTCCTTTTCTCGCCAGGAGCCTTCCTTGAGCGCGATCAAATCCTCGGGGGCGAGAAACGGTATTCGCACGCCCTGCGCGTCGAAGTGCCGCAACCGGGGCCGGAAATCATCCAACTTTTGCCCGCGCATTTGGGTGAAGATGTCGAGGTCGAACTCCTCGGTGACACAGATGGAGCCTTCCTGCGCGATGAATTCCTCCGGCTTCAATTCCCTTGCCCAGCCTTCGCCCCATTGGGAGAGGACCGCCAGCAGCCGTTTGATGTTGTCCTGACAGGGATTAACCAGGATGTCCGCGTCAGCGGTGTAGCGCACATGGTCATTGAGGCAGACCGCGACGCCCCCGACCACGGCGAAGTCAACCTCGGCGCGCGCGATGGCGACCAACAACCTTAAGAACGGGGAAATAGTCCTGTCGAGCGGCGGCTGGTTTTCCACGATGCACCTCGGAAACGAACTGGCGAAGCCACTCCAACTGGTCGAAGGGCGTGACCCAGGCGGGCCGCCGGCCCACGACCCGGCGCGGCGCAAACTCGCCCGTCTCGCCATGGACTCGGCTGGTGTTCATGTAACTACTGTTAGCGACCAGCGCGAGGCTGGTCAACCGGGCTTATTTCTTCTTCCCAAACTTCTTCGCCGCCGGGGCCTTCAGTTTCTTGAAGTCACGCGTCAGGTTCGTGAGCGATGCCTCGACGCCCATGCGTTCCAGGCTGCTCGCGCCGACGAAGCCGACGGCGTCGGTGCCCTGCATCACGCGGTTCGCGTCGTCGGGCGTGTTGATGGGGCCGCCGTGGCAAAGGAAGAAGATGTCCTTCCGCACGCGGCTGGCGGCATCAATGATTTCCTGCGTGCGCTTGATGGTGAAATCCCACGTCACGACCGCCTTGGTCACGCCGATGCTGCCGCCGACAGTCGTGCCGACGTGTGCGATGATCGCGTCCGCGCCGGACTTCGCCATCTCGACGGCTTCCTCCGGCGTGGCGACATAGACGATGCTGAACAAGTCCATCCGCCGCGCGAGCGCGACCATCTCGAACTCCTTTTTCACGCTCATGCCCGTCTCTTCGAGCACGCCGCGGAAGTGCCCGTCCACGATGGTGTGCGTCGGAAAATTGTTCACCCCGCTGAAGCCCATCTCCTTCACCTTGCCGAGCCAGTGCCACATGCGGCGGCGCGGGTCGGTCGCGTGAACGCCGCAGATGACGGGGATTTCCTCCACCGTGGGCAGCACCTCATATTCGCCGATCTCCATCGCGATGGCGTTGGCGTCGCCGTAGGACATCAGGCCGCACGTCGAGCCGTGGCCGCTCATGCGGAAGCGGCCGGAGTTGTAGATGATGATGAGGTCGGCCCCGCCC
>Ga0172372_10000900_pt1 | contig 46179 bp, 40 predicted proteins | sample LakKiv5m_2_FD_114544 | JGI IMG/M metagenome (GOLD analysis project Ga0172372, IMG submission 114544) | Freshwater microbial communities from Kabuno Bay, South-Kivu, Congo - kab_092012_9.5m | ecosystem: Environmental > Aquatic > Freshwater > Lake | place: Democratic Republic of the Congo...
CGCGATGCACCACGCCTCCCGCGCCAATCCGGGGGCGTCGGCTGCGCCTCAGCCCCCGGCTAATGGATGGCAACGCTCCGCGTTGCTCCGAAGCCGCGTGCAGCGCCGCGACTGCGGTGACTAACGGGACTTTGAGGCCACGTCGAATTTGCAGCAGCGAGTTCACAGCAGATACCTCTCGTTGTATTCCACCTCATGCTTCTCCAGCAGTTCCTTCAACTCCGAAACGAAATCCCGTTTCGCATGGTGAGCTTCCTGGTTCTCAATGTATTCGCGCACCACGGCCCGTTTGGATGCGCTCACCGTGAAGGCCGCGTAGCCATCTTGCCACGCGAACTCGGGCTCATGGTTTTCCCGCGCCCAGACCGACGTGGCCTTCTTCAACTCCCGCATAAAATCCGCGAGGCAATGGGTGGCTTTCAAGCCGACCAGGAGATGCACATGGTCGGCTACTCCGCCCACGCGCTGACTGAAGCCGCCAAGGCCGTTCACCGTTCCGCCGAGGTAATCGTGGAGTTGCGTCCGCCAAGCGGGAGCGATGAACGGACGACGCTCCTTCGTGGAGAACACGATATGGTAGTGAAGGCTGAGGAAGGTGGAGGCCATGCGCGCTCAGAAGGCTGGCACCCCTCCGGGGTGCGCTTTCACTCCGACACGCAACCGGGGGTCCGCGCTGCGCTGCGACCCCCGGCTAATCGCTGGCAACGCTTCGCGTTGGCTTGATGCGGAGGCCCAATGGGCTAGAGCGGGGGAAATCAGTGGAATCAGTTTCAAGCTGGTTGCCCTATTTTTCCTTCACCCCGAAGCAATACACGCTCCCGTCCTCGCTGCCGATGACCACCTTGCCGTCGGCAACGGCGGGCGAGGCGGTGAGACCCTGACCGATTTCGTAGCTCCACAGCTCCTTGCCGTCGGCGAGCGCGAGCAGATAGAGGCGGCCGTCCTCGGAGCCGACGACGACCTTGCCGTCGCAGATGACCGGGGAGCTGTCCACCTTGCCGCGCGTGCCGAAGGTCCAGATCGCCTCGCCGTCCTTCGTGCGGAGGCAGTGGACGCGTTTGTCGCGCCCGCCGATGACGAGGCGGTCGCCGAGCACGGCAGGGGAGGAGATGTAAGCGAAGGCGCGGTCGCGGTAGCTCCAGAGGTTCGTGCCCTTGGCCACGTCCACGCAAAAGACTTGGTTCTCGAAGTGACCGCCATACACGCGCCCGTCGGCCACTGCCACCGAGCCGAGGATGGGCGCGCCAATTTCCAGTTCCTTCACCTTCGTCCCGTTGGTCAGCGCGACGATGTGCAGCAGCGCGTCGCAGCCCCCGAGCGCGGTCTGCCCGGCAAAGACGGCAGGAGTGCCGTTGATGCCGTTGCCGGTTTCATAGACCCAGTTGGATTGCCCGGTCGCGGTGTCGAGGCAGTAGAGCTTCGCGTCGTGGTTGCCGAAGACCACGTTCCAGTCCTTGCCGTTCGGAGCGCGGACGAGGTTGGGCGCGCCGGGCATCTTGTCGCCGGTGGGATGCTTCCAGACTTGCTTCCCGGTCTTCGCATCGAGCGCGTAAAACATCGGCTCGTCGGAGCCGAAGAACACGCGCCCTTCGTGGACCAGCGGCGAGGACTCGACGTTGCCGCCGGTCTTGAAGGCCCAATTGGTCTTCCCCGTGGCCAACGCGAGCGAATAAAGGAAGCCGTCATCCGAGCCGACGAAGACGTTCCCGCCCACGATGGCGGCAGAGGACTTCACCGGGCCACCGGTCTTAAAGCTCCAAAGCAGGGCGAGCTGGTCGGCGAGCTTGCCTGCCGCGACGCCGCGCAACTCCGGCCCGCCACGGTATTGGGGCCAATCGGCGCCGGACATCCGGGCAGCGGAAGACGAGAGGAAGAGGGCGGTGACGGCCCACGCAACGGTCGCGGGAAAAGGGTGCTTTTTCATGGCCGATAACTCCGCGCAGCATCGGCCAGGCGGGCCGCTTTGGCAACCGGTTATTACCTACACGTAATAGTTGCTGGAACTCAGGCTGAGAGCGGCGGCAGGCCGTCGGGCCAGCGTTCTTCCGGTTCCCAGCCCAGCAGCGCCTTCGTCGGCCCGAGGTCGAAGCGTGGCAGTCGCAGGTGTCGGCTCGTCGCATAAACGACGGCGAAGCGGATGGTGAGCGGTGCGCGCACGGCCGCGTGGAAGAACCGGCCAGCGTCGCCGGGGCTGAGATAGAGGTCCTTCGCCCAGTCGAGTGCGGCAATTTCCTTCTCCTGGCCGGGTCGCGGGCACCAGCCCAGCCGCGCAGCGATGACGCTCAAGCCGTGCGATTCCGAATAGCCCTGCCCGATCGCTTCCGCGAAGACCTTCGCCGCCGCATACCAATAGCGGGGCGTGGGCAGTTCATCGGGTCGAATGGCGTGTTCGGTGCGCTCACGCTGCCACCAGTTCACCTGACCGGTGCTGGCGAGGACGAGACGGCGCGCGCCCGCCAGCCGCGTGGCTTCCAGCACATGATGGAGGCCGATGATGTTGTTCGGCAGAATTTCCGCCATGAAGTCGCCGTCGTCGGGCGTGGCGGCCAGATGAATGACCGCGCCCGCCCCCTCGGTGGCGCGGCGGACGGCGTCGGCGTCAGTCAGGTTGCCCACGTGCGAGTCGGCAAGGCCCGGTGTGGGAACACGGTCAAAGCCACGCACGCGCTCGCCCCGGGCGATCAACTCTTTTACGACGGCCTGGCCGACGCGGCCGGCGGAACCAGTGACTAGGATGAGTTCGGAGGGCACGGGAATAGCGGGATTAAAATCAGGATTACCAGCCGAGCGGAGCCGCTCAGTAGCGGAGGTGCAGGCTCAGACCGATGGCGTGGAGATCGAAGAGGTTGTGCTGCTCGAAGCGATAGGTGGGCTGCACGCTGAAGTGCTCGGTAAAGCCGTATTTCAAATCCATCCCCACGCTCATGAAGTTTCTTTCACCGATGAGGCCCTTGATGAGCTGGGAAGCATTCTCCTCGCCGAGTGCGAAGCTCAGGGACGTCGAGGACAAGGGGGTGAACTGCCAGGTGGTGCTCACGAGGCCGGCCAGGCCCGTGTTGACCGGGCTGCCCTTCGGCTCGGTGTGCGTGACGTAGAGCCGTGCGTGCGTGGACCATTGCGGGTGCCACTGCCAGGTCATGCCGGGGATGACCTGCAACACCGGCTCGTCCGCAAAGCGCAGGTGCGTGACGGCCAGGCTCGCGGAGAACTGCTCGTGGAACTGGTATTCCGTCCGCGCGCCGACCCGCCAGCGCGGGATGAAGCCGCCGTTCAACGCGCCGCCGCCTTCCAGGCCGACGATCCAGCTCGGCGTCACGTGCGTATTCCAGCCGAGCAGCACTTGGTTGGCGCTCGCGCCGAAGCGCGACATCGTGCGGTATTCGGCGGCGACGGTCATGCCCAGCTGACGCCGCCAATACGCCGCGAGGTAGCCCTCGTGCCATTCCTGCATTCGCGCGCCCGCGCCGCTGGTGTCGCGCAGCGTCGCAAACTCGTAGCCCGTGCTGACGCCGATGACGGTGGGATCGGCCACCCGCACCTGTTTGGCGAGCCTGGCCTGCGCGGCGTCCTGCAAGTCGGCGGTGGGCGCGGGCGGCACCCGCAGCACGGCGCGCTGGAGCGGTTCACCGGTGTGGCGACGCAGCAGCCGCAACGCCTCACTGGTCACGTCCGGCGCGAGCGGGTCAAGGAGGGCTTGGAGCGCATGCGGATTCACGTCGCGGCCGCGCGCGTCGGCCCACTTTTGCGCCCACAACTCCGGCCAGGCGTCCGCCGGCTGGGCGCGCTGGTAGTCACGCAGCACTTCGAAAAACGTGTCGGCATCCTGCTCGCGGAAGGCGATCTTCAGCCGCTCGCGGGCGATCAGCGCCGAGGCGGGCGAGACGCGCTGCGCCGAATCAAGCGCCCGCCACGCGCGGTCCATGTCCCCACGCAATTGAGCCACTTCAGCGATGCCCAGCCACCCGGGGAGAGATTCAGGATTACGCGCGACCACCTCCTCGAAACCTGCGATCGCATCGCGGTGCTTGCCCTGTTGACGGGCCGTGCGGGCCAGGCCCAGCGGCGCTTCATCGCGATCCGGGACCAACTGCAGGGCGCGCTCGAAGAAGTCCCGCGCCTCGGAGTATTCGGCCGCGGTGGCGAAGACTGCTCCGGCGGCGACCTGGGCGTTGTAATCACGAGGGCGTGCATCGGCGAAGCGCGCGATGAGGTTCAGCCCTTCGTCCTTTCGCCCCCGGGCGAGCAGGCGCTGTGCTTGAAACTGGGTCTGGCGAAGGCGCACGTCGCCATCGCTGGTGCGCCGGCTAGCGAGCGCAAAGGCGGCGGTGTCATCATCCACCGCGCCATGGATGGCGGCGAGGAAGAGCCCCAATTCCGCGTCCTGTTGGCCCGTGCGCCGGTCCAGCTCAACGGCCTGGCGATACGCGGGAGTCGCACGCCCCGCGGCGAGCAGGGCGCGGTAAAAGCCCAGGTGGGCCGCGAGATTGTCTGCCGCAGAGGAACTGATGGCCACCGCATACGCCGACTGCGCCTCGCGCCAGTCACCCTGCCAGAGCTGGGTGTTTCCGAGCCCCTCGTAAGCCCCAATGGCCGCGGGAGCTTCCTGCGTGAGACGGCGGTAACGTTCAGCGGCGGTGGCGGTGCGGCCGAGCCAGCCCAGATACTGGGCCTCCAAGATGCGCCATTGCGCGCTCCCCGGGTCGGCGCGGAGCAAGCGGCGGGCAACCGCCAGCGCCTCGCTGATTTGGCCGCGTTTGGCCAATGTCTCAGCCTGGAGCCGGGCTGACTCCGGATCCGCGGCCGACCCGGTTGATGGCCTGACTGCCGGTGCGGCAGCGGTTGGCGTTGAAGGCTTGGCAAAACTGTCCGCCAGAGGCTGACCTGTGGCGGTGACATTTTGCGCCGCGGCGGTGCTGGGCGAGCCGACAAGTCCGGCTATCAGGGCGATGGAGGCAAAGGAATTCAGCCAGATGGAGCAGCGAAGCGGTCCCGCGGACAGGCACGGCGACCTGAGTGGAATTGCGGTGGCTCGCGGTGTGGTCGGCATCGTATCCCGGCAACGGTGCGCTCGGGGTGCTCTGACGCTATCAATCGGCACCGACCCGGCAAGTGGAAAGGGACTCGGGCCGAGGGACAATCCCCACGAGTCAACCGCCATGATGGACGCGACTTAGCGGACCCCGGCAGCGCCGGGATACCACGGGGGCAGCACCGTGACCGGTTCGTCGAAGATCTTCAGCATCTCGGCCGGCACGTGCCGTTTGTTCACAATCACCATGTAAACGTGCTCGTTGAACCAGTCGTCGTAGAGCGTCCACGTGCCCTTGTCACCCTTGTCGGTGCCCCAGCTGTTCTCCACGAGCCACTTCACAGGCTGGTTGTCCACCACATCGACGCCCATGAAGACCATCGCATGATTGGAGCCCCCCTCGTGGTGACGAACGCGCTGGGCACGGTCGAGGTGGAGGTTGAGGTTAAAGAGCGGTCCGTAATGGAAGAGGTTCACCGCCATGATGCCGTGCTTGGAGCTTTGGTCCTTGCCCACGTCCGCGGCGAACCAGACCGGCTCGTTGGCCATCACGGAGGCCATCGCGATCTTTTTCATGGCGCTGATCTCGATGTTCACAAAATCCGTGTCCGGTTTGTCCGCGAGATTGCGCGCCCGCTTGAAGGCATAGTGCCTCATCTTCGGATTCAGGGGGTCACTGTAGAGGCTGACATATTCCTCCAGCGAAGTGCCCACCATCTCCCGGTAAAAGCTTTGCGGAGTGAAAGTCTTGGCCGGGGTGAGGTCGAGGTCCACCGCGGGCGGCTCGGGTTTTGCGCCGGTTTTGCCGTCGATCTGCTTGGCGTCGTCCTTCTTCTTGTTCGGGGCCCGCCAGGTGAACTCCCGTGGCGGATGACCCAGCGTTTGCGCAAGCAGGCCGTAAACCTCAGCCATCGCCCGCACCTTGTAGGCGCGCAAGGCCTTCAAGTCAGCGCCCCCCCGATGCAACTCGTGCAGCCGGGCGGCATCCACATGGAGTTTGCGTTCAAGAATCTTGTTCAGCGTGTCCGTCCTTTCGCTCGCAGCCGTGGTGGGCATCGCCTCCTTGGGCACCACCCCGTATTTGGCCACGAGCGCCACGACGAACTGCCACCAACCGCCGTCATTAAGGGTCCATTTGTGGATGGCCTCCCATTCGCGGTCGAGCGGGTCGGCATCCCGCAGCTCAATCATGAACTCGAGGTAGAGGTTGGACTTTTCCAGCTTGTCCCAAAACTGGAGGTAGCTGGCGGAAAACTCGAACCCATCGAGCTGATGTTTGGCGATGATCGCCGGACGCAGGGTGTTGAGTCCCGCGAAGAGCCAGCATCGGCCTGACTGATGCTGGTCGGTAACTCCCTTGAAACGGATGCGGTGGCTGAAATGCGCGTTGTGCGCATCCAGCACGTTGCGGTTCAGCACCAGTGTGTCGATGGGATTGGCGGCCAGCGCGTTGAAGCGCGTTTCGTCGCGGCGATAGGACTGCCGGAGGTTTTCGAGGATGTCCGGCGTGAGGCCGCCCTCGGCCCTCAAGTCTGGAACGAAGATGGACGCGGCGACGAACAGCCCGGTCAAGGCACGGGTCGTGAGGTGGGCGGTTGGATTCAAGAATCGCGGCGACGAGGGATGCATGATGTTATGGCGGCATGATGGTTGGGTGCCCGCCGGGTAGCAAGCGCCCGAAGGCTGCCGCAGTGCTGCCGTGGGTCAGGTGAGGAGCGCTGATTTGGCGGGCGCGCGTCGAAAGCCCCAATTCGGGCAAACGCGGCTGACAGCCAAGACTTACGCGGACGCGCCCTTGCTGACCAAGGCCAAGCTCGTCAATGGACTATCGTTCCATCGAAGCGGTTGGGACGCACAAACAGGCGCACAAAATCCGGCCCAAGCGGTCTTTCCGGGTCACAGCCTGTCACAGTTGAAGGTGACTCCGCATCGCCGGAAAAACGCGAAAGACGGCTGGAAAATCACTGTTTGACTCAGTCTATCGCAGTGGGACACGAAAGGGAGGGATGGTGGACGCTGCAGGTTTCGAACCTGCGACCCCTACCGTGTGAAGGTAATGCTCTACCACTGAGCTAAGCGTCCGACCACAGACGGCACGAGCCTAATTAGGGAACGAACGAAGGCAAGCAGGTTTTCCCCTCCGCGTGGATTTCGTGCTGCTCCTGAACTGCTGATATCGCCGCCTGACCTTGGAGCGACGCTTGACGCCCCCCCTTCCTCCGCTAACCTCCGCGTTCCGCTTGAGGCGGAGACCGGCGCGGCGTGCTGCGCCAAGCCATTTTCAACGCGAGCTTTAGCCTATGAAACGCCAGTATCAGCCCTCGAAGATCCGCCGTCAGCGCCAGCACGGCTTCCGCGCCCGCATGGCCACCCGCGGCGGCCGCAAGGTGCTCAACAATCGCCGCCGGGTCGGTCGCAAGAAGCTCACCCCGGTGTGGCGCCATGCCCGGCAGCCCGTCCACGCGGCTGACCCTCGGCATCTCCCAGCGCCTGAAGCAAACCCGCGATTTTGCGCGGCTCAAGACGCAGGGACGCCGGTTGGCGCGGGGGTGCGTGCTGATAAACTGGGCGGAGCTCCCCGGGGCTGGTCCGTCCCGTCTCGGCGTGGTCGCTGCGAAGCGGATCGGCAACTCAGTAGTCCGCAGCCGGGCCAAACGGCTCCTGCGCGAGGCCTTCCGGCTGCACCAGCATGACCTGCGCGTGGCGTCGGAAATCGTTCTGGTGGCCCGTGACTCAATCGCCGGCAAGGCCTTCCCCGAAGTGGAACGTGATTATCTCGCCGCGCTGCGGGTGGCGGGGCTGCTGAAGACTTGAACCGCCGCTGTGGCCCGCCTGGCTGACCCGTGAACCTGGCCCAACACATCCTGTTATTGGCGCTCCGGCTTTACCGCTGGTTGGTGTCCCCCGCGCTGACGCTGCTCTTCGGGGCGGCGTGCCGCTACGAACCGAGCTGCTCGGTGTATGCGATGGAAGCGGTCCGACGGCATGGAGCCGTGCGCGGCGGCTGGCTGGCCACATTGCGCCTCGCCCGGTGTCAGCCTTGGGGCGGCTGCGGGTGCGACCCGGTCCCCGAACTGGCCCCGAGATTTGCCCGTAGCGTTTCCGGTTCGGTGCCGGAGGCCCTTGCATCCCGCGCGCCGCGCGCCCGTCCTGCCGTTCACTAGCCACCTTTCATGGACCGTAAATCCGTCATCGTCCTGCTCGTTTCGTTCCTGCTGATCATCGGCTGGTTCGAGCTGGTTAAAGTGCTGTATCCGCCCCCGCCGCCCAAGCCGGCATTGAAGGGCACCAATGCTCTGGCTGGTGCCACCAACACCGGGGCACCCGCTAGTGGCACCAACCTCCCGACTCCCACGCTCTCGGCACCGGTGCCCGGCGCGACGCAATGGACCGCGCCCACGGCCACAGAGGAACTGGTCACATTCGAGACGGCGGACGTGAAATACACGTTCACCTCGCATGGCGGCGGCCTGAAGCTGGCAGAGCTGAAGCGCTTCCCGAAGATCATCGGCAACCGCAAGGTCACCGATCCCTCGCGGGTGGTAACGCTGAACACCAAGGCCCCCGTCGCCGCGATGACGCTGCTGGGCGGTGACGCGGTTCAGGGCGACGGCCTGTTTGCGCTGGCCAAAACGGAGAAAGGGGTGCGGGCGGAAAAGATTCTCCCCAACGGCCTGCGCATCGTGAAGGAGTTCACGGCGGGCACCAACTACCTGATGCAGGTCAGCGTCTGGCTGGAGAACACCAAGGGCGAACCCATCGCCGTGCCGGAACAGCAGTGGGTCTTCGCCACCGCCACGCCCATCAACCCGCTGGACAAGGGCCAGCTCATGAAAGTGAGCTGGTTCGAGGGCGGCAAGAGCGGTTCCGTGGCCGAAACCTACTTTGAAAACGCCACGCTCGGCTGCTTCCCCGGCACCAAACGCACGGAACACACGGCCGAGGGCAAGTTCGCCTGGGCCGCGGCGCAGAACCAGTTCTTCACCATGGTCGCGGTGCCGAAGCAGCCGGCGGAAAAGCTGCACACGCGCCGCGTGCCGCTGCCGGCGCATGACCGGGCGGACGTGCCCGAGGGCGACACCGCGTTTGCGGCGCCGTTCGGCTTCCAAAGCGCATTTGTCTATCCCGCCAAGGTGCTGCTGCCCGGCGGCACCAACGCCATCCACCGCGAGTTCACCCTGTTTGTCGGACCGAAGGAATACCAGCGGCTTGCCAAGCTCGGCGCGCAGATGGGCAACGAGCTGGACCTCATCATGGACTACGGCGGGTTTTTCGGCTTCTTCGCCAAGGCGCTGCTGCTCTCCATGAACGGGCTGCACTCCTTTGGCCTCAGCTACGCGTGGTGCATCATCGCCATCACCATCATCATCAAGCTGCTCTTCTGGCCGCTCACCGCCATCTCCACCCGCTCCATGAAGCGCATGTCCGAGCTGCAGCCGCAGATGAAGGCCATCCAGGAGAAATACAAGGATGACCCGGCCAAGATGAACCAGAAGACCATGGAGTTCATGCGCGAGAACCACGTGAACCCCATGGCCGGCTGCCTGCCCATGCTCGTGCAGTTCCCGGTGTTCATCGGCTTCTACACGATGCTGCAAAGCTGCATGGAATTGCGCGGCGAAAGCTTCCTCTGGGCCCACGACCTCTCGCAGGAGGACACCGTGGCCTACCTGCTGGGCTTCCCCATCAACCCGCTGCCCATCCTCATGGCCGTGACCATGTTCTACCAGGCCAAGCTCACCCCGCCCTCCCCCGGCATGGATCCGATGCAGCAGAAGATCATGAAATACATGCCCATGATGTTCGTGGTCATCCTCTACCGTTTCAGCGCCGCGCTCACGCTTTACTGGACCGTCCAAAACCTGCTAACCATCCTGCAAACCAAGCTCACGAAGATTCAGGACGAAAAGAAAGCCGCCGCCACCACCGGCCCGGCCGCCAAGCCGGAGCCAAAACCGAAGAAGTAACCTCACGTTTTTCCATCCCCATGCCTACCGAACCCAAAACCATCCTGGCCGATCTGCTCAAACACCTCGGCTTCACCGATGCCGCCATCACCGAGCAGAAGCTCGACGACGGCGGTCTCTTCCTGGAAGTGCAATGCGCCGAGTCCAACCGGCTCATCGGCCGGCACGGGCAGACCCTTGGCGACCTGCAATACCTGACCAACCGCATCGCCTTCAACCAGGACGACTGCGCCCCGCGCATCACCGTGGACGTGGGCGGCTACCGCGCCGCCGCGCGCGACGCCCTCATCAAGAAGGCCAAGGACGCCGCCGACAAGGTCCGCAAGTGGGGCGACATCGTCGAACTTGAGCCAATGAACGCCTACGACCGCCGCGTGGTGCATCAAGCCCTCCGCGAGGACCCGGACATCGAGACCCAAAGCGTCGAGGTCGAGGGCACGGACAAGAAGGCGATGCTCTTGCGTCCGAAGCGAAAGGAGTGAACATGGTAGGCATGGAACTGCCCCGCACGTTCGAACTGCCCGACTCGGTCTCCGAGTGGGACGACAAGCTCTACTTCACCTTCCTGCAGGACCACCAGTTTGGCTATCAGGCCATCCTGGACTACCTCAAGGCGCGCGGCCAGGAACACTCGGCCGAATACGCGCACTGGTTCGAGCAGTTCAAGACCGTGGAGCGCTACCTCGCCCGCGACTTCAACCGCCGTTACCATCAGGGCTGACGCCGGCGGGCGCAGGCAGTTCGGAATGCCTCGCCCCCGGAAGCGGCTCGATCATAATGCGCCCCGGCATGACGCCCGGTCGCCAGCCTGATGCCACCCCGCCCACGCGCGGGGCTTTGTCCCAGCCGACGAACCGCTTCGTGGCAACTGCGCTGGAGCGAGACCCGGAGTTCGACGACTCCGAAGAGCAGTTGCCGCGCACGCAGTTCCTCCCGGACCGTTCGCTCACGGCCATCGCCTGGAACGACAGCTCGGACATCGGCTTCCGCGCGAGCCTCAACCCCTATCGCGGCTGCGAGCACGGCTGCATTTACTGCTATGCCCGGCCCACGCACGAGTATCTCGGCTTCTCCAGCGGTCTCGACTTCGAGACGCGCATCATGGTCAAGGAGCGCGCGCCGGAACTGCTCCGCGCAGAGCTGGCGTCGTCGAAGTGGGAACCGCAAACCATCGCCCTGAGCGGCGTGACGGACTGCTACCAACCGGTCGAGCGGAAGCTGGAGCTGACGCGCCGCTGCCTCGCCGTGCTGGCGGAGTTTCGGAACCCGGTGGGCATCGTGACCAAGAACCGGCTCGTCACACGGGACCTTGACCTCTTGCAGGAGCTCGCGCGGCACAACGCCGTCGTGGTTTTCATCTCGCTCACCACGCTGGACCCGGAGCTGCGCCGCGTGATGGAGCCGCGCACGTCGCCGCCCGCCGCACGGCTCGCGACGATTCGCGATCTCTCTCGCGCCGGCATCCCCGTGGGCGTGATGACCGCGCCAATGATTCCCGGACTGAACGATCACGAGCTGCCGCAGCTCCTCGGCGCGGCGGCGGATGCGGGCGCGCGCTTCGCCGGCTACGTCACCCTGCGCCTGCCCTATCAGAACAAGGAGCTGTTTGAGCAATGGCTCACGGAGCATTTTCCGCTGCGGAAGGACAAGGTGATCGCCGGCATCCGCGCCGTGCGCGAGGGCGAGTTGAACAACACCGAGTTCGGCACGCGGATGCGCGGTAGCGGCCGGCGCGCGGACCAGATCGAGAAGCTGTTCGAGGTGGGCTGTCGCAAGGCCGGGCTGAACCGCACGGAGCTGCACCTCTCCACCGCCGCCTTCCGGCGCCCCGGCGGCGTGCAGATGGATCTGCTTTGACCCGGGCGCAGCCCTCAAATGGCCGCCGCGATCTGGCCGGCGATTTCCTCGCCGATGGCCAGTGACGCTGTCGCGCCGGGGCTGGGGGCATTGAGCACATGCAGCGCGTTGCGGCGCGGGAGGAGATGGAAATCCTGCACCAGCGTGCCGTCGGGGGACATGGCCTGCGCCCGCACGCCCGCGCCGCCGGGCGCGAGGTCGCTCTCGCGAATCTCAGGGACGAGCCGCTGGAGCGACTCGCAGAAGAGGCGCTTGCTGAAGCTGCGCTTGATCTCCTCCCAGCTCATGCGTTTGTGCCGGCCGAGAAAATTCCACAGCCCGCCAAAGGTCAGGGCATCCCACAGATCGCCCACGCGAAGGTCCGTCTTCGTGTAGCCCTCGCGGGCGAAGGCCAGCACGGCATTCGGCCCGGCCTCGACACCGCCGTGGATCATCCGTGTGTAATGCACGCCGAGGAACGGGAACTGCGGATCTGGCACCGGGTAGATCAGGTGGCGGACAAGAAACTCACGGTCCTTGCGGAGCTGATAGTATTCGCCCCGGAACGGCACGATGCGCACCTCGCGGCGCTCGCCGGCCAGCTCGCTCACCCGGTCGCAATGCAGGCCGGCGCAGTTCACGATGAAATCGCCCTTAAACTCGCCCGCCGTCGTCTTCGCCACCCAGCCAGTGCCGTCCGCGCGCAACGCCGTCACGCGCGCGGAGGTCACGACGCGATGGCCGGCCGCCGTGATGAGCCGCTGCATCGTGTCGCAGACCTTCGCGTAATCCACGATGCCCTCCTGCGGCACGTGCAGCGCGGCCACGCCGCCGACGTGCGGCTCGATCTCGCGCATCTGCTCCGGCCCGAGCCAGCGCAACCCTTGCAGGCCGTTCTTGGTTCCGCGTTCCTGTAAGTCCTTCAGCCGCGCGACCTCGGCGTCGTCCACGGCCACGACGAGCTTGCCGCAAACGTCGTGCGGGATGCCGTGCTCACGGCAGAAGGCAGTCATCTCCGCGACGCCGCTGACCGCGAGCCGGGCCTTGAGCGAGCCGGGTTTGTAGTAGAGGCCGCAGTGCAGCACACCGCTGTTGTGCGTGCTTTGATGCCGGCCCACGCCCGGCTCCTTTTCGAGCAGGGTGATGCGGGCGTCCGGCAGCCGGCGCGCAAGCTTGAGCGCGGTGCCCATGCCCACGAGGCCGCCGCCGATGATGAGGAAGTGTTTGCCAGCCACGACGGCGGAGAGTGCGAAGGCGCTGCAACGGTGGCAAGCTTGCGTGCCGGCCAACTGCTCAATTCTGCCGCGTGATCTGAAGGGAACCGAGGTCGAACCAGGCGCGACCTTTTTCGGCCCGCAGTTCGCAGACCAGGACGACCTCGGTGGAGGGGGCGGGCACGTCGAACTCGAAGGTGATCTTCTTCCAGTCGCTGTCGCCGCTGACCTGGTTGGGCCGTGAGGAGCCGGAGATCCGCAGGCCCGCCCCCTCGCCGGTCGGCTCCTTGAGAGGCTCCACCCCCTTGGTTGCCACCTTGCCTTCGAAGCGGTATTTGCCGGCATCGAGCAGCACGCGGGAGCGCCACGAGGCGACCACGCGGTTTGGTTTCTCCAAGTTGATCTCCAACGCCTTTACGCCGGCCTGCTCGGCAGCGTCCGCCATCTTGGGCTCGCCGGCGTCAATCTGCGGCTCCCACTTGGCGAGCTTGAAAACGCCGTTCGCGTCCGGCTTGACCGGCTTCATCGGCTGGATGCCGAGCTGCTTCTGAATGCCGGCGATGCGCGCGAGCACGCGGTTGCTCATGTCGCGGGTCGAGTTGTCGAAATTCTTGGCCGCACCCTCGTTGATCTCAGCCAGGACCGGACGGACCCGCGCGTGGACTTTGGCAATTTCGTTCGTAAGGAAGTCGGCGGTGAAGACGTTCGTGAGCAGGTTGCCCACGATGTCCCGGTATTGCAGGCGCGTCTGCGGCAGCTGCCAGAGGCCGCTGGTGACGAGGCCGCCCATGCTGTCGAAGACCGGGAAATTGGGGTCGCCAAAAAGCTGGTCCATGCCGGAGGGCAGAAAGTAAATCTGCTCACTGCCGGCCGGGCGGAGGAGGCGGTAGTTGTTCCGGTTGCGCGCGTAGCCGTCCCAATGCGCGACCATCATCTCCATGGCCACGAACTTCATGAAGTGCTCCACGGCCAGCACGGTGGGGAGCCGCTCGGCGCGCTTCGCGAGATCCGGCTCGCGCGCGGCGGCCACGAGCGCCTTCAAGTCCGCCTGATCGTTCGGGCCCTGGCCGATTTTCCGATCCTTCCGCTGGTCAATGTCCGCGCAAAACCCGCCGTCGTAAAAAGTCCCGGATTTGCTGCCAAAGTGGTTCCGCATGAACTGCGTGTCGAAGCCCTCCTTGAGCACGTAGAAGCCGAGGTCGCGGCCATTGAGCCAGACGCGCGCGTGCGAGATGCGCGGCGCGGGCACACCGGCGGCGTTGAAGAGGACCGAGCCGAGATACTCATTAAGGTAGCTGCCATCCTGCACGGAGTTGTTGAGGTGCAGCTTGTCGAGGCCGTGGAATTTTTGCCTTTCGCGATACTTGTCAAAGTTGAGCGTGAGCGCCGGCCGGTCCCCGACGGGCCGGAAGCTGCCGGCCGCGCCCTTCAGATGGACGCCCACCTCGCTGTAGATGAAGTCGTCTCCCTCGCGGATGGTGCAACGGACGAAGGAGCGCGGGTCCTTGTTGAGCTTGGCCAGCTCGGCCGGAGAAATCTCGATGCGCAGCCGGGGGATGCGGCCCTCACGGAAAAAAACCTGATCCGCATCATCCGGTTGCGCCGCCCACGCCCCCGCGAGGGCGAGCCAGACCAGCCATGCGACTAAGGCGAGCCCGCAGGAGCGACGCTGGGAAGGGCCGTAACAGGGCGGAAACATCGGCGTTTCGACTGCGCGACACGCGGAGTCGTTCGAGATTATGGCTGAAAATGATCGTGCTGCAAGCATGACGCCTCCGTGACGTGCCGACGGGCGGAGTTGGCAGCTGGCAAAGGTTGTGCGATAAAGGCCCTCGTCGTTGCCATTTGCCAGACCATCATGAAAACCTTGCTCGCAATCCTTGCCTCCGTGGCGGTCGTTACCTTTACCGGCTGCAAGCCAGCCAGCTCCTCCCACTCGCACAGCCACGGCGGCCACCACCATGAGCCGCCCCACGGGGAAACGGCCATTGACCTCGGCGATGAGGATGCCCACCTCGAGTTCGTCCATGATGCGCCCGCCGGCAAGCTCACCTGTTACGTGCTCAAGCCGCACATGAGCGGCTTCCAGCGCATCGCGCAGGAGACGATCGAACTCACCGCGCAGGTCGCCGGCAAGGCCGCCCCGCTCACGCTCAAGGCCGTCGCCAACGCCGCCACCGGGGAAAAGCCCGGTGACACCTCGCAATTCGAGGCACAGGCCGACTGGCTCAAGGCCGCAATGTCCTTCGACGTGGAACTGAAGGCCATCAACGTGCGCGGCAAGGACTACACCGCGCTCAAGTTTAACATTCCGAAGGGGGCCGCGCCCGAAGCCGTCAAAAAGTAAGTCAACGTATGAACGCAAAGCACCTTTTCAACCTCGCCGCCCTCGCCGTCGCCGGTCTGCTTGCCACCGCCGCTGAACCGGGCAAGTCCGGCAAGGGACCCGTGCGCGGCGCACCGATCCAGAAGCTCACGCCCGCCCCCGCTGAAACCAAGGCTGGGGCCACCAATGCGCCGGCGGCCCCCGGTGCCGTGCAGAAGGACGGCGACTATCTGATCGTCGGCTTCGACCGCCTAGCGGCCTTCAACTACGACATCCCTGACGATGCCCCGGCCGGGACCAACGCCCCCGCCGCCAAGCCCACCCCGCCTAAGGAGCAGATTCCCCCAGCCGTCAAAGCCTTCGACAAACAGCGCGTCGCCCTCAAGGGCTTCATGCTCCCGCTCAAGGTCGAGGGCGGCCTCATCACCGAACTGCTCATCATGCGCGACCAATCCATGTGCTGCTACGGCACCGTGCCCAAGATCAATGAGTGGGTAAGCGTGAAGATGACCGGCAAGGGCGTGAAGCCCATCATGGACCAGGCCGTGACGCTCTACGGCAAGCTGCACGTCGGCGAAATCCGCGAAAACGGCTATCTCGTGGGCATTTACCAGATGGACGGCGAAAAGGTCGCCGGCCCGCTGGACTTGTAGAAGCTGGCTAGGCCAGTCAGTCCCGGGCGGCCAGCCCAACGGCCTCGCGCACCTCCCGCAGGCCTTCCGCCTCAACCCGCCAACGGAGGCCTCGCACAATGTCGGCGACCAGCCCCGGGCCCTCAAAGACCAGCCCTGAATACACCTGCACAAGGGCAGCCCCGGCGGTGATTCTCTCCCACGCATCCGCCGCGCTGGAAATGCCGCCCACGCCGATGATGGGCACCCGGCCACGAGTTTGCCTGAAGAGGTGGCGGATGACCTCGGTGCTGCGCTCGCGCAACGGTCGGCCGCTCAGGCCGCCGGTCTCCGCGTAAGTCCGGCGACACCACGCGTCGGAGGTCGCGGGCCGGGCGATGGTGGTGTTGGTCGCCACCAGTCCGGCGAGCTGGCGCGGGCCGACGAGTTCGAGGATTTCATCCAGCGCCTCGAAGGTGAGGTCGGGCGCAACCTTCACGAGAATTGGCTTGGGCGGGGCAGACTTGGCCTGCTTCGCGTTCACCTGCTGGAGCGCGGCAAGAATTTCGTCCAGCGCCGCCTTGTCTTGAAGCTGCCGCAGATTGGGCGTGTTGGGCGAGCTGACGTTGACCACGAAGAAATCCGCGTGGGGCCAGAGCACGCGGAAGGAACCGGCGTAGTCATCGGCGGCCTCGGCGAGGGGCGTGACTTTGGATTTGCCCAGGTTGATGCCGACGGGATGGTCCGGCCAGCGGCCGCGCTCACGCCAGCCCGCCAGCCGTTTGGCCAGCGCCCGCGCGCCGCCATTGTTGAAGCCCATGCGGTTGACCAGCGCCCCGTCAGCGACGGCGCGGAACATGCGCGGCGCGGGGTTGCCGGGCTGCGCGTGCCAGGTCACCCCGCCCAATTCGGTGAAACCGAAGCCCAGCGCGCGCCACGCCGGAACGGCAGCCGCCTGCTTGTCCATGCCCGCCGCCAGGCCGACGGGGTTGGGGAAGCGAAGCCCGAACAAGTCCACCGCCAGCTCGGGCGCACCATGGGTCGCCGCCAGTGCGCGGCATGCCCACGGTCTTTCCGCCGCCCAGCCCAGTGCGGCGAGCGTGCGGTTGTGGACAGGCTCGGAGGCCTGGGTGAACAGCAAGGGGCGGACGAGTGCCCGGTAGAGCCAGCTCATGTGCGAAGGCTAACGGGCGGCCAAATTGAAGGCCAGCGCAAGCCATTGGCGTATCCGGGAAAGCACCCCGCCCGCGGCCGGACCAGCGGCGACTGGGGCGTTGGAAGATGGGTTGCGGGAAGTGGTGCCAGAGGAGGGAATTGAACCCCCGACCAAAGGCTTATGAGTCCTCTGCTCTACCCCTGAGCTACTCTGGCACAAGCGCTGTCGTCAGCGCGTCGGGAGGAAATACTACGGGCCGCTTCGCGCGCCAAACACTTTTTGAGCCCGGCCACCACCGGCCGCCCCGCGCCCCGGGCGGTGCTTTTGGTTTGGCAAGGTCCAGCGCGAAGGTAGCCTGCGTCACAGAAATGAAACTATCATTCGCCGGTGAACGCCTGCTGGCGGTGGTGGCTCACCCCGATGACGCGGAGCTGCTCTGCGCCGGCACACTGGCCCGGGCAGGGGCCGAGGGCGCAGCCATCGGGATCTGCGTGCTGGCGAAGGGTGACAAGGGACAGCCCAGCCGGCCCATCAAAAACCTGCCCGCCGTGCGCCGCCGTGAGATGGAGGCGGCCGCCAGGGTAATCGGGGCGGCCCTGTTCTGCGCCGGGCTTGCCGACGGCGAGGTGGCCGACACGCTCGCCGCCCGCCGCCAGCTGGTTGAAGTATTGCGCCGGTTCAAGCCGAGCCTTGTCCTGACTCATGCCGCGGCGGACTATCATCCGGACCATCGCGGTGCCTCCGAACTTACGGAGGCGGCAACCTGGTTCGCCGCATCACGGGGCCATCGCACAAAATCGAAGCCGCTGGCGAGACCGCCGGCCCTGTGGTTCATGGACACCCTTCAGATGACGGGTTTTGTGCCGGGCTTCTACGTGGACATCTCTGCGTTCACGACCCACAAAGAGAAGATGCTGGCCTGTCACCAAAGCCAGCTCGCGCGGGCCGGCGACACGAATTTCTCGCCGCTGCTGGAAGTGATGCGACTCCAATACCGAGCCCGGGGCGCGCAGGCGGGCGTCACGGCCGCCGAAGCCTTTCGCATCCACGACGCCTTCAAGCGCGCTCAAGCTTGGTAAGCCGCCCGGCCGCGGGCCGGTTCGAGGGCCGGACTTGACGGGACAATACCGGCAGCAAAAACGGTCTCATTGCGCCGGCATGCGCACGGCGGAGAGCTTTGCCCAAGCCAGCAGACCGGCCACCAGCGAGACCCCCGCACAGGCCAGGTATGGCCACGAGGGGTGGCCGTCGAACAGGGTGGCGGCGAAGATGGGACCGAAGATGCGGGCGAGGCTGCCGGCGCTTTGGGCCACGCCCAAGGTCGCCCCCTGCTCGTCGGCGGGAGCAAGTTGGGAGAGCATGCCGAACACCGGCGGCCGGGTAAGGCTGGAACCGATGGCCAACATCGCCAGCGCACCGATCAACAGCGGCCAGGTCTTGACGAACGGCAGGACGCCCAAGCTCAGCGCCACCAGCAGCAAGCTCAACGCGATCAGCGTCGGCTCACCGAACTTCTTCACCGCGCGACCGAGCGGCCCGCCCTGCACCAGCGCGCCCACCAGGCCGCAAAACGTGTAGAGATACATCACCTTGTCATCGAAGGTGTGGACCACGCCTTTGATCGATTCGAACTTCAGGCCGAAGTTCAGACTCACCAACAGGCCCAGCGTGGTCTCGAAGCAGGCAAAGCTGAACGTCGCGAGGAAGAACACCAGCACCAGCAGGCCGATGCCCGGACGTTGCAACGTCAGTTTCACCTGTTCCCAGCGCGGCCGTTGCGCGACGGCGTTGGCCCCGGGCTGCCAGCTCTCGGGGAGGCGCGCGAAGGCGAAAAGGAAATTCAGCCCACACATCGCGGCCGCGATCCACCCAGGAGCCGTGACTCCGCCCAACTTCAGCCCCAAACCGCCCAGCGCCGGTCCAAAGATGAAGCCCAAGCCAAAGGCCATGCCCACCAGACCCATTTTCTTCGAGCGTTCCTCGGGTGGCGTGATGTCCGCGATGTATGCCTGCGCCACGGTGATGTTGGCACCGCAGATGCCTGCGAAGGCGCGGGAGGCGAACAGCAGCACCAGCGCCGCCGTGCCCGCCTGGCCAGAGGCAATGGCAAAGATCGCGTAGGAAATGGCTGAACCCGCCGTGCTGACCAGCAGCACTGGCCGGCGACCGATGCGGTCCGAAAGCCGCCCCCAAACCGGGGCAAAAATGAACTGCATGGCTGAGAAGGTTGCCATCAGCAGCCCAATCACCAGGCCACCGGCTTCGAGCGTCTTCGCAAAGATCGGAAGCAGCGGCAGCACGATGCCGAACCCGACCAGGTCGAGGAACACCGTAAGAAATATGACCAGCAGCGACGGCTTCTTCATTTCAATGAGGGGCGGACGGTAGCCGGTGGCAGGCGGCGCGACAACTCCGGACGCACCCGTGCCGGCCCATTATTTAGCGGGGTCCAGACATACAGGGTTGCGGGCAATGGACTAGTTGGTAGTCTCCCCGCCGACATCATGGACACCGCCAAGCGACTTACCGTGCGCGCCCGTTCGGCGCTGTTTGGCATGCAGGAGGTAAGCTTGGTGCTGGTGGTCCTCGTGCTGGGAGCAATCCTGACCTTCTTTGGCGGGACTGTGAAAGTCCCCAAATTGAAGGTCAACGAGCGCGGCGAGCGCGAACGCGTTTTCACCGTCGTCAACGGCGAGCGTGTGCCCGTGCTGGAGGAGAAAAACAAGTTCCTCAACGCGGCCAACCTGACGCAACTGGCCAAGGACACCAGCTTCATCGGCATCATGGCCGTGGGGGCCACATTCATCATCATCGCGGGGCAGATTGATCTCAGCGTCGGCGCGATCTACGCCCTGGCGTCGGTTTTGGGCGCCATCGTCTTCCGCGCCTTTGGCCCGAGCGGCTCGCTGGCCAACGCTCCGCCCAATGAGGCGCTCGCCATGGGCATGCTGACTTGCCTGCTGGTGGGTTTTCTGGCCGGCGTGCTCAACGGCGCAATGGTCGTGGCGCTCCGGGTGCATCCCTTCATCATCACGCTGGGGACCATGGCGATTATCGCGGCGAGGCGTTCGTCATCACCAGCGGGCAATCGATCGGCGATTTCCCCGAGGCATTCCGCTACATGATTCGCTGGGAGACGGGAGACGGCCTGAGCCTGGTGCCGCTGGGCGTCATGCTCGCGGTGGCGGTCATCGCAACTTTTTACCTCACCTGCCTCGTGCAAGGGCGGCACATTTACGCCGTGGGGGGCAATGAGCAGGCCGCGCAGTTCAGCGGGATTCGCGTGAAGGCCGTGAAGCTCAAGGTGTTCGTCTTTTCAGGCATTACGGCGGGGGTCGCGGCGCTGCTGGCCATCGGCTACTACGGGAGCGCCACCAGTGGCGACGGGCAGGGCTACGAGCTTGATGTCATCGCGGCGGCGGTCGGCGGTGGCGCGAGCCTCTCAGGCGGGCGGGGCTCCGCGTTGGGCGCGCTGCTGGGCGCGCTTATCATCAAGATGATCGACAACGGCATCGTCATCCTCGGCATCGACCAGAACTACAGCCGCATCATCATCGGCGCGGCGGTGATTCTGGCGGTGGTGCTGGACCAGTTCGGCGGCTGGTGGGCGCGCCGGCGGATGGCGCGGGAGGCGTAAGTGGAGGTGGACGTGAGCGGACCTTCTGATCACGTTTGGCAAGATGCCCGACAATTTGAGGGGCGATGGAAAGTCCTGCGCGGAGCAGGTAATGGAGGACAGGGAAAGGGCTTTGCTGTTCAGAGGACAGATCAAACTACAGGCCCTGTTCGGTTCCTAAAGCTCCTCAAGGATCAATCAAATCCTGAGAGGCGGGGCCGTATGTTCCGAGAGGCAGCTGCGCTTGAGACTTTCAGCCATCCACGGATTCCACGCCTCCTTGAAAGCAACGCTCATCTTCATACGGACCGGAGCGCAGAGCTGTATCTCGTTACTGAGTTTATCGATGGCGGCCCGCTAGCCGGGAGGACTGCAATGCCTTTTGCAGATGCTGTGCAAGTCTTCACGCAGCTATGCGACGTCGTAGAATACTGCCATGCAAGAGGTGGGCTGCATCGAGACATCAAGCCTGACAATGTGATCTTGCGAGATGGCAGAGTGGATGCGGTGCTCGTCGATTTCGGGCTCACTTTCAATTCTGGCGATGAGTCGCACTTTTCCACTGGTGACTGGGAGGAGTTAGGAAACCGATTCCTCAGGCTTCCAGAACTTTCGAGCTTTGGTCTGGCGAAAAGAGACGCTCGAAGTGATGTGGCATTCCTAACCGGAATCCTGTTCTTCTGCCTGTTCGGAAAAGTGCCTGCCGTTCTTGAGGACGAGGCTGGTCGGTTGCCGCACCAACGAGATGGAATCGACCTCGCTGGGGTCTGCCCGGATAATCGAAGAGTTCAAATTCTGGCGGCGATATTCGACCGAGGGTTTCGGCCGCGAATAATGGAGCGTTTTCAACACGTCAACGCCCTCAGACAAGAGGGCACTCGACTTTTGGGGCAGGACATCGACCCCAACGAGTCTGATCCGGAGGAACTAGCAAGGGAATTACGAGAGCAGTTCTTTACTGAGACATCGAAGCGTCAAAGGCAGCGCAAGGCAACATTGAGTCAGGCGGTGCAATGGGTAGAGGAAATACTGAGAGAAGTGGCGGCTTCCTTGCATCAGGAGTTTGTCCCCATTTCAAGCGGGTTCTACGACCCGAATACCGACCACCCATGGAAGAATATGGGGCTACACCATCATTACCGAGAACATCACATGCGGTTCTGGATGCGAACAAATTTTGTCTTTGTCGGAGCGGAATTTCTCATCACCGTTCAAGTGGAAAATGGCCAGGAAGAAGAAATACTTCGCACGGACGCGGAACAACCAAGCTTCGCCGTCGGTAACAGGGCAAATCTAAAATTGCGGTTACTTAAGGGCATCAGTCAAATCATGCTGGAACGAAGAGATGTGTTCTAGAGAAGACTTTTGCTCGCTTTGCGATGGAGGCCGGCCCGTTCGGATTGGAGGCGAACTTTTTGGCTTTGTCTCGTTTCTTTCGGCTGCCCCTGCTGCGATCCTCGGAGACTAGGGTATCCGTTTAGGCCCGCGCGAACGTCTCCGCCAGCGCCACGGCTTTCCGCATTGCCTTGGATTTGTTGACCGTCTCCTGAAACTCCGCCTCAGGATCACTGTCCGTCACCCAGCCGCCGCCGGCCTGCACGAAGACCTTCCCGTCCTTCACCAGCGCAGTGCGGATGGTGATGGCAGTGTCGCAGTTGCCGTTGAAGCTGAAGTAGCCCACGCAGCCCGCATACGGCCCGCGCGTCGTGCCTTCCAGCTCGGAGATGATTTGCATCGCGCGAATCTTCGGGGCGCCGCTTACGGTGCCGGCGGGAAACGTGGCGCGCATGAGGTCGAAGGCCGTCTGATTGGCCGCGAGATGCCCCTCCACCTGCGACACGATGTGCATCACGTGGCTGTAGCGCTCGATGACCATCAGCTCCTTCACCTGCACGCTGCCGTAATCACACACCCGACCGATGTCGTTGCGCGCGAGGTCCACGAGCATGACGTGCTCGGCGCGTTCCTTCGGATCGGCGAGCAGCTCCTTTTCCATCGCGAGGTCTTCGTCGTGCGTCGCCCCGCGCGGGCGCGTGCCGGCGATGGGGCGGATTTCCACCAGCTTGTCCTCGCAGCGCACGTGAATCTCCGGTGACACCCCGACCAGCGCGAAGCCATCCAGCTCCAGGAGGAACATGTAGGGCGATGGATTGATCGTGCGGGCGGCGCGGTAGAGGTCCAGCGGGCTGGCCTGCACCGGCGCGCTGAACCGCTGCGAGCCGACCACCTGGATGATGTCCCCGGCAGTGATATGCTTTTTGGCCTCCAGCACGTTGGCGATGAACTTCTCCTTCATCGTGTTGGATTGGAACGGCGCGGGCGCGACTTCGTCGGGCAGTGTGGCGGGCAGGTTCTCCAGCGGCTGTTCCAGCAGCGAGACAAGCCGGTCTATCTCCTCGACCGCCCGCTCGTAGGCCTCAGTGGGCGACGCGGCATCGTCCAGGACCGCATTGACCAAAATCGTAATGGTCTGCTGCGCGCGATCGAAGATGAGCAGCTCATCGGCGATGAGGAAATACAGCGTCGGCGTGCCCAACTCGTCCTTCGGCGGGCGCGGGACGATGGGCTCCACATCGTGGATGAACTCGTAGCCGATGAAGCCGACCGCGCCGCCGGTGAAACGCGGCAGACCGGGCACATTCACGGGCCGGTAGCGGGCGAGGACTCGCTCGACGACTTCGAGGCCGTCGCGCACGCACTGCTCGCACGGCTCCTTGCCGGGCGCGGGGATGGCGAACTTCTCGACCACCTTGCCGTCCGCGATGACCTCAATGCGGTTGGCGGTCTGCTTGATGACGGCGCGCGGGTTGCAGCCCACGAACGAATAGCGCCCGAGGTGCTCACCGCCCTCGACCGACTCGAACAGGAAGGATTCCCCCTGCCCCCGGATCTTCTTGTAGGCGGACAGCGGCGTCTCGAAATCCGCGAGGATGCGGCGCGTGACGGGGATGAGATTCCCCTGCGCGGCCAGCTTCAGAAAGTCATCAAGCTTCGGCGAGTGCATGTCGTGCGCGAGAGCCTAGCCGAAGCGGACCGCGCGGCGGAAGCCTCAAGAAGCCACCGCCAACCAGATAGCAATGAGGCGAATGCCTAACCTGACCCGGCCAGCTCAGTTATCCACGATGGTCAGGATGGCGGAGCGTTGGTCGAGTTCGTAACGCTTGCCGGGCGGTAGGGCGGGTAAGGGCTTTAGTAAACCGCGTTGCACCAACTCCTCCACATTCTTGGCTGCTCGCCCTCCGTTCAACGTCATGTGTTTTGTGATGGCGTCGTAGAGGGCCTGGTGGCTGGGGAGTGCCTTGGGATCAATCCCAACGCTGGCGGCGGCCTCAGTGGCTTCAGGTCCACTCGCAGTGGAAGTCGCTGGCTTGCCTTGGCGCTTGCGGCATCCAGCAGAGCTTAGGAAGGCAGCCGCCAAGACGATTGAGAGAAAGGAGACGTGGCGCATTGGCTACGTGTGCTAAATCACCACGAGGTCGAGCGCTGCATGAGCCATGCGGCATCCGGGTTGTTCGCCAAGGCTGTGAAACCAGCGCCCGGCTCGTTTTTTGGAAAGGTGCGTGCATCGGTCCACCGGTGGGTCTCGGCATGACCGTCAGAGAAGGAGAACGCGGTCGCTTGATTATGGTAGTTGGCCGGCCAATCAACCAACCCCACTGCTGCAAGGTTAACGTTTCCTCCGGCGGTTGCCCCGTCTAACGCCACCGCAAACCAACCGTCATTGATGCTGCCGATCCGCTCGTCCACCGTAACCCACATGTCCGAGGGCCGCCTGATGTCGGTATCCCGGCGATACACCAACGGGGATATTCCACCCGGGATAGCGGTCGTGGAGCCGCTGCCGGCAGTTCCGCCTCGTCCAGGGTTCATCCACCCGTTCATCGAAATGGTGCGCACCCTGGCACCGCGTCCGCCGCCGTCGTTGCTTTTGTCATTGGGGCACTTGTAGGTGCCTGCGTTCATCACGTAGCCCGGACCAATGGACCCGTTAGCGCGCTGCGAAGTGCCCACGAGGTAGTCCGTGTTGGTGTTGTCGTTGGCACCGCCTCCTCCGTTGACCAACCACCCGCGAACCCAGCCAGGGTTTGTGGGATCTCCAGCAGCTCCACCGTCTCCGTTCCGCGCGAGGCGGCCGTCGTGATCCGACGCGTAGAGGCTCCAACCCAACACGAGTTGCTTCACGTTGGTGAGGCATTTGGTGCCAGCAGCCTTCGTTTTGGCCTGCGCCAGGGCCGGCAAAAGCATTCCCGCCAGAATCGCGATGATAGCAATGACGACGAGCAGTTCGATCAGGGTAAATCCCAGCTCGCGCGCCGGGGCTGAAGCTGAAGTATGATTGGCCTTCATGAAGTTGGTTGGTCGACCGATTTATCGGTCAGAAACGGCGCGGTGTCAAACCTCTGGCCGCCCTCGCGCTCTGCTTAAGCCACCGCGACCAACCTAAATCTGCTGCACGACTTTCTGATAACAATCCGGGCAGATGCCGTGGGTGAACTTGGCCTGCGAGTGGGTCGTGATGTAGGACTCGACCTCATGCCAATAGTTCCGGTCATCGCGGATTTTCTTGCAGTAGCAGCAGATGGGCAGGAGGCCCTGCAGTTGTTTGACGTGGTCCAGTGCGGCTTCCAGATCCTTTACCCGCGCGGCCAGCTCGGTTTGAAGGTGGACGACGCGCGCCCCCACCTGAATCCGGGCCTTCAGCTCTTCCTGGTCAAAAGGCTTGGTGATGTAGTCGTCCGCGCCGGATTCAAGGCCCTGCACAATGTTCGCCTTCCCACCGCGGATGGTGAGGAGGATCATGTATAGCGGCGAGAGCTTGAGCTGGTGCCGTGCCCGGCAGCAGAGCTCCACGCCGTCCATGCCGGGCATCTGCCAGTCGATCACCGCCAGCCGGGGGGGATTCTCCACCTGCAGGGCCTGCAGCGCCTGCTCGCCGTTGGTGGTGCTCACCACCTCATATTGCCAGCGGGTCAGCAGGTCTTCGAGAATCCGACGGACCACTGGATCATCTTCAACGATGAGGACTTTCATGCGCTTTGTTAGTGAAGCGGCATCAGCCTTCCAAGAAGGCCGGAGCGCGTCAAGCAACGCGTGGGCTGGCCGGGAAGACATTTGCCTCCGACGCTTCAGCCCTGCCAAACTCCGCGCATGAAATACCGCCGCTTCGGAAAAACTGAGTTGCAGATGCCCGTGTTCTCCTGCGGCGGGATGCGCTACCAGCACAAGTGGTCCGACGTGCCCCCGCACGAAGTCCCCGCCGCCGGCCAGGCCAACCTCGAAGCCACCATCCACCGCGCCCTCGAACTCGGCATCAACCACATCGAGACCGCGCGCGGCTACGGCTCCAGCGAAATGCAGCTCGGCTGGGTCCTCCCCCAAATCAAGCGCGACCGCCTCATCGTCCAGACCAAAGTCGCCCCCTTCGCCAACCCCGAGGAATTCCTCCGCACCTTCGACCAGTCCATGAAGTATCTGCGGCTCGACCACGTGGAACTCCTCTCCTTCCACGGCATCAACCACCGCCAGCACCTCGACTGGACCCTCCGCAAAGGCGGCTGCCTCGAAGCCGCCCGCAAACTCCAGCGCGAAGGCCGCTGCCGCCACATCGGCTTCTCCACCCACGCCACCACCGACATAATCCTCGACGCCGTCCGCTCCGGCGAGTTCGCCTACTTCAACGTCCACTGGTATTTCGTCAACGACCTCAACTGGTCCGCCATCGAAGCCGCCACCGCCCTCGACATGGGCGTTTTCATCATCAGCCCCAACGACAAAGGCGGCAAACTCTACGCCCCGCCCCCGAAGCTCGTGGACCTCTGCGCCCCGCTCACCCCCATGCAGTTCAACTCCCTCTACTGCCTCGCCCGCCCCGAAGTCCACACCCTCAGTTGCGGCGCGGCCAAACCCTCCGACTTCGACGACCACATCGCCGGCCTCGCGCACTACGACCGCGCGGCGGAAATCACCGCACCGATTGAAGCCAAGCTCCGTGCCGAGATGCTCCGCGTCCTCGGCGACGACTGGTGCCGCCGCTGGGCCGAGGGCCTCCCGCACTACGTCGATGTGCCCGGCGAAATCAACGTGACCGAAATCCTCCGCCTCTGGACCTACGCCAAGGCCCTCGACCTCGTGGACTGGGGCAAGATGCGCTACAACCTGCTGGGCCAGGCCGATCACTGGTTCCCCGGCCAAAACGCTGCCACCTTCGACGAACGCAAGCTGCTGGAAGTGGTGAAGCGCAGCCCCTTCGCCGCGCGCATCCCGGAAATCCTCCGCGAAGCCCACGCGATGCTGTTCGAGGCCCCGGTGAAGCGGCTGAGCCAAAGCTGACTTACCCCGGCGCTGCCTCAAATCGGCAGAATGCGGACGCGCGACTTGGCCTCGTCCACATTCAGCAACGCCCCGCGCTCCAGCGCTTCGCCGTGCGCCCGCAGCGCCGCCACCACGAGCGGACCTAAGTGCGCCGGCGACACATCCTGCGCGCGCACTTGGATGACACTCGGGCCGCCCGCCTTGCTGAGAGCCAGCAGGATGCTAAAGTCCAGGTCGTGAGTGAACACCGCGCAAGCGTTGTCCCGCGCCCACTGCATGATTTCCGTATCTGGCGCAGTGTGGGCTCCGAGCGTGGACCAGTGAATGGCCTCGCAGCCGTGCGCGCGCAGATACGGCACCCACTCGGGCGACAGATTCATGTCCACGAGCAGCCTCACGCGACGGCCAGTGGCACTTCCAACTCCTCCACGCGCCACGCCGCGTAGGCCAGCGCCTCCCGGATGTCCTCCGCGACCAAGTAGGGATACAGCCGCAGAATCTCCTCGTGCGAATGCCCGGCGGCGACCAAGCCCACCAGCGTGCCCACCGTCACCCGCAGGCCACGGATGCAAGGCTTGCCGCCCATGACGAGCGGGTCGTGCGTGATGCGGGTAAGAGTCGTCATAGCGCTAAACTACGAGAAGGCGCTGGCCAGCGCACGCTGAAATCCACGCCCGGGAAAACCTCCGCGAAGCCCACGCGATGCTGTTCGAGGCACCCGTGAAGCGGTTGAGTCAAAGCTGACGAACCAGAGCTACAGCGACCCGGTCCACGGGAGGCGTGGATTGCAACCGTGATGCGATGGCCGGGTCCGCTGCAGCCCACGGTTAGGGAATCGGGCCGGTAAGGGGCGCATCTCAGTTGCTTGCCGGGCAGAGGGAGCGCGGTGCATTCGCAGCCGAGCCAACCCGAAGGGTTGCCAGCCATTAGCCGGGGGTGGAGGTGTGCGCAGCGCGCCGACACCCCCGGTGCGTCCGCCCGCGCGTCCGCATCCTGAAAGGATGCCAGCGCAGCCACGTTCGGCGAGGGCTGGCACCCGCTTCAGGGTGCTGTGGCATGCGCGTTGAGGCCGGGGGTATCGCTACGCTCAACCCCCGGCTAATGGCTGGCAGCCCTTCAAGCTGCGTTCGGAGTTGGAGCGCCCCGGAGAAGCTGCATGAAGGTATCCGGCGGGCAGCCTCGACCGGAGGGAGAGGCGCACCCACCGGACCCGCCGCCCGAACGTCCCGCGCCCCAGCGGAGCGCTCCTGATCCCGAGCGCGCCCGCCTTACCGGTTGAGACGGAGCCCCGGCCCCTCGCTCCACCGGCTCATTTGGGGAGCCACTTCTCCCAGTTCTTCGCGTAGGCGTCCACGTTTGCTTTCGTGACGGCGATGAGCGGGGTGATGTCCTGCGGGGAGGCCGGGTTCTTCTTCAGGTGCAGCTTGTTGACGAGGTGCTGCACGGCGCGCTGGCCATAGCCATAGACATCCTGGGCGAGAAGCATTTCCACATGCCCGCTGCGAACATAGGCGAGCTGCGGCGGCAGGGCGTCCACGGAGACGCACTTGACGGTGCCGGCGGGCCACTTGAGCGCATTGTCGGTAAACAGCGGCCAGCCGCCCAGCAGGCCCCAGCCGGTAACGTCGGGGTTGGCCTGCTGCACCTGCTCAATCTTGGCGACAGCATCCTGCGGGGTTTCCTTGTGGTAAAAAATGTCGAGCACCTTGATGCCGGGTGCGCGCTTGGCGGCGGCACGGAAGCCGGCGGCGCGCTGCTGGAGGTTCACGGCGTTGGGATTGCCATCGATCGCGGCCACAGTGCCCTTGCCGCCCATGAGTTTCACCAGTTCCACGAAAGTCCGCTCGCCGCACTGGAAGTCGTCTATGCCGATGCTCACGAAGCGCCGGCTCGCGGGCGCATCGCCGGAGAAGGTCGCCACCGGCACGCCCTGCCGGTCGGCCTTGTTGATGGCGTCGGTCAGCTTGTTCGCATCCGAGCAGGAAATGATGATGCCATCGGTGCCCGCGAGGAGAAGCTGCTCGATGAACTCGGCCTGCCGCTGGGCGTCCTCCTCGTTGGGCGTGCGCCAGTCGATCTTGATCTTGATGCCATGCTTAGCGCCCAGCTCCCGCGCGGCGTCCTCCACCCCGGCGCGGGCGGCAAGGAAAAACATGTTGCCCTGTGACTTGGCAATCATGCCGAAGGAATAGCTCTTCTGCGCTTGGGCCAGGAGCGGGGACAGGGCGGCGAGCAGGACGACGAGTTGGAGCATGGCTTTCATCGCGCGGAGCGTAGCGGCCTGGCCCGGGGCCGGCGACAAAAACCTCAAGCGGAATACGCCAAAACTCATGGCTAGCAGGCGGTGTTGCCCCCTACCTTGACCGGGAAAATGAGCCCACTCAGCCGCTCCCGCATGCATTGCCTGGCCGCCGGCATCCGCGCCGGAGCCTTCACCTTGATCGCATTGCTGGTCGTCATCGCGATCATTGCGATTCTCGCCGGGATGCTGCTGCCCGCGCTCGGCAAGGCCAAGGAACGCGCCAAGCGCACCAAATGCCTGAACAACCTCAAACAGCTGGGCCTCGCCTCCGTGATGTATGCGGATGACTACAGCGAGAAGTTCATCAACGTGGCGCAGAACCAAGCCGGCGCCACTTTCGGCAACTGGCCGTGGGACGTGACCCAGTATGCGACCACCAACCTCAGCCGCTACGGCCCACAGGAGCCGGGCTACTATTGCCCATCGTATGCGAACCTCAATGACAGCGGCCAGTCGTGGAACTTCAACGCCAACTTCCGCGTCATCGGCTACGTGCCGCTGCTGGTCGGCGCGCGTCAGGTGCCCGTCAGCCTCACCCAGTCAAACACCTTCAGCTCTCCCCGGCCGCCCACGGACACGGAACTTTGGACCGATGCAGTGCTTTCCCAAAACGGAAACTATGCCGTCATCATCGGCGGCCTGATCAACCGCACCGCGCACCTCAACGGCATCAACCCCGCCGGCGGCAACATCGCCTACATGGACGGCCACGCCGCCTGGCGCGAGTTCAAGCTGATGACCAACACCTTCGGCAATCCCCAGTTCCAGTTCTGACCGCCCCCCAGCCCACCTGCCTGCTTGAGTCCTTGCGGCGGGCCGATACTGTCCCAACCGATTTTACCGCCTTATGAAAAGTGTCCACTCCGTCTTGGCCGCGCTTCTTGTCGCGCTGCCCGCCACCGCTGCCACCGGCCCCGTCCGCGTGCTTTACTTCGACGCCGCCGGCGCGGAGCAGACCAGCCTCGGCCCGCTCCACGCCGCCATGCGTGACCTCGGCCGCGACGCCATCTGGTTCGATTACGCCACCGGCCCCACGCCCGGCGCAGGTGTGCTCGGCCGCTACGATGCCCTCGCGCTCCGCCCCAACCCGGAGGGTCAACCCGCCCTCAACAACGTCATCAAGCTCCCCTCCGGCGCGCTTGTGCCCGTGCTGAAAGTCACGCCCGAGTCCACGCCCGAACAAATTCGCACCGCGCTCCTCGCCGCCCTGCCCGCCGCGCGCAAGGCTGACTGGGACAAATTCCTTGCCCAGCGCGAACCGGAGAAACGCGAGCCGCGTCCGACCGTCGCCAATTACGAGAAGCGCCCCGAGCCCGTGACGTTCCAGCACCCCTTCAGCGTGAAGGGCAGCATGGAACGCACGCAGGTGCCCGCCGACCTCCGCCTCCAGCTCTTCGCCAGCGAACCGCAGATCGGCAAACCCATCGCCTTCTCATGGGACGAGCGCGGCCGGCTGTGGGTCTGCGAAACGCATGACTACCCGCACGACGTGCAGCCCGACGGCCAAGGCCGCGACCTCATCCGCATTTGCGAAGACACGGACGGCGACGGCAAAGCCGACAAGTTCACTGTCTTCGCCGACAAGTTGAACATCCCCACCAGCCTCGTCTTCGCGAACGGCGGCATTATCGCCTCGCAGCCGCCGCGCTTCCTGTTCCTGAAGGACACCAACGGCGACGACAAGGCCGACGTGCGACAGGAAATCATGACCGGCTGGGGCATCGGCGACACCCACGCGCAGGCCAGCAGCCTCCACTACGGCTACGACAACTGGCTTTACGGCTGCGTCGGTTACTCCGGTTTCAACGGCGAAATTGGCGGCGTGAAAAAGCAGTTCGCCATGGGCACATATCGCTTCAAGGCCGATGGCTCCGCGCTCGAATTCCTCCACCAGTTCTCCAACAACTCGTGGGGCCACGGCGCGAACGAGTTCGGCGACCAGTTCGGTGGCACGGCCAACAACGCGCCCATCTTCCTTGGCGGCATCCCGGCCAGCATCGTGCCGAAGGGGCTGCGCGCCATGACCGCCAAGCGCATCAACGCCGTGGACAAGTGCCACACCATCACGCCGAATTTCCGCCAGGTGGACGTCTTCGGCGGCTACACGGCGGCGGCAGGCAGCGCATTGATTCACTCGGGCAACCTCCCCGCGCGCCTGCAAGGCAAGGCCCTCGTCTGCGAGCCGACCATGAAGAACATCGCGCTCATGGACCTTCAGCGCGACGGCGCGGGCTACGTGGCCAAGGATGGCTTCAACCTCGTGGCCAGCAGCGACGAATGGATGTCGCCCGTCTTCGCCGAGGTCGGCCCCGACGGCGCGGTGTGGTTCGCCGACTTCCAGAACTTCATCATCCAGCACAACCCCACGCCGAGCGTCGAGCGCGGTGGCTTCGCGGCCAAGACCGGCGTGGGCGGCGCGCACGAGAACGTGCTGCGTGACCACAACCGCGGTCGCATCTACCGCGTGGTCTGGGACCAGGCCAAAAAGCCCGCCGTCACCTCGCTCAAGGGCGCGGCCACCCCGCAACTCGTCGCCGCGCTCGGCAATGACAACCAGTTCTGGCGGCTCACCGCACAGCGCCTGCTCGTCGAAGGCAAACGCGCCGACGCCGTGCCCGCCCTCAAGCAGGCCGTGACGAACACCGCGCCCATCGCCGCCCTCCACGCCTTATGGACGCTCCATGGCCTCGGCCAGCTTGACGACGCCACGCACCTGGCCGGCCTGCTGCACAAGGATTCCGCAGTCCGCCGCAACGCCACCCGCGCCCTCCCCGCCGACGCCCGTGGCCAGAAACTTCTCTTCAGCGCCGGTGTCATCAGCGACCCCGACCCGCTGACCAAACTCGCCGCCTTCACCAAGCTCGGCGAATTCCCGCTCGCCAAAGACACGCAATCCGTCGTCACCAGCCTTGTGCGCAACCCCGCCAACCGCGCGGACGAATGGCTCACCGAAGCCACGCGCATCCTCGCCCGGCTGCACAAGGCGGACATCTACCGGGAAGGCCCAAACCTCCTGCCCAACCCCGGCTTCGAAACCGTCGGCACCGACGGACTGCGCACCGGCTGGAAACGCCGCGACTACGGCAACCGCGAGGCCAACAAGAGCGCCGAGTGGAAGGTCGTGAGCGGCGAAAAGAACTTCCACGGCGGCAGCAACGCCATCCGCTGCATCACGCGCGGCGATGCGGACACGAGCCTTTACGCCGATGTGGAGCTCAAACCCAACACGCAATACCGCCTCGCCGGCTGGGTGAAGTCCCACGCGCTGCGCGGCAAAATCAGCTTCAACGACCACATCGGCCGCGCCGAGACGGAAGCCATCCGCCGGCGCGACACCGACTGGACCGAAGTGGAGGTCACCTTCAACAGCGGCTCGCGCACCAAGGCCAGCATCAACGTCCTGCATGTCGCCGCGGGCGACGGCCTCTTCGACGACGTGCGGCTGGTCGAACTGCTGCCGGTGGAAGACGCGAGCAAACCCGTCGTCGCCGACGCGAAACGCGGCGCGGAACTCTTCCACAAGCACCCCGCCGCGTGCGTGCTCTGCCACCAGCTCAAAGGCGTGGGCAGCACCGTCGGCCCCGCACTGGACGGCATCGCCACGCGCGCCACGGCGGCTTACATCCGCGAGAGTTTGCTGGAACCGAGCAAGGTGCTGGCGAAGGGCTTCGAGCAATACAAAGTGAGCCCCATGCCCCCGATGGCCGACATCTTCAGCCCGCAGGAACTGGCGGACATCCAGGCCTTCGTGCTGACGCTGAAGTGAGGCCGCAAGGCGGTGCGGCGATTTGAGACGGGCTTGTGTTCAGCCTCACGGCAGCCGCAGGCGCAACTCGCCTGCAGCGCCGTCCACCGACAACACGACTTCCTCCCGGGTGATCTCGGTGCACCGCGCTTTTCGCGATTCCCCGCCGACGGTAAACTTGAGCTCCGTGCCGGGCGATACGGAATGGTTGGCTGACCCGATCTGGACCAGGGCCGTGATTTTTTTCGCCGTGATGGAGATGCTCTTCACACTGACCGGCTGATCGCCCAGCTTGGTTTCCGGCCCCCGGACCGGCGGCGGGGGCACCGCCGCGGCGAGGCCATTGGTGGCCGGCGGGGAATTGGTGTTGACGGTGCCTGTCTTTGGGCCAGCGGTTGAGGCATTGGTGGCGGGCTTTGGTGGAGGCGTCGGAAGACTGCCTTCCTTGCCGAGCTCGGCTTTCTTCTCCAGCACGCCCCGTGCGGTGGCAACGGCGTTGGCCGGCTCGGCCAGCAGCTGGCTGACCTTTCGGTCGAGGCCCGCACCCGCGCTGATGAAACGGACCACGCCGTTGCGGTCCAGCAGCCACATCGAAGGCCAATGCCGGATGCCGAAGACCTTGCCGGGCGCGGCATCGCGGCCGCCGCCATCAAAGTATTGCGGCCACCCGATCTTCTCGCGTTTCACGATCTCCTCGAGCCGCGCGCGGTCCGCGTCGAAGCTCACGCCGATGACCTCCAAGCCCTGCGCCTTGAAGCGCTCGTAGGCATCGCGCACATGGGGCAGTTCCTCAAGGCAGGGCGGGCACCACGTCGCCCAGAAGTCGAGCAACACGACCTTGCCGCGGAGTTGTTCGAGGTCCACCTCGCGGCCATCGAGCGCCTTGAACTTCAGCGGCGGGCTGGGCTTGCCAACCATGGGCAGGTAGCGCTCGTCGGACTTGAAGAGCAGCTCCTCCCGCCCGCTGGGCTTGCAGCCGGCGAGGTGGAGGCATAGGAGTGCCAGCACTGCAAGCGAGCAGCGCAAAGCCGGCCAGCCCGGTGCTTCTCCCTCTCCCTTTGCGGAGCAAGGGGAGAGGGCCGGGGTGAGGGGTTGGCTGCGTCGGCGTGGGTGGCCGCACCCCTCATCCGGCCTGCGGCCGCCTTCTCCCCTCGCTCCGCGAAGGGCGAAGGCGAGATTACTTGCCCGAGCCTTCAAATGGGATGGTCGATTATTCATGCCACCGCCGACCGGCTGCCGATGCCGCAGAGTTCCCGGATGAACCGTCCGATGGCCGCAAACCCGGCAAGGATGCCGACCTCCGTGGTGCCCCAGCCATACACGCGCGCAAGCTCGTCCTCATGCGTGTTGTAGCGCGGCGGCAGCGTGAACATCGCGGTCTTTTCCTCGCCTTCCAGCAGCACGACCTCGCCGTGGAAGATGCCCTTCCCGACGGCGTAATTCCCCTTCGGCAGCGTGAGCGTGCGCGGCGCGAGCACAAGCCACGGGCGATATGTGAAGACCAGTTCGCCCGCCGCGCTACGCGCGAGCCGGCCATAGGTGCGGATGGGCACCTTGTCGAGCTGGCGCGCTAGGAACATCCCGTTGCCCGCCGCCTCGGGCTGGCAGCGCGTGCGCCCGAACGTGAGGTAATCCCAGATGAACTGCGTGCCGCAGACCGTGAGCCGGAACGCCCAGCCCGCGACGCAGTAGCTGAAGAGGATGATGATCAACGACCAGATCACGCCCACCGTCTCGTTCACGAACCCGCCGACCGTCACCGTGGACAGCAGGAACGTGCGGAAACCCTTCAGCGCCGCGTCCACCGTCGCGAACGGGCTGATGAGGATGAGCATGTTGATCGCGTGCGCCGCCAGCCAGACGACCACAAAAGCGATGATGGCGAACGGCATCAGCAGCACGTTGAGCACGCCGGAAATTCCCAGCGACGCGAACATGGTGTTTTCAGCCACGGCCTGCTGCACCGCCTCCGAGCCGAACACGCTGGCCACGATCGGCACGAACGCGCCGGCGGCGACCAGCCCGCTGACCTTGTTCTCGAGCGCTTCGGCTACGTCGAGCGGCTTCTTCAACGCCGTCGGCACGGCCACGCCGCCGGCATCCTTCAGCGCCACCGCGCCCACGAGGCCGAGCGCCGGCAGCCAAAACCACATCTGGGCAAACCAAGGCAGGTTCTTCCGCTGGGCATCCTCGGTCCGGAACCATTTGAAGGCCCCGTAGGCGCCCGCACCCAGCAGCGGCGAAATGGCGACGCCCGTGATCGTGGTGACCGCCTGGGCCACTTCCGAGCCCGGCGTGGTCGCGGGCTTGGCGGCGGCCGGCGCCGGCTTTGTCGCGGCGTGCGCCACCAGAATGACGGCGCAGAGCGCCAGAGCGACCACCAACCAAAGATGCCTTTTCACGGAGCGAAGGTTTGTCAGCCTGCCACCTTTGGCAAGCCGTCAGTCAGCGCGAAACAAGTTCGGGTGTGGACAGCCAGGTGCCGGGCCGCGCGGCGGCCTGTCGGCACGCGCCGAGCAGGCCGGCGGTGAGCAACCCGCGCGAGGCGGGCCACGGCAGCTCGCCGGTGCGGAAGAAATCTTCAACGGCGGCGGCCAGCGGGCTGAAGTGTTCCTCCGCCGGCGCCGGCGCGCGGAAGAGCTGTGCGGAAACCTCACTGCCATCGCGGAGCCGGACCGCGAAGTTGCAGTCGGCCACAACGCCGTCGAGCGCGAGCAGCGCGGTGCGGACGCCGTCGGTGTGTTCGAGCAGCCAGCCGCGCGGGTTGGTGGCGAGCTTCGGCACGAGACCGAGGCCGACCAAGTCCTGCGTGCGCCCATCCACAATCGCGTCCCCCTGCGGCGAATCGGAGCGGGAGAGCGCGGCGGAGAGGAGCGGCCACGACCACTCGCGGCGGTCGCCAGCCCGCCAAAGCTCGCGGCCAGACAGATACTTCACCTGCCGCACGCCGCGCTCGCCGCCGGCGCGTCGTTCGAGCAACGGCAGCAGACCGTCGAGCGCGTGTAATTCCGCGAGCGCTGACGGACCTTGCACGACGATGAGCGCTTCGTCCACGGGCGCGTTCGTGGGCAAGTCCACTTGCGGCAAGCGCCACGTCACAGGCAGGAAGGTGCCGGCGGCGAGGGTGATTTGCCGCCCCGCCGCAAGCGTGGCGAAAGTGCGCGCGGCGGCGAGGTTTTCGGCGAGGGCACCGAAGACGAAACAGGGCGCGCCGCGTTTGGCGTGGGTGAGGACGGCGGTGACTTGAGCTTCGGAGGGCGCAGTGGAATCCGCACGCGGCACGATGACGAGCGCATCGGCGTCGCGCACGGCAGCGGGGAGGTCGGCGAGTTGGAGGTTGGCTTCGTTGACGCGCGTCTGGAGCAAGGCGGCGGCCGGCGGCGATTGCAAATCGCCGGCACGGGCGATGGAGATGCGGACGCCGTCGAGTTTGTGGAAGCCACCGTTGCGCCGGTAGCCGAAGAGGAAGCGGTCGAGGAGCTGTTGCGCGGGCGTTTGCAGCGCAAAGTCTTCGAGGACGAAGGCGAGTTGGCGGAGCGGTTTCATTCAGCCAAGCCAGAAGTGCGGCCCGGGCGTGGGCTGGTAGCGGATGCGCAGGTCGGGCGTTTCGAGCTTCGCGCCGGCAGCGTAGAGCGAGTCCACGGCAAAGAGCGTCATGCCGGTGGTCAGGTAGTTGCGCTCGATGGGCCACGAGGTTTGTCCGGTCAGCACCATGCGCTCGATGTGGTTCACCAGCGGGCTGAAGAAGCTCGCCAGCGTGGACATCGTTGGCGGCATGGGCAGGAACATCAGCGTGGACAGCACGTCGCCCGACTGCGTGAGGCCGGCGTAGGTGAAGTCGTTGAGCGCGGCGGTGTCGCGGCTGAACGCGGTGCCCGTGCCGTTGAAGTGGAAGATGGTCGTGCGGAAGCCATCGAGGTGCTCGAAGACGTAGGCGACCGCGAAGGGGCTGACGCGCTGGAGGTGCTCGATGCTCGGCTCGGCGAAGGTGCGGCCGGGCGCGGGCTTGAGCGTCTGGCTGCGGTTCAGTGCGGCGAGGCAAAGGCGGCGGGTGGATTCGCGTTCGGCGAGCAGTTTCCAGACGGCTTCGTTCTTGAAGGCTTGCACGGACTTCACGCCGGTTTCGCCGCCCGCGCGCCGTTCGCTCATGCACTGGGCGGTCTCGATGGTGTGGATGTCGTAATAGCCGTGGTGCCCGTAGCCCACGCCGACGCTCTCGACGAGCGGCGTGCCGAGCGGGACTTCGATGGCCGGGATGCGCCACGTCACGGGCAGCGACGAGCCGGCCATGAGCGGGAAGCCGAGGCGTTGGGCGTCGCGGTAAGTTTCCTGCGCCTCGCGCCAGTCCATCGCGAAGTGCTTGTCCTGGAAGACGGGCACGGTGGCGTTCGTGCGCTCGAAGGTCTTCACCACGTCCTTGAAGAAGCGAAAGCGCGGGTAGAGCGGCTGGCCCTTCGCGTCACGCGGGTAATCACCGTGCTCGCCGATGATGAGCACGCCGTCCACCGCCAGTCGCGACGTGCCGAGCGTGAGGGCGTCGGCGATGGTCGGGCAAAGCCGCACGCCGTGGCGCTTGCTGCGCTCACGGCTCGTGTCGGTCTCGGGGAACTGCTCGACGTAAAGTGAAACCAATTCCAGCGGCGACTCGTGGTGCCGCCCGTGCCAGCCATAGCCCTCCAGCAGCCGGTCAACAAAGTGCTGACCGTGCGAGAACTTGCGGACGATGGTGGTAATGAGCGCGACGCGCTTGCGCTTGGCCGGGCTTTTCGCAGCCGCGCGAAGGTGGAACGGGGCGAAGACCGAAGCCGTCGCCGCGCCCGCAACCGCACCGGAGAAACGGCGCCGGGAAAGCGAAACGTTCGGGCGATTGGCCATGGCGGATGTTTGCCGGCACGGCGGTCATTGCCAATGCGAAACGCGTATGTCCACCGGACAAACTTCCGCGTTGAGCGGCCGCATCGCGTTCGCCAAGCTCGCCCCACCATGCGCACCGCCAAAGCCTCCGTCCTCGAAGCCTTCAACGCGCCGCTCCGCCTGCACACCTACGACGTGCCCTCGCCGGTCGAGCCGGGCGCGGTGCTGGTGCGCACGGAGATGGCCGGCATCTGCGGCACGGACGTGCATTTGTGGCAGGGGCAGTTGCCCATCAAGCTGCCGGTCATCCTCGGGCACGAAACGGTCGGGCGCATCGCGGAGCTGGGCGAAGGGGTCGAGAAAGACTGGTCCGGCCAGCCGCTCAAGGTCGGTGACCGCGTGACGTGGAACTCCGCCGTGTCCTGCGGCCAGTGCTACTACTGCGCGGTGAAGAAGCAGCCAACGCGCTGCGCGCAACGGCGGGCTTACGGCATCGGCTACCCGTGCGATTGCTCCCCGCACTTCCTCGGCGGCTATGCGGAGTTTCATTACCTGCGTCCGCGCACGACGATTTTCAAGCTACCCGACGACCTGCCCACCGAGTCCGTCATCGGCGCAGGCTGCGCGCTCATCACGGCGATTCATGGCGTCGAGCGCACGGGCATCGCCTGGCAGGACAACGTGGTCGTTCAGGGTGCCGGGCCAGTGGGCATCGCCGCGCTCGCGGTGGCCAAGAGCGCGGGCGCGGGGAAGGTCATCGTCATCGGCGCGCCGAAACACCGGCTGGAAATGGCGAAGCGTTTCGGCGCAGACGAGGTCATCAGCTTGGAGGAAGTCCCCACGCCCGCCGCCCGACTGGCGCGCGTGCGCGAGCTGACCGGCGGCTACGGCGCGGACGCGGTGCTGGAATGCGTGGGTCATCCCAGCGCGGTGGTGGAGGGGATGGAGCTGTGCCGCGATGGCGGGAGGTATCTGGTGCTCGGTCACTATTGCGACGCGGGCACGGTGGCCTTCAACCCGCACGTCATCACCCGCAAGCAGCTCTCGGTGTTTGGTTCGTGGTCGAGCGAACCGCGCCACTTGCAGGCGGCGATTGAGTTTCTCCGCCGGCACCAACGGGAGTTTCCCTTCCACGAAATGGTCTCGCACCGGTTCACCATCGAGCAGGCCGACGAGGCATTGCAGACGACCGCGAAGTGGCAGTCCGCGAAGAGCGTGATTGTGCCGGGCTAATTCTTCTTCGCCTTCTTCTTGGCCTCGCCACCGGGCGCGGGCCACGGACGCGTCGGGTCCATGCGCTTGTAATCTTCCTCCGTCGGGCCGCCGCCGAACTGCTTCCAATACATTTCCGCGAACGGGTTGAGCTTCGGACCGACGACCTTTTCGTTCACCAACAGCGGCTGCACGTCGGTCCACCACTGGTCGTAGGCGGCGGCGAGTTGCTTCACCACCTCGGGGTTCTGGGCGGCGACGTCGGTCTGCTGGCCGGGGTCGGCCTTCACGTCGTAAAGCTGCCACTTGGGCTGGGCGCCGCCGTTGGGCGAGATGAGCTGCCAGCGCGTGTTCCGCACGCTGCACATGGCGTATTTTGACTGGTTTGGGTCCGCGTGCTTCGGCCAGCGGCCAAGGTGGGTGACTTGGATGCGGTCGGGCAATGTGCCGGTCGGCTTCTCCAGCAGCGACACGAGGCTGCGGCCTTCGATTTGCGGTTTCACGGCCTCGGGAATCTTGGCGCCGGCGATTTCGGCAATGGTCGGGAAGAAATCAATGTGCGCCGCAAGCACGCCGCAATCGGCGGGCTGAAGCGTGCCGGGCCAGCGCCAGAAGGAACTCGCGCGCGTGCCGCCGAGCCATGCGGAGCCTTTGCTGCCGCGCATCCCCGCGTTCCACACGGGCACGCCGGCCGTGCCGCCGTTGTCGTTCATGAAGACCACCAGCGTGTCCTTCGCGATGCCCCATTCGTCGAGCTTGGCCAGCACTTTGCCGATGTTTTGGTCAATGTTATGGACCATGCCGAGGAAGCTCGCGGCCTGGTCGTTGGGGGCTTTGCCGTCGTAAAGCGCCTTGTCCTCGGGGCGGGCGATGTAGGGACCGTGCGGGGCGTTCGAGGGGATGTAGCAGAAGAAGGGTTTGCCGGCCTTGCGCTGCGCGTCCATCCACTGCGTCGCCTGCCCGTAGAAGACATCGGTGCAGTAGCCCTTGGTCTTCACGAACTTGCCGTTGTGCAGGATGGCGGGGTCGAAATACTTGTTGCCCGGCGCATCGCCGCAACTGCCCGGGTAGCTCTGCCCGATGCCGCCCGCGCCGTGGATGAACATCTCATCGAAGCCGCGTCGGCTGGGCAGATATTCCGCTTCGTCGCCGAGGTGCCACTTGCCGAAAATGCCCGTGGTGTAGCCGGCGGTTTGGAGCACTTGGGCAAGCGTCGTGGCCTTGAGCGTGAGCCGCTCGCGTTCGAGGATGGTGTGGGTGATGCCGTTCTTGAACTCGTGCCGGCCCGTGAAGAGCGCGCTGCGCGTGGGCGCGCAGGTGGGGCTGACGTGGAAATCCGTGAAGCGCACGCCCTCGCGATGCAGGCGATCGAGGTTGGGCGTCTTGAGCAACGGGTTGCCATGCGCGGAGACGTCGCCGTAGCCCTGGTCGTCGGTGAAGAAGAAGACAATGTTCGGGCGTTTGCCGGCCAGCGCAGCGGTGGCGGAAGCGGTGAAGCCGGCGAGCAGCGCGACGAGACCCAGACGGAGGAACGAGGCTTTCATGCGGCGACAATTCATGCCCGACCAGACGCGCCAAGGCGAGGGGAAGTTCCAAGCCGCCCTGAGGCCCGCGAATGGCGCTTTGAGCGCAACGGCTTTCCCGCTACAAAGCACGCGTGCCGAATCCGCCGCTCCGCCGTCTCGATCAACTGCTTTCCGCCTGTGGCTATTGCAGCCGCAGCGAGGCGCGCCTGTGGGTGCGCGGCGGCCGGGTGCTGGTCAACGGTCAGCGGGCGGAGGCGGCGGACCAGAAAGCGCGCGCGGCCGACGTGCAGGTGGACGGCGAGCCGGTGGAAGCGCCGGAGGGAATCCTCGTGCTCCTGCACAAGCCCGCCGGCCACGTCTGCTCACATGAGGAACGCGAGGGGCCGCGCGTCTTCGACCTCCTGCCCGCGCGCTGGCTCAAACGCAACCCGGCCGTCACCACCGTCGGCCGGCTGGACAAGGACGCCACCGGCGCGCTGCTCATCACCGATCAGGGCGAGCTGGTGCACCGCTGGACCTCGCCCAAGCGGCACGTGACCAAGCTCTACGAAGTGACCGTGGACCGCGACCTGGAGCCAGATTTGACGGGCGTCTTCGCCTCCGGCGAACTGCGGCTGGACGACGAGCCGAAGCCCTGCCTGCCGGCGAAGCTGGAAATCACCGGCCCGCGCGCGGCGCGGCTGGAACTCACCGAAGGCAAATACCACCAGGTGAAACGCATGTTCGCGAGCCAGGGCTGGACCGTCCTGCGCCTGCACCGGAGCCGTTTCGGGGAATTCGAGCTGGGCGACTTGCCCGTGGGACAGTGGCGGCGGCTGGAAATTCCGAAGTGAAGAGGAGTGCGGCCGCTGGTTGCGGGTGACACCCATCAACCACGCCACCTCAGCTCCGTCTTCTTACCGTGCGCGGGGTGCTGCTCGTTGTGGGCGCGGAGTTCGAGCGTGGCGCTGCCGGACTTGAGCTGGCAATCCACCCAGCCCGTCGGCTGGTCCTTCGCAAAGGCGTAAGCCACGGCGGGGAGGTTCACGAGGTGCAGGCCGTCCCGCTCCAACAGCTCCCACTTGTGCGAGTGGCCGTAAAAGAGCGCCTTCACCTGCCGACGCGGCAGGAGGATTTCCAACAGCTCGTTGGTGTCGAGGAGCGCGCTGTTCGGCTTGGTCGGGTCGAGATGCGGGTTGTGGTGGACCATCACGAGCGCGGGCTTGGACTTGCGCTCGTCGAGCGCCTTGGCGAGCCAGTCGCGCTGGGCGGTGTCGAGCTTGCCGGGCGGCTTGTCCACCACGTCAAGCGAGTCGAGGAGGAACCAGTTCGCGTGCGCGGACTCGATGACGGAGATGTGCTTGGTCTGCACGGGGCGCGCGGCGTCGCTGGCGAGGCTCAGGGCCTTCCAGAAGTTCGCGCGGTCGTCGTGGTTGCCGAGGGTCATGTGGACGGGCAGGCGCGCGGCGGTGAGCGGCTGGAGCAGCGGGGTGAAGGTGGCGTATTCGTCCACGAAGCCGGCCTTGAGCGCGCAATCGCCGTTGATGAACGCGGCGGCGGGCGCGGTCGGGAGCGCGGTGATTTCCTTCACCACGGCGCGGAGATGGTCGGCCATGTTCGTCTCGCGGGCGATGGACTCGGGTTTCGGGCCAATGTGCGTGTCGGAGAGCAGCGCCCAGCGGGAGGACGCGCCGGCCTCGGCGGCGGGCAGATGGCGCGTGGCGAAGAGCGCGGCACCGGCAAGCGCGGCGCGGCGGAGGAACGTGCGGCGGGGAGTGAGGTGGAGGGGCATGAGAGGTGATGGTCGTGTGCTTGCAGGCTACTCTGTGGACGACTCAGCGGGCGTTGAGGTAACCGAGGTCCACGATGCGTTGCCAGTCATCGGTGAAGAGCAGCGCGTCTAGGCTCCGCGCGTGAGGCGGGGCATCATAGGCAGGCTGGGCGATGGTGCCCCAGAATTGCAGCCGCGTGAACGTGCCCGGGGCCTTCACGGTCTTGATGCCCCGGTATTCCAGCGCTTTCCTGCCGTTGAGCCACAGGGCGACTTCGCCCGTGTTGTCCGTCGCCCACTTCAGCTTGAACACGACCGCGTGCCACTTTTCGTATTCCAACGGGAAGGGGTTTTGCTGGCTGGCGTGGGGGCGGCTGAAGTCATCGTGGTTCTGATAGAAGCCGTCGTAGCGCTCTAGCTCGCGGTTCAGGTGATGGCTCGCGTTCGACAGGAAGCAGGAGAAGCGATGCCGGGGCATCCGCATGGCGTGGTTGCCGAAATGAATGACCCACCGGATGCCCTCGCCGATGACTTCGAGGCCCTTGTCAAAGCTGTCGCCGTCCCCGTCGTGCCAGATGTCCCGGCCGTCCTTCCGGTCGAACCGCACGAAGAAGGCGAAGTAGTAGTCCTTGACCCGGGCTTCCGGCAGCCGGGCAAAACGCACTTCGTGAAAGAGCTCTGTCGTGCGAGGAGCCGCGACCTCCCAGCGGAACACCTGCTTGCCCTGCGGAGCCGTCGGGTCGGCCACGACCTTTCCGCGCTTGGGATGTTCGGCGTGCGGTTCCTTCCAAGGATTGGGGAAGAAGGGTGGTTGCGGCAGCGGAGCGCCGCTCGCGTGCGACTCGGCGTCGAAATAGAAATAATCCCCGGCAGCCTGCGCGGATGCGGGCTGGCCAACGCACAGCAGGAGGCTGATGAAGCCGACGGCCAGTCTGGCGAAGGAAGAGCGGTGTGGGTGCAAGGTTTGAGGCGTGTCGTGGTGGCAGGTCAAACTATTGAAGCGTGTTGGGACCGCCAGCGGCCAAGGACGGCGAGGCACAGGAACCCAAGGCCAGCGAGACCGGACAGCAGGATGAACGGCGGCGGCACATCCTCAAGGCCCGAGGCGCCTAGCTGGGTCAGATGCCGGGCCACCCTGAAACTGTCGGCTCCCAACAGCAGGCAGAGCAGTCTTGAAAACATCGTTGCACGCGACCAGCTCATTCGTTGTTGCTCATTGTTGATGCCATACAGGGAAAAGCATCAATGGAAACGGTTTTCCCAGCCAAAAGGCCCCCGGAATGTTAGCAAGAAATCTCGCGGGTCGTTGTTGACAGTGCGGACCTTGGAGTCGAGAGACGTGAAACTGATACGCTCATCCGAGGCAGAAGCCTGCGGGGTTTCGGCCTCCCATTCAGTGAGAATAGCAGCTTGCAGCCAAGTCCGCTGTTTCCCGTGGCTGGCGCTCACATGGGCGAGAGAATCCATGACCTTGGCACAGATTGCCTCGTCAAAGCGGTTTGCAATATACCGCTCTAACTGTTCTGAGGTTGGCATCACGTTGAAAGCCATACGCGTGGTCATTCGCCTTACATCTTGATTGAGCGACTGGCTTGTCGTTAATCAGCGTTGCACGCCATGCCTCACGCCCTCAGCCCCAGCCCCAGCACTTCGCGGCAGTGCTTGATGCTGCGCTCGACTTCGCCGCGATGATCAACATGGGACTATCGGCATCACCAAAATCAAGGCTGCCCGCCGCAGTTAGAATTTGCCCGGGCGGGCAAGTGTGGTTTAAGCAGCAATTCCAGCCACAAATGCGGCACGAACACGTTGAACGTCGGTAAACTCAACCGGCTGAACGCCCAACTGCTGAAGCTCATTGCGAATCTCGTTGGCCGCGTTCAAACGCTTGCCGCGCTCTGGAACGGCCACGGTGAAAATTACTTCGGGCGGCAGCTGTCCGCGATTCTTCAACCGCTCCATGTTCTTCACCCAAGCACCACCGTGGTGATAAATGTCCGACGGTTCAGCTTTGTTCAAATCAAGCGGGCGAACTACCTTGGCAATCTTGTCGCCAGCGAAATGCACAAAGGGCATGACGACATGAAAGTCATCATCACCGATCTTTTTGTTCGTCTGGTAATGCTGTGCCAATTTCCAATCGCGAAGAAACTGGGCCAGCCGACTGCGCATGATTGTTTCCTGATATTCGCGCTTCTGGGCGAACTGCCGCTCAACGAAACGGCCGAAAAGATGATCCAGCGCCTCTTCCGGCGTATCAGCCAGCACCGTTCCCGCTTCGCCAAAATGCAGCAAACCTTCGCGTCGGCGAATGACCTCGCGAAAATGCCTTACTTGTTCCTTTGCGGCTTCTGGCGCGACCGCTTCTTTGGTTGGCAAGAGACGGTGGCAGGCTTGCAATCGGCAAAGTTCACGGGCGACACCCTGCAATCCGGCCTTGAAAACCTTGAGGTCGAGTTCAGGAAAGAAACCGCTCACCCGGCCAGTCCGCTTGAGCGGCACAAGCCGGTAGCCAAAATAATCCGTCTGCGGGCAATGAACCACCACACCCACATTCACAAACTCGCCCACTTCCCGATACGGGAGAAAGCGCACGGGCGCGAAATTGCAAACGAGTTGATTCATAAAATGCGCCAGAATGTATCGGCTTCCTGGTCGAACTTCCACAGCAATGATTCAACGCCGGCCAAGGTGAGGCCAGAATCCACCTCCGTCCAATCCTCAGGCATTTCATTCCATATGGCTTTCAAATGTCCCAAGGCGGCACGGAATTCCGCCCCCATCCCGCTACAAAACGCTTCTGACCAAACCTGCCGCGCCTCACGAAACGCATGCTCCGACCAGAAATCCGCCATCAGTGATACATCAAATGCCAGATTGTGATCGATCACCACCAACCTTTGCTGATCCTCCGACCAAAGCAGATTCGGATTCCCTGCACCCTCGATAAAAACCCGGTCCGAATTGGCAATCCACCAATCAAATGCCAGCACACGAGCACGCAGATTCAAATCCACTCGTGGCAAATCGCTGTGCCGAATTTCCACTAAATTGACCTCGCGCCGCGAACCGAATAGCACACCACGTCCCAGACGTTCGACTTCGTTGGTCTTCACACTGAATTCCGCCAACTTCGGTTCAAGCTTTAGCTGCTCAACCTCTGGGATTGGCAGGTTGAGAGTTCGTCCGAGCCGGCTCGCCACCCATTCAGCAATCAATGCTTTACGCCCGGCGAAGCTGCCCTTCACCACATACTCATGACCATCCTCAGCACGGCAAATCACTGGCTCGGTTTTACCCTGCCATGCGATGTCACCAATCTCTGTAATTCTCAACATCCTGCTTGAGCGTAGTTTAACGAGTCGGGGCCATGCCTTTACTTCAGGCCCGCAGACCGAGCCCCAGCACTTCGCGGCAGTGCTTGATGCTGCGCTCGACTTCGCCGCGCTGGTAGTCTTGGTCGGCCTTGGTGCGGTCCACGCCGGCCGGGGCTTTGAAGGGTTCGATGCGCTTGCCGCGCTTGGCCAGCGCCAGGAAGCGCGCGAGGTCGGCGGCCTTCGCCCGGGGGAAGATTTTCCAGAGGTCGGGCTTCCAGAGGGTGAACTCGCGCGCGAAGCCGGAGATGGTCTCGATGTGGACGGCCACGCCGGGGCAGTGCCGCTCGAAGTGGTCGAAGAACGCGGGCAGGTCCAGGCAGCCCTCGCCCATCGCGGTCCACTGCAC
>Ga0172372_10000902_pt1 | contig 46116 bp, 43 predicted proteins | sample LakKiv5m_2_FD_114544 | JGI IMG/M metagenome (GOLD analysis project Ga0172372, IMG submission 114544) | Freshwater microbial communities from Kabuno Bay, South-Kivu, Congo - kab_092012_9.5m | ecosystem: Environmental > Aquatic > Freshwater > Lake | place: Democratic Republic of the Congo...
ACGTGTTTGCCGGCCTTGAGCGCTGCAATCGACACCTCTGCATGAAGCGCATTGGGGAGTGCCACCGTGACCGCGTCGATCTCCGGGTTGCGCAACAATTCGCGCCAGTCCTGATAGACTTGGGCGATGCCGTGGCTACTTGCGAGGCTGGCGGCACGCTCTTGATTGGTGTCACAGACCGCCACCACGCTGCCGTGTGGGTGGCGCTTGATGCCGGGGATGTGACCGTGCATGGCAATGGCCCCGGCTCCAATGATGCCGACGCGGACTGGTTTACTCATGGCAGGATACTCCTTTGTGAACTCCGAACGCTGCAGATAGCATAGCACAGCTTGTGCCAGTATTTGATGTCGGCTACGGTCAGCGAACTTGGTATAATACTCCTGCAAAGTGCATATACACAAGGGGAGAAATTGTTCCATGAACAAGCCACAATGGGCGACTGCGCCTGAGATGCAAATCGATGTCACCAAAGCATATACGGCCACCATGAGCACCTCACGGGGCGAAATCGTGATTGCGTTGGCGCCTGATCAAGCCCCCAAGACGGTCAACAACTTCGTCTTTTTGGCGCGGAACGGTTTTTACGACGGCACCATCTTCCACCGTGTCATCGCTGGTTTCATGACCCAGGGCGGCGACCCCACCGGCACCGGTCGCGGTGGCCCCGGCTACAAATTTGCTGATGAGTTCGCCGGCAACACGTTGAAGCACGGCCCCGGTGCCTTGTCGATGGCCAATGCTGGTCCCAACACCAACGGCAGTCAGTTCTTTTTGGTACATACACGCGAGCAGACGGCACATCTCGATGGCCGCCACACGGTGTTCGGTTTGACCACGGCCGGTCTCGACGTGATTAAGGCCATTCGTCAGGGCGATGAACTGATGAAGGTGACCATCACCGAAGCCGACAAGGCCTAAATACGTGGAGCTCGGTTCGACACATACCCGTCATGCGCGCTTGACACGCCACCCGTCGCCAGGGCCACACAATAGCCTCTACTACTTCCCTCAGGTGACGGGGGGCATGCTCCGGGTGATGTGGCGCGCCTTGGTCATCCAAGTAGCGCGCTACACGCCGTGGGTAGGGGCAAAGCGCCTGCTGTACCGTTCGTTGGGGGTCACCATTGGCCCCTACACGGCGGTCGGGCTCATGGTCATGTTTGATATTTTTTTTCCCCAAGACATCACCATCGGGCAAGACACCATCATCGGCTACCAGTCGACCATTTTGTGTCATGAATTTTTGCGCCACGAATGGCGGCGCGGGCCGGTTGTGATTGGTAATGACGTTATGATTGGCGCCAACACCACGATTTTGCCGGGCGTCGTCATCGGCGATGGTGCGGTGGTGTCAGCGGGGAGCTTGGTGAATCGCGATGTGCCAGCGGGTGCGGTGGTGGGCGGCGTGCCCATCCGCATCATCAATGCAAAAGGTGACGGGCATGAATGATGTTTGGCAGTGGAACGAATGGGCATTGCGGCGCCTGATGGCTCTCATCAACGAGGTGCCGATTGTTTTTTGGGCGTGTATGCTCGCCGATTTTTTGGGTTTTGTGGTGGGCGCCGTCGTCTGGTACGGACCGCAGTTGCTCCGTGCGCCGTGGTGGGCGTGGCCCTTTATCCCCGATTGTCCGCTGGCCGGTCTCTTCGGGATGATTGCCTTCATCCGGTTGCGTCAAGGTGTCGCTCCCGACTGGTTTACCGCGCTTGCGAGTCTGTCGTGCATCAAGTACGGCATCTGGACGTTGTTTTTTTGGGGCACCAAGTGGGCGGCGACGGGTGAGTATCTGCCCCTTGAAATCGCGTTAGTAATCGTGCATGTAGCACTGGCCGGCCAAGGGCTGTTGCTCTTGCCCGCACTCCTCGAAGTGCCCCTCTCCATGCGCTTTGTGGCGGTGGCGTGGCTGGCGCTGTCCGTGTTCGTCGATTACACCTTCGGCCATCATCCCGCGCTGGCTGCCGGTGTGTCACCGAGCATGGCAGGAAGCTGGGCGGCTGGGATCACGGTGGTGTTGGGGCTGGCGATGTGGGTGTTGCAGGTGCGGCCTACGCTGGCAGGAGCCATGGCTCAACCAAGCTAATCTGTTGCTGGTCGCAGTCGATCTGCAGGTGCGCTCCGAGGGGCAAAATCACTTGGGGCTCGGTGTGGCCGATGTCGAAGTGGGTCACAATGGGGAGCTGTTTGGCTCCCCATTCGTCGCGCACCACCTTGAGGATTTCGTTGTCTAGCGTGAGCTGTTCGGTCAACGAAAACCCGTAGGGCCGGCCGACGAGGAGCGCAGAAATCTGCGCAAAGATGCCTTGGAGTCCGTAGCTCCTCAGCCAGCGGGCGATTTCGCTGATGGGCGGTTTTTCTTCGGACGTCTCCAAAAACAGTATTTTGTTGCGCCAAAAATCCGCAGCCGGCCAATACCGACTCCCTTTCAACCACTCGAGCACCTCAATACAGCCACCGTAGAGCTGCCCGCGGACGACGCCGGTGCCCTGCAAAAACTGCCAGCCACGGCTGAGTTGTGGCGGCGCTGGGCGGTTGGGGCGACTGCGCTCCTCCCACGGCTGGTAGCCATCGCTGTAGTGGCTGGCCGCACGGTAAACCAAGGTGTCGCTTGGCGCAAAAAGCATCTGGTGCACGTGTTGGCGGTGCGCTGCGGGCAAAAAGGGTAGCTGCGCGATGCCGGCCATGACACTCGGCCCGTAGAGCGTGATCATGCCGAGTTGGTTGAAGGCGCTGAGGAGGGTGGTGGTGTCCGAGAAGCCGAGCAGGATTTTGGGGTTGCGTCGAATCAGCGCTTCGTCGATGTAGGGTAGAATGCGCAGGCTGTCGTCGCCACCAATGCTGGCGAACACCGCACGCACACTCTCGTCGCCGAAGGCGTGGTTGATGTCGGCTGCGCGTTGCTCAGGGTGGCGGTAGAGCACATCGGCGGGCATGCGCGCCGTCGGGTATTCGCGAATGCGCAACCCCCAGCCCTGTAAGACTGCGAGTCCTTGGTCGAAAATGTGCGGATACACGCTCGGTCCGCCCCACGACGGCGACACGACGGCCACCGTGTCGCCCGGTTTGAGAGCCCGCGGTTTGCGCATCTGCGCCATGATGACCACCCCTTTCCCAGCAACCGAACAAATCACCCCGCATCCGCAACAGTGTGCGTCATGCGAGGTGCGTGTGGCGGGAAGGGAGAGATTCGAACTCTCGAGGGCTTGCACCCTACTCGTTTTCGAGACGAGCACGTTCAACCGCTCCGTCACCTTCCCGAGTGGTAGAAAAAGCGGCTGACGCATCGGCGTCAGCCGCCACTGGTGGCGACTCTGGCGCGACTCGAACGCGCGACCTCTTCCTCCGCAGGGAAGCGCTCTAATCCACTGAGCTACAGAGTCACAACAACAGGAATAACTTTAGCATGTTTTGTGGCAAATTGCAAATCTAATTTTGAATGAAATAAGCGCAGGCGTGTTTGGGCGTGCTCGTGCGCAATTGTAATCTTTTTGTTGTCTCGCCCTCTTCCATCTTGGGCCGATTGTGCTATGATGACAGTGTTCTGTTACATCTTGATGACAACGACAACACAGAGATGACGAAACCATGACGTACCGACCGGTGTTGACATATATTGCTGATTATCCAGCCGCAGAGCTAGCCGAGCACTTCAACGACATCGCCGTTGCCCACCTCGTAGTGGAGCAGCGGCGTCTGTGTATGGCCATCCGGGATCTCTCAGCGGTGCGGGCGGAGCACGTGCGCGCCTTGAACCGTGCTCAAGTGCCGGTGGTGGCGTGGCTCACGCGTGACGACACGGAGTCCCAGCGATTTTATCGCTTTTCGGATGGGGCGGCCATCGCGGCGCGCTACCAGGATTTCCAAGCGTGGAGCATCCAAAACGGTCTGCGTTGGGCTGCACTTGGTCTGGAAATCGAGCCCGATCTGCACGATGCGGTGCATTTCGACGGTGAACCGCACATCGACACCAACGCGCTGATTCGGCGGGTCGCCGATCATTGGCACATCGAATCGGCCACTGCGCAGTTCCAGTCACTTTTTGCGCAGATGCGTGCCGATGGTCACACCATTGAGCTCTACGAGTTGCCCTTTGTGCGCGATGACCGGGTCAGCGGCTCAACGTTGGCGCGGCGCTTGCTCGGGTTGCCCAACGTGAGTGCCGATCAGTCGGTGGTCCGCCTCTACAGCAGTATGACCCGACCGTACGGCTCCGGGTTAATTGCCAACTACGCCCCCGAGTTTGGTGCGGTGGCGATCGGTGATTTGCACGCTGATGGACTGCATCAGCCACTGGCGATCGCCGAGCTGATGCGTGATTTGGCACATGTGGCTGCTTGCCGAGTGCCCCACATCTACATTGCAGGGTTATCGGTGACTCAGATGCCCGAGGTGACCGCGCAGGTGGCACGTGGCGAGTGGTTGCGTGCGGTCGCACCGCCAATCGATGACAACCAGCAACGCGTGTCGCGCATGCGTGCCGGTCTCCGGGCGCTATTGTGGGCTGGTGCGCGTCCCGCCGTGTTATTGCCGCTGCTCATCCCCGTGCTGCTGTTGATTCGGCGCATGCTTCGTGCTCCTCATCCCCATGCTTCTTAGTTGCGGTGCGCAAAAAGGACAACCGTCGTGAATATCAACGAACTATCCGACATATGGCATTTGCCGCAGCCATGGGATATTGAGCCCATCGCAGGGAGTTCGCACAACCATTTGGCCTTGATTACTTCGGCCGACCAGCAACGTCACGTGTTGTGCACGTACGCCCACGAACAACCCGCACTCATTGAGTTTTCATATGCCGTCGTGCATGCGCTGGCAAAGCACGGGGTGTCGTTTGCTTTGCCCGTGCCCAAATCGACCAAAACCGGCCAAGACTGGCATCTCTACGATGACGGGTATCGGGCCTGGTTGATGACGATGACTCCGTGGTATGCGGGTGATCATCCGGCCGTCGACGATGTAGTCGCCACAGCGCGGGCTGGTGTGGCGTTGGCCGAATTAATGCAGGCGTGTCAGGCCATCCACGTGACCGTTGCGCCATCGCCGGCGTATGGTTTGTTTCACCGCATTCATCCGTACATCATCGACCCCATGGCTTCGTTGCGTGGGGCCCCAATCGCTGGCGATGGCGCCATCCGCATCGTGCAGATGCTCAGCGATCTCCAGCAGACGGTGCCCGAGCTCTACGAGCAACTGCCCACCCAGATTATTCACGGTGATTTCACCCACCGCAATCTCATCGTGCGTGATGACGCCGTGTTTGCGGTGCTGGATTTCGAAGCGAGCCGCGTCGATTTACGGATTGTGGAAATCGCAGTTGCGCTGCTGGGATGGGGAAGTTTTGACGATAACCACGATCATCAGGCCATTCAAGCGTTGTTGCAGGCCCTTTTGCCCGTGGTAACACTCAGTGACGCCGAAATAGGTGCCTTGCCGACCGCCATGCGCCTCGTACGCATGGTGCGCTTGATGCTGGCCATTGGGCGCTACCAACAGGGGGTTGAGCGCAGTGTGGTCGTCGAGCGTGCTGCACAAGCACTGTTGCACCTCGACGGCTGGTTGCTGGTGCATGGCGAGCGCTTCGTGGCTGAGCTGAGCGAGATCCACGCATGAGAGCACAGGCCAAACGACACCCAGCCCGGCGCGCGTTTGTGCGGGCGGTGCAATCTCAACCCTTTGATTTGCTCGAGGCGGTGGCCTGTATCGCCTGGGAAGACCAAGATTTTGATCAACGGGCCTGGGTGCACACCGAAATCGACGCCTATGTGGCGGCGCTCCGCCCGCGTATGGCCGCAGTTGCTGCCGATACCGTGATTGCGCAACTCGATGCACAGGTTGACGTGCTCCATCAGTTCTTTTTCGTGGAATTGGGCTATCACGGCACCGAGCACGACTACTACTCCGTGCAACACAGCTACATCGATTATGTGATGCGTACCCAACGGGGTTTGCCCATCTTGTTGTCAGTCATTTATATGGTGGTGGCCGAGCGGCTCGCTCTCCCGGTGGCCGGCGTGGCCTTCCCCGGGCATTTCATGGTGCAATTTCGCCAAGCTGGCGCCCCGCCCATCATCGTTGATCCCTTCCGCGGCGGACGGCGCTGGGGCATGGCCGATTGTGCCAACTACTTGGTGAGCCAAGGATCTGGCCACGACGTACAGAGTTGGCTGTTGCCACCCACCGACGCCTACACGGTCACCCGTATTTTGCGCAACCTCAAAAGCGGCTACGTGATGCAGGGAGACTACGAACGTGCGGCTGCCACGTTGGAACGCATGTTGCTCATTGATGGTCATGCACTCAATGAAATGCGCGATTATGGGCTGATTTTGGGGAAATTGGGCTACACCAACCAGGCCTTGGCCTACCTTGAGCTCTACGCGCGCCTCAATCCGACTGCGCCCGATCTCGAGACCATCAAGCACCATGCCAGCAATCTGGCGCCACCGAGCGCCCGCACCAACTAAGCGGCGGCCCTATTACACGAATCCCCCCCTGTGATGCATCGTGCACCGCAGGGGGGGGCATGGCTTGTGTGGCGCTCTAGTAGAGCTTGCCTTCACGTTTGGCGCCAGTGAAATCGATGTAGACGGCCTTGGTCTCGGTATAAAAGTCAAAGACTTCGGTGCCTTGTTCACGGGGGCCGACGCCCGTGTTTTTCAGACCACCGAACGGCATTTGGGCTTCGCCACCGAGCGTCGGCGAATTGACGTGGGTAATGCCGGTTTCGATTTCGTGTATGTAGCGGAATGTGCGGGTCAAATCACGCGTGTAAATGCTGGAAGTCAAGCCGAACTCGCTATGATTGGCCACTTCGAGGGCTTCGTCGAAGTTCTCGACGCGCACCACGCTCAACACGGGACCGAAGATTTCTTCGTTGTGGATGCGCATGTGCGGCTGTACTTTGTCGAAAATCGTCGGGTTGACGAAATGTCCGTGCGCACAAGCCGCGTGCGTGGGTCGGTCACCGCCACACAACAACTCGGCGCCTTGGTTGGTGCCGATGTCGATGTAGTCGAGGACCGTCTTGAGTTGCGATGCGTCCACACTCGGGCCCATGTCCACGTCGGCCTCGAGTGGATTGCCCACCTTCATGGTCTGGACCTGGGCCAACAAGCGCTCGAGGAAGGCATCGGCGACGCCGTGTTGCACGATGACTCGGCTGGTGGCCGTGCACCGCTGTCCCGTTGAGCCGAATGCTCCCGCATACACGCCGGAGACCGCCAAATCGAGATCGGCGTCGTCACAGACGATGACCGGGTTCTTGCCACCCATTTCGCACTGTGCCCGAATGCCCCGGCCCGCGGCTCGTTTGTAGATGCCCAGCCCGATGTCGGTAGAGCCGGTGAAGGACACGAGACGCACCGCCGGGTGATCAACAAACGTGTTACCCACTTCACCACCTGATCCGAGCACCATGTTGAGCACTCCGGCCGGCAGACCGGCTTCCGCAAAGCACTCCATGAGGAGTTGTGCGGTGGCCGGCACCAGTGACGCTGGTTTGAAGACGACCGTGTTGCCGGCCACCAGCGCAGGCGCCATTTTCCAGATGGGGATGGCAGCGGGGAAGTTCCAAGGTGTGATGATGGCGGCCACGCCGACTGGCTCTTTCATGGTGTAGCCCACGTTATTGGCCAACTCGAGCGGGATGACTTCGCCGTTGAGTCGGCGCCCATGTGCTGCCGAAAACTCCGAGATGTTGATGGCGCGTTGCATTTCGCCCAGCGCTTCGCTGAGCAATTTGCCCTCTTCGCGGGTCAGCGTGCGTGCAATTTCTTCTTTGCGCGCGGCCATGATTTGGGCAGCTTTGGCCACAATGGCGCCGCGCTTGGGAGCGGGAGTCGTGCGCCAGCTCTTGAAGGCTTTGGCGGCCACTTCGACGGCGTGCTCGGCCTCGGCTTTGGTCGACTGCACGACCTCGCCAAGCACGTCACGGGTGTCGGCCGGGTTCACGTTGGCGATGCGGCGTGTGCCCTGTGACGTCACGAACTCGCCGGCGATGAAATTTTGATATACCTGCATTGGTCTGTGCTTCCTTTGTTATGCCAAACTCGCGTCAACAATGTCCAACGCCTTGTCCATGACTGCGAGTCCCTCGCGGAGTTGGGCTTCGGTGATGGTGAGGGGCGGGTTGCAGAAAAAGGTATTCCAGCGCACAAAGGTGAACACCCCGTGCTCACGCAAATACGCGTTGAAGGCGGGCATGGGCCCCAACTCGGTTGGTTTGGCGTTGTAGGGCACGAGTGGCTCGCGCGTGTCGCGGTTTTTGACCAGCTCTACGATGCTAAACAACCCGATTGAGCGCACATCACCGACCGAGGGGTGCTTGGCCTTCATTTTTTCGAGTTCGACCCGCAAAATGTCACCCATGGCGGCCGCGTTTTCAATCAACTTGTCGGACTTGTAGATCTCAATGCAGGCCACTGCGGCCGCACAGCCGACCGAATGCGCGTTGTAGGTCAATCCAGCCAGCAACGGTCGATCTTCGAAGTATTCGGCGATGGTGTCGGTGACCACGGCTGCGCCGAGGGGCACATACGCCGAAGTCAATCCTTTGGCCATGGTCATGATGTCGGGTGTGACGCCCCAATGATCGATGGCAAACCACTTGCCAGTCCGCCCGAAGCCACTCATGACTTCGTCCGCAATCAACATGATGCCGTATTTGTCACAGAGTTGGCGTAGTCCCTGCATGTAGCCATCGGGTGGGATGATGATGCCGTTGGTGCCCACCACCGACTCTACGATGATGGCGGCCACGTTGTTGGGCCCCTCAAACATGACGATGTCTTCGATGCTGTTGAGACAGTCCAGCGTACAACCGTCTTTGGAGCCACAAAACCGACAGCGGTAGCGGTAGGGATCTGGCGCACGGACCACGCCCGAAATCCCCGGCTCTGCCCCCCAGCGGCGTGGATCGCCGGTCAGTGTAATAGCACCGGCGGTGGCGCCGTGGTAGGAGCGATACCGAGCGATGATTTTGTGGCGCCCCGTCACGGTGCGCGCAATTTTGATGGCGTTTTCGTTGGCTTCGGCGCCACCATTGGTGAAAAAGGCTTTGCTCAGATTGCCGGGAGTGATTTCTTTCAAGAGGCGACCAAGCTCAGCGCGGATGGCGGTGGTGGCCGCTGTCGGCGCCACATAGGCGATTTGTTTGAGCTGGCTGGCGATAGCGTCAATCACGCGCTGGTCACCGTGCCCGATGTTGACGCACATCAGCTGTGAATTGAAGTCCATGTAGCGCTTGCCGTCGGCATCCCACAGATAAATTCCCTCTGCTCGGTCGATGACCATCGGTTTGATGGTCTTTTGTGCCGTCCATTCGTACAGCGTGGTTTCGCGTGACAGATTCAAAATCTCGTCACGACTGCGTGGTGGCGTCGTCATTGCCTTCTCCCCATCATGCTTGGTGATCTATTGCGCATTTGCATACGCATGCGGCCCGAATATGCTCATTGTACGGCGATACGGTGAAGTGCGTCAATCAGCGTTCCCATTCGCCCGCATAGCCGTAGCCGTAGGCATCGGTGGAGCGTGCGAAGTACCGGTAGCGAAGCTCCGTGATTTGGCGAATGTGGAGCAGATCATGCGCGACCCAGGCCCAAGCCACTTGGGCCGCACTCAGTTGGTCAAGGCGTGGGTGATTGAGGCGGCGTTGCCAATCAACCGCTGGCAAGGCGTGCAACTGCGCTACCGATTGCTGGCGTTCGCTGGCAAATTGTTGGCAGACCTGTTGCAACGACTGCTGGCGGTACTGCCGCGCACTGACCCACCCCTGTGGATCGATGCTGGGCAACGGCAGCTCGGGGTTCAGTAGCGTTTGCATGACACGGATGCGGAAATCCTCGCGTTCCTCGTCGTACAAGTGGCAGTAGACCTCCACCAACGACCATTCACCGGAGATGAGCGGTAGACGGGCGTGTTCGTCGCTGATGCCGGTGCTCAGACGGAGCAACGCCTCGCCTTGGTGGGTCAGGGTGTCACACAAGGAGCGTATGTCCATGGGGTCGTTCTTCCTTTCGTTGGCGCAGACCGCTCTTGCAGTATGATAGAAGCACACGTCATTCGTTTTGTAGTGCCAAAGGATGTTGACCGATGAAAATTACTGGAATCGAATTGTTCACAGTGCCGCCGCGCTGGTTGTTCCTCAAGATTTCAACCGACGAGGGCATCGTTGGGTGGGGTGAGCCCATCGTCGAAGGACGGGCTGCCACCACCGCCGCAGCCGTGGCCGAGCTCAGTGAATACTTGGTTGGGCGTGATCCCGACGACATCGAAGATATCTGGCAGGTGCTCTACCGCGGCGGCTTCTACCGCGGCGGCGCGCTCGCTATGAGTGCCATTGCTGGCATCGACCAAGCGCTGTGGGACATCAAGGGCAAGCGTTACGGCGTGCCCATCTACCAACTCATGGGTGGCGCAGTGCGTCATTCCATTCGCGTCTACTCGTGGATTGGGGGCGATCGTCCCGCCGATATCGCTGCGTCTGCCAAAAACGCCGTGGCCCAAGGGTTTACGGCCCTCAAAATGAACGCCACCGAGGAATTGATGTACCTCGATACCATGGCCAAAGTACAGTCAGCCGTCGAACGTGCCGCAGCCGTGCGTGAAGCCGTAGGCCCCGAAGTCAGCTTTGCCATGGACTTCCATGGGCGTGTGCATCGCCCCATGGCCAAAGTGCTCGCCAAGGCACTCGAGCCCTATCATTTGCTCTTCATCGAAGAGCCCGTGTTGTCCGAAAACTACGAAGCAATTCGCGATATTGTCAGTGTGGCGGCCATCCCGATTGCCCTCGGCGAACGCCTCTTTTCGCGTTGGGATTTCAAGCGCATCCTCGCCGACGGCCTCGTTGACGTCATTCAGCCCGATTTGTCACATGCCGGCGGTATCACGGAAACCAAAAAAATCGCCAGCATGGCCGAGGCCTACGACGTGGCGTTAGCACCCCATTGTCCGCTCGGCCCGATCGCGCTGGCGGCTTGTTTGCAAATCGATGCTACCTGCCACAATGCCACCATCCAAGAACAAAGCCTCGGTATTCACTACAACAAGGGCAACGATTTGCTCGACTACCTCGTCGACCCGACCGTCTTCCGCTACGAAAACGGCATGGTGGCCATCCCGAGTGGTCCCGGGTTGGGCATCGAAATCAACGAGGAGTATGTACGGGCCAAAGCCAAAAGCGGCCACAACTGGAAAAATCCCATCTGGCGCCACAAAGACGGCACTGTGGCCGAGTGGTAATACGCCACATTCCGCTCAGCCGACACACCACGCGGTGTCGGCTGAGCGGTGCGATTTAGCCGCGCTGAGCCAACAGCGGGAACAATCCGCCTTGGATGCGCTCTCCGGCCACGAAATCATGCCCCTTGGTACAGAGGTGCTCGTTGCCGTTGAAGGTCGTTCCGTCCGGGAAGTAAATCAACGCCAGCACGCGCCGTGGTTGGTCGGAGTGATTGGCGTGGGCATAGTGGAAGCAGAGCCCGTTGTGGAACGTCAACGATCCCGCTTTGAGGGGTACCTTGACGGCGCTCGTTTTTGCCATCCCCGCGCTTTCTTCAAATGCAAAAATATCCTGTGGATTGACCAAATCGATGCCCGTCAACTTGCCTTTGGTGTGTGATCCCGGCACAAACATCATGCACCCGTTCTCTTCGTCGACATCGTGCATGGGAATCCACGCCGAGAGTGCGCCCGGTTCGTTCATCGGCCAATACGGAAAATCTTGGTGCCACGGCGTGGGCTTCGAATCCCCGGGCATTTTCCAGAGCGCATGATCGTGAAACAAGCGTATGCCCGCTGCGCCGGTCAGTTGGAGTGCGAGTTGTGCAAGGCGCTCGTGGAGCACGTAACGTGCCATGACGCCGTGGTCGCGCCACGTGTTGACCCGCTGATTGAGCACCTTGTAGTAGTTGCCGCCAGCCCGGTCGGTTTGCACCGAGCTCCCCTCTTTGCTCTGCATGACCTCGTCGAGGGCCTGCGAAAGCTGCGCAAGTTCTGCGGGATTAAACACGTTTTCAATGTGTACAAAGCCGTTTTGGCGATAAAATTCGATTTTTTCTGGTGCGAGTTGCATCGGTGCATCCTTTCCACGTCGCTGTTGGATGCACCGCATCATACCACACTTGTGTTATTTCTCAATCTGCACGAAGACTAGGCGCGTGCGTTGGTTGCCGTCTAGCAACGCAAGCTCAGCGGTGCTCGTACCGGCAGCAACCACAAAACTGCGGATTTCCATCAAAGCCGCCATGTACTGTTGCTCGGTTGCACTGCCTGCGCCCTCACAGTACATCTGGGTCATGAAGACATCAGCGAAGCTCAGGTTGCTCCCTTGGAGCTGATAACTTCCGCCGTAGCTGTTGCACCCACCGTTGCCACCAATCTGACCATCGTCAAAGACAACGGTCACGGTCACGCCAGCGGGTACCGCTACTCCGTCGATGCGCTGGAGTTGCCACGTGCTACCGACAAGTGGGTTGGTGCTGCCAGGCAGGCTACAACCCACCAGCCACAACCAACCGATGAGCATCCAAACACAGAGTAATGCACGACGTTGCATGTGGGTTTCTCCTTCCGTCGCCGTTAGGGCGTCGTCTGTGTAAACACGAGCCGCGTAACTAGGCTGTCGTCTTGGAGCTCGAGTTGGGCGCGCCCGTCGCTCCCCGTGCTGAGCGTGAAGTTCTTGATTTGGCCGAAAGCCTGCATGTAGGCGCCCTCGGTGTCACCACCGGGTCCAATACACGCCATCGCTGTCATCATGACCTGATCAAACGTGATGGCCGACGATTGCACCTGATAATTGCCGCCGTAGCTGTTGCACCCACCGTTACCGCTGACCTGCCCATCCGCAAATGCGATGGTGATATTCACTTCAGCCGGGATGGCCGTGCCGTCGATGCGCTGGAGTTGCCACGCACTGCCGGCTAGTGGGTCACCCCCGCCAATCGTGGCACAAGCAGCCAAGAGACCGAGCATACTCAACCAAATCCAAACGTGGATACGCATGGCACCGTGCTCCTTTTCCTTGTAACGTACGTGCTAGGGAGTCTTGATGGTCGTATACACCAACTGTACTTTGCCATCGGGACTCGTCAGTGTGAGGGTGTCCCCTTGCACCTGGTATGCCCGCACTTGTGCGAGTTGCTCGAAGTAGGTGCGCTCTTGTGCCATCACGTTGCCCTCGCCACAGAGTTTGCGCGTCGAAGCTACCGTGCCAAACTCGACGGCATCGTTGGTGCGTTGCACAATGGACGCGAAGTACTGATTACAAAACCCATCCCCAGCAATTTGTTGCTCGTTCCACTCGAGGGTGACAACGGGTGTGGTGATTGCTTCGCCGTTCATGCTGGTCAGTTGCCAGCTCTGATCAAAGCTGGGTTGGAGATCGGCATCGGCTGAGCCACAACTGCTCAATAGACCACAGAGCAACACAACAACACTCATATAGCGCCACATGCGAGGTTTCTCCTTCATCCATCCACGTGCACGTCATGACACACAACGTGCTTCTCTGATACGACGCACCGAGACCACAAAAAGTTCAGCCACCGGAGCAGATTGCTCGGTGGCTGAGCACACACGATTGCGACGATGCACCACGACCAGTTTACCGAGCTGTGACTTCGGCACTCGCAAGTTGACGACGAGCCGCATACCGAAAGGCGGTGAAAGCCTCGTCGTTCAAAAACACAAACCGCACCAGTTTGATTTGTGTCTGTTGCTCGAGAAACTGCGCCACCGTGCGGATGGCAATGGCCGCTGCCTCGTCGAGTGGGTAGCCAAAAATGCCCGTGCTAATTGCGGGGAAGGCGATGCTCTCGACGCCGTGTGCGCTGGCCACGGTCAAGGCTTCCCGATAGGCGGATTCCAGCAAGACCGCATCTTCGGCCCGACTGTGCCACATCGGCCCCACCGCATGGATGATGTGCTTGGCGTGGAGTTTGAATCCCGGGGTCACACGTGCCTCGCCGGTCGGGCACCGCCCAATCTGCGCACAAGCGACTGCCAACTCGGGTCCGGCTGCGCGGTGAATCGCACCACACACCCCACCACCCGCTGCCAACGAATCGTTGGCCGCATTTACGATGGCGTCGACCTGTTGGTCGCAGATATCGCCAGGAACCAACTCAAGCAAATTTGCCCCACACAAGTATTGCATTTGTTTCACCTCTGAACCGAAATGGTCTTTGCAGGTGCGTCACGGCCTGCGCTGCCGTGTCGAGCGTCGTTGCTAAAAAACGCCTTGCGAAAGAGTGTTGGTGGAATATTCAGAGCCGATTATACGGGTGTTATCGGCATATTGTCAAGCGTGTTTATGGGCGTGCGACCACCGTAATCCCGTTGATGTTGATGCTCGGCGTCAACCGTTGCTCGTGTTGCGGTTGTTGTTGGATGCGCCGTACGATCCCCATGCCCGTTGTTACCCGTCCAAATGCCGCAAAACCCATGCCGTCCGGGTTGCGCAATCCCCCACGGTTGAGGCTGGGCTGGGCGCCAATGCAGATGAAAAAATCCGCTTGTGCCGAATCCGGCGCAAACCGTGCCATGGAAATGGTGCCGTCTTCGTGGCTCAGTCCGCTCTGTGCCGTGTCTTCCATCACAATCGGAGCAAATTTGGCGAAATTGGCGTGGCACGTTGCCTGGATGACGTCGATTTTGATGTCGTTGTGGGGCTGGTTGTCTGGGGTGGTGGTAACCGTACGCCACACACTCCCCCCCTGATAGGCGCCGGCTGCCACATACGCCAAAAAGTTCGCCACCGTGATGGGTGCCGCCTCGTCGTTCAATTGCGCCTCAATAATCCCGTAGGCTGTCTCGATTTGAATCGTAATCATCCGTGCTCCTCCTGACTCCACCGGTGAGTCATTGCAATGCTGGCTCCAAGATGCTGATGAATGGGACAATATTTGGCAAATAATCTGACGGCTTGGCTCGTTTTTGCATCATCAAGATGCGCTCCCGTGCAGTGGAAATGCAGGTCAATTGCGGTATACAGCTTGGGCGGAGTGGTGGTGCGATGGGCGGTGATGGTGAGCTGGTAGCCGTGGATGTGCTGGCGTTGGCGGAGCATGATGCCGTGCAGGGTCAGCAGGCTACACCGCCCGAGCAGGTGCAACAGCCCCTGCATCGGGTCAGGATCGCTGGGCATTTCTGGGTGAAAAGTCAGGGATGGGGTGGTTGCGGTGGCCACGATGTGCACGGTCAGCTGGGTTGTTTCCATGCCTCCATCATAGGCTGTTTTGGGCTGGTTGGCAATCGTGCATACTTATTGAATAAATATTGACAAGCACGTGTTTTCAGCATAGCATTGGCATATATCGCTTTTTTCGTTTCGTTCCACCCGCCATATTTAAGTGAAGAACGCAGGGGGTTGTGCTGTCCCCGTCATGCTCGGTGCGTTGTGTGTATTTCCCATAAGCAGGCCAGGATGGCGTGCGGGGAGGGTCAATCATCGGTACAATAGCAAAAGACATGTATTTGGATGCGCGCTCATCCTCGCCACCATCATTCATTTGTTCCGTGTCTGCAAGGAGTGTATTGTGAAAATTTCAGGGACGCATACGATCAACGCCACCCAACAACAGGTCTGGGATGCACTCAACGACATTGATGTGCTCGCACGGGTGGTGCCCGGGTGTGAAAAGCTGGCCGAAATCGGTGAAAACCAGTACGAGGGACTCATCAAAATCGGCATTGCTGGCATCAAGGGGAGCTACAGCGGCAAGATTCGCCTCGAAGACATCGACGCGCCGCGCTACTACAAGCTCGTTGCGGCCGGCAAGGGCTCCAACGGCGTCGTGGACGCCATCGGCACCGTCGAGCTCGAGAGCTTGCCCGATGGCAAGACGTTGCTCAAATACGGCGGTGAAGCACAAATCGGTGGCATGTTGGCCAGCGTGGGGCAACGCCTCATCGACGGTGCTTCACGCCAGTTGATTGGGCAGGCCCTCAAAGCGCTCGAAGCGCAGATTGCCCAACGCGTGGCAACCGCGCCCGCTGCGGCTCCCGAAGCGCCCGCCGAAGCTCCCGCTCCCGTGGATGTGGCCGAAGCACCGGCAGTCGCTACGACACCTGCGCCAGTCCGCAAAGAGGTCGTCCTCAGCGAAGCGGAGCAGATGAAGCCCGAAGCGCTCGTGGGGGGCATGATCGGCGACATGCTGAATAGCACGACCGGTCGTGTGGTGGTGGCCGTTGTTTTGTTGCTGATCGGGTTCCTCATCGGTCAGCGTTGGTAAGGTGTTTGGCTGTCCCCGGCGGGTGTCATGCCTGCCGGTGCAGATAGATGTGTTTCCCCGCATAACTTTTGTCAATGAATGACGAAAAGGAGGCTGTGAGTGGCAAAGATTACGGTAACGGTCAATGGCAAGACCAACACCAACGAAGTCGACGATCGTACGCTGCTCGTCCATTACCTGCGCGAGCAACTGAATTTGACTGGCACGCACATCGGGTGCGACACCAGCCAGTGTGGTGCGTGTGTGGTGGTGGTCAACGGTCAGAGCGTCAAGTCGTGCACCACGTTGGCCGCTCGTTGTGATGGTGCGCACGTCACCACCATCGAGGGATTGGCTGCGGACGGCACCATGCACCCACTCCAAGAGGGCTTCTGGGAGTGCCACGGTCTGCAGTGCGGTTTTTGTACGCCGGGCATGATCATGTCGGCCTACGATTTGCTCCAGCAGAACCCCAACCCGACCGACGACGAGATTCGTCACGGCCTTGAGGGCAACCTGTGCCGCTGCACCGGTTACCACAACATCGTCCGTGCTGTGCAGTATGCGGCCGCCAAAATGCGTGGCGAAGCCGTGACTTCACCGAACGCCTAGTGTGTCCCTGGCCTGGATTGATGCAGTCGGTGTGTCGGTACAGGCACCGAATTAACCGGATCTTGTTGGAGGAACAACAATGACCGCAGAAGCAACGAAGCGCATGGTGGGTCAGGCCATTAAACGGCGCGAAGACCCCCAACTCATCACCGGCCATGGCAACTTTCTCGACGACGTCAAACTCTCCGGCATGGTACATGCGGCCGTGTTGCGGAGTCCCTACGCCCATGCCCGGATTACCGCAATCGACATCAGCAAGGCCAAGGCCATGCCGGGTGTCATCGACGTTATCGTCGGGAGCGATATGCTCGACGTCAATCCGCTGCCGTGTGCATGGCCAGCGGGTGGCTTCAAAAACAACATGAATACCCCGCGTGCCATCGCCGATGGTGTGGTGCGCTTTGTGGGCGAAGCGGTGGCGGTGGTTATCGCCGAAAACCGCTACGTGGCTCGTGATGCCGTCGATGCCATCGATGTCGACTACGAGCCCTTGCCAGTCGTCGTAGATCCCGAAAAGGCCACGTTCGCAGGTGCGCCGCAACTCCACGAAAACGCTCCCAATAACGTGGTCGTTGAGTGGCATGCCGGCAACCGCGAGGGCACCAATCAAGCGGTGTCACACGCAGAAGTGGTGGTCAAAGAGCGCATCGTCAACCAGCGCTTGATGCCGACCCCCATGGAGACCCGTGGTTCCATTGCCAACTACGAGCCCTCGACCAACGAGTTCACGCTCTGGTCGAGCTCGCAAGCGCCCCACGTGCATCGTCTTTTGTTGACCGCTTTCGTTTTCGGCATCCCCGAGACCAAACTGCGGGTCATTGCCCCCAACGTGGGTGGCGGATTCGGCCAAAAAATCTTCGTCTACCCCGACATGGTGTTTTGTATGTGGGCAGCGCGCAAATTGGGCCGCCCCATCAAGTACGTCGAAGACCGCTCCGAAAACTTCAAGTCGTCGACCCACGGTCGCGATCATGTCACCGATGTCGAAATCTGTGGCACGCGCGACGGCACAGTCACTGGGTTGCGCATCAAGACCTACGCCGGTCTGGGTGCCTACTTGTCGACCATTGCACCGGGCGTCGCGACCACGTTGTACGGGCGCATCGTGACTGGAGTCTACAAGATCCCCAACGTCTCCATTGACGTCATTGCCACCTACACCAACACGGCCATGGTGGACGCTTATCGTGGTGCTGGTCGCCCTGAGGCCTCGTACCTGATTGAGCGCATGATGGATCGCTGGGCCGCAGAGCTGGGCATGGATCCTGCGGAAGTGCGCCGCAAAAACTTCATCCAGCCCCACGAGTTCCCCTACGACAACGGTCTCGGCTTGCTCCCCTACGACAGTGGCAACTACGCACCCGCCCTCGACAAGGCCTTGGCCGCCGTCGATTATGCTGGGTTGCGCAAACAACAAGCCGAGATGCGTGCCCAAGGGCGCTACCTCGGCATCGGCATCAGCTCGTACGTAGAAATCTGCGGCGTGGCGCCGACCGCCTGGGCCAACGGCCAAGGTTGGGGCGCTGGTCTCTGGGAGAGTGCCAACGTGCGTGTACACCTGACCGGTCAAGTGGTAGTCACCACCGGATCGTTGCCACACGGTCAGGGCATCGAAACCACCTTTGCGCAAATTGTGGCCGATGAGCTGGGCGTGCCCTACGAAAGTGTGCTCATCGAGCACTCCGACACCGCAGGCACCCCCTTCGGGTACGGCACCTACGGGAGCCGGAGTTTGGCAGTCGGTGGCACTGCCATGGTCAAGTCGGTGCAAAAAATCAAGGAAAAAGCCAAGCGCCTCGCAGCGCACTTGCTTGAAGCCAACCCCGAAGACATGGTCTTCAGCGACGGCAAAATTCATGTCAATGGCTCGCCTGACAAGGTGAAATCACTCGGTGAAATCGCTCTGTATGCCTCCGTGGGCGCGTCAATGCCCGATGGCGAAGAGCCGTTCCTTGATGAGACCACCTACTACGACCCACCCAACTGCACCTTCCCCTTCGGCACGCACGTGTCGGTGGTGGAAATCAACCCGGACACCGGTGCCGTGTCGTTGTTGCGGTACGTGGGCGTCGATGATGTGGGCAACATCATTAATCCGCTCATCGTGCACGGTCAGTTGCACGGCGGTATCGCCCAAGGCATTGCGCAAGCGCTCTACGAACAGGCTGTCTACGACGAGAATGGTCAACTGTTGACTGGGACGCTGATGGACTACGCCGTGCCCACGGCCTCCATGTTGCCCAACTACGAAATCGATCATACCGTGACGCCAAGTCCCGTGAATCCGATGGGTGCAAAGGGTGCCGGCGAGGCGGGAACTATTGGCAGTGCTCAGTGCGTCATGAACGCCATCGTGGATGCGTTGTCGCCGTTTGGGGTGCAACACATGCAGATGCCGGCCACCGCAGAGCGCGTCTGGAAAACAATTCACGCCCACAAGTAATTGGTGGTGCGAAAGGAGGAGTATACTCATGATTCCTGCTGCGTTTCAATACGTCAAAGCGAACAGCGTGTCAGAAGCGCTGATGTTGATGCAAGAGCACGGCGAAGAGGCCAAGTTGTTGGCGGGCGGACATTCGCTCATCCCAGCCATGAAGTTGCGCCTGAGCCAGCCCGGGGTGTTGATTGACATCTCCGGCGTGGCCGAGCTCAAGGGCATTGCCAGCAACGGCACCACGTTGTCGATTGGCGCAGGTGAGACCTACCACGCCATTGCAACGTCGGCGACCGCACAACAGGCGTGCAACGTGATTACCGCCTGTGTCGCTCAAATCGGCGATATCCAGGTGCGCAATGCGGGTACCCTCGGTGGCGCGCTGGCTCACTCCGACCCAGCCGCCGATGTGACGGCCGTGGTGTTGGCCCTTGGGGGCAGCGTGACCGCTCAGAGCGCCAATGGCGCACGGCAGATTGCTGCCGACGATTTGTTTGTGGCCATGCTGACCACGGCGCTCGACGAAGGTGAAATCATTACCCGGGTCGATTTGCCCGTCTTGCAGGCTGGCCAAGGCGCTGCGTACGCCAAGCTCAAACACCCCGCTTCGCGCTATGCGATCGTGGGCGTGGCCGCCATGGTCACCATGAGCGGTGGCAAGATTAGCGCCGCTCGTGTGGCAGTTACCGGTGCTGGCCCACAAGCCACCCGCCAGTCCGCCTGTGAGCAAGCACTTGTGGGCAGTGACGGCGGTGAGGCTGCTGTGAAAGCCGCTGCCGCTCTGGCTGGCACCGACATGGACTACCTCGGCGACATCCATGCCTCCGAAGAATATCGTCAGGCCATGGTCAAAGTCTATGCCGCCCGCGCCATCAACGCCGCTATTGCTCAAGCACGCGGCTAGTTGCAGGTGAATCACCTCCGGGGCACGACCAGATTGCTGGTCGTGCCCCGTTTGTTGTGTGTGAGTGCCGCTGCTGATGTCGATTATAATGTTCGAATGTCCGAACAAATAGATGGATGACGCATGATGGAACGATTTCGTGAGCGACGTGTCGTGGTTACCGGGGCAGCGAGTGGGATTGGGGCGGCCGTGGTCGCACGCCTGTGTGCCGAAGGAGCACACATCGTAGCGGTCGATCGTGATGCAGACGGGCTGGCCACGCTAGTAGCGCAGGCGCCTGCGCACATTGAGGCACTGGTGGTCGATTTGCTCGACGCACATGCGACGCTTGCCGCCCTCGCAGATGTGGTCTGTGATGGGGTGTGCAACGCAGCGGGGGGCAGTGGTCGCCGTGCCGGTGATGGACCGGTGGATGCCTGCAGTGTAGCGGGATGGCACCACACCATCGATCTCAATCTCACCAGCCAGTTTTTGGTGAGCAAGGCGTGCCTCCCCAGCCTGATTGCACGGCGTGGTGCCTTGGTGAACATCGCCTCGGTGCTGGGGATGGTCGGGGGGGATGCTGATTTTGCGACCCACGCCTACGCAGCCAGCAAGGCGGGGATTATCGGCCTGTCGCGTGCCATGGCCGCCTACTACGCCCCCCAGGGAGTGCGGGTCAACGTGGTGGCGCCCGGCCTGATTGCGACACCCATGAGTCACCGTGCACAACAGAATCCAGCGATTCGGGCTCGGCTCCCCCAGCTCCAACCACTCACCGGTGATTTTGGTCAGGCCAGTGATGTGGCCGCTGCGGTGGCCTACCTGTTGTCGGATGACGCCCAATTTGTGACGGGCACGGTGCTGACGGTCGATGGCGGCTGGACGACGCAGTAAGTAGTGGTCGGTGTGCACTGCATGTGTACAGATGCTGTCCATGTTTTGTCTTGATTTGTGCATAAAATCACAATGTCTTATTTTTTGCTCATCCCATTTTAAGGAAAGCGGCGTTATGGTAGGGGTGGTTCGGAGAGAGTGGTAAGGAGGCACGCCATGGTAAAGACGATTGTTGTAGGTGGGAACTTCGCAGGCATGACGACGGCGTTGGAATTGAAGCGTCGTGGCAAAGCGGAGCACGAGGTCGTGGTAGTGAGCAACAAGCCCAACTTCACCTTCATCCCATCACTCATCTGGGTACCACTCGGGTGGCGTGAAATCAAGGACATCGAGGTTCCCATTGAGCCGGTACTGAAGAACGCGGGTGTGAAGTTCGTCCTTGCAGAAGCGTTAGACGCGGATCCGGATGCCAAGGTGTTGCACACCACGGTCGGCGACATGACCTTCGATCATCTGGTCATCGCAACGGGTCCCAAGGTGTACTACGACGTGGCGCCTGGGGTAAAGGACTTCACGCACTACATCGGTTCACCGGCTGGCGCCATGGAGACACGGCAGGCGTTGCAGGAGCTGAAGAAGAACCCGGGCCCGGTGATTATCGGGGCCACGCAGTACGCCGGGTGTATGGGTGCGGCCTACGAGTTCTTGTTCAACCTTGAGACGTGGTTGCGCGAAGAGGGCATTCGTGACCAGGTGGATTTGTACTGGGTGACACCGGAGCCGTTCTTGGGGCATTTCGGCATTGAGGGCATCCCACTCGGCAAAGAAATGCTCGAGGCGTTCTGCAAGATGTACAACATCAAGTACATCACGGAAGTCGGGGTCGACAAGGTGGAGCAGGGCGTGATGCACCTAAGCAACGGTCAAGATTTGCCGTTCAAGTTCGCCATGTTGATGCCACCCTTCTTGGGGGTCGATTTCGTCAAGAATTCGAGCAAGCTGACGCCAACGGCCAACGGGTACGTGGAGGTCAACGACGCCTACCAGCACACGAAGTACCCTTTCATCTGGGCAGCTGGCATCGCGGTCAACGTGATTGCGCCGTTCAAGCAGGGCAAAGTACCCTTTGGGGTGCCCAAGACGGGTTTCCCTGCGGATGAAGCCGGCAAAGTAGTAGCGGAGAACATCATTCGGGTCACGAAGGGCGAGGCCGAGCTCATCAACAAGCCGTTTGGCAAGATCCCTGGCATTTGTGTCATGGATGCGGGCAAGAAGGAAGTCATCATCTTGACCAACCACTTGTTCAAGCCGCGGCAAATCGCCATCATGGTGCCCAACGTGATCTATGACTTTGGCAAGCGGTTGTTCGAGAAGTACTTTTTGTGGAAGACCCGCCGCGGCTACGCCTTTCTACCGTAACTGGTAGAACACGAGCGTGAGGGATGTAACAGAGACCGGGCGTATGCAGCAATGCATACGCCCGGTGGTTGCGGTGTGGCTCCGGACGGTCTAGATGACGGCCCAGATAATCGAGATCATCAGCAGGGCGCCAATGATGGCGTATTCGTAGTAGGCGCGGCTGGAGGAGCGTTCGCTCAGGGCGTTTTGGAGCATCCCCACGATGACATAAAAAATGACGAGGAGCAGGGCGCCGCCGATCAAGAAGGGGGCGGCCCAGTAGTTGAGTGCCCACAGCGTTTGTGCGAGGATGAGGCCTACGACGAGCGACAAGAACCACAAATTGGCGCGGGTCAACGTCCACTGTAGTTGGGCGTAGGCGAGGAGCGTGCCGATGGAGGCCACCATGGTCGCCGAGTACAGCGTGCGCAAGCGCGCATAGTAGATGGCACTAAACAGGCCGAAGGCCATGAGCAGAGCCAAGCCCTGTAAGACGGTGAGCGCGATTTGACGGATGTCGGGCTGGCGGTCCATGGAGTAGTGCTGAGCCACGAGGGTGGCGAGCAAGAGGATGCCAGTGGCGATGAGCGCCAACACGAAGGCGAGCATTTGCAGGCCGCCGCTGAAGAGCCGGAAGAAGGTGAAGGTGGTGACCACCGAAAGCGCGGGGAGAATCCAGAAGCCGGGTGCGAGCTCGAGCACCGTGAAGCCGAGATTGACGACCCACAGCGGCCGAGCATGGACTTGGGGGTGATCGCGGGTAAACAAATCGGCACCAGAGCTGACCAAGATGACGATGGCAGCCAAGATGAGCCACGAGACGGTGATGACCGGCAAATCACCGCCGAGCCGCGCGCGGATGATGTTGGGGTTGATATCAATCAAAAACACGACCGCCATGCTCAAGAGGACGAGGAGGACGAGCGAGACGATGCGGTCATAACGTGGAATTGAGCCGTCTGTGTTCATGCATGTATTCTCCAGTAAACAACAGGTGTATTATAGCGTATGCACGAGCCCTGCGGGCGTGTGATACATGACGGTTGTGCGCAGGAGAGGCGAGACGAGTTGGTAAGTTGCGCATCCTGTGGTACAATCGCCGCGGTGTGCGTGTGCGATTGATGGTGCAAAGGAGTCGGGGACATGCGTGATGATATTACGAATACCGCTATCGAAGATTATTTGGCGAGCTTGATGCCGGCGCGACCGGCCCCACTCAGTGACATGGAGCGGCAGGGTCGCGAAAACGGTTGGCCGTTGGTTGGCGCCGTGGAAGGGCAGTTTTTGTACTTGTTGGCACGCACCAGCGGCGTGCGTGATGCCCTCGAGATCGGTACGGCGACCGGCTATGCGGCCATCTGGTTGTTGCGGGCCCTCGTGCAACAACCAGACGGACGGTTGACCGCCATCGAAAAAGACCCCCAACGCTACAATCGGGCGCGCGAGTGGGTGGCCAAAGCTGGCTACAGCGATCGCTTCCACATCCACGAAGGTGATTGGTTCCGCGAATTAGCCAATCTGCGTGGGCCGTTTGATTTGATTTTTTTGGATATTTTGCGCCATCTCAACAACGAGCGCGAAGCGCTCCAAGCGCTCGAGTTATGCGTGCCGTTGCTTCGGCGTGGTGGCATGTTGGTGGCCGACAACGTGCTGTGTAACGCGCTTGTGCTCGAGGATTCACGCGAGGCAGCGCCCATCGTGCGGGGCATTCAGGAGTTCAATCGGGCCATCATGCACCACATCGACCTCGAGTCGGTGATTTTACCCATCCGGGACGGCATCGCCATCTGTCGGCGCAAGTCGTAGGCGTGCGTGCGGTTTAGTCGTGGTGCTGTTGTTGTTGGCGTTCGATTTCAGCAAGCACGGATTGATCAATGAGTGGCATACTTGCGGTCTGGCCGAGTGCTCCTTGGAGCTCGGCGAGGCCGCTCATCACGATGTGAAGCCCCCAGACCACGAGGAGCATGGTGCTGAGAAACCCAAAGGCGGTCATCCAACTGTCGCCCGAAAGAGAAGACATGATGTAGTAGGGGGCGCCGATGACGGCGTAGGTGAGGAGTTGGATGACGAACCAAATGGGAACGACTTGCAGGGTGGTTGTGAGGTCGAGGCGCCAGTACTCGAACATGATGCGCAACAGGAGCATGCCCGCAAACGTGTGTAGACAGGCCATGAACACGTTGAACGGGAAGCCGATGGTGGCGACTTCGTTGTCGTACGACCAAATACCCAGCCTGGTGCCGATGCTTTCAAAAAAGATGAAGATGATGAGGTAAACGAGGGCCACACTCCACGATCCCCAGTAGCCGATTTGGCCGAAGCGGCGGCGCAACGTGGCAAAGGTGATGATGGTGGGCAGGACGATCGCCCAGCCGCCAAAGAGTGCAATCAGCGGAATGCTGTTGCCGAACAGGTAGGTCAGACCACCAGCATAGCGGATGCCGTACAGCCAATACCAGAGGGGAGACAAGACGCCGGAGAGCATGGCGGTGAGGACGATGATGACGAACAGCGGTGACTTGGTGGCCAGACCAAGGTAGACGCACGCCATGATGACGACCGCAGAGGCTAGGATGAGGACGACTTCCATGTGCTTCCCTTTGTGTGACGGCGCGTCACCACCGAAAACATGCTACAAGCAGAGTGTACGCGCCGAGGCGAACCGTCGTGTGAAGTGGAAGTGGAACCCGGCGCACCAGCGCCCTTAGTACCCGTCATACTCGCGAATTTCACCATCCATCAGTGTGAAAAGTCGCTCCGAAACCCCGTGGGCGTGTTGGCGCATATCTTGAGAGATTTGCAGGGCCACTGCGCTGACGCGGTCGGGGTCGCTGTCGCTCAAGATGACCATGAAATCACGATTGGGAATGCCGATGACCGCATTGCCCGGCAGCGTGCGTGTCACTTCTTCGAGGAGCCCGGGCAACAGTAGGCGGGCTGCATCGAGACCGTCGTCGTGATTAAAGATGATGATGGTTTCATCGTCACTGCCAGCAACGTGGTAATTCAAGTGCTGTGAGCGTGCCTGCAAATTCGCAATGGCCTGGGAGTGCAGGGTGTATTCGCTGACCTCCCAGCGATCGAGTTGGAGCTCGGTGATGTAGGAGAGTCGACCACGGTCGAGGATGGCGTAGGTGATGATGAGATCGGCCAAAAAGATGCGGTACACGATGGGGTCGGCACCGCGTTCGAGCAAATCGTTGAGCAAGATGATGGGCTTGAGTTGGGGCACAACAAGGGGAGCAATCGCTTGATAGCCGGGGTCGGGCACACTGCGCTCGCCTTGGCTGACCCGGAGCAGGGTCTGGACAACGGCGTCGAGGGCATCGGGGCGGCGCAAGTAGGCGCTCGCGAAGGGCGCAATTTCGACCACGCTGACATCTTCACCACGCACGATGTGCAGATGGGTGTCGTCGTGGCGCACATCGGTGATGCGGGCGTCGAGATCGGGCAGTGTGGCGATGAGGTGCGTCACAAATGTATCGGCACTGGGTTGCGATGAGGTGTTCATAGGGTACTCGTCAAGAAAGCGGCGGTGATGTCGGCAAGGTCAAGCTGTGCAACGAGGTTGTGTTGCTGGGTGAAGGTGAGGGTGGGCGACGCGCTGACCACGCCAATCTGAGCGTGGGGCACCGTGGCCATGACGTGACGAAATGCGTCTGCGTGTGCGGGCGTGATTTCCACCACAAAGCGGGTCGGGCTCTCGCTGAACAAGCGCACCACGGGGTCGACACTGCTTGCGGGCATCGTGGCGAGATCCACGTGGGCACCAAGTTGGCCGGCAAGGCTCATTTCGGCGATTGCCACGGCGAGACCGCCTTCGCTGAGGTCGTGGCAACTCGCGACCAAGCCGGTGCTGATGGCTTGATGCAGGGCGGCCAACGTGACGGGGGCTTGGGCGAGATCGACATGGGGCAACTGCCACGCGGCACCGGGGATGAGTCCGGCCACGTGGGTGGCGTGTGCTCCTGCCATGGCGGCGCTGGTATGCCCTACGACGAAGAGCAGATTGCCGGCTTGCTTAAAATCGCTGGTCTGTGCGTGTCGAATGTCGTGGTGGTAGGCCATGGCCGAAATCAGCAGTGTGCCGGGGATGGCGATGCGTTCGCCATCGGCGGTACGGTATTCGTTGTTGAGGGAGTCTTTGCCCGAAATAAACGGGGTGCCGTAGGCCAGGGCGGCATCGTGGCACCCTGCGGTGGCGCGGGTCAATCCGCCCATGCGGTCGGGTTGTCGGGGGTCGCCCCAACAGAAGTTGTCGAGGATGACGCAGGCTCGCGGGTCAGCACCAACGGCGACCACGTTGCGGAGTGCTTCGTCGACGGCTGCGAGTGCCATCCAGTAGGGGTCGAATTGACTGAGTTGTGGCGCCAATCCACAGCCAATGGCAACGCCTTGGAGCGCATCGGGGCGCACTTGTAAGACGGCCGCATCACCGGGTCCGTGGCCGTTGACTCCCACGAGCGGTTTGATGACGGTGCGCCCTTGGATTTCGTGGTCGTACCCGCGGATGACCGCTTCGCGGCTGTGAATGTTGGCATGTGCGAGTAATTGCAACAACAGGGCGGCCGGTGTCGGTGCTTGCCAGTCTGGTGCCGGATATGACGCTGGCTGCCACGTGGCAGTCAGGGTGCGTTGTGGCCGGCCGTCGTGGAGGAAGTGCATGTCGATGTCGACCACGGTGCGCCCGTGGTAGCTGACCAACAGGCGACCACTGCCGTCGAAGGTGCCCACGGCGGTTGCTTCGACTTCTTCGGCGGCGCAGAGCGCAAGCAGGGCAGCGAGGTGCGTTGGGGGCACGGCCATGACGATGCGCTCTTGCGCTTCGGAGAGCCAGATTTCCCACGGTTGCAGACCCGCATATTTGAGCGGGACGTGTGCTAATTCGACCCGGGCACCGGTTGTTTCGCCCATTTCGCCGATGGCCGATGATAAGCCACCTGCGCCACAATCGGTGATGGCGCTGTAGAGGCGGGCATCGCGCGCACGCAACACCACGTCGATGAGCTTTTTCTCGGTAATAGGATCGCCAATTTGTACGGCACTGCCGGCCTCTTGGGCGGTGGTATGCGTGAGCTCGATGGATGAAAAAGTCGCCCCGTGGATGCCATCGCGACCGGTACGTCCACCGAGCACCACAATGGCATCACCGACCCCCACTTGACGCGGGTGGCTGTGGCGAGGTGCCAAACCGACCGTGCCACAAAAGACCAGCGGGTTGGCAATGTAGCCGGGATCAACATGAATGGCGCCGTTCACAATCGGTACGCCGATTTTGTTGCCGTAGTCTTGGACACCGGCGATGACCCCCTCGATGACCTGGGCTGGTGGCAACACGGTGCCACTATAGCGGCTGACATCCGCATCAGCGGGCCCGAAACAAAAGACATCGGTGGCTGCAATCGGTTGTGCTGAGACGCCGAGCACGTCGCGCAAGACGCCGCCCATGCCCGTGTTGGCACCACCGAACGGTTCGAGTGCTGAAGGATGATTGTGGGTCTCGACTTTGAACGACAACTCGACTTCGCCGTCGAAATCCACGATGCCCGCATTATCCACGAACGCCGAAATCAGCGTCAAATGTGTGAGTCGCGGTGCAGTGGCGGTGGTAGCGGCCATCAAATACGTGCGAATGAGGCTGTCGATACGGGTATCGGGGCCGAGTTGTGCCAACGCCGGGTGGAGTGCTTGTTGATGGGCATCGAGCTCGGCGACTGCTCCCGTGTAGTGCACGGTGCCTTTAAACGTTTTGTGTGAGCAGTGTTCGCTCCACGTCTGTGCGATGGTTTCGAGCTCGCCATCGCTGGGGTCGCGACCTGCGCCCCGGTAGTAGGCTTGAATGGTGCGCATTTCGTCGAGGTCGAGCGCCAATAGTCCGTCACGGCTGAGTTGTACGAGCGCATTGTCGTCACAGTCACGAATGGCCACGGTGGCCACATGGCTGGGGCGTTGCGCAGGCGCTTGGAGGAGTTGCAGGTAGAACTGTTGTCTGGCGCTGGCCTGCTCGGGGGTGAAATGCTGGTGGATTTGAATGAGGGGATTATGACTGCTCGCAGACTGGTCGTGATGATGCGCCCCACTGCGTCGCAAAGTGCGCACTTGCTCGATGCCGTGCATGCCCAAGTGGCGCGCGCCGGTCAAGATGCTCTCGGCCTCGTTGTCGGTGACACCGGGGCGGAAGGCGATTTCGTGGACGGAGGAGGTCAGGGTGTCGACACCGCCGGCGAGATCGTACCAGTGAGCCTGCTGGGTCACCGGGTCACAGAGGAGCAACTCGGTCAGCCGAGCAACATCGTTGCCACTGAGCTGCCCAGCGAGGAGGTAGAGCGCGGTGTCACGCGATGATGCGTGAGTGGTCACGCAAACCAGAAATGCCGGCATGAGGTCCCCGTCTACTACGTGCGCACTGACGATGGCTGGGGGGTGAACCGCTCCAACGTACCCGCACGAAAGGTGTGGTTGTTGTGGGTAGTATAGCGGTTTGAGTAGGGGATGGTCAAGATAGCTGGGAGTATGGTATGATGGAGCGCATGAGTACAACAACCAACAAACAACGCATTGAGATGCCTCAAATCTACGAAACAGCCCCACTTGATACATACACCCAACAAATCACCCAAGGGGTGGTTTTTGTGGGGGGAGCGTTGACGTTACCGGGGCTTTTTTTGGGACTGAGTGGTCTGTTGCAGTACGGCTACGGCATGTACGGGGTAGTGATGAGTGCCGGGATGGCGGCTGCGGTGTTGATGTATGTGTGGATGGCATGGGCCGGCGTGCCGGTACGTCTCGAAATCCATGCGGATGCGCTTATCATCAAGCGGCGCTGGTGGCGGCGCATTCGTGTGCCACTCACCGATATCCAAACCGTGACACGTTTGGTGGATTTCGACATTCGCCGTGAACGCTGGGGATTCAATCGAGGTGTCTTTGGCTACCAAGGGCCGGCGTCCTCACAACGCTACGGGCGGTTGTTTTGCATGGCAACCGATCGTGAGCGCGTGGTGGCGTTGGTGCGCCCCGGACAGCGCATGTTGTTGGTAAGCCCGGCCCAGCCTGCCGGGTTCATTTATGCGCTCCAAGACGTGATGCGTACTGGCGATACGGCTTCTGATGCTGGAAAGGAATAGCTCCCATGCATTTTGCGGCTGCTGCGGCGCTTCGTCTGCCGTGTACGTTTGTGGCATATGAGCCCGGACAAACGCATCACGATGGTCGGCGGTACCTACCCACGGTCATGCTTGAGATGGCGGCTGACCCGCCCACGGGTGTTTTGCCGTTGCGGCGCTTGCCAGTGGTCGATCGCCACCACCGAGTCGACTTGACGCAGGTGGGGCAAGCGGGGAATGCGGTGTTGGTGTTGTTGCTGTGCCAGTTTCGGCTCCAACAAACACCCTACCGCCAAGGATTATTGCCCCAAGCAGGGGGGATCGCGGGGGCGCCACAGGTGTTTGGGCAAGTCAGCGATGTGGCCACATGGGAGGTGCCAGAGACCCCGTTGCCGTATCAGTCGTTGTACTGCGAGTATGTGCTCGACATCGGGTGGGGGCAGGTCGGGGTGCGCACTCATGTGACGGCACCGCGGTTGCAGGACAAAATTGGCTGTGCGCGGCTCCACCCCGGCGATTGGGTGGAGGTGTGGCGACCGCGCATCGATATTCTGCAATTTTGTGCGAAATGAGTAATTGATGTGGAGTGGGCGAGATGCGCCCAAAAAGTTTGTGATTTTGTTGACAATCGTTTTGATTGTGCTACTATACGTGTGGTGCTTCGTATGTTCGAACGACGCATCAAACAGGACCAATATCGTAACGAGGAGTTAGTCCGACATGAAGATCTCAGTTCGCAAGATCGCCATGGGCGCCTTGGTCATCGGCGCATTTGTGTTGGCTGCATGTGGTGGTTCGGGTGGGAGCGCAAGCGGCGGTGCTTTGGAAGTTGGCACCGACGGTGAGAACCTGGCCTACGCCCCCAAAAGCATTTCAGCCACCGCTGGTTCAGCAGTCACTTTGACCTTCAAGAACGGTTCAAGTGCACAGAGCCACAACCTGATCATCGTCAAGGGTGGTGCTGACGTCGCCGCTGCGGTTGACGAGGCTGCTCTCGAGGCTGGTGATGCCGCCGGTTACGTGCCAGCTGACACCAGCAACCTTGTGGCATACACCGGTTTGTTGGCCCCTGGCGCCAGCGAGACCTTGAGCTTCACCGCTCCTGAGGCTGGCACCTACACCTACATCTGCACCTACCCCGGCCACTACGCCGGCGGCATGCAGGGCACCCTCACCGTCAACTAAGTGTGACGCTGAACCGCATCCCCTCCTTGTTGGCACATACGTGTCAGCGAGGAGGGGATTTTTGTGTGTCGTTAACGCGTTTCAGTGACCTTTTGCAGACCTTGAGGAGCATCTGGGTCACGCCCACGTTGATGCGCGGTTGCATGTGCTACGCGTTGCCACGCCACAATGGCGAGGATGGGAGCAATGCGCTGGTCGCATGCGGGCAGTGGCAGGGCCACCGCAGCGCCGCTGAGATGATCGGTGGCGTTGCTGACCACTACGAGGCGTGCACCCTGCTGGTGGAGGCGTTGTAGCAAGGCCAGCGTATCTGCATGCGTGGCACCGTTATCGCTCGTCACCAACACGGGGAATCCCTGCTCCACGATCGTCACTGGCCCGTGTAACACGTCGGCCGCTGAGTAGGGCTCCACGGGCAAGCCGCTGAGCTCTTTGATTTTGAGGGCTGCTTCGAATGCGGTGGCGTAGTGGTACCCGCGCCCCACACTCAGCGCTGCTGGTGCGGTCGCCAGACACGTTGCCGCAGCGTCGATGTGCGTTTGTGGGATGTCGAGCACGGCGTGGATGCCGCTGGGCAATTGCGCGATGGCCGCATGCAGAGTGTCATCTCCAGCGACGCACGCCGTTAATAGCGCAATGGTGGCGAGCTGATTGGTGTAGCTTTTGGTGGCGGCCACACTGCGTTCGAGCCCAGCCGCTATGTCGATGTGGTGAGCGGCACTTTGTGCGAGTGGCGACGCGGGATTGTTGGTGATGGCCAGGGTGAGTGCGCCTTGGGCGCGAGCGCGTTGGAGCACATCACAGATGTCGGGAGAGCGTCCGGATTGCGAAATACCGATGACCAGGGCCTCGGCAAGGTGAATGTCGGCGTGGTAGAGGGTGCCCACGGCGGGCGTGGCTAACGCTACGGGCCAACCGAGCATGCTGCCAAAAAGGTACTGTGCGTAACGAGCCGCATTGTCGGACGTGCCCCGGGCTGCAATCATCACGAAGCGTGGCCGAAAGTGCTGGATGGCGTGGGCAATGGCATCGATCTGCGCTCGTTGCTTGGTCAGTGCTTGGATGATGTCTGGCTGTGAAAAAATCTCAGTAAGTAGTTGACTTGGCATGGGTGATGACTCCTTTGTGCGCTTCTATCATACCCGAAAAAATCCCCTGACCGTGGGTTAGCCCAACCTTAACACGCGGTTGCCGTGCTGATAACACGCGTCGGTGATGATGAATGTGAGCTGGTACGAATGGTGAAGGAGCGCGTGGAGCCATGCAGGTGACATACGGTAAGGCCGATTTGCACATGCATACGGTCTATAGTGATGGGCATAGTACTCCGGCAGAATTAGTGCAGTACGTGGTACAACACACCGACCTTGATGTGATTGCTGTGACTGACCACGATGCGATTGCTGGCGCCTACGAAGCACAACGCTGTGCCGAAGGAACCCGACTACAGGTGATTCTTGGCGAAGAAATCTCGACCCGTGAAGGGCATTTGTTGGCGTATTTCATTCAAGAGCGTATTCGTCCGGGGATGTCGGCCAGCGACACCATTGCGGCCGTCCATGAGCAGGGTGGACTCGCGGTGGCGGCGCACCCCTACGATTGGATGGTGCGTTCGTTGGGGCATTACGGGCTGTTGAAACGTGCCGCTGGACGGACGCCAGAATGGTACTTTGATGGGGTCGAAACGATGAACGCGAGCCTGCGCCCGCGGAGCGCCAATGTACGCGCTGCTTCGACCGCCATGTTGCTCGGTTTGCCAGCCATTGGTGGCAGCGATTCACACCTCATCGACACGATTGGGTACGGCTACACCTTGTTTGCAGGCCAAGGCAGCCACGATTTGCGTCAAGCCGTGCTCGCTGGTACTACGCGGGTGGCTGGGCGTCACTGGAGTATGAGCGACATGGCCATTGCGGGTGGCAAGTTGGTGCAAAAACTGCTAGTCACAGCTGCGAACCGGAGCATGGCGACCATGTGGGCCCGCAGTTAGTTTTCAGAACACACAATTCATGGCACAATGGAGGGGTAATTCCCTCTGTTGTGCTTTTTTTGTGGATATGCAGATGTAAGAAAAGGGGGCCTTGAGATGAGCGACGTAGCACAAGCCTGCTTGATGCGGTTACTCAATACCACCAGTCCGTCGGGTGATGAAATTGCAGCGGCGCGCGTGTGGCGCCAAGAAGCCGAGGGCTTTGCCGATGAAGTATACGGTGATGTGCTGGGCAGTTCGTATGCGGTACTCAAGGGTGGCGCCCCACGGGTGCTCTTGGCTGGCCACATCGACGAAATCGGTCTGATGATTACGCACATCGACGACAAAGGATTCTGCTACTTTCGGGCCATCGGTGGCTGGGACAGCCAAGTGCTGGTGGGACAACGGATTCGTATCTTGGGGCGATCGGGCGTGGTCCGCGGCGTCATCGGTAAAAAGCCCATTCACCTCATGACCCCCGAAGACCGCACCAAGGTGTCGCGTATCGACGATTTGTGGATTGACATCGGGGCGCGCTCGCGCGATGAAGCCAATACGCTGATTCGTGTGGGAGCTTCGGCCGTCATTGATGCTGATCCATTTGTGGTGGCCAATGGCCGCATTGTGGGCCGAGGTGTCGACAACCGGATTGGTGCGTTTGTGGTGCTCGAAGCGGTGCGCTTGCTGGCTGCTGACCGCCCACAAGCGACGGTGGCAGCGGTGGCAACGGCGCAAGAAGAAATTACGTTTGCGGGCGCACAGACGGCGGCCTTTAGCTTTGATCCGCAGGTAGCCATTGCGGTGGACGTCACCTTTGCGACCGATCATCCGCGCGCCTCCGTGAACTCGCAAGGCGATATTACGCTTGGGAGCGGACCCGTGTTGACGCGTGGCTCTGCCAATGCACCGTTGGTGGTGGAAATGCTCATCGAAACGGCCGAACAAGCGGGAATTCCCTATCGTATGCAGGCGAATCCGTCGTCGACGGCCACCGATGCGGACGCAATCCATAATGCACGGGGTGGTGTGGCCACGGCCGTGATTTCGATTCCGAATCGGTATATGCACTCCCCCAACGAAATGATCGACATGGAAGATGCCCTCAATGCGGCACGCTTGATTGCCGCGTTTGTGAAACGTCTCAACGCCGATACCTCGTTTGTGCCTCGCTAAATTGACCGCTGGTGGTGGTTGCCCCTGTGGTGCTCGGCACCGCAGGGGCTTTTTTGTAGGTGCATGCACTGTGGAAAACAGGTGGATGAGTGGTGGGAGAGCGGTGGATATGCGGTGGAAAAGTGCCTTGTTGGTGATAAGAATGCGCTTTTTCCTCGGTTGCCCCCGTGCTACAGTGGTGGTTGCTCGGCACCGCAGGTGCATGCACTGTGGAAAACAGGTGGATGAGTGGTGGGAGAGCGGTGGATATGCGGTGGAAAAGTGCCTTGTTAGTGATAAGAATGCGTTTCTCCACAATGTGGATAACCTGTGGACAAGCCGTGTATAGTTCGTGTATGAACGGTGGAGAAGTGCAAGTATGGCAAGACCCTCACCATATTACAGGTGAGGGTCTGAGCACATGTTGCAGTGGCGACGGTGGTATCAGGCGCTCGACAAGGCCCATTCTTCGTAGAGGTGTTGGAGTTGTTGATCGAGCTCGCTATAGCGCTGAGCCAACGTCGCAATGCGTTTGGGGTCAGTCTCTTGGCCCGACAGCGCAGCGGTAATTTGCGTGCGTTCGGCTTCGAGATCAGCAATCTGTTGCTCGATTTGCTCACTACGGCGTTGCCGTTTGCGCGCCTCACGGGCCGCATCTTTGTCGATGGCGGTTGATTTGATCGCGGGAGCGGGGTTAGGTTTGCTGGTCGGTGTGGGCACGTTGGGAGTGGCGAGCGTGGTCGAGCCGGCTTGTTCTTTGGCGGCCCGGTATTCGGAGTAATTGCCATCAAAGACGGTCACTGCGCCGTTTTCCACGATCCAGAGGGTGTCTGCGACGGCATCGATGAAGTAGCGGTCGTGTGACACAAAGAGGAGTGTGCCGTCGTATTCGTTGAGCACGTCTTCGAGGGCTTCACGGGCGCCGATGTCGAGGTGGTTGGTTGGTTCGTCGAGGATGAGTAAATTGCCGCCAATCAGGGTCAGCTGTGCCAGTGCCACGCGCCCACGTTCACCGCCCGAGAGGTCACTAACGCGCTTAAAAACGTCGTCGCCACTAAAGAGGAAGCGTCCAAGGAAGGTGCGCGCCTCGGTTTCTTTGATGGTGGGTTGGACACGACGCATTTCATCGAGGATGGTGTTGTGCATCATCAGGCCCTCGTGGGACTGTGCGTAGTAGTTGATGCGCACATTGCTGCCGAGGCGGGCATGACCGCGCAACGGCGCCATTTCGCCTACCAGTGTGCGGAGCAGGGTGGTCTTGCCGGCACCATTGGGACCCATGAGCGCTATGCGTTGTTGGCGACGGAGCTGGAGCTCGGGGATGGTGATGAGCGAGATGTGTTGCTGGCTGGTGAGCACATAGCCGACCTCAAGGCGCTCAAAGGCGAAGACGACATCGCCGCCTCGTTGGTTGGCCTGCATGGCCAACTGGAGTTTGCGTTGATGTTCGGGGCGATTCAGGAGGGTTTCGCTTTTGCCACTGCCCCCTTGCCAGCCCCCTTTGAGGCGCTCGAGACGGCGTTCGCGACCACGGGCTTGAGTGCTCAGCGTGCTGTTTTTGTAGCGGCGAATGAAGGACTCCATGCGAGCAATTTCTTCTTGTTGGGCCTGATATTGCTTCCACTGGAGCTCGAGTTTTTCGGCCTTGAGTTGTTGGTACTTCATGTAGCCACCCGGGTAATCGCCATCGAGGCGACCAAAGGCGATTTCGAGGGTGCGAGTGGTGACACGGTCGAGGAAGTAGCGGTCGTGGGAGACCACGATGAGCGTGCCGTCCCACTGCTTGATGAAGCGTTCGAGCCATTCGAGGGCGGCCAAATCGAGGTGATTGGTGGGCTCATCGAGGAGCAAAATGTCGGGGCTCGACAGCAAGATGGCGGCGAGGGCGGCGCGGGTCTTCATGCCACCCGAGAACTGCGACAGCATCATGGGGCCGTGGTAGTCGGGGTCAAAGCCCAAGCCGAGCAAAATGCGTTCAATGGTACGGTCGATGTCGTAGCCACCAGCGTGTTCGTAGCGCGACAAGAGCTCCCCATAGCGCTCCATGCGCATGGCCCACTCGGGATGATCGGTATCCGCGATCGCCACTTCGAGGTGCTGAAGCTCTTGGTGGATGGCGTGCAGGTGCTCAAGGGCTTCGTCGAGGAGCCCACGCAGGGTCTGGGAGTCGTTGAAGCGCGCCTCTTGGGCCAAATAGGCCAAGCGCATGCCACGGGCAGGCACCACGGAGCCCGAATTTGCGGATTCTTGGTCGGCGATGATGCGCAGCAGGGTGCTTTTGCCGGCGCCGTTGACGCCCACAATGGCGACGCGCTCACCGCGAGCCACGTTGAAGCTAATCCCCGAAAAAATGTGGTCAGCGCCGAAATACTTGCTGAGAGAGTGGACCTGCAAAATGGTCATGCACGCAATCCTTTGGTGGCTGGCAACGAATGGAGCTAGACGCGGGGCTTGGCGAGATGAGCGCCAATCAGTCCGCCAATGAACGACATGCTGAGAGAAATGAGGCCGCTGACAACGCCGACCCCGGTCATGAAGAGCACCGCCATGCTCAACATGGCGCGCACGGCCGTGATATCGCCATTGCCCTCCACCGAGAGATTCTGGAGTTGCTCGAGGCTGGCCTCGAGGGTGGCGTTGTCGACGCCATAGGCCAAGATGAGCCCGATGCTAATCCAAAAGACGACGGCGCCAAACAGCGCGCCCATGCCAGAAATCAGCCCGGCCATGGTGCCCGTCTGGGTGGCAGGAGTGGAGGGGTCCCACTCGACACCGAGATACCCGGCCACACCCGCGAGGATGAGCGCGGCGCTCGGCGCCACACAACAGCCGATGAGACCGACGGGGGCATTGCTTGCAAGAAACAAGGGCACGAAGCCGATGATGGTGGATACAATCATGACGACGAGTTGCGGAATGATGAAGATGAGGCCGGCTTTGCTTCCAGTGCTCATGGGAGGTACTCCTGCGCGCACACACGACACACACTTCTTTATTATAGCGGTGAATGAGCGGAGAATGTGGCATAATAGGGCAACCATCATGCAAATAAGTAGTACAGCGGAGAGGAGGGGAATCATGGCGGGAATGCTCTCGTTGCCTGATTTGTACGAAGCCGTCCATCGTGGTGATGTGGAGACGGTGCTCGTGGTGTTCCCCGATTTGTACGGACGTTTGATGGGCAAACGCGTACAAGCGCAGTTTTTTGTGGATAGTGTGGCCGAAGGCGGCATGCATGCGTGTGACTACCTGCTGACCTGCGACATGGAGATGGACGTCGTCGACGGGTATCAGTTTGCGACCTGGGAGCGCGGATATGGCGACATGCATGCGCAACCCGACATGAGCACGCTCCGGTTGGTGACGTGGTTGCCCAAAACGGCCATGGTGCTGTGTGATTTGGCGCAGGCCGATCATACGCCGGTGCGGGTATCGCCGCGGCACATACTGCGGCAGCAGATGGCAGCGGCGGCCGAGCTCGGCTTCGTGGCATTTGGTGGGAGCGAAATCGAGCTCTACGTGTTCGACGATTCCTATGCGCAGGCCCACGCAAAGCACTACCACGATCTGCGGCCGGCAGGGCGCTACAACGAGGACTACCACATCTTGCAGGGCACGCGCGAAGAGCCCGTCATCGGTGCGATTCGGCGCCACCTCGAGGCGAGTGGTGTGCCGGTCGAGGCCAGCAAGGGCGAGGCCGGTATCGGGCAACAAGAGATTAATTTGCGCTTTGGGGCGGTCTTGACCCAGTGTGATGCGAATGTGATTTATAAGCACGCCGCCAAGGAGATTGCCGACAGTCAGGGCAAAAGCGTGACGTTCATGGCGAAGTGGCACGAGCAACACACCGGTTCGTCGGCACACATTCACATGAGCCTGCGCGATCTGCAGGGCAAGCCGGTGTTTGCGGGGGACGTGCCCTTGGGACCCGTGCAATCGTCGGACGTGTTCCGGTGGTTTTTGGGCGGGTGGATGCGTTATGCGGCCGATTTTGCGCTCTGCTTTGCGCCCTACCCGACCTCGTACAAGCGCTATCAGTCGCGCTCATGGGCGCCAACGGCGCTAGCGTGGAGCTACGACAACCGTACGGCCGGGTTCCGGGTGGTCGGTCATGGCCCATCATTGCGGGTCGAATGCCGGGTGCCGGGAGCCGACGCCAACCCGTACATCGCCTATGCGGCCGCTCTCGCAGCGGGGTTGGCCGGTATCCGCGAACGGATTGAGCCACCGCCGCCCTTTACGGGAGACATCTACGCCGCCCGTGATTTGCCTCAGGTGCCGCGTACGCTGACCGAGGCCATGGTGCGCTTTGCCACGAGCGATGTGGCCAAAGCAGCGTTTGGCGCGGATGTGCACGCCCACCTGTTGCGTTTTGCGGCCTACGAACAAGAGGCGTTTGAGCGGGTGGTCACCAGTTGGGAGCGGGCACGGTACTTTGAACGTGCATAACACACCACTCAGCCGAGGATGGTGCAGATGAAAGGAATACAGCGATGCGACTCACCGGGAAAGTAGCAGTCATCACCGGAGCAGGGCAAGGCATTGGCCGTGAGACGGCGCATCTTTTTGCGCGTGAAGGGGCCAAGGTCGTGGTGGCCGACATTAATCTGGCGGCGGCTGAGCAGGTGGTAGCCGAAATAGGCGCGGATCAGGCGTTGGCGGTGCAGGTCGATGTCTCCAAAGCGACCGAGGTCGCTGAGATGATTGCGCAGAGCGAAGCCACCTTTGGAGCGGTGCATGTGCTGTTTAATAATGCGGGCATCATGCATAGTCGTGATGATAGTGCGTTGACCACCGAAGAGGATGTGTGGGATTTGACCATGAACATCAACCTCAAAGGAGTGTTCTGGGGCTGCAAATACGGGATTCCTGCGTTGCGCCGCGCCGGTGGCGGCTCGATTATCAACACTGCGTCATTTGTGGCCTTGCTCGGAGCAGCCACACCTCAAATCGCCTATACCGCCTCCAAGGGCGGTGTGCTGGCGATGACTCGTGAATTAGCGGTGGTGCATGCGCGCGAGCAGATTCGCGTGAATGCGATTTGTCCGGGTCCATTGCGCACCGAGTTGTTGATGAAGTTTCTTGACACGGATGCCAAAAAACAGCGGCGACTGGTGCATATCCCGATGGGGCGCTTCGGCGAAGCGCACGAAATCGCCAATGCCGCGTTGTTTTTGGCGTCGGATGAGTCTTCGTTTGTGACGGGTGCAACGTTCACGGTCGATGGCGGGATTACCGCTGCCTACGTGACTCCCGAATAAATGCCACTTCTTGGTGGAGGTCGGTATAATACACTCATTGACAAGAGATGGCAGGCGATGTTGAGGGTAGAACGCTGACGCATATGAATGTATTGACACAACACGCAGCGCACATGGGGCGGTGGCGCTGGTTGGTTTGGCTTGGACTCGTGCTTTTCAGCTGGGTCGTGGTGTATCAGTTGTGGGTGCAAGCACCACGGAGTTATACGCTTGATTTGGCCGATCGCAACCGCATCCAAGGAGCATATCCTCCCGAAGCGGCTGGAAGCTGGCTCCGTGGCGATACCGTGGTCATGTTGCCCCACACGTATGCAGCGAGTATGCAGATATTGGAGATGCGCTGGCAGCGGTTTTCGTTGGCCGATGCGTTCCCAGTTACGATTTCACAGCAGGTCGAAGATGGCATGCCAACAGCAGTTGCCGATCTCGTGCCGACCACCGAGATGCGCAGGGTGCACTACTTGCTCCGGGCACCCGTGGTGGGTGGGGATACGGTGCGTTTGTTGAGTGCAACGCAGCAGTTTCGTGGAGATAGTCGTGCGCTTGGTGCATTGGTGCGTGATGTGTCAATCCGCGTATTGCCATTCGACGGCGTCACGTTGTTTTTCTACATCGTCGGATTTTGGGCAGTTATTGCGGCACTTGCGCTCTGGATGAGCCATGGGCGGTGGCTGGGAATCGTCGTCTGGAGTATGGTGGTTGGGCTCTATGCGGTAGTGTTGTGGCAAGAGCTACAGAGCGGGTTTTATCAGCCGTATATTCTTTTTTCACCCACAGGGCGTATTTGGGTGAGTGCCATATTGGTAGGATTGGTGCTATGGCGCACGTATCGACCACAGATCGAGGTGGATCCGGCGGCGCAACGTGGGCGCCGCTTCGGTCTAGACGTGATTCGCTTTTTGGCGGTGTTGTGTGTGGTTATCGCGCATGCGGTGCCGTTGTTGCCAACCGAGCTTAGTCGTGACAAAGACGTCTTTCAGTGGTTTGTCTACCTCGGGAGCATGGGCGTAGACATGTTTTTTTCGTTGAGTGGGTACCTGATTGGGCGCATTATTTTGCGTTTGCTCGACAATATTGACCAATATGCGGTAGTCAAGCGTTTTTGGGTGCGGCGTTGGTTGCGCACATTGCCGGCCGCGTATATTTCGGCACTGGCTATTTGGTTCTTTGCGCCACCGAGTTCGTTTTTTGCGTATCTGCAGAGTATTTTGTTTTTGGGGACCATCGACCCACACTACATTGTGGGCGACATGTCGTTTTGGTGGAGCCTCGGTGCCGAAGAAGTATTTTATGTGCTTTTCCCATTAGCGGTCTACTGGTTGTGTCGCCGCTTTGCGTTTGCTCCCATCAAGGCCTTCATGGTGTCGGTGAGTCTGTTTTTGGTTATTCCGACGGTCATTCGTTTCGTGTTGCAACAGATCCTGAGCCTGCAGGCTGGTGGGGACCTCAATTTCACCATTTATGCACGACTCGACTCAATGGTATATGGTTTGTTGGTGGCGTGGCTGTATATCCGCAGGCATGTTTGGTTTGAGCGGATTGCGACGTGGGGCTTTACCCCAGGCATTGGCATCATGCTGTTTGGCTATTTGTTAATGGTGAACTTGGATCGTTGGTACATGTTTGGGATTTTCATGGGGCACACATTCATGACTCTTGGGTCAGCGCTACTGATTCCTGCGGTCGAGCGCTTTCCGACGTTGGGATGGAAGCCAATCGATCGTTTTGTGTCATGGGCGGCGTTGATTAGCTACTCGATCTATCTCTATCACATCATGATTGTTAACTTTATCAAGCGTACTACGGGATCCACACTGGATTATGGTGATTTGTTGTGGCGAGCGGTGGTCTATCTCTGTATCACCGGAGTGGTTGCATGGTTAAGCTATCGCTATGTTGAGGAGCCGATACTGCGCTGGCGCGACCGGCGATATCCGGAAATAGGGCGCAACTAAATCGGGTAAATGAGACTCCCCCAGTGCATGCACTAGGGGAGTTTTTGTAGGTGTCGCTAGTCTTCGTCTTCGTCATCTCCGCCGCCACCACCGCCGCCGCCACCGGTCTGGTTTACGGTGATCGTGATGGTCTGCGAATCGAGAGTGGCGCCGAGGCGATCCGTAATCCGCACCCAGTAGGTGTATGTGCCGGCGCTTGCGACGGTGAGTTTGACCTTTTTGCCACTGCCCGCACTACTGCTGGTATTGCCGGAGGTGCCCGTGTACCAGGCGTAGGTGTAGGCGGGTGCGCCACCGCGTGCTTCGATTTCGAGCTGAATCTCAGCATCTTCCCCAGACTTGATGGGAACGGTGCGGCTGGGGGTGATTTTTTTGATTTCGAGCGCTGATGGGGTGAATGACGTGGTAATCGCACTCGATTTGACGACCGTTCCCGCTTGGTCGGTGACTTTGAGCCAGTAGCTGGCGGAGCCACTACTCAGCGCGACTTTGATTTCGTCGTGATTGCTCCCCACCGGAGTGGATTCATCGTCGACGGCGCCTTGGAACCAGGCATAGGTGTAGGGCGCAATGCCACCCTCGACGTCGGCCTCGATTTTCAGCGTGCCGTCTTTGCTGGGTTTGCTCTTGATTTGGGCGATGGCGAGTGTCTCTGGCGTGTAGGTGGTGCTGAACGCATCGGATTTGACGACGGTGCCGTCGCGGTCGGTGACTTTGAGCCAGTAGGTGTTGCTGCCCGCCGAAACATCAACGACGAGGGTGTCAGCATTTGTACCAACGGAGGTGGATTCATCGTCGACGGCGCCTTGGAACCAGGCATAGGTGTAGGGGGCTACGCCACCGTTGACCTCGACCTTGATGACCAGTTGGCTGCCGTCTTCGATTTCTAGTTCGCTTTCGGCGATGACGAGTGGTGACGGGGTATACGTGCCGGTGAGTGCGCCGGATTTGACGACGGTGCCGTCGCGGTCGGTGACCTTGACCCAGTAGGTGAGTGCACCGGGATCAATGGGGAGCTCGATTTTGCGGCTGTTGGTGCCCACGGGGGTGGATTCATCATCGACGGCGCCTTGGAACCAGGCATAGGTGTAGGGGGCCACACCGCCGGTGACTTCGACTTTGAGCTCTACCACGCCGTCGTCGTTGACCTTGATGCGACTGGATTGAATTGCCAAGGTCTGCGGGGTGAATGCGGCGGCGATGGTGGTCGATGAAACGGTTGCGCCAAGACGATCGGTGACCTTGACCCAGTAGTTGCTGTTGCCGGGATCAATGGGCAACCGAATTTTGTTATCGTTGTCGCCAACGGGAGTCGCTGTATTGCCACTCACGCCTTGGAACCAGGCATAGGTGTAGGGCGTGGCGCCACCGTTGGCATTGACTATGAGCTGAACGAAGCCACGACCGTCGACTTGGCCGGTGGTGCTCCGGATGGTGAGTGCAGATGGGGCGAAATTCACGGTGAGTGCGCCGGATTTCACGACAGTGCTGGCAGCGTCGGTGACCTTGAGCCAGTAGGTGGCGGCACCAGCAGGTGCGTTGACCTCGACTTCGTTGTTGTTGGTGCCCACAGGGGTGGACTCGTCGTCGACGGCGCCTTGGAACCAAGCATAGGTGTAGGGAGCGATACCACCGGTTATGCTGGCCTCGAGTTCAACCGTACCTGCTCGTTTGTCGAGTTTGGCGGTGGCTTTTTTGATGGCCAATGTGCTCGGGGCATAGGTGAAGGCAAACGTGGCGCTGTCAACGCTGGAAACGTCGCTGTCAGCGATGCGCACCCAGTAATTGGTGGTGCCAGTGCTTGGTGAAATATTGAGCGCACTGGTAGCCGTGGTGGTGATGGGAGTCGCCGTATCACCACTGACCCCTTGGTACCAAGCATAGGTATAGGGCGCGATGCCACCCGCAACTTCGACCGAAAGTCCGAGCAAGCCACTCAGCTTATCGATTTTGCCACTCAGCGGTTTCGTGATTGCCAGTGGATCGGGAGCGAAATCAACGCTAATTGCGTCGGTGTCGTACTGCGTACCCGCGCTGTCGGTGATGCGCACCCAATAGAGAGTGAATCCCTCGGTGGGTGAGATGCTGATTGAGGCAGCGTCACTGCCGATGGGGGTTGCTGTGTCACCGAGTGCACCCTGATACCAGGCAAACGAATACGGGGCGATGCCACCAGTGGGCTCCACACTCAGCACCAATAGGCCGGTGCGTTTGTTGACCTGTGCTTTGACCGTTTTGGCAAGTGCCAGTTTCTGTGGGGTAAAGGTGTACATGGCTTCGGGTGAATCAACGCTGTTTTGATTGGCGTCGGTGACCTTGACCCAATAGTATGCGGTGCCAGCACTGGGTGAAACGCTCACGGTGCTTTTGTTGGTGCCGATGGGCGTGCTGGTGTTGCCGGGTGTCCGTTGGTACCACGCATAGGTGAGTGGTTGGACGCCACCCTTGGCGGTAACACTCAACTCAAGCAACCCGGATTTGGCTAATTTGACCTTGGGGGCTTTGGCGATTTGCATCGCTTTTGCGCTTTTAGGCGCCGCGTTCACGGTGGGTGTCCACAACGAGAACGGAACGATGAGGAGGAGTGTCACGAATGTGAGGAAAAGTTTGCGTACCATGGGATGCCTCGCAATGGTGTGTGTGTAGAAACGACCTCTACGCATCTGTAGTGGGAGACGAAGGAATGGCCCGGATAGTTCCACCGCAGGCACAGCACAACATAACAATGGACTCTGATCGCTCAGAGCCCATTGTTATGGGGGGGTGATTGTGCAAAAGTCATTGCACTCTCATTCTAATGCACTCGTTACATCTGTGCAACTGCCAAAATGACGTGAAAATTACACTTTCGGCACAATTGTTAAGGAAATCTGTGCAGACAAACCGAGGTACGTGGTGGGCGTCAGGGCCTTGAGTTCGGCCTTGATGGCATCGGTCACGGGCAGTTGCTCCACGAAAGCGTGGAGATCGGCGAGCGTGAGCGTGGCTTTGCCCCGAGTGAAGTGTTTGAGGAGCTCGTACGGTTCGGGCACCCCAGCACGGCGCAAAATGGTCTGGTAGGCTTCGGCAAGCACTTCGGGGTGGGCGGCCACGTGCTGGTACATGAGCTCGCGGTCGGGGCTGACTTTGGCCAAACCCTTGCTGGTGCGCCGGCAGGCGAGGAGCATGTGACCACACGCCACGCCGAGATTGCGGAGCACGGTGCTGCCGGTGAGATCGCGTTGCAGGCGTGACACGGGCAGTTTGCGACTAAAGAACTCGAACAAAGCGCTGGCAATCCCCAAATTCCCCTCGGCGTTTTCGAAATCAATGGGGTTAACTTTGTGGGGCATGGTCGACGAGCCCACCTCACCGGCCTTAGGGCGCTGGACGAGGAACCCGTCGGAGATATAGCGCCACAGGTCTTGGTCGAGATCGATGAGGATGGTGCAGATGCGTTTGAGCGCATCGCAGACCTCAGCAATGGTGTCTTGGGGCTCAATTTGGGTGGTGAGCACGATGGGCTCAAGATCGAGGGTGCGCACAAACGCGCGCGAGAACGTCACCCAATCGACGTCGGGCATCGCCACGACATGGGCTGCCAAGGTGCCCGTGGCACCGGTGAGCTTGCCGGTGAGGGGGATGCGGTTGAGCGCATCACGAGTGCGTTGCAGGCGCGCCAAAAACACGGCCATTTCTTTGCCGAAGGTGGTGGGTGTGGCGATCTGACCGTGGGTGCGGGCCGGCATGGCGGTGTGTGCCTCGGCGACAGCAAACTGATGCAGGGCATTCATGATTTCGCCGATGGCGGGGCTGAGGACGAGGTCCCGCGCCTCGCGGATCATCAGTGCATACGCCAAGTTGTTGACGTCCTCGCTGGTGAGGCCGAAGTGGACCATTTCTTTGAGGGCGGCTAGACCGAGCTGATCGAGCTGATCGCGAATCCAGTATTCGACGGCTTTGACGTCGTGATTGACGCGCGCATCGTGGGCGGCGACGGCTGCTGCAGCGTCCGCGGTAAAGTTGCGGTAGAGATGCCGGAGTTGCCCGACCTGGGTGGCATCGAGTTTGGTGACGGACGCAACATCGCGGGCCTTGCTGAGCATGATCAGGTATTCGATTTCGACGCGTATGCGATAGCGCATCAAGGCGCTTTCAGAAAAATACGCCTCAAGATCGGCCACATCGGCGCGGTACCGGCCGTCGAGCGGTGACAAACAGGTCAGTGAGTCAAGCATGGTGCCTCGTGCAATCACAATGAATGTATCGTTGCTTGTGATTGTACCAGATACGGGTGGGGCAACGATGACCGGTGGTCAATATCGGTGTGGGTACGCAAATTTTGAGGGCTTACGTAATATGTCGAATTGTGCTATACTGCTGGACACATTTCGCCAGACCCGTCGATTGACGCAGGTGGGTCGAACCACAGAGCGAACACATGTCCAAATCCACCTACGTTTTTAGTGGCCATCAAACCTTCGTACTGCGGGCGAGTTGGCTCAAGCGTTTATATGATGAGCTCCGTGTCAATCCACAGGTATTGACTGCTGCTGATGCGGTGGTGCGCCTTGGTGTGGGTAAAAACATGGTCGATGCCATGCGCTATTGGGGTGCGGTGACCGGCATGATTACCGAGGCCGAAGATGGCGGCATGACTGCCACTAATACGGCACATCTACTCTTGCGTGATGATGGTATTGACCCGTTCCTTGTGACAGCGTGGGCTCGGTGGTTTTTGCATTGGCAGTTGATGAAGTCAAAAGCATTCACATGGCGCTATGTGTTCATGCTGATGAACGGCAATGACGTGGTCATTGACACTGTGGTGCGTGATATTGCATCGGCGATGCAAAAAATCGGCCACAAAGTGCCGGCGGTTGACGTGTTGCGACGCGACATTCATTGTGTGTTGCGTTGTTACTTGCCCCGCACCGCCGATGAATCACTGAGCGAAGACTTTTTGTTGTGTCCGTTTCTTTCACTCCAACTCATGCAACCACTCGATGACGGTGCACGCCTGACGAGTGGCACACGTGATGACCTGCCTGACGGGTTGGTGATGGCGTGTATTGCGGACGCCATGCGGCAACGCCAAACTACGATTATGACGTTTAGTGATCTCATGTG
>Ga0172372_10000903_pt1 | contig 46095 bp, 44 predicted proteins | sample LakKiv5m_2_FD_114544 | JGI IMG/M metagenome (GOLD analysis project Ga0172372, IMG submission 114544) | Freshwater microbial communities from Kabuno Bay, South-Kivu, Congo - kab_092012_9.5m | ecosystem: Environmental > Aquatic > Freshwater > Lake | place: Democratic Republic of the Congo...
CACGCGAGATCAACGGGCTGGTGACCTGGCAGCCCTCGCGCGCGGGGCTGCCCGCGGGCTCGGTACAGGCGCGGCTGTCGGTGCTCAACGTTCCGCGTAATCGACAGGGCGACATTGAACGACTGCTTGACACCGCACCTACGAGGCTGCCGGCGCTCGACGTCGAAGCCGAGCGGCTGGTGCTGTCCGGACGCGAACTCGGCAGGATGAGCCTGCGTGCTGCAAACGCGACCGACGGTGACCACCCCACCTGGCAGCTCGAGCGGCTTCGAATCGACCATCCCGGCGGTCGTCTCGATGCAACCGGCACCTGGGAAGCAAGCAGACTGGGGGCAGCGCGCTGGACCGCGCTCGACTTCGAGCTCGACCTTCGAGAACCCGCGCGGCTGCTGGAGACCTTCGGCGTGGTCGGCGCGGTCAGCGGCGGCGGGCCTGGGCGGCTTGCGGGAAGCGTGCGCTGGGAAGGCTCGCCCCTTGCGATTGACTATCGATCGCTGACCGGCGAACTCGATTTCAAGGCCGCGAAAGGTCAGTTCCTCAAGACCGAGCCGGGTCTGAGCAAGCTGATCGGCGTACTCAACCTGCAGTCGCTGCCGCGCCGGTTGTCACTCGATTTCCGCGACATATTTGCCGAGGGTTTCGCCTTCGACGAGATGGGGGGGCGTGCCACGATCACCTCCGGGGTGGCCACCACGCAGGATTTCCGCATGCGTGGGGTGCAGGCGCAGGTAGGTATCCGCGGCTCGGTGAATCTTGCTGATGAAACGCAGAAGCTGCGGGTTGAGGTTCGGCCGGAACTCAATGCGGGGCTCGCCTCGCTGGCCTACGCTGCAGTGGCCAATCCCGCGATCGGGCTCGGAACCTTTCTGGCGCAGTGGGCATTCCGCAAGCCCCTGCAGGACATGTTTTCCTATGAGTACGATGTCGCGGGGTCGTGGGCTGACCCCAATGTCATCGAGCGTGCCCGCCCCCGCTTTGATGTGCCGGCGGCGCCTGCGCCCCGCTAGCCGTCGGGTGCTTGCCGCGCGCTCTGCCCTGCCTGAGTTAGGATCACAGCATGAAAGCCACCCATCCCCCGCTTCAGCACCTGGCGGTCGCCCGATCGCTGCTTCTTGAACCCTTCGGCCTCGACGAATCGCGGCTGCAAACGGTGCTCGCCGAAATATTCGAGCATCGGGTCGATCATGCCGACCTCTATTTCCAGTTCACCCGCAGCGAGGGCTGGAGCCTGGAGGAGGGGATCGTCAAATCGGGCAGCTTTTCGATCGATCGTGGAGTGGGCGTGCGCGCGGTGAGCGGCGACAAAACCGCGTTTGCCTACTCCGACGACATCAGCCTCGAGGCGCTCCGCTCGGCCGCGCAAGCCACTCGCACCATCGCCCGGCGCGGCAGTGGCCGCGTGAAGGTGGCCTCCCGCATGAAGGGGGCCAGGGGGCACGCGCTTTACGGTCGTGACGATCCCATCATCGGCATGGAAGCTGCCGCCAAGGTGGCGCTCCTCGAGCGGGTTGAAAAAATGGCCCGTGCGCGCGACCCGCGCATCGTGCAGGTGATGGCCGGGTTGGCTGGCGAATACGATGTGGTGCTGGTTGCGCGGGCCGATGGCCTGATTGCCGCCGATGTACGACCGCTGGTCAGGTTGTCGGTCACGGTGATTGCAGAGCAGGGCGGGCGCCGAGAGCAGGGGCACAGTGGTGGTGGTGGTCGCGCGGGCTTCGATATGTTTGATGACGCAAGCCTGTCGCGCTACGTGGATGAGGCCGTGAAGGCTGCGCTCACCAACCTGGAGGCGCGCCCCGCACCCGCCGGCACCATGACCGTGGTGCTGGGTTCAGGCTGGCCGGGCGTGCTTCTTCACGAGGCGGTTGGCCACGGCCTGGAGGGCGATTTCAACCGCAAGGGTTCGTCGGTATTCTCGGGCCGGATCGGCGAACGGGTTGCCGCGCCGGGTGTCACGGTGGTTGATGACGGCACCATCAGCGGCCGGCGCGGGTCGCTCAACATCGACGACGAAGGCAATCCCACGCAGCGCAATGTGCTCATCGAAGACGGCATTCTGCGTGGCTATATGCAGGACATGCTGAACGCGCGTCTGTCGCGCTCGGCCATCACAGGCAATGGAAGGCGCGAATCGTTTGCGCACCTCCCCATGCCGCGCATGACCAACACCTTCATGCTGTCGGGCACGCGTGATCCGGAAGAAATCATTGCTTCGGTTGATCGCGGTATTTATGCCGCCAATTTTGGTGGGGGTCAGGTTGACATCACCAATGGCAAATTCGTCTTCTCGGCGTCCGAGGCCTGGTGGGTCGAAAACGGCAAGCTCCAGTACCCCGTTAAAGGGGCCACGCTGATTGGAGACGGGCCGGAGGCGCTCAAGCGCGTCACGCTCATCGGTAACGACATGCGACTCGACTCAGGCGTGGGCGTCTGCGGGAAAGACGGGCAGAGCGTGCCAGTGGGCGTGGGACAACCCACGCTGCGGATAGAAGGTCTGACGGTGGGCGGAACCGGCTGACGGAGCAGGGCGCGGCACGCCGCCGGGCCAACTCAACACCGCCGCGGCTGAACGCGCGAGCGGCCAGGCTTCGCGGGTGCTCAGTAACCGAGCACCCTGGGGAGCCACAGCGCCAGGTCGGGAATGGCCACGACCGCCACCAGCACCACCCCCATCGCAAATACCAGCCACATCACCCATGGCACGGTTTGCTCAATACGCACGCCCGCGAGCCGTGACGAGACCATGAGATTGACCGCTACAGGCGGCGTGAACTGGCCGATTGCCACCATGTAGGTGAGGAGCACGCCAAACCACACCGGATGCCAGCCGTAGGCCTTCATGAGCGGCATCAGGAGTGGCACGAAAATGAGAAAGATCGAGACACCATCCAGCACCATGCCGACAAAGAGCAGCACGATGATGATCACTGCCAGCGCGCCAAACGAGCCGATGCCGCTCTCAAGCACCGCTCGGGCCACGGGGTCGATGATGCCGAGCGTGTTCACCGTATAAGCGAAGATGCTTGCCAGCGCAATCACGATCATGATCACGCCTGACACCTCGGCTGATTCCACCAGGATGTCGGTGAGGTCGCGCAGGCGAATGGTGCGGTGGATGAACATGCCCACAAAAAGGCCGTAGAACACGGCCACCACTGCGGCTTCGGTGGGCGTGAACCAGCCTGCGCGCATGCCCCCCAGGATCAGCACGGGGGCAAACAACCCCCACGTGGCCTCGCGCAGCGCGCGCCAGAACGGTGGCCGTGGCTCGGTACCCTCGGCAGCACCAAAGCCGTGACGCCGGGCGAGCCAGACCGCTGGCACGATGAGCGCAAGACCGGCCAGGATGCCCGGAATCATGCCGGCTGCGAACAGTGCCGGAACGGATGCACCGGGCACCATGACAGAGTAGACGATGAAGGCAATGGACGGCGGAATGAGAATGTCGGTGGCGGCCGCCGCACCGATCACGCTTGCCGAGTAGGCGGGCGGATATCCGGCCCTCGCCATCGCTGCGAGCATGACGCCGCCGACCGCAGCCGCGTTGGCAGGGCCCGAGCCCGAGATACCGCCCAGGAACATGGCGACCGCGATGGCGACCAGCGGCAGCATGCCTGGCCCGCGCCCCACGATGGCGATCGCGAAATCAACCAGACGCCTGGCCACGCCCGAGCGGTCGAAGATGGCGCCAACCAGCACGAACATGGGTAGCGCCAGCAGCGGATACTTGGCAATGCCCGAGTAGAAGTTGTTCGGAATCGCGAGCCAGCCCAGCCCGCCCAGCCCGATGCCCACGGCGCCGCCCAGCATCAATGCAATGCCTATGGGCACGCCCGCCACCATCAGGGCAATGAATACCGCGAAGATGAGAAGACCGGTCACGCTCTAGGGGTCCAGAGCCGGACGAGGCGCTGCATGCAGCGGGCGGCCAGCAGAAGCGCAAGCAGGGGCAGCCAGATCGTGTACCACCACTGCGGCAGCCCGATACCCGGAGTGGTGACATCGAACCGGTAGTCATCCCAGGCAAGGCGTGAGCCCAGGCCTGTGAGGAGCAGCCATGCGATGACCGAAGCGAGTGCTGAGAGCGACTCGAGCGCGCGCACGCGGGCGGGTGGCGCGCCATCGATCAGCGCTTCGATCCGAACGTGCGAATTGCGTACCACGGCTGCGCTGGCGGCCACCATGGTGAGCAGCACCATCAGCACGACCGACAGCTCTTCGGTCCAGGCAAATGACTGATCGGTGAGATACCGGACCACCACGTTGGCGAAGGTGATCAGCGCAAGCAGTGCCATCAGCACTGCACCGATCCGGTCTTCAGGCAGCAGGCGTCTGCCAGCCGACGGCGCCGCCGCCGTGCCTGGCCCAGCGGCGGGCGCCTGAGCCAGGGACGACGGAGACTCGGCCATGATGGGTTGGCTCAGCCTGGGCTGCTTCTGCCAGCCTCGTGAGGGCGATCAGCCGCGGCGCGCAACCGCATCCTCGGCGATCTTCACCAGATCGGCACCAATCGTCTTGGCCCACTTGTCGTAGACGGGCTTCAGCACGCGCTGGAACTCGGCCTTCTCGGCCGGCGTGAGCTCGGTGACCTTGACGCCCAGCGCTTCAACCTCGCGGACCATCGAGGTATCGGTCTTGGTAAGACCTTTGCGCGCAATGGCGATTTCCTGCTTGCCCGCATCAATGGCCGATGCGCGCACGATCTCCTGGTCGGCCGGCGACCATGACTGCCACACCTCGCGATTGACCACGAAGATGAGGGGGTCAGCCACATAGCCCCAGCGGGTCACAAACTTCTGTGCAAGCGTGTGCAGTTTGGCCGCCGTGAAGATGTGCATCGGGTTCTCCTGCCCCTCCACCGCTCCCGAGGCGAGCGCGGGCTGTGCGTCAGCCCAGCTCATCTGCGTGGGGTTGGCGCCGAGCGCGGTGAACACCTCGGTGAAAATGGGCGAACCCACGATGCGGAACTTGAGCCCCTTCATGTCAGCCGGCGAGCGGATCTCGCGGCGTGAGTTGGTGAGTTCGCGGAATCCGTTTTCGCCCCAGGCAAGCGGCACCACACCCGCCTTGTCAACGATTTGCATGGTGCGCTTGCCGGCTTCGCTGCTGGTGATGGCATCAAGGCCTGCATGGTCCTGGGACAGGAAGGGCAGCGAGAAGAGGTTGAGCTCTTTCACCTGCGGCGACCAGTTGATGGTCGAACCGATGGCCATGTCGATCACGCCCTGGCGGATTGCGGAGAACTCGCGCGTCTGGTCGCCGTTGATGAGCGACACGCCGGGATACATCTTGATGTTGATGCGGCCCTGGGTGCGTTCGCGCACCAGGTTGCCCCAGATCTCGCCGCCCTTGCCCCAGGGGAAGGCGGGGCCGACCACGGTCGACAACCGGTACTCGGCGCGATATTGCTGCGCATGGGACGGGCGAATGATGAAGGGCGCGGTGAGCGCGGTGCCTGCCTTCAGGATTGAGCGACGGTCCATGGTGGGTCTCCTTTATGGGCTGATTGGTGTGTGGGAGCAGCGATGATGGACCGCTGCAGCAGTTGTCATTCTAGTGCAGCGGCGTGCTTTGGCCGAGTTCGCCCCCGCGGCCAGTCACGCGGCGAGTGCCCGCGCGCGGGCGGCGATGGCCTCCGGTGTGAGGCGCGCCTGGGCTTCGAGCCCCGGCGAGTACCCCACCGGAATGCGCAGCGCCCCCAGGCGGGCAAGCCGTACTTCGGGTGCAAGTTCCGCGATGGTGGCGGCAATCTCGGCACCAAAGCCTGCGACCTGAACGGCCTCGTGAACGATCAGCAGCCGCCCTGTGCGCGCTGCCGAGGCGAGCACCGTCTCGCGGTCCCATGGCCAGAGCGTGCGCAGGTCAATCAGCTCGGCCTCGAGGCCCTGTGCCGCGAGGCTCGCGCAGGCCTGCGCGCATTCATGCACCGACCGGCTCCAGCTCACGATGGTGAGGTCACGCCCCGGACGGACGATTCGCGCGCGGCCGATAGGAAGCGCTTCGCTCGCCACGATTTCACCTTCCGTGGGCCACAGTTCCTTGTGCTCGAGATAGGCCACCGGGTCGCCGCAGGCGAGCGCGGCCCGCAGCAGGTCATGATTGTCCTGGGGCGTGGCGGGCGCCACCACCACCAGCCCGGGGATGTGCGCAAACCAGCTCTCAAGTGACTGCGAGTGCTGTGCGGCCGACGATGACCAGACCCCGATCGGCATCCGCAGCACCACCGGCACCCGTCCCTGGCCGCCGAACATGTAGCGGTTCTTGGCGGCCTGGTTGACGATTTCATCCATGGCGCACAGTGCGAAGTCGATCACCCGCAGTTCGACCACCGGCCTCATGCCGGTGAGCGCCATGCCGACCGCTGCGCCCACGATGGTGGCCTCGGAGATGGGCGTGTCAATCACCCGCGAGGCACCGAATCTGGCCTGTAAGCCGCGGTATTGACCGAAGATTCCGCCTCGGCCGATGTCCTCGCCCATTGCAATCACCGAGGGGTCTGATTCCATGGCAGCCGAGAGCGCGTCGACCGCTGCTTGAGAGTAGGTGCTCACAGCCATTGCCCGGCTCCGGTGGTCTGAATCTCTTCGAAGGCCGCAGTGACCGACGGCCAGGGGGCCGCGGCGGCGGCGGTGAGTGCGGCCTTGACCTCGGCCCTCGCTTCATCGTCGATCGCGGCAACACTCGATTGCGCGATGCCAAGCTCGGCCAGCCGGCGGCGGGCGAGGGTGAGCGGGTCGCGCTCAAGTGCACGCGCCAGCTCGGCCGGGTCGCGGTAGGCCGCCGGGTCAACCGACACATGGCCTTTGAAGCGGTAAGTGCGGGCGTGAAGAAGCGCGGGCCGCGCTTCGGCGCGAACGCGAGCGATGAGCTCGCCCGCGCGAGCATGGACCGCCTCGACGTCGTTGCCATCGACTTCCACCGCCTCAATGCCGTAGGCGCGGGCCCGGGCGGCCGCACCTTCACCCGCCGACAGCGTGTCGGTGCGCGTGGTGGCAGACCATTGGTTGTCTTCGCAGACGAAGAGGAGCGGGAGGCGATACGCCGCTGCCCAGTTGAGGCTCTCGGCGAAGGGCCCCCGGTTGATGGCGCCGTCGCCAAAGAACGCCGTGGCGATCGCGTTCCGGCCCTGTAACCGGACAGCGTGGGCGGCACCCACCGCAATGGGAATGCTGGCCGCGACCACGCCGTTGGCGCCCAGCATCCCGACCGAGAAGTCGGCGATGTGCATGGAACCGCCGCGACCGCCGCAGAAGCCGCCGGCCTTGCCGAAGAGCTCCATCATCATGCGGGTAAGGTCAGCGCCCTTGGCGAGCGTATGGCCGTGGCCGCGGTGGGTGGAGGTGATCGGGTCATCGGACTTGAGGTGCGCGCATACGCCTGCGGGCACGGCTTCCTGACCGGTGGACAGATGGAGCGGCCCGCGCACCTGTGCGGGCACCCCGTCGGCTGCCTGGTCGGTCTGCGGCCCCCAGGCCGCCAGACCTCCGCGGCTTGCCACCTCGGCCGCGTCTTCAAAGGCGCGGATTCGCGCCATGGTTCGGTAGAGAGCGAGCAGGGTCGCGTCGGGTGCGGGGCTGGGCATGTCGGCTCCGTGAACGGCCATCAGGCAGGGAAACGGCGTCGGATGCTAGCAGACGCGACCCCAGTGCGGCAGCGGCAGCGGCTTGCAGCGCGGGGCGGCCTCCGGCTACACTCAAGTCCATGGTCACTGCCAACCGCCATTTTGAGTTTTATTCGTTTTTCGGCTTTCCGCCCGCCGGCGGACTGAGTCGGGAGCACGTTCGCAGCTGACACGTACCCAACCCGACAAAGACCGCCGGCCTCAACCCCCGGCGGTTTTTGTTTTCAGGGCGCCCGTTTTGCAGCGGGTCCCCCTTACTGTTTCTCTGTTTTCTGTTGATTGGAGTCGAGCACCATGAGCGTCACCACCGATGACACCCGGATCCGCGGCTACCGCGAACTGTCCCCGCCTGCTCATCTGCTGCGAGAGTATCCGCTTGATGACACCACCACGCAGGTGGTGGCCGGCTCCAGGCAGGCGATTCACCGAATCCTGCACAACATGGACGACCGCCTGCTCGTCATCATCGGTCCGTGCTCGATTCATGACCCCAAGGCCGCGCGCGAGTATGCGAGCCGTCTGGTGGCCGAGCGTTCGCGGCTTGCGCAGGACCTCGAAATCGTGATGCGGGTGTATTTCGAGAAGCCCCGCACCACGGTGGGCTGGAAAGGGCTGATCAATGATCCAAAGCTCGACAACAGCTTTGACATCAACGAAGGGCTGCGGCTTGCGCGTGAACTGCTGCTCGACATCAACCGCATCGGCCTGCCTGCCGGGTCCGAGTTCCTCGACATGATTTCGCCGCAGTATTTCGCCGACCTCATCGCCTGGGGCGCAATTGGTGCGCGCACCACCGAGTCACAGGTGCACCGTGAACTCGCCTCCGGGCTCTCCTGCCCGGTTGGATTCAAGAACGGTACCGACGGCAATCTGCGTATCGCACTGGATGCAATCAAGGCCGCCTCGCAGCCGCATCACTTCCTGTCGGTCACCAAGGGCGGCTACTCGGCAATTGTGTCCACCAATGGCAACGAAGACTGTCACGTGATTCTTCGTGGCGGCAAGCAGCCCAACTATGACGCTGCCAGCCTTGATGCAGCCTGCAAGGAAGCGGCCGCGGCGGCACTTGCCTGCCGCCTGATGATTGACTGCAGCCACGGCAACAGCCAGAAAAAGCCAGAGAATCAGGTGGGCGTTGCGGCCAGCATCGCAGCCCAGATCGCCACCGGCGATTCACGCATTTTCGGCGTGATGGTGGAAAGCCATCTGGTGGCGGGTCGTCAGGATCTTCGCCCTGGGCAGCCGCTTGTCTACGGGCAGAGCGTTACCGACGGCTGCATCGGCTGGGAGGAGAGCATTGGCGTGCTGGAGACGCTTGCCGAGGGCGTTCGCGCACGCAGGGTGGCCAACGGCCACTGAGGGTCTCAGAAAGTCACTGAGCGGGGCTGCAGCGCCTTACTTGTTGCGGCCCTGCTGCCAAAGCACGTCAGCCCCGCCCGCATGGCGGTTCAAAACCCGCGCGAGTACGAACATCAGGTCTGAGAGCCGGTTCAGGTACTGACGCAGCGCCGGCCGCACGGCCTGTTGGTCTCCGAGCGCCACCAGCGCCCGTTCTGCGCGTCGGCATACGGTGCGTGTGACATGCGCAAGTGCGGCCGCGCGCGATCCTCCCGGCAGAATGAATTCCGCGAGCCTCGGCAGCTGCGCGTTGTAGTGTTCAAGCAGCGAGTCAAGCCGGGCCACCTGCGAGTCGGCCAGATTGTCATAGCCCGGAATGGCGAGTTCGCCCCCCAGGTCGAACAAATCGTGCTGTACGCCGAGAAGTGCCTCGCGCAATTCCGCGGGCATGGGTTCGGTGAGCAGCAGCCCCAGCGTGGAGTTCAGTTCATCGACATCGCCAATGGCTGCAATGCGAAGACTGTTCTTTGACGTGCGGCTGCCGTCGCCCAATCCCGTGCTGCCATCGTCACCCGTGCGGGTGGCGATGGCTGTGAGTCGAAGACCCATTTATTTTTTCGGCAGACGGCTGGCCACGCCCTGGACGTAGTAGTCCATCTTGCCCAGCTCGTCGTCGCTCATGACCTTGCCCGCGGCAACCCGCTCCTTGCCGTCCTGATCGATGACGGGGCCTGCGAAGGGATGGAAGCTGCCCGCCGTGAGATTGGCTTCGAGCTTGGTGATGGCGCTGCGAACGTCTGCCGGCACCGCAGGGTTGATGGGCGCGAGCTTGACCATACCCTCCTTGTAGCCACCCCAGAGGCTGCCCGGCTTCCAGTTGCCTGCCAGCACTTCGTTCATGGTGCGGATGTAGTACTCGCCCCAATGATGGGTGGCCGCGGTGAGGTGCGCCTTGGCACCGTATTTCGACATGTCGGAGTGGTAACCGACGGCAAATTTGCCCGCCTTCTCGGCGGCCTGTACCACGGCGGTGGAGTCGGTGTGATGGGTGACCACGTCGGCGCCCTGCGACAAAAGCGTGTTGGCAGCGTCGCCTTCCTTGCCCGGGTCGTACCAGGAGTTCACCCAGATCACGCGTACTTCGACCTTGGGGTTGACGCTGCGCGCGCCCCGGGTGAACGCGTTGATGCCCTGCAGCACTTCCGGAATGGGGAAGGCGGCGACATAACCCAGCACGTTCGAGCGCGACATATGGCCCGCAACAATGCCGGTGAGGTAGCGGCCCTCATAGAAGCGGGCGTTGTAGATGCCCATGTTGGGGCCGGTCTTGTAGCCGGTGGCATGAATGAACGCAACCTTGGGGAACTGCTTGGCCACGCGCTCCATGTAGTTCATGTAGCCAAAGCTGGTGGCAAAGATCACCTGATGCCCGCTTTGTGCAAGCTCACGGATGACGCGCTCGGCGTCGGCGCCCTCGGGAACGCTCTCGATGAAGCGGGTTTCAACCTTGCCCTTGAGCGCCTGCTCCATTTGCTTGCGGCCGGTGTCGTGCTGGAAGGTCCAGCCAGCATCGCCGATCGGGCTGACATAAACAAAGCCTGCCTTGACGGGCGCCTGCCCGATGGCAAGGCCGGAGGCGGCCAGCAGGCCGGTGCCTGCGGTGGCGGTGAGGAAGGCGCGGCGTTGGGTCATGGTGGTGCTCCTTGTCACATCGGGTGGAGGATTAATGGTCGGGTCGCCAGGGTTGGCCAAGCGAGACAGGGGAGTTTAGCCGGATCAGTTCCGGCCGTCGCGAGATCAGTACCAGAACCACGATGGTGGCAAGGTAAGGGAGCGCGGAGAGCCACTGCGCTGGAATGTCCCACTGGAGCCCCGAGCCCTGCACGAACATCTGTGCGATCAGCATGCCGCCAAAGAGCCACGCGCCAAGCGCCACGCGAAGGGGCCGCCAGGTGGCAAAGACCACCAGGGCGAGAGCGATCCACCCCCGCCCTGCCACCATGCCTTCGGCCCAGAGCGGGGTGTGGAAGACCGAGAGAAAACTGCCGCCGATGCCGCACAGGGCGCCGCCCGCAAGCACCGCGCCGTAGCGGATCCGGATCACCGGGTAGCCTGCCTCGTGCGCAACGACGGGTGATTCGCCCACCGCCCGCAGCACCAGTCCGGCCCGTGAGCGATGAAGAAACCAGGCTACCGCGGCGAGCATCAGCCAGGACACATAAACCATGGGCTGGTGGCGAAAGAGTGCTGGGCCCAGAAGCGGGATGTCGGACAGGACGGGAATTGCCCAGACGGGTACGGCCGCAAGCGAGAGCGACTCATAGGATTTGCCGGCAAAGGCTGAGAGTCCGATTCCGAAGAGCGAAAGCGCAAGGCCCGAGGCCACCTGGTTGGCGAGCAGGGTGAGGGTGAGCAGGGCGAAGAGGAGCGCAGCGGCAGCGCCCGCCAGCGCCCCGGCGATCACCGCAGCGGTGGCACTCCCCGAGTGATGGGCGGCTGCGAAACCGGCGAGGGCGCCAAGCGCCATCAGGCCCTCCGCGCCCAGATTCAGAACACCCGAGCGCTCGTTGATAAGAAGGCCCAGCGCAGCGATCAGCATGGGTGTACCGGCCACGATGGCTGCCGCAATAATGGCCGCGGCCAGGGCTGTGACGTCCATCAGATGTGTTCCCCTGAACCGTCCCGACGCACCTTCACCAGCCGGTACTGCGTGAAGAGATCGGTGCCCAGCAGATAGAAGAGCAGCATGCCCTGAAACACCTTGGCCACCGAGGACGGTAGCGCGAGGTATTGCTGTGACTGTTCGCCACCCAGCACCATGAGCGCCATCAGGAGGCTGGCGAGAAAAATGCCGAATGCATGGAGCCTGCCCACGAACGCCACGATGATGGCGGCAAAGCCGTACCCGACGCCTACCTTGGGCGTGAGCTGGCCCATGGCACCCGCCACCTCGGCCATACCTGCGAGCCCGGCCATGGCGCCGCCGGCCAGCATGCCAATCCAGACGGTGCGCGAAGCGGAAAAGCCCGCGTAGCGCGCAGCCGCCGGTGCCTGCCCGGCGACCCGCAGCTGAAAGCCTATGAAGCTTCGCTGCATCAGCAGGTGACCGGCTGCGAGCGCGACCAGTGCGATGGCAAACACATGAGTGAGTCGCGTGCCCTCGATCATGGCGGGGAGGAGCGCAGCATCGTCGAACATTCGGGTCTGCGGAAAATTGAAGCCATCGGGGTCGCGCCACGGTCCGTGTACCAGCCACGACACCAGCAGTTCTGCGACATACACCAGCATGAGCGACACCAGAATCTCGTTGGCATTGAAGCGGGTGCGAAGTGCGGCCGGAATGGCAGCCCAGGCCATGCCCCCGGCCATGCCCGCGAGCGCAAGCAACGGCAACAGGATGGTGGAATCAAGCGTGCGATCAAGTGCGAGCGCAGCGCCGCTCGCAGCGATTGCGCCGGCGATGTACTGACCCTCGGCGCCGATATTCCAGACATTGGCGCGAAAGCCCACTGCCAGACCGATTGCGATCAGCATGAGCGGTGCCGCCTTCAGCAGCAGCTCCGACACGCCGTAAAGATCCTTGAGCGGGAACAGGAAAAACACGCGCATCGCGTGGACCGGGTCTTTTCCCAGCGCGGCGAACATCAGAAAACCCGACAGCAGCGTGAGCGCAGACGCGATCAGCGGCGCGCCGATCTGAAGCGCGGCCGACGTTTCAGTGCGCCGCTCGAGCCTAAACGACATGGCTGTCTTCCCGGCTGATGGGATTGGCAGCGCCGCGCGCTGCGGCGCCCATCATCACACCGATTTTTCCGGCATCGAGGTCGGCGGCCGGGTAGGCCTGGGAGAGCCGACCACCGGCCAGCACCGCGATCCGGTCTGATACCTCAAAGAGCTCATCGAGATCTTCCGAAACGACAAGGATGGCGCAGCCCGCATCACGCAGATCGATGAGCGATTGACGGATGAAGGCAGCTGCCCCCACGTCAACGCCCCAGGTGGGCTGGGCAACCACCAGCACCCGCGGGTTCTGCAGGATTTCGCGGCCCACGATGAAGCGCTGCAGATTGCCTCCCGACAGCGAGCGCGCCGGGGCGTGTTCGTTGCGGCAGCGTACGGCAAAACGCGTGATGCACTGCCGTGCAAAGGCGCCCAGGGCACGACGATCGATGAACGCGCCGCGCAGCATGGTGTCGCGTGCAGTGAGAAGCGCGTTGTCAACCAGGCTCAAGGCCGGCACCGCGCCGCGTCCAAGGCGCTCTTCGACAATGGTGGCAAGGCCCAGCGCCCGGCGTCGCGAAACCCCGAGATGACCTGCGGGCTTCTGCTCGATCAGGATGGCGTCGGCGTTTGCTGCGAGCCGCTCGCCCGACAGCAGTTCGATGAGTTCCTGCTGGCCATTTCCGGACACGCCGGCGATGCCGACGATTTCGCCGGAGCGCACCTGCAGACGGATGTCGTGGAGCGCGGTGCCGAAGGGATCCTCGGGCGGCATGGAGAGCGCCGACAACTCAAGGCGCACCGCGCTGTCCTCAGGCGCCACGCGGCGGGTGACGGCAGGCAGATCGCCGCCAATCATCATCCGCGCGAGTGATTCATGGGTTTCCTCGGAGGGCGTGCAGCGCGCGCTCACCTTGCCTGCGCGCAGCACCGTGGCACGGTGGCAGAGCGCCCGGATCTCGTCGAGTTTATGGCTGATATAGAGCACGCTGCAGCCTTCGGCTGCGATGGTGCGAAGCGTGTCAAACAGGCTCTCGATCGCCTGCGGTGACAGCACCGAGGTGGGTTCGTCCATGATGAGAAGCCGGGGCTTTTGCAGGAGACAGCGAACGATCTCCACCCGCTGACGCTCGCCCACCGACAGCGCATGCACGATGCGACGGGGATCGATAGGCAGACCGTACCGCTCCGACACAGCGGTAATGCGTTGCGACAGTTCGTCCAGCGCCGATCCATCACCGAGCCCGAGCGCGATGTTCTCAACGACCGTGAGGGTCTCGAACAGCGAAAAATGCTGGAACACCATGCCAATGCCCAGACGCCGCGCCTCGGCGGGGCTTGTCACCCGCACTGGCCGACCTTCCCAGATGATCTCGCCGGCGTCTGCCTGAATGACGCCGTAGAGAATCTTCATCAACGTGGATTTGCCTGCGCCGTTTTCGCCCAGCAGCGCATGGATTTCACCCGGCATCACCTCGAGGCTCACGGCGTCGTTGGCGACGACCGATGGCCAGCGCTTGGAGATTGCCCGAAGTTCGAGCCGCGGGCTCATGCTGGCTGCGGTGCCGGGGGGCTTGGGACAGCGCGATCAGTGCGCGCCCTGGCCGCGATGAGCCCAGGCGGTGGTGTGGCGCTCGATGTAGGAGAAGAACTCATACATCGCCATGGCCATCACCGCGACCACCAGCAGGCCCGCAAATGCGAGGGGCATTTTCATGGCCGAGCCCGCGGAGATGAGCAGATAGCCAATGCCCTCATTGGATGCACTCATCTCGGAAACCGTGGTGCCCACGAAGGCAAGCGTGATCGCAACCTTCAGGGATGCAAAGAAATAGGGCATGGTGCGCGGCAACCCCACCTTGATCAGCACGTCGAGCCGCCGGGCGCCCAGCACCCGCAGCACATCTTCAAGTTCGGGCTCGAGCGTGGCGAGACCGGTTGCGATGTTGACCATGATAGGGAAGAACGAGATCAGGAACGCGGTGAGGATGGCGGGCCCGATGCCAATGCCGAACCACACGACCAGGATGGGCACAAAGGCCGCCTTGGGCAGTGCGTTGAAGGCGGTCATGAGCGGATACATGGCCGCGTAGGCAAAGCGCGACGAGCCGATGATGAAGCCCAGCACCACGCCCACGGCGATGGAGATGCCAAAGCCCACCATGGTGGTCCAGAAGGTGCGCCAGGCGTGGCCCATGATGGCGCCCCACAGATCGAAGAGCGCATGCACGATCTGAATCGGGCTGGGAAAAATGAACTCGGACACATTGAAGAGCGAGCACACGGCCTGCCAGATCGCGATGATGCCGATCAGCAGGATGAGCGGAGCGAATTTTTCCGTCGCGCTTGAATTCATGGGCAGGGTCCTGTCAGGCTCAGGTCTTGCGAATGGCGCCGATACGCGCGCGCAGTTCGTGAACGATGTCGGTGAACTGCGGTGTGTAGGTGATTTCGAGGTCTCGCGGGCGCGGGAGGTCAATGCCGCGACGCTCCACCAGTCGGCCCGGGCGCTTGCTCATCACGTAAACCGTGTCGGCCAGATAGACTGCCTCGCGGAGATCGTGCGTGACGAGAATGACGTTGAAGCGCTGCTCGGTCCAGAGATCACGCAGCACATTCCAGAGTTCTTCGCGGGTGAAGGCATCCAGGGCACCGAAGGGCTCATCGAGCAGAAGCATGCGGGGCTCGTGGATGAGCGCGCGGCAGATCGAAGCGCGCTGTTGCATGCCGCCCGAGAGCTGCCAGGGGAATTTGTCTTCGTAGCCCTGCAGACCCACGGTTCGCAGCAGCCTGCGCGCCCGCTCGGCGAACTCCTCGCGCCTGGCGCGAAACTGCGACCGATAGGGCTCAACGATTTCAAGCGGCAGCAGCACGTTGTCGAGCGTGGTGCGCCAGGGCAGAAGCGTGGGCGCCTGGAAGGCCATGCCGACGATTTTGAGTGGGCCGGTTACCGCCTGGCCGCCAATCCGGATATTGCCGCGACTGGGCATCTTGAGGCCGGTTGCGAGCTTCATGAAGGTGGACTTGCCACACCCCGACGGGCCAACGATCGCAATGAACTCGCCTGGCCGGGTGCTGAGCGAAATGTCCTCGACCGCGAACTCGCCTCGCGCAAGCAGCGTGGGGTCGTAGGCGAGCCAGACGCCGTCAAAGTCGACGAATCGCTCGCCCTGGGGAATGCTGGCCGCAGCCGCCGCAATGGCGGCGCTGCGGTCTTCCTGCGCGGAAGCGGCCGAGGTCATCGACTTATTTCCCGAGGATGTTGCGCTGCTCTTTGGTGGGCAGGAAACTGCCGTTCCAGATCTTGTCGGGATCGATACGGGTTTTGGTGGCGAACGCGTCGGCAACCTGCGAGGCCATCAGGGCAAGCCGCGCGGGGTTGATATCGCCGAAGGTTTCGGCGCGTGCATCCGGCGTGACGATGGCGGTATCGATGGCCAGGCGCAGGCGGCGCTTCTCGAGCGCTTCGTCGATGATGGCATCGCGCTGTTTCACGAAGGCAATCGCGCCATCCGGATCAGCGATCACGTCTTTCGCAGCCTTGGTGAAAGCACGCAGAAAGGCTTTGACCGCTTCCGGGTTTTTCTTCAGGAACTCTTCGGAGGCGATGATGACATTGCCGTAGAGCTTCACCCCAAAGTCGGGGTAGGGCAGCACCACCACGTCGGCGTCTTTCACACCGCGCGCATTCAGATTGAGGAGCGATGTGAAGGTGAAGCCGGTGATGGCGTCGACATCGCCGCGCGCGAGCATGGTTTCGCGAAGCGGCGGATCCATGGCGGTCCATTGGATGGACGGCAGGTTCAGGTTGTTGGCCTTGGCGAAGATGGGGAATGCCTTGCGACCGGCGTCAAATACCGGGGCGCCGAGCTTCTTGCCGTTCAGGTCGGCGGGCGACTTGATGCCCGATTTCTTGAGGGCCAGCACTGCGGCGGGCGTGTTGTTGTAGACCATCATGATGGCCACGGGCTTGCTGGGCGCGGTGGGATTGTTGCCCACGAATTCCATCAGTGCGGCCAGGTCGGCAAAGCCCATTTCATAGGTGCCCGAGGCGACACGATTGACGGCGTTGCCCGAGCCATTGCCTGCATCGACGGTGACGTCGAGCTTTTCCTGCTGGTAATAGCCCTTGGCGCGGCCGGCGAGGAAGAAAGCTGCCGGGCCCTCGAAGCGCCAGTCGAGCTGGAATTTGATCTTGGTGTCCTGTGCCGCGGCCGGCAACGCGGTCAGGGTGCTGGCGGCCAGAGCAACTGCAGCGAGGCGAGTAAGCATGTTTTTCATGAGGCGGCCCTTAATGGGAGGGTTGGAGGCGGGGAGGCATCTGCCCCGGATGGCGGGCAAACCTCCATTATCAGGCAAAGTCCGGGCCAGGGCGAGGGCAGTCGGGATTGCCCGGGGGCGACGTCCGTTCGCGGGCTTGGGCAGCGGCCGCCGCAGCGACACGAGAATTGACTGATCCAGGACCGCTCCACAGATGGGCGCGCTGCACGTTCGCGGTGCGCGCCCTACAATGCCGGGTCACCTCAGGGAGCATGCTGATGAATCATCCTTACGCGGTAGCGCAGGCGCTGCGCCGTCCCCTGCCCGATTCGCTCGCGGATGCGCTTCGCGCGCGGTTTGGCGATCGCTTCAGCACCGCGTGCGCGGTGTGCGAACACCATGGCCGCGACGAGTCGCCGTTTCCGGTCACCCCGCCCGATGCGGTGGTGTATGCCGAGTCCACCGATGATGTGGCTGCTGCCGTGGCGCTCTGTCGCGCACACAAGGTTCCAGTGATTCCGTATGGCGCCGGGTCCTCGCTCGAGGGGCATCTGCTTGCAGTGCAGGGCGGAGTGAGTGTGGATGTGTCGCGCATGAACGCTGTGGTCTCGATCAACGCCGAGGACCTCACCGCCACCGTGCAGGCGGGCGTCACGCGCAAGCAGTTGAACGAGGCGATCCGTAGCGAGGGTCTGTTCTTTCCCATCGATCCGGGCGCCGATGCCTCGCTCGGCGGCATGTCGGCCACACGCGCTTCCGGCACCAATGCGGTTCGCTACGGCACGATGCGGGAGAACGTGCTGGGGCTGACCGTGGTGAGCGCCGACGGCAAGGTGATTCGCACCGGCAGCCGCGCGAAAAAGTCTTCGGCGGGCTATGACCTGACGCGTCTTTTCGTGGGCTCGGAAGGCACGCTGGGCGTGATTACCGAGGTCACCGTGAAGCTCTATCCGGTGCCGGAAGCCATGTCGGCGGCGGTGGTCAATTTCCCGAGTCTGGAGGCGGCGGTGCGAACCGTGATTCAGACCATTCAGCTGGGGGTACCGATCGCGCGAAGCGAGTATCTGTGCGAGAACACCATTCGTGCGGTGAACGCCGCCAGCAAGCTCGGGCTTCGCGAGCAGCACACGCTGTTCTTCGAGTTTCACGGGTCGGAGGCGGGCGTGCGGGAGCAGGCCGAAACCGTGCAGGCGCTGGCGGCCGAGCATGGTGGGCAGGACTTCGAGTGGGCGACGCGCCCCGAGGACCGCAACCGGTTGTGGGACGCGCGTCACAAGGCGTATTTCTCGTGCCTGCAGGTGCGCCCCGGGTGCCGTGCCATTTCAACCGACACCTGTGTGCCAATTTCGCGGCTTGCCGATTCAATCAGTGGCGCGCGACGAATTCTTGATACCGCGAGTTTCCCCACCATGCTGCTGGGTCACGTGGGCGACGGAAACTTTCATGCGGTGGCGCTCATCAACGCCGACGATGCGAACGAAGTGGCCGAAGCCGAGCGGCTCAATGATGAGATCGTCCGGCTCGCACTCGCCATGGATGGCACCTGCACCGGTGAACACGGCGTGGGGCTCCACAAAATTGGCTTTCTCGAGGAAGAGGCCGGCGATGATGCGCTCGACCTGATGCGGCGGATCAAGCGGGCGCTCGATCCGGATGACATCATGAATCCGGGGAAGATATTCAGGGTTTGAGGGGGGGGATTTGATTGAGCCGTTACCAATCGCTCGATTCGTAACGGGTTACTGACCCGTTTTTCGTATTGAGGCTAATTGAGAGAGACCTGCCTCTCAAACAGTTTGGATACGGCCATGCGATGACCTGCGTAGATCAGGATTTCTATTGATGGGTCGGCGATTAGTCTCGAAACGATGTTCTTCTCGAGTTGCTCTTCGACTCCGGATAGCGCTTCATCGAGAAACAGCACGCGGGGTCGTTGAATAAGAGTCCTGAGGATTTGTATACGCTGTCGTTCCCCGAGGGAAAGCGGCTCGCCGGATGACTGGATTGACCTTCGCAATAACTCGTCGCATAGGTCTCGTCCCATGGCTGGGAACAGTTGATATCGGTCAATTACGCTCCAGCAGATGTCGGTGTCACTGGCGCAGTTTTCGAGTACGGTCCCGCTTTCGAAAACTGCTGTATCCGAAAGGTAGCGAACCCCGTGACTGGGAAGGAAGTGACGCGCTTGAATCGCCGGGACAGAGCCGCCTTGCCGCTCACGAGCCGCGTCCGAGGGCTCCTGGATCAGAGTAATTTGTCCAGCGACGATTTTTGGGCCCAACCTTGACCAACGCCGGGGGTTTTGGCCCCCGGCTGCGAGCGCCGTCGCTCACGACAACCGCCTGACCGGAAACCCCGCGAGCGCCGGGTCAGCCGTGACGAGGGTGAGTCGATCAAGCTCCGCCTGAGCGGCGAGCAGCCTGTCGAACGGGTCGCGATGATCGAGCGCATAGCCGCCGGCCCGCTGAGCGTGAAGCCACGTGACCGGCAGGTGCGTGAATCCATCGGCTGAGCAGAGTTCGCCAAAGCGGGCCACTGCATCGGGCAAACCGAGCTTGCCGATCCGGTGCTTGGTGCTGAGCTCCCAGGCGCTGGCCGCACTCACGAAGACCTCATTGGCCTCGCGGGCGATGGCCCGTCGGGCCGCGGCACTGAGCCGCGTGTCATTGGTCCACCACCAGATGAGCGCGTGGGTGTCGAGCAGCAGACGCATGGCGCCTCCGGCTTCAGCCCGCTTCCCAAGCGGCAAGTTCGGCCTCAGGCAGCGGATCAAAGAACGCCTGATCAAGCTGGCCCTGCAGACGACCTGGACGGCGAGCAGGTGCGCCATCTCCAATGGGCAGCAGTCGCGCGCAGGGGTGACCTGCACGCGCGATGATGACCTCTTCGCCCGACTGAACCTGCTCCAGCAGCCGGGATAAATGTGTTTTCGCTTCGTGGATGTTCACTATGGTTGGCATGATCTGCTGATTCCCCGGAACTCTGCAGCCGTAAAAAGAGAAGCGCCAGACTAGACTAAGCCAATTAGCTAGGCAACACCCGGCCCCGCGAGATAGTCCTCTGGCGACAGCAGGTCGTTGATCTGTGACGGATCCGATGGCCGCATCCGGATCAGCCAGCCCGCCTGGTAGGGCGAGTGGTTAATGCTCTGCGGAGAATCGGCAAGCAAGCCGTTTACCGCAATCACTTCGCCGTCAATCGGCGTGCACACATCCGAAGCCGCCTTGGTTGATTCCACCACCGCACAGGCATCGCCGCGGCGAAGCCGTCGACCCAGCGCAGGCAGCTCCACGTAAACGAGTTCGCCGAGCTGGTCCTGCGCGCGGGCGGTGATGCCGATCGTGACGCAGCCGTCCGCGTCGGCGCGAACCCATTCGTGCGAGTCGGTGTAGCGAAGCGAGGCGGGTATGTCCAAGGCTGACGCTCCTGACAGGTATCCAGATCAAACACCCTCCGATCAGCGGGGCTCGCTGCCCGGCCGGCCTGTACCGCGCGTGCCCGGCCAGGCCACCATGGCGATCCCGGCAACCGCGCAACCAAGCGCCACGAGATGGAGGGCCCCAATGACTTCACCCAGCGCGGCCGCCGCAACCGCCGTGGCGGCAATCGGCAGCGCCACGGTAAAGACGCCGCTGTGCGAGGCCGGCACCTGCTGAAGGCCACTTAGCCAGAGCCAGGTCGAGATCATGCTCGCCGACAGTGAATAAAAGATCAGCAACGCCCATAGCTCGCCGCTGATCTGCGCAAAGTTGAAACCCGTGGCCTGCCACCACCCAAGAGGCGTCATCAGCGCAAGACCCACCAGATTGATGAGCGCCGAAATGCGCCGCGGTGAAAGGCTTGCTGTCAGCCGCTTGCCCAGCACCACATACACCGCTTCGCAGGCCGCCGCGCCCAGAATGAGGACATTGCCCAGCAGGTGGCCCGCGCTTGCGCTCGCCGCGCCATGCGATGACAGCAAAGCAATCGCCCCCGCTGCGAGGCCCGTCGCTCCCCACACCCGCCACCCGGCATGCTCGCGCAAGATCGCCCATGACAGCAGGGCCACCAGGGGGGGCAGCGCCGCCATCACAATGCCCGCCGCTGCCGCCGAAGTGAGGGCCACACCGGTCAGCATCAGAATGGAAAACAGAAAATTGCCGAACAGTGATTGCACAAAAAGCACGCGCCACAGCCCGGGGTTGAGCGGCGCTTCGGCATCGGTGGGCCGAAGCCAGGGGATCATCACCACGGCAGCGATCGCAAACCGCAGCCATGCGAGCAGAAACACCGGTATGGCCTCGGACAGTGGCTTGGAAAGCGCGGTGTACGTGCCGACCAGAGCCATGCCCGAAAAAAGGAGCAGGTAACCGGTGGCGCGGGCGGCATGGGTGGAGTCGAAAGGCGTCACAGGGTGGGGAACAGGCGCATGAAAACCGGGCTTTGAGCTTATCGCATTGGCTGCGCGGGGGAGCAGGGCGCTGCAGGCGCGGTGCGCAGGCGCCCCGCCGAACTTCCCCGGCCCCGCAAAACCGCCATTGACCGTGGCCGGACCATGGGGGCGCGGAGCCCGTCCATGGGTCGGGCTAAAATCTCCTGATGAATACCGTTATTGATCCCGCCGTCCGTCACGCCGATTTTCGTGCACAGCCCGATCCTTCGCGGCTCGCTGCCGTGGTGGAGCGGCTGCGAAAGATACTGCCTGCACATTCAGTGCTGTTTCGTGACGAGGACAAGCGCCCCTACGAATGCGACGCCCTGTCGGCCTTCAGGCAGATGCCCATGGCGGTGGTGCTGCCCGATACGGAAGCACAGGTGGTGGAGGTCTTGAAGGCCTGCCGCGAGCTCGATGTGCCGGTAGTGGCGCGGGGGGCTGGCACCAGTCTCTCGGGTGGCTCGATGCCGCATGCCTCGGGTGTGGTGCTGTCGCTCGCCCGCTTCAATCGCATTCTCGAACTCGACCCCTATGCACGGTCGGCGCGCGTTCAGCCGGGCGTGCGCAACCTCGCCATCTCCGAGGCGGCGGCCCCGCACGCGCTGTATTACGCGCCCGATCCGTCGTCGCAGATCGCATGCTCCATCGGGGGCAACATTGCTGAGAATTCCGGCGGCGTGCATTGCCTCAAGTACGGCCTGACCGTGCATAACGTGCTTCGTCTTCGCGTGGTCACAATAGACGGCGAAGTGCTGGAAATCGGAAACGCCGCACTCGACTCACCCGGGTTTGACCTCCTCGCGCTTCTGATCGGATCGGAAGGCATGCTGGCAGTGGTGACCGAAATCACTGTGAAGCTCCTGCCCCGGCCACAACTCGCGCGCGCGGTGCTGGCCTCGTTTGATGACATCGTGAAGGCGGGCGATGCGGTGGCCGCCATCATCGCCGAAGGCATCATTCCGGCCGGCATGGAAATGATGGACCGAAAGACCACGGCGGCGGTCGAACCCTTTGTGCGCGCGGGCTACGATCTGGAAGCCGAAGCGATCCTCATTGTGGAGTCCGATGGCACACCCGAGGAGGTGGAAGAAGAGATTGCCCGGATCGACGCAGTGCTGCAGCGCTGTGGCTGTACCGCGCAGCGGGTGTCGCAGAATGAGGCCGAGCGGCTTGCGTTCTGGTCGGGCCGCAAGAATGCCTTTCCGGCTGCGGGGCGCATCTCGCCCGACTACTACTGCATGGACGGCACCATCCCTCGCAAGATGCTGGGCCGCATGCTGCAGGCAATTGGCGAGATGGAGCGCAAATATCAGCTGGGCTGCATGAATGTGTTTCATGCCGGCGACGGCAATCTCCATCCCCTCATCCTGTTTGATGCCAACGACCCCGACAGCTGGCACCGGGCTGAGTTGTTCGGTGCCGACATTCTCGAGCTGTGCGTGGAATACGGCGGAACGGTGACCGGTGAACACGGCATTGGCGTGGAAAAGCTGTCGTCGATGTGCGTACAGTTTTCGCCCGAGGAACTGAAGGCATTTTTTGCCGTTAAAACAGCGTTTGACTCCCAGGGGCTGCTCAATCCGGGCAAGGGCGTGCCCACGCTTGCGCGCTGTGCCGAATACGGAAAAATGCATGTGCATCGTGGCCAGTTACCCTTCAGCAATCTGCCGCGGTTCTGAGTCGGGGGCCCTTCGATGAACATCCAGACGCCCGCCCACACCGCTGCTGTCGCGTCGTCGACGCAGGCCGCCTCTGCCCTGGCGGCGGATGTGCTCCAAAGCCTTCGTTCCACCATTCTGCGGGCGGCGGCTGACCGCGCGCCATTGCGAATCCGGGGCGGTGGCAGCAAGGATTTTCTTGGCCAGAGCTTTGAGGGTGCATTGCTCGATACCCGGCCACTTGCGGGCATCCTGAGCTATGAGCCTACTGAGCTCTTCATCACGGTGCTTGCCGGCACGCCACTGGCTCACGTCGAGGCGGTGCTGGCCGAGCGCGGCCAGATGCTTGCGTTTGAGCCGCCCTCATTCCATGGCGCAGCCACCATCGGCGGCGTGGTCGCAGCCGGCCTGTCCGGTCCGCGCCGGGCGAGCGTGGGTGCGGTGCGCGACTTCGTGCTGGGGGTTGGCTGCATGGATGCGCAGGGCCGTGAACTGCAGTTCGGCGGCGAGGTGATGAAAAACGTCGCGGGCTACGATGTGTCGCGGCTGATGTGCGGCGCCATGGGCATTCTGGGCCTGATCACGCAGGTTTCGCTCAAGGTGCTGCCGCGGCCCGCAGCCGAAGCCAGCATCATGTTTGACTGCGATGCGGCCGAGGCGCTGCAGCTTCTCAACACCTGGGGTGGGCAGCCGCTGCCCATCTCTGCGAGCGTGCATGGCTCGGGTTCGCTGGTGGTTCGGTTTTCGGGCGCACGCGCTGCGGTGGAAGCGGCGCTTTCGCGCATGATGCGCGATCACGCTGCACAGCACATTCCCGATAGCGCCGCGGCTCAGCTCTGGGCCGACCTTCGCGAACATCGCGCTGCGTTTTTCTCAGAGGCGGGGCCCGCGCTCTGGCGACTGTCGGTGCCATCGCCTGCGCCGCTTGGCTCATTGCCCGGCGAGCAGTGCATGGAGTGGGGCGGCGCGCTCCGTTGGCTGCGGTCCGACGCAGACCCCGCTGCAATTCGACGCGCGGCTGCCGCAGCCGGTGGCAGCGCCATGCTGTTTCGTGGTGGTGATCGCGAAGCGGGCGTGTTTCATCCGCTACCCGCGCCGCTGCTCGCACTTCACCGGCGTCTGAAGCAGCAGTTTGACGCGCCGGGCATCTTCAATCCCGGCCGCATGTACAGGGATCTCTGACGCATGGAAACCCATCTTGCCGACTGGTTGAAGGGCACGCGCGATGGCGATGAGGCCGAGGCAATTCTCCGCAAGTGCGTGCACTGCGGTTTTTGCACCGCCACCTGTCCCACCTATCAGCTGCTGGGTGATGAACTCGATGGTCCGCGGGGCCGCATCTATCTGATCAAATCGGTGGTGGAGGGCGAGAAGCCCACCGCATCCACCATGCAGCACCTTGACCGCTGCCTCACCTGTCGCAACTGCGAAAGCACCTGTCCGTCCGGGGTCGACTATGGCCACCTGGTGGACATTGGCCGCAAGGTGGTCGAGCAGCAGGTCGAGCGTCCCGCCTCCCAGCGTTTCGTGCGGTCCCTGCTAAGGGAAACGCTGACACGGCGCTGGCTGTTCGATCCGGCGATGCGGGTGGGGCAGGCGGTGCGGCCGCTTTTGCCCGACGCGCTCAAGGCCAAGGTGCCCGAGCGGAGAGACCCCGGCAAGCGTCCTTCGGGCAGCCATGCGCGCAAGGTGATTCTGCTTGATGGCTGCGTTCAGCCTGCCATGCTGCCATCGATTGATGCCGCGACCGACCGTGTGCTCGATCGTCTGGGCGTGGAGGCGGTGCGTCCGCAGGGCTCCGGCTGCTGCGGTGCCATTCGTCATCATCTCAACGATCAGGCGGGAGCCGCCAACGATGCGCGCCGCAATATCGCTGCATGGTGGTCGATGATTGAGGCAGGTGCCGAGGCGATTCTCATCAATGCCTCGGGCTGTGGCGCGATGGTGAAAGACTATGCGCACCTGCTGGCCGACGATCCCGAGTGGGCGCCGCGAGCCAGGCGTGTGGTGGACCTCACTCGCGATCTGGCCGAGTGGCTTCCCGCTGAGCTTGATGCAGCGCTTGCATCGGGCCGCCTGCGTGCTGCCGCATCAACGCGGGTGGTGTTTCATCCGCCCTGCACCCTGCAGCATGGTCAGAAGGTGCGCGGAGTGGTCGAGGCGCTGCTCGCCCGATTGGGTGCCAAGGTGCTGCCGGTGGGTGAATCGCATTTGTGCTGCGGCTCGGCGGGCACCTATTCGGTACTGCAGCCCGAACTCTCCGGCCAGCTCAGGTCAAGGAAGCTGAATCACCTGACGGCTTCAGAGCCCGAGCTGATTCTCTCGGCCAACATCGGCTGCATCACGCATCTCCAGGCCGGCACCGGTACGCCGGTGCGGCACTGGATCGAATGGCTTGACGAGCAGATGGGCGAGGCAAGCGCCTGAGGTCAAGCGGCCTGCCTCCAGGCGTCTGACGCTTACTCCACCGCCTTGACCATATCCTCGACGACCTTCTTCGCGTCGCCGAACACCATCATCGTGCGGTCCATGTAGAAGAGCTCGTTGTCGAGCCCCGCATAGCCCGAGGCCATGGAGCGCTTGTTCACGATGACCTGGCGCGCCTTGTAGGCTTCCAGAATGGGCATACCCGCGATGGGCGATTTCGGGTCCTTGGCGGCAGGATTGACCACGTCGTTGGCGCCCAGCACCAGCACCACATCGGTGTCGCTGAACTCGGAGTTGATGTCCTCCATCTCGAACACCTGGTCGTAGGGCACCTCGGCTTCGGCGAGCAGCACGTTCATGTGGCCCGGCATGCGGCCGGCAACCGGATGAATGGCGTATTTCACCGACACACCGCGCGCGATCAGCTTGTCGGTGAGTTCCTTCAGCGGATGCTGTGCCCGGGCGACCGCGAGACCGTAGCCCGGCACAATGATCACGCTCTCGGCATTGGACATGAGGAAGGCCGCATCATCCGGCGAGCCCGAACGCACCGGCCGCGCGGCCTGCGCACCACCTGTGGCGGCAGCAGCCTCGCCACCGAACCCGCCCAGAATCACGTTGAAGAACGACCGGTTCATCGCCTTGCACATGATGTAGGAGAGGATCGCACCCGACGATCCCACCAGCGAGCCAGCGATGATCAGCATGGAGTTGTTGAGCGAGAACCCAATGCCCGCAGCCGCCCAGCCCGAGTAGCTGTTCAGCATCGACACCACCACCGGCATGTCGGCGCCACCAATCGGGATGATGATGAGAACGCCCAGCACGAACGCGATGGCGGTCATGGCCACAAAAGGCGTCCAGTCCTGCGTGATGGCAAACCAGATGCCAAACCCGAGCATGGCCACGGCAAGCGCGAGGTTCAGCATGTGCTGGCCGCCGAACACCACGGGCGCGCCCTGGAACAGGCGGAACTTGTACTTGCCCGAGAGCTTGCCGAAAGCGATCACCGATCCTGAGAAGGTGATTGCGCCCACGAAGGTGCCGATGAAGAGTTCGATACGGTTGGCCATGGGGATGGGCTCGCCCTTGGTAACGATGTTGAACGCCCAGGGCTCGGCCACCGCAGCGATGGCGATGAACACCGCAGCCAGGCCAATCATGCTGTGCATGAAGGCCACGAGCTCGGGCATCTTGGTCATTTCGACGCGCTTGGCCATCAGCGTGCCGATGGCACCACCCACGACCAGGCCACCCAGTACCCAGCCCATGCCCGCCGCCGCGATTTCAGGCCGCAGCTTGAAAATGAGCGCCACGGTGGTGAAGGCAGCGATCGCCATGCCCACCATGCCAAAGGTATTGCCAATGCGCGAGGTGGAGGGGTGGGACAGACCCTTCAGTGCCTGGATGAAAAACACCGAGGCAATGAGGTACAGAAGAACGACGACATTCATGCTCATGGTTGTCGCCCCTTTCAATGGCCGCCGGAGCCCGACTTGGGCGCCTTCTTCTTGAACATCTCAAGCATCCGGCGCGTGACCAGGAAGCCGCCAAACACATTCACCGCAGCGAGGGCCACCGCGAGCACCCCCATGGCTTTGCCAAGACCGGTTTCGGTGAGGGCGGCCGCCAGCATGGCACCCACGATGATGATGGCTGACACCGCATTGGTGACCGCCATCAGGGGCGTGTGCAGCGCGGGCGTGACATTCCAGACCACGTGATAGCCAACGTAGATGGCCAGCACGAAGATGATCAGGTTGATGACAAAGGGATTGATCGCTTCCATGCTGTCAGCTCCGCAGAACCTGGCCGTCATGCGTAACCAGGCAGGCTTTCACGATGTCGTCTTCGAGATTGACGGCGAACTTGCCGTCCTTGTCGATCACGAGCTTCAGAAAATCGATGACGTTGCGCGCGTAGAGCGCGGAGGAATCGGCGGGCACGGTGGCGGGCAGATTGGGCTGGCCAATCAGCGTGACGCCATGCTTGACCACCCAGCGGCCGAGTTCGCTGATGGCGCAGTTGCCGCCCTGCTCAACCGCCATGTCGAGCACCACCGAGCCAGGCTTCATGGAGCGGACCATCTCTTCGGTCACCAGCACGGGCGCCTTGCGGCCCGGAATCAGCGCAGTGGTGATCACGATGTCGGCCTGCTTCATGCGGTCGGCAACGGCCTGAGACTGTCGCTTCATCCAGCTTTCGGGCATGGGGCGCGCATAACCGCCCACACCCTTGGCGATTTCGCGCTCCTCGTCGGTTTCGTAGGGCACGTCAACGAACTTGGCGCCCAGCGACTCGATCTGCTCCTTGACCGCCGGCCGGACATCGGAGGCCTCGACCACGGCACCCAGCCGCTTGGCGGTTGCAATGGCCTGCAGACCCGCCACGCCCGCGCCCAGAATCAGCACGCGTGCGGCCTTGATCGTGCCGGCAGCGGTCATCAGCATGGGCATCATGCGGCCGTAGGCGCTCGCGGCAAGCAACACTGCCTTGTAGCCGGCGATGTTGGCCTGCGAGGACAGCACGTCCATGCTTTGCGCGCGAGTGGTGCGCGGCGCTGCTTCGAGCGCGAACGCGGTGAGGCCGGCCGCAGCCATGGCCTCCAGGCCCTCGCGATCAAACGGATTGAGCATGCCCACCAACACGGTGCCGCGGCTCATTTTCGCGAGTTCGGCCGCCTGCGGGGCGCGAACTTTCAGCACCATGTCGGCGGCCAGCGCCTCGTCAGCGCTGACCAGTGTGGCGCCTGCTGCCTCCAGCGCGGAATCAATCTGGCTGGCGGCTGTGCCGGCGCCGCGTTCGACCAGCACCTGGTGGCCTGCGCCCGCCAGTTTCTTGATGGTTTCTGCCGTGGCCGCGACCCGCGTCTCGCCGTCGCGGGTTTCGGCAGGGATGCCGATTCGCATGCGTGCTCCCTGGGAAGGTTGTTGCGGGCAGGATTGGCCCGCTCGAGAAAAACGGCAAAGTCTACACGGGGCGGCCCCGGGCCCGCCGGGGCGCCGGGGTAAAATCTGTGGTCTTTGGCGACCGCGTGGTCACCCCCCTCATCACCCACCATGTCTATCTGGAAACCAAGCGTCACCGTGGCCGCCGTGATCGAGCATCAGGGCCGGTTTCTCATCATCGAGGAGAAAACGGTGGCCGGTGTGCGGCTGAATCAGCCGGCGGGCCATCTCGATCCGGGCGAAACGCTGGTCCGAGCGGTGGTTCGCGAGGCGCTTGAGGAAACCGCTCACCACGTCGAGGTGGTCTCGGGCATCGGTGTGTATCTGGCCCGCTTCGTTCACGAAGCGAGCAGCACAGACGTCACCTACCTGCGCTTCGCGTTTGCCTGTCGACTGTCGAATCGACCGGAAGGTGCGCGCGATGCGGGACTAAGCCTTGATCAGGGCATTCTCGCCACGCACTGGCTGAGTGCGGACGAACTGCGCGCCCGGGCGGCCGAGCACCGCAGCCCTCTGGTCATGCAGGTGGTCGACGATTATCTGGCAGGTCAGCGCTTCGACCCGTCCGTGCTCCATGCCGACTCAAGCTTTGCCAGCCTGCCATTCGCACCGCAGCCAATCGGATGAACGTGGTCGCAAGCGACTCTGACGCCACGCTGGTTGAGGCGCAGCCGGGTGAGCGCGTGGTGGTGGGCCTCTCCGGCGGGGTCGACTCCGCAGTCACAGCGTGGCTTCTGAAGGAGCGCGGCTGCGACGTGGTCGGTCTCTTCATGAAAAACTGGGAAGACGACGATAACGACGAGTACTGCTCCAGCCGCCAGGATTGGATCGACGCCGCGAGCGTCGCCGACGTGATCGGAATCGACATCGAGGCGGTGAATTTCGCCGGTGAGTACCGCGAGCGGGTGTTTGCAGCGTTTTTGTCCGAATACCAGGCCGGGCGCACGCCCAACCCGGATGTGCTTTGTAATGCCGAGATCAAGTTCAAGGCCTTTCTCGACCACGCCATGCGGCTGGGCGCCGAGCGGATCGCCACCGGGCATTACGCGCGGGTGCGGAGAATCTGCTCAGCGGGCGCGCCGCCACGATTTGAACTGATGCGTGGGCTGGACGCAGGCAAGGATCAGAGCTATTTCCTCCACCGGCTCAGTCAGGAACAACTGTCCCGGGCGCTCTTTCCGGTTGGGGAGCTCGCCAAGCGGGAGGTGCGCGAGATCGCAGCGCGGCTCTCGCTACCCAACGCCGCCAAGAAAGATTCAACCGGCATCTGCTTCATAGGCGAGCGGCCGTTTCGCGAGTTTCTCAACCGGTATCTGCCCACCCAGCCCGGGGCGATTGTTGATGACCACGGCCGGCGGGTTGGGGAGCACGTGGGGTTGGCGTTCTACACGCTGGGCCAGCGCAAGGGCATTGGGATTGGCGGGGCGCGAGGCGGCTCGGGCGAGCCCTGGTTTGTGGCCGCCAAACGCCGTGACAGCAACACGCTGGTGGTGGTGCAGGGCCATGACCACCCGCTGCTCTGCAGCCTGCAACTTACAGCCACTGATGCGCACTGGATCTCGGGTACGCCGCCCGATGCCGCGCCCACCTACGGCGCGAAAACCCGCTACCGGCAGGCCGATTCGCCTTGTGCGATCAGCGCGCCGGGCGATGCTGGAGAGGCTGCCTTCCGTCTCAGCTTTGAGGTCCCGCAGTGGGCAGTGACCCCGGGTCAGAGTGCCGTGCTCTACAGCGGCGAGGTCTGCCTGGGGGGCGGCGTCATCGATTCATTCGACTCGCCCGTCTGACTCGCGATTTGTCACGAAGAGTTGACGATTCCGGTCCGGCGTTCATAATCGGAATTTTCCCCGCTGCGGAGTGATTGCGACGTGACTGCCTGGTCTCCGGGCCCGTGGGTGCTCGATCTGGTGATCGCCGGGCTCGTGATCGAGTGGGCCGGCCTCTGGTGGCTGCATCGTTCGCGCGGCATCGGTCCTTCTCCCGCCGACCTTGCGCCGGGTCTTGGTGCCGGCATGGCCTTGATGCTGCTCTGTCGCCTCAATCTGCAGGGGTCGCTTGAGCCGGCCACGCTCACGCTACTTGCCATCTCCGGTGTTCTTCACGTGCTCGATCTGGTGCGGCGCTGGCCGCGTCCGATCACGCCGTTTTCTGCGCAGGCTCCGCAATGACCCGCTCCCGTCCGGTGTTTCCGTTTACTGCGCTGGTAGGCCAGCGCGAAATGCAGCGCGGTCTGCTGATCGCCGCGATCGATCCCCTGGTGGGGGGCGTCCTGATCCTGGGCGACCGCGGCACAGGCAAGTCCACGGCGGTGCGGGCGCTGGCGGCGGTGCTGCCGCCCATCCGTGCGGTCGCGTGCGCGTATCGCTGCGAGCCGCGTGCCACGGCGGGCCTGTGTGAGCGCTGCACAGGTAAATCCCGGGCGCGACCCGCCGCCTCTGACGTACCCGTTCCGGTCGTCGACCTCCCCCTGGGCGCCACTGAAGACCGCATCCTGGGCGCGCTCGATCTCGAGCGTCTGATGGTCTCCGGCGAGAAGGTTTATGAGCCAGGGCTGCTTGCGCGTGCCAACCGCGGCTTTCTCTACATCGATGAGGTGAACCTGCTGGAGGATCACCTGGTCGACCTGCTGATTGATGTGGCGGCCTCGGGCGAAAACCGCATCGAGCGTGAGAGCCTGAGCGTGGTCCACCCGGCCCGATTCGTTCTGGTGGGAAGCGGCAACCCGGAAGAGGGCGAACTTCGCCCGCAGCTGCTTGACCGCTTCGGGCTCGCGGTGGAAGTTCGTACCCCTCAGGATCTCGATCAGCGGGTGGAAGTGGTCCGTCGGCGCGAGGCCTTCGAGCGCGATCCCGAGGCATTTTGCGCTGCCCACGCGCGTGACGAGGCGGCGCTTCGCGCGCAGCTGGTGGCGGCCAGGCGTGCGCTCGACAAGATGGTCTTTGATGATGCGCTTCTGAGGCAGGCTGCGGCCCTCTGCCAGCAGCTGGGGACCGATGGCCTGCGCGGCGAACTTGCGCTCATGCGTGCGGCCAAGGCGGCTGCGGCGCTTGACGGGCGCCGCGTGGTGACGCGCGACCATCTGATCGAGGTTGCACCGATGGCGCTTCGCCATCGTCTGAGGCGTGACCCGCTTGATGAAACCGATTCCTCGTCGCGAGTGGCCCGGGCAATCGAGCAGGTGCTGGGTTCGGTTGCGGCCTAGGCTTCCCGCCTTTTTGCATTCCTCATGAGCAGCTCCGACTCCGCGCGCATGCGGCCCTCGCCGGGGGCTGCGCACATCGATCCGGTGGATGACGCGCTGCGCGCGCTCGAGCTCTTTTCGCGCGCGCCGCTCAGTTTTGGGGGGCTGCACCTGCGGGCCTGGCATGGGCCGCGCCGGCAGGCACTCCTTGGCTGGCTGCGTCGAGCATGCGAGAACGCCGCCGGTGGGGCGGGTCCAGGCTGGTATGCGCTCGCGCACCATACCGAGCCCGATCAGCTCGAGACCGGTACCGACCTTGCCGAGAGCCTCCGCCTGGGGCGACCTGTGGCGCGACCGGGGCTTCTCGAGCGGTTTACGGGCAGTGTGGTGGTTTTGCAGCGCGGCGAGCGGGTATCGCGGGGCCTTGCAGCGCCGCTCGCGGCTGCGGTTGATTCCCGGCGGATTGCATTGATCCTGCTGGACGAGTCGCTACCCGATGAAGAGGGGCCGCCCGAGATGCTTCTTGATCGGCTTGCGCTGTCGCTCGACATGCGGGATGAATCCGCGTGGCGAAGCCTGGATGCGCTGGCCGAACTCGCACGCGCACCGCGGGCTACTGCCGAGCGGCCAGCGGCGAACCGGTTCCTGCCGCCCGCCCCGAGTGGCGACAGGGGGCTTCTTGAGTTATGCCGTGCGGCGATGCTGTTCGGCATCAATTCCATGCGCCGCGTGGAGCAGGCGTCAATGCTCGCGCGCATGAGCGCGGCAGAGGCGATGCGAGTGCCGTCTGGTGAGGCCGTGGTAGGTGAGGCCATGGTAAGTGAGGCCGCGGTAGGCAAGGCCGTGGCAGGCGAGCCGGTGGAGCCGCGCGCAAACGATTTATCGCTGGCAATCCGGCAGGTGCTGTTGCCACGGGCGCGGGTCATCCCCATGATGGCCGACGCTGAAGAGCATGACCCGCTCGAGCCCCCGCCATCAGAAGAGCCCGAGCCGCCAGCGGATCTCGAGCCCCAGAATGCCGAGCCGCCTCCTGATCCGGGCGATCCCCAAGACCCCTCATCCCTTCCCGATGGCTCGACTGACCGGCTGGTCGAGGCCGCCCTGTCGGCGCTGCCACCCGGTCTTCTCGCCATGATCGCCTCCCAGATTGGCGCACGCGCCGCGGCTGCGCGGGGCTCAGGCAGCGGGCGCGAATCCGCCAAGGGCCGTGGCCGCGCCCGCTCGGTCGGTGCGCGTCGCGGTCGTCCTCGCGGACAGGAACGCGTTCATCTGCTTGCCACGCTGCGGGCCGCGCTTCCCTGGCAGCGCCTTCGTCAGGCCTCAGCGCAGCGGGCCCGCGATACGGGCGAAGGGCTGGCATCGCAGCCTTCCTCCAGCCGGCCCACGGCGCGTGAGCCCGTCAGGTTTCACCCCGATGACCTTCATGTGCACCGCGAACGCAGGCGGCGCGGCAGCACCACGGTGTTCGTGGTGGACGCATCGGGCTCCACCGCGCTCCAGCGACTTGCCGAGGCCAAAGGCGCGGTGGAGCTTCTCCTCGCCGATTGCTATGTTCGTCGCGATCGGGTGGCCCTGGTGTCGTTTCGGGGCGCCGGCGCCGAGCTCCTGCTTCCTCCCACGCGTTCGCTGGTGGCGGCGCGACGCGCGCTTACTGCGCTGCCGGGTGGCGGCGGCAGCCCCATTGCAGCCGGATTCGAATTGGCTGCAAGGGTTGCCGCGCAGCTTGATCGCGCGGGGGATGATGTGACCGTGGTGGTGTTGACCGATGGGCGCGCGAATCTGTCTCGCGATGGTCTACCGGGTCGTGAGCGTGCCGCGGATGAGGCGCGGCGGGTTGCGCGCGAACTTTCGCCCCTGGCCACCCATAGGGTGCTGATCGACACCTCGGTACGTCCCGAGCCGGCCGCGCAGGCGCTGGCCGCTGCGCTGGCTGCGCGCTATGTTCCGATGCCGTTTGCTCGGGCGCGTGCAATCAGGGATTCGATCGCCGCGGCCACCCGCTGAGGGGCCGCCTCGGGGAGCATGTGGCCACCCCGCATGCGCTCGATCGCCGCGCCTGGCAGTCGATCGGAAAGAATCGGCATGAGTGACCTGGCAGGGATCCACGGGTCATCGTCTGCGACCAGAAACCCGGTGGCGATCGTCTGCGTGGGCAGTTGGGTCAGGCGAGTGAGAAGACCCGGGAGGTCGGTGGCGGCCATGAACTGGATCGCACCACGAACATGGCCAGCGTCACCAAACAGCAGGCGATAAGCCTCCCGCTGGTCGGCATCGATCACGGAGCCGGTGGAGTCGAGCAAGCGATCAACCAGCCCGGTTGAGCGGGCCAGCGCGGCGGTTGCATTGACGCTCAGATCAGAGCCTATCAGTGGCGCCAGCAGGGGGCCCAGCATCAGGGTGTACATCGCGGGGGGCGGCACCAGCGAAGGCGCGATTCCCAGCAATGATCCGATTTGAAGCCCCTCAGGGCGGCCGAGCGCGAGCACCAGTGCGACGGCGGCCCCAGCCGAATGGCCCGCGACCAGATCCAGTCGTGCGAGGCCTTCCGCGCGAAGGAGTTCGAGCAGTTCGCGGGCGAGGTCTTCCAGCCCGTGCCGGGTGTGTCCGAAGCAGCGGGTGGCGCCATGCCCCGACAGATCGGGGACCAGCACGCTGATGGAGGGATCCAGCCGCTCGAGGACCGGCGTCCAGCTGTGGCGCGCGCCCCCGGTGCCGTGAAGCAGTAACAGCGTGGATCGGCTCTCGGGGAACTCTGCGCTGCGCCACCCCGACCAGATGGTTTCGCCGCAGCGGCGCTCGAACGCCACCAGCCGGCGCGGGATGCGCCGGTTGACGTGTTGCAGCCAAGTGTCTAGTGTAGAGGACACAATAAGTGACAAGTGTACGTTACATTCACTGGAGAATCCTCATGCCGCTCCTCAATCGAATCGAAGCTGCGCTCTCGCGCAGTCTGCTCCGATGCGCCGGAGCCCCGCCGCGGCTGCAGCAGGCCATGCAGCATGCCGTATTCCCGGGGGGCGCCCGAATCCGTCCTCAGCTGTGCCTCGCGGTGGCCCTTGCCTGCGGCGACGATGACCCCGGCCTTGCCGATGCCATGGCGGCAGCGCTTGAGCTTCTTCATTGCGCCTCGCTGGTGCACGACGATCTCCCGTGCTTTGACAATGCCGACACGCGCCGCGGATTGCCCTCTGTTCACCGCGCCTATGGCGAGCGGCTGGCGGTGCTCTCAGGCGATGCGCTCATCGTGATGGCGTTTCGCGAGCTGGCTCGAGCGGCGGGTCATCACCCCGAGCGGCTGGCTACCGTCATGCGCTGGCTTGACGAAGGCGTGGGCCCGCCCGATGGCATCGTCGCCGGTCAGGCGTGGGAGTGCGAACCCAGCGCGCGGCTCGATCAGTATCAGCGTGCCAAGACCGGTGCGCTGTTTTCAGCGGCCACCGCAGGAGGCGCTGCCGCTGCCGGGGCCGATGGCCATGACTGGTTTGCGCTGGGTGCCAATCTCGGTGAGGCCTATCAGGTCGCCGATGACATCCGGGATGTGATCTCCGATCCGGCGCTGCTGGGTAAACCGGTGGGACAGGACCAGCTCCTGGGCCGTCCGAGCTCGGCGCAGGAACTGGGACTGGATGGCGCGGTGATCCATTTCGATCGGCTGATCGACCGTGCCATCGAGAGCATTCCATCCTGCCCCGGAGAGGCGCTGCTGCGATCGCTGGTGCTGTCGGAAGCGCGCAGACTGGTGCCAAGCGAAGGGCCCGCGAGCGTGCAGCGGGTCGTCGCCTCGCCGCTCAAGGCGCCGGTTGTCGAGGCCCGCACCGTCAACCCGCGCACTGTGCGCGAGCACTGAGCGCGGCGGGATCAAGCATGGCTGCTGCACTGGCTGCCACCTGGTCGGCGTTTCGCGACCGGCTGCTCACAAGCGCTGGCTTTCGTCGCCGCGTCAGCATGATTCCGGGTCTGCGGGCGATCAGTCGCCGGCAGTCGAGGCGGCTCTTCGATCTGGTGGCCGGCTTTTCCTACAGCCAGGTGTTGCTCGCCTGCGTCAGGCTTGGCTTGTTCGACAAGCTTGCTGGCGGACCGCAACCGGTCGAGGACATCGCACGCGATGCGGCATTGCCGGCAGAAAGTGCCGATATTCTGCTGCGCGCCGCCATCTCGCTTGATTTGCTCGAGTGGCGCGGTAAAGGGCAGGTGGGCCTGGGCATGCTGGGTGCCGTCATGGTCGACAATCCGGCCCTCGGCGCGCTGGTTCGCCATCACCAGGCCGTCTACGAAGACCTGGTCGATCCCCTCCTCACCCTGCGTGAACCCGACCGGCCGACGCGGCTTCGCAACTACTGGGCTTATGCGCGGGATGGCCGGCACTTTGGCGAAAAGCGCCTGGACACCACCGAGGTTCGCGATTACTCCGAGCTCATGTCGGCCTCGCAGCCGCTGGTTGCTGAGCAGGTACTTCAGGCCTATGACTTTTCCAGGCACCGCTGCGTGCTCGACGTAGGCGGCGGGCAGGGCACCTTTCTGAGCCACGTGGCGCGCGCCCATCCAGCGCTGCAGTTAAAGCTCTTCGATCTTCCCGCCGTCGCCGAACTGGCCAGAGGACGGCTGGCCGAGGCCGGGCTTGCTCACCGAATCGAGTGCACCGGTGGCAGCTTCTTCGAGGACGCACTGCCGGCTGGCGCCGACCTGATCACGCTGGTGCGGGTCGCCTATGACCACCCTGATGAGCGGGTCTTGCGCATTCTGGGCGCCATCCGCGAGGCCTTGCGCGCCAAGGGCGGCCATCTGCTGCTCGCCGAGCCGCTGTCGGGCACGCCAGGCGCGCAGGCAATGGGCGATGCGTACTTCGGCCTCTATCTGCTGGCGATGGGCAAGGGGCGCGCGCGCTCGGCCGCCCGGCTCTCCGAACTGATGACCCAGGCTGGCTTTACCGACATCCGGGCGGTGCCCACGTCGCTCCCTCTGCAGACCGGGGTGTTGCTCGCGCGTGTCGCGCCAGGCTGACGCCATGCCTCAGGTGTTGACAAATAGGCTGGATGGCATACGATGTAACTTCTGCGTGACACATTGATCGTCGTCAAACTCTGACACATCAAACTCTGACACATATAACCGTGACCATTGCCCGAAACGCCCACGCCATTGTTTTTGAAGGCCCTCGTCGCCTGTCAACCCGTCGGGTGGGGCTGGTCGCGCGCGGCACGGGCGAGGTGCTGGTACGAACGCTCTACAGCGGCATCAGCACCGGAACTGAGCGCCTGCTCTACACCGGCGGCATGCCGAATTTTCCCGGCATGGGATACCCGCTCGTGCCGGGCTACGAGACGGTTGGCGAGGTGCTGCAGGCCGAGCCGCGCTCGGGACTGTCGGCCGGTGACCGTGTGTTTGTGCCCGGTGCCAACTGCTACACCGATGCGCGCGGCCTTTTTGGCGGTGCCTCCTCACAGCTCTACACAGCGGCCCATCGCGTGATTCCTATCGATGCAGCGTTGGGCGAAGACGCCGTTCTGTTCGCACTGGCGGCTACCGCCTATCACGCTATTCGCCCCACCGCGCATGCGCCGCTTCCCGATCTGATCGTGGGCCACGGTGCGCTCGGGCGGCTGATTGCGCGCATCACCGTCGCGCTGGGCGGCTCGCCCCGCGTCTGGGAAACTCGCAGCGAGCGCCGCTTTGCTGCTGAGGGCTACACCGTCTGCGATCCCGATGACGATACCGAGCGGCGCTTTGCCACCATCGTTGACGCAAGCGGCCACGGTGCGGCGCTCGAGCGCTGGATCACGCATCTCGCGCCACGCGGCGAACTGGTGCTTGCGGGATTTTACACCTCGGCGCTGGGCTTCAATTTCGTTCCTGCCTTTCTGCGCGAAGTGCGCATCCGTGTTGCTGCGCAGTGGCTGCCGCAAGACCTGGAATCGGTGCGCGGGCTGGTGGCCTCGGGCGCGTTGTCGCTGGCGGGCATCGTCAACTGCCGCGCACCCATGGAAGCCGCAGGCGACGCCTATCACCAGGCGTTTGAAGACCCAACCTGTCTCAAGATGGTCCTTGACTGGAGCAATGTGCAATGAACATCACCGGCCAAGAGGCGCGCGCCACCACGGTGCAGCTGATGATGAAAACCCGGCTGTCGGCCGAGGCGGCTGTTGAGCCCGATCCGGTGCATGACGGCCCCGTTACCAAGGCCACCCAGATCATTGCCATTTACGGCAAGGGCGGCATAGGCAAGAGCTTCACGCTTGCCAACCTCTCCTACATGATGGCGCAGCAGGGCAAGAAGGTGCTGCTGATTGGCTGTGACCCCAAGAGCGATACCACCTCGCTGCTGTTTGGTGGTCGGGCCTGCCCCACCATCATCGAAACCTCGTCGCGTAAAAAACTCGCGGGCGAGCCGGTCTCGATCGGCGATGTCTGCTTCAAGCGCGACGGTGTCTTCGCCATGGAACTGGGCGGACCGGAAGTGGGCCGTGGCTGCGGTGGTCGCGGCATCATCCATGGCTTTGAAACCCTGGAAAAGCTTGGCTTTCACGATTGGGGCTTTGACTACGTGCTGCTCGATTTTCTGGGCGACGTAGTGTGTGGCGGCTTCGGTCTGCCCATCGCCCGCGACATGTGCCAGAAGGTGATTGTGGTGGGCAGCAATGACCTGCAGTCGCTCTATGTGGCCAACAACGTCTGCTCGGCGGTTGAATATTTCCGCAAGCTTGGCGGCAACGTCGGCGTGGCCGGCATGGTGATCAACAAGGATGACGGCACCGGCGAGGCTGCGGCGTTTGCCGAAAACGCAGGCATCCCCGTGCTGGCCGCCATCCCCGCCCACGAAGACATTCGCAGAAAGAGCGCGAGCTACGAAATCATTGGTCGGCCCGGCACCGAGTGGGCCCCGCTCTTTGAGACGCTTGCCACCAATGTTGCCGAGGCGCCACCCATGCGTCCCAAGCCCATGTCGCAGGACGCACTGCTGGGGCTATTCGCCGCCAGTGCAGTCGGTCGCGACGTGGTGCTGCAACCTGCAACCGTGGCTGACATGATGGGCCGCGACGTCGTGGAAAAGCCATCGCTCGAAGTGGTCTACGAGCAGATCTGAGCACTCTTCAGCACCCATCATGAACGCCCGCCAACCCATTCCAATCCTGCCCGCAGACGAGCCTGTGGCGCCGGTGGCCGCCGCTGATTCGTCAGCGCAGGCGAGCGCGGTATCGGGGCTGTCCTGTCACGGCGGTCGCGACCAGATGCTCGAGGCCGCACGCAAGGCGGGCAAGAGCGAAACCCTTGCGCGCTACGCAGCCGACTATCCCAAGGGCCCGCACGATCAGCCGCAAAGCATGTGCCCGGCATTCGGGTCGCTGCGGGTGGGTCTGCGCATGAGGCGTACGCACACCATCCTCTCGGGCTCGGCGTGCTGCGTTTATGGCCTCACCTTCACGTCGCATTTCTACGGAGCCCGTCGCAGCGTGGGCTACGTGCCGTTCAACTCCGAAACGCTGGTCACCGGAAAGCTGTTTGAGGACATTCGCGAGGCGGTTTATCGCGAAGCCGATCCCGAGCGCTATGACGCGCTGGTGATCATCAACCTCTGTGTGCCCACCGCAAGCGGTGTGCCGCTTCAATTGCTACCCCGTGAGATCAATGGGGTTCGCATCATCGGTATCGATGTGCCAGGGTTTGGTGTGCCCACCCATGCCGAGGCCAAAGACGTGCTCGCGGGCGCCATGCTGCAGTACGCGCTCAACGAAGCGCGTTCGGGCCCGGTGGCAGCGCCCCGCCAGGGGCGGGTGGCGCTTCCCACCGTCACGCTTTTGGGTGAGCTCTTCCCGGCGGATCCCATGACCGTGGGCCAGATGCTTGCGCCGCTCGGGCTTGCGCTCGGCACAACGGTTCCCACCCGCGAATGGCGTGAGCTCTATGCCGCGCTCGACTGCGCAGCTGTTGCTGCCGTACATCCGTTCTACACCGCAAGCATCCGGGTGTTCGAGGCCGCCGGTCGCCCGGTGGTGGGTTCGGCGCCGGTAGGCTATGAAGGCACTGCCGAGTGGCTGCGCACAATCGGTGAAGCGGCTGGCGTGGGTGATCGCGCCATCGGCGCAGCGCGGGATGCCGTGCTTCCCGGCATTCGTGCGGCACTCGCTCGCGCGCCCATCAAGGGTCGCATCACGGTCAGTGGCTACGAAGGCTCCGAGCTCCTGGTGGCGCGGCTCTTGATCGAGAGTGGCGCAGACGTGCCCTATGTGGGCTCGGCGTGTCCCGAAACCGCCTTCAGCGCTGCCGACCGCGCGTGGCTCGAGGAGCACGGCACGCGGGTCCAATACCGTGCCTCGCTCGAGAACGACCTCGCTGCCATTGAAGAATATGGTCCCGATCTCGCCATCGGCACCACGCCGGTGGTGCAGGCCGCCAAGCAGAAGAGCCTGCCTGCGCTCTACTTCACCAACCTCATCTCCGCCCGCCCGCTCATGGGCGCAGCGGGCGCGGGATCGCTCGCGCAGGTCATCAACGCAGCCATCGGAAACCGTAGCCGTTTTGATCAGATGAAGGCCTTTTTTGGTGATGTGGGCGAGGGCGAAAAGGCAGGTGTCTGGCAGGGCGTGCCGGTTGATCGCCCCGAATTTCGCGCGCTCACGCGCCGCCGCGTGCAGAAGGCCGCTGCGCAGCGCAAAGCCGAGGAGATGGGCTGATGCTGGTCCTCGACCATGATCGTGCGGGCGGCTACTGGGGCGCCGTCTATGTGTTCACTGCGGTCAAGGGACTGCAGGTGGTGATCGATGGCCCGGTGGGCTGCGAGAACCTGCCCGTGACATCGGTTCTTCACTACACCGACGCCTTGCCCCCGCATGAGCTGCCCATTGTGGTCACCGGTCTGGCCGAAGAGCAGCTGGGTCGCGAAGGCACCGAAAACGCCATGCGGCGCGCGCACGCGGTGCTCGATCCCGATCTGCCCGCGGTGGTGGTCACGGGTTCAATCGCCGAGATGATTGGCGGTGGCGTCACGCCTGAGGGCACCACCATTCAGCGCTTTCTGCCGCGCACCATCGACGAAGATCAGTGGCAGGCGGCCAATCGCGCCATGCTCTGGCTGTGGTCGGAGTACGGCCCCAGAAAAGTGCCCGAGCCCAAGGCCCGCAAGGCGGGCGAGCGGCCGCTGGTCAACATCATCGGGCCCGCCTACGGCACCTTCAATATGCCTAGCGATCTGGCCGAGATCCGTCGGCTGGTCGAAGGTATCGGTGCCGAGGTCAACCTGGCCTTTCCGCTGGGCGCGCATCTGGCTGATGTTGCAAAACTTGCCGATGCGCAGGTCAACATCTGCATGTACCGCGAGTTTGGTTCGCTGCTGTGCGAGGCGCTCGAGCGGCCCTGGCTTCAGGCACCCATCGGGCTCCACAGCACCACGCGTTTCCTGCGCGCGCTGGGCGAGCTGCTGGGGCTTGATCCCGAGCCATTCATCGAGCGCGAAAAGCACACCACCATCAAGCCCGTCTGGGATTTGTGGCGCTCGGTCACCCAGGATTTTTTCAGCACCGCCAGTTTTGCTGTGGTGGCAAGCGACACCTACGCACGCGGGCTTCGAAATCTCTTCGAGGTGGAACTGGGTCTTCCCTGTTCTTTTGCGGTGTCGCGCAAACCCGGCGACAAGACCGACAACGAAGCCATTCGCAAGCTCTGTCACGAGAAAACCCCGCTGGTGATGTTTGGCAGTTACAACGAGCGCATGTATCTCGCGGAGAAGGGCGCGCGTGCCACCTACGTTCCGGCGTCGTTCCCGGGCGCCATCATCCGTCGACACACCGGCACGCCCTTCATGGGCTACGCGGGCGCCACCTATCTCGTGCAGGAATTCTGTAACGGCCTGTTCGATGCCCTCTTTCACATTCTGCCGCTGGGCACCGACATGGATCGGGTTGAGCCCACGCCCACCGGCACCGTGGCGCCCGATGCGCGCAGCCTCGACTGGGACGAAGACGCCCGCGAGCGGCTCGCCGAGCGGGTTGCCGACGAGCCGGTGCTGATACAGATCTCTGTGGCCAAGCGACTGCGGGACCGCGCCGAGCGCGAAGCCCGCGAAGCTGGCGAAGACCGTGTGACTGCGGCGCGCGTTGATCGCGCTGCCGGAGTCGTTCGGCAGGCGGTAAGCGTATGAGTGCTGCCTCCCTCTCCTCGAACAAAGCCTCATTAAAGAGGCGTACCGAACGTCGTGGCGCGGTGCCGCGGCTGCCTGATCCACGCGGGCCCAGCGTGGAGTTGGCCATCACGGCCACCTCAATGGAGAACACCCCATGAGTGGAAAGAGCGTCTCAGGGCTCACTGACGAGGAAGCCCAGGAGTTTCACACGTACTACATGCAGGGTCTGGTGGGCTTCACGGCTATCGCCGTGATTGCACACATCCTCGTCTGGGCCTGGCGCCCCTGGTTCCACTGATTCCACCCGTCTGGGGATAGTCATGACACCACTCAGCAATCTGTCGGCTCGACATGAAACACGGGGCGATTCGCTCGCCTATCACTTCATCTTCGCAGTCTGCTTCGTCACATTCCTGTGCGTGGCGCTGGTCGCGTCGGTGCTGTTGCTGCCGTGGCGCTCCTGGCTTCCTGGTGCGGAAGGCAGTGAAACCCTGGTGGGCGGTGTCAGGGGGGCGGTTTACACCCTGATGTCGCATCTCATCTGAACGGAGATTGATCTATGTGGCGCGTTTGGAAACTGTACGACCCGCTGCGCGCGATGGTTGCGCAAGGCGTTTTCCTCTTTGGGCTGGCAGCAATGATTCACCTCATTCTGCTCAGCACGACCAGCTTCAATTGGCTCGATGGCATGAGCCAGGCGCAGTACAAGGCCGCCCAGGCCGCGGCTGCCGCCAAGAATTAGGCGCAGGAAGAAAGGCAGGCGGTCCGGCACACGCCGGTCCGCCGCCCGAGACGACAGCTGGGAGGACCCGCAGATGGCGATGTTGAGCTTCGAAAGAAAATATCGGGTGCGTGGAGGCACGCTGCTCGGAGGCGACCTGTTCGATTTTTGGGTGGGTCCGTTCTACGTGGGTTTCTTTGGCATCACCACGGTTTTTTTCACCTTTGTGGGCACTGCGCTCATTCTCTATGGCGCGGCCATAGGCGGCACCTGGAATCTCTGGCAGATCAATATCGCGCCGCCCGATCTCAAATACGGATTGGGGTTGGCACCGCTCAAAGAGGGCGGTTTGTGGCAGATCATCACGGTGTGCGCACTGGGGGCGTTCGGTTCCTGGGCCATGCGCGAGGTTGAGATCTCCCGCAAGCTCGGCATGGGCTATCACGTTCCAGTGGCCTTCAGCTTTGCAATCTTTGCCTACTTCACGCTGGTCGTGATCCGCCCGGTGCTGTTGGGCGCCTGGGGCCACGGTTTCCCCTACGGCATCCTCAGTCACCTCGACTGGGTCTCCAACGTGGGCTACCAGTATCTGCACTTTCACTACAACCCTGCGCACATGCTCGCGGTGTCGCTGTTCTTCACCACTGCGCTTGCGCTCGCCATGCACGGCGGCCTGATTCTGTCCTCCACCAATCCGGCCAAAGGCGAACTGGTGAAAACGCCCGAGCATGAGGACACCTTTTTTCGCGACATCATCGGCTACTCGGTAGGCACGCTCGGCATTCACCGGCTGGGTCTGTTCCTCGCGCTGTCGGCAGTGTTTTTCAGCGCGGTCTGCATCGTGATCAGCGGACCGTTCTGGACCCGTGGCTGGCCCGAATGGTGGGGCTGGTGGCTGCGTTTGCCAATCTGGTCCTGATGGGAGACTTCCAATGAAAACAACACTGTTTCCGCTCCCGTATTACCAGAACCTGTTCACCAAGGTTCGTGTTGATGCGCCCACCTTTCCGGGCGTTCCGCTCGAGCGCGATCGCGACACCGCCGAGCGCACCGACGCTATCCATGTGCAGGCGCTCGCCTGGTTCGGTAACGCCCAGATCGGTCCTGTTTATCTGGGCTTTCTGGGCGTGGCGGCACTGATCTTTTTTGTGATCGGGTTTACCGCCATCGGCTGGAACATGCTGGTGCAGGTGAACTACAGCCCGATTGAATTTGTGAAGCAGTTGTTCTGGCTGTCGGTTGATCCGCCGTCGCCCAAATATGGCCTGCGCCTGCCCCCCATGAATGAAGGCGGCTGGTGGCTGTTTTCGGGTTTCTTCATCACCGTATCCATTCTCCTGTGGTGGGCGCGCGTTTATCGGCGGGCTCGTGCGCTGGGCCTGGGCACGCATATCGCCTGGGGCTTTGCCGCGGCCATCTGGCTGTTTCTGGTGCTGGGCTTTTTCCGGCCCGTGCTGATGGGTTCCTGGTCAGAGGCCGTGCCGTTTGGAATCTTCTCGCACCTCGACTGGACCACCGCGTTCTCGCTTCGCTACGGCAACCTGTTCTACAACCCGTTCCACATGCTGTCGATTGCGTTCCTCTACGGCTCGGCGCTGTTGTTCGCCATGCACGCGGCCACCATTCTTGCCGTGGGTCGCTACGGTGGTGAGCGTGAAATCGAACAAATCTATGACCGCGGCACGGCGAGCGAACGCGCGGCACTGTTCTGGCGCTGGACCATGGGCTTTAACGCCACCATGGAATCGATTCACCGCTGGGCATGGTGGTTTGCAGTGCTGACCTGCATCACCGGAGGCATCGGAATTCTGTTGACCGGTACGGTGGTGGACAACTGGTATCTGTGGGCGGTCAAGCACGGCGTGGCGCCCGCCTATCCCGAGATCTGGGGTCCGGTGATCGATCCCTCGGTTGCGAAATAACAGGAGCCCGGACATGGCGTACTTCAGAACCGCCCTGATCGCTGCCGCAGGAATCCTGGCGAGCGCCCTGCTCGCGGGTTGCGAACGTCTGCCCATGGACACCAAGCAGATCGGCTTCCGTGGCACCGGCATGGAGAAGGTCACCAATCCGCGAATCGCGGCGGCGAACGCCTCGCGGCATGAGGCGCCACCCGCGCTCGATGCGGCGGACTCCAGTGGTCCCAAGGCTGCGCAGGTTTATCAGAACGTGAAAGTGCTGGGTAATCTGAGCGTGGGCGAGTTCACCCGCACCATGATTGCAATGAGCAACTGGGTTTCGCCGGAACAGGGCTGCGTCTATTGCCATAACCCGGCAAATTTTGCCGATGACGCCATGCAGACCAAGGTCGTATCGCGTCGCATGCTGCAGATGACCCAGGAGATCAACGGCAACTGGAAGAACCACGTCGCCGACACCGGGGTCACTTGCTACACCTGCCACCGTGGCAAGAACGTGCCCGAGTACAAGTGGTACGCCGATCCCCCGGCACCGACGGCTGGTCGCATGCTTGGTAACGATTTCGGCCAGAACAAGGCTGGCAAGAAATCGGTTGGCAATGCCTCGCTCCCTTATGACCCCTTTACGCCCTACCTGCTGGGCAAAGACGAGATCCGGGTCACAGCCACCACCGCTTTGCCTGTAAACGCCCAGGTGCCGCTCAAGCAGGCTGAAGTCACACACGGGCTGATGATTCACATGTCCGAAGGCCTGGGCGTAGGCTGCGTGCATTGCCACAACACGCGTGCCTTTGCAGAGTGGAGTCAAAGCCCGCCCGCTCGTGTACAGGCCTGGCATGGCATCCGTATGGTGCGTGAGCTGAACAATGCGTTCATGGTGCCGCTCACACCGGGACAGCCTCAAGAGCGGCTGGGTCGCACTGGCGATATTGCCAAGGTCAATTGCGCCACCTGCCATCAGGGTGCCAACAAGCCATTGAACGGCGCCAAGATGCTCACTGCACATCCGGAGCTTGCGAAGCCGCCGGGCGCACCGGTTCGCACCTCGGCTTTGCAGACTGAAGTTCCGGCCTCGGAAGGGCGCGCCCACTAATCCGATCTCACCCCAGCCCTGCGCTGGCGGCTCTCGGGTCGCGGCGTTGGGCGAACAACCACTTCAACCCAGGAGGCCACTAAAAGACCTTTTCGTACCGGACCGCAGACATGGCCGTGTGACACGGCTGTGTCCGAAAGTTTTGGCACAGTGTTCCATTCCTACCCATCCTCCGGTGTCTCGTGCCAGACGCCCCCGATCGTCGGGTGGCGTCTTTTTTTTGGTGTTCACCGTGCCGGGCCTTGCAGCTTGTGAGTCCGGTCGCCTGACAGGGCACCTGCATTCCGCGATTGGCAGCGCGCACGAAACACGCCTGCCTGCGTTGTTCTCCTTCGAGGTAGAGTCGAGCCCTATTGCCGACATGGAGAGCCGATCATGCCCCCGCCTGCTTCCACCGCGACCCCATTCCGCCTGCCACGCAAGCGTGCGCTTCTTGCCGCTGTAGCGCTGGTGCTGGGCGCGCTCGCACCCATGCCGCTCTCGGCGCAGACTCGTTATCCCGACCGGCCCATCCGATTCGTGGTTCCTTATGCGCCGGGAGGTGGCACAGACATTCTGGCTCGCGCCGTGGCCCCACGCCTGAGCGCAGCGCTCGGCCAGTCCGTGGTCGTGGAGAACCGGCCAGGGGCTGGCGGCAACATAGGCGCCGATCTGGTGGCCAAGGCAACTGCCGATGGTTCG
>Ga0172372_10000906_pt1 | contig 45993 bp, 45 predicted proteins | sample LakKiv5m_2_FD_114544 | JGI IMG/M metagenome (GOLD analysis project Ga0172372, IMG submission 114544) | Freshwater microbial communities from Kabuno Bay, South-Kivu, Congo - kab_092012_9.5m | ecosystem: Environmental > Aquatic > Freshwater > Lake | place: Democratic Republic of the Congo...
CCGGGGAGCGAAGGAACTGGCAGGGCTTGGGCTCGCTGTGCACTCCTCCCGGTCACGGGCATCTACTCCCGTCTTCGACTCCGGCACGAGGATCACAGTGTATAACTCCTGTGGGAGAAACCAGGAACTGACGAGCCCGTTGCCTAAATTGGGCACGGCGGGTTCTGCGAGGGGGTTATTCCTCTCTTTAACCGGAGAGGAATAACTCTACTCCATGAATGCCCGGACCCGCCTCATATCAGGGATGCTTGGAGTATCAGCCTTCGCGCTCGGTGCGACCGTGTGGCTCGTGGGTGAACCCTCGGATCCGGAGGACTTCAAACGCATGCCCGCCGATACACAGCCTCCCAAAAAAGTGCAGAAAATCCGGGACTACCTACCCCATGGCGAAGCCCTCTCGCCCCGCAAACTCCAATCCTGGCTCAAGGAAGAGGAAAGCCTGAGTCCGGTGAACTACGCGTCCCCGGATCCCGCTCTCCAGTCCCTGCCTCTTGCGGCACCGATCCTCCCTCTCCAAGTTTTTGCCGTGACCTATGACGAGGACATTGTGCTCGAGACCAACCACCCGTGGTGGAGCATGCACGAATACGCGCGGGTGCAAGTGGACGGGCGCGAGATTTGGATCGCCAAGGACTCGGATGCGACAGGCCTGCAGACCATCACCGCGGCTCTTGATGATATCGAAACCTGGATCCCGGAAGTGCCGGTCCCCCGGCTCCGCTCCGATATCCAAGTCGACGACCGCTCAGACCCGACACGCCTGGCGGTCGCCCTCCGGTACCGCAATCCGCGCAACGAACAGGTCGAGATGAATTTTTCAGCGCCGCGGCCCATACCCGAAAACACCGGCCCCAATGGCTCCACATTCAATCACTCGCAGGAGTTTGTGAGTGCGCTTCTTGATATCTCCCACAAGGGGCTCGGCGGGATCGATGCGAGCCTCTCGTTTGACGGCAAGCCTGCAAAGATCCGCAGAGTTCTCGGCCTGATCCCGGTCAAAGCCCTCCTCAAGCAGACGCAGGCGGGCGTTGCGACAGCCTCCTACCTGCTCGAATCACCGAGCGACGCAGGCCACTCCCTTGCCCTGACTCGGCCGGCCCCCGGAGCTATCTGGAATACCCGGACCCGGACCCCGGAGCTGCTCCGCCTTGAGGGGGACGGACTTGTCCGGGAAACAACCAGCCACCGCTTCATCCATCATTTCGAGAGCGGCGGACTCACGAGCATCCAGGCCTGGCAAAAGGGTCAGCCGGATTCGCCCGCCCAGCTCGAAGTGCGGTTCTCCGCTCCCCTGCCTGATTTTCGACGCTCTTTCCGCGGAGAAGTCCTGCGGCATTTCGGCGTGCTCGTGAACGGTAAAATTCAAGGGTACGGCCGCCTCCTGGCCACGCATTCGGACGGGGACGGAGCCACCCTCAAGTTCCTTCCGGTTGCACCCACCTGGTTCGAAAACCGACCGATGGAAACCCGAATGACCCGGGGTCGGACTCCGGGAACGATCCAAGTGCGGACGAGCCGCATCCCCGCGATCTGAATCCGGCAAGGCGGCCGATCAGCGTGAGCGGCGCACGAGATCTCCGATCATGACCGAGCTCGGCTCGATGACCGGAACCTTGGCGCCATCCAGCATCTTGTCGAGACGGGCGATCGCCGCGTTGGGCTCCGAATGAATGACCCGGAGCCTTGCGATCGGAAAAGTAATATCACGATAGAGCTTCTGATTGGTGGCATCGTAACTGGGCACGCGGCGCAGGACTTCGAGTGCATCCCCCTCGCGCACGCCTTGGGCCGCCCCCAGGTTGACGTAAAAATCCCGATGGGGGGTCTCCCCTTCGTTGCCCAGGTCGATCCCGCGGATAATATTATATACAAATGCGTCATCCCCGAACGAGGGCAACGGCAGGAGCAAAGCGAGGATCAGGCCGGTCACGACCCCCGCAACCAAGGCCATCCCATTGCGCAGGGAGTGCATCGAGGGTCTTCGTTTCCGCAAGCGGGCGATCAGGTTTGCAGGCACGCGTCTCATCTCCTTGAAGCGTTCACGCCGGAATCAGGAGGGTCACACCCGACCCGGCCCACTTAACAGATCGGCAAATCCCGCAGGGTCTTGAGGCCGATTCGCGGTCTCCGGATGCGCGCGCGGAATGCCCGACCGGGCGGCCGTCAAGACGCTGACGCGCCACACTCGCCGGAAGCGGAAATTGCCGATGCCCCACCCCATCGGTTTCCGGCATGATGAAGAGAGGAGTTCACGACGCGATGGCCCCTCTGCTGCCTCCCAAACCCGCTCCCAACTGGGAGACCTATCAACTCCCCGCCGATCCTCAGGCCGAAGCGAAAGGCCTGACTGCGATCGGCATCGCATCCCTCAAAGGAGTGGCGCGCGATCTCAACTTCGATGTCTTTCTCAAGGTTTCGTCGGATAACTTCGTGCATGTCTTCTCGGCTGCGACCGGCCTCGACTACCAGCGCCTGAGCCAGTACGAATCACGCGGAGTGCTTGCGCTCTACGTCCGGAAGTCCGAGCTTCAAAACTACCGCAATCACGTGGCGCGAAGCGCGGCGCACCTCTTGAGCGATATGAATACGCCCGATGAGCGCCGGATCTCACTCATCATCAACGTGACCGAACAGGCGCTCGCGGACGCTTTCACCCAGATCCGCGTGTCGGAAGCCACGGCCAAGGAAGTCCGCCAGGTCGTGCAACGCTACGTGGACCTGATGCTCGCGTCGCCCCGGAGCCTGGCGCTCATGCTCAAGCTCGTTTCACACGGCGATTACCTCTACTACCACTCGATCGCAGTCAGCGTCTTCGCGCTCCTGCTCGCCCGATCATCGGGACAACTGCACACCGATGATCTGGAGATCGTGGGACTCGGCGGCTTTCTGCATGATATAGGTCATATCGCCACGCCCCGGGAGATTCTCGAAGCACCCCGAAAACTCACGCCCGACGAATTCAAGTCCATGCAAAACCACGTGGACGAAGGGGTGGATCGGATCAAGGAGTCCCTGGAGCTGCCCCGCGAGGTGATTCATATCATCTACCAGCACCACGAACGGCCCGACGGCCAGGGCTACCCGAACGGCCTCAAGGAAAAGGCGCTGAGCCACCCCGCCCGCTTCGTCCAGATCGCGGATTGCTTCAGCGCCTTGATATCAACCCGGCCGTGGCGCAAGGCCTACACCGTCCCCCAGGCCGTGCGCATCCTCCTCGACGAAGGAGAGAAGCACGACCGTCGTCTGGTCGCACTCCTCTCCAACCTGTCGATCGGTCAGGCGGTCCCGGGCCAGGCCCCGGGCACGGGGACCTGATCCTCAGAAGGGCAGATCTTCAGCCAGTGTCGTCTCCCGCTCGCGTTCCTGCGATTCTCCGGGGATCGCGCTCTCCGAGGAGTCCATCTGCGCCTTGCCCCCTCCGAGAAAACTCATCTCATCCGCGTGCACTTCAAAGCTGAACTGCGGTTTGCCTTCGCGATCCTCGTAACGCCGGCTGCGGATCGTGCCCTCGACCAGCACGGTCATGCCTTTGCGACCCATGCGCTGCACGTTCTCGGCAAGCTTGCCCCACGCCACCACGCGATGCCACTGGGTCTCGTCCTTCCACGAGTCCGAGCCGTTTTCCGGCACCGAAGTATCGCGAATCCTGCGTGCCGTGGCGAGCGAGAGCTTGGCGACACTGAGCCCGCTTTTTGTGGAGCGGAGCTCCGGATCGGCGCCCAGTCTTCCCAGCAGAAACACCTTATTCATGTCTTTCATATGCACTTCCTCATATTATATCGTTTGATTTGCGACATCCGGGTCCGGCGTCCGAGATATCAGGCCCCATGCCCGAATCCCCTCCTTCCCCGTGTGCCGCCCCCCCTCTTGAGCACGGAGCGTGCCGGATTTTCCCGGGCCAACCCCCCGACGCCTGACCGATCTCCGGACAAATGGATGCGATTCAGTCACTCGCGCCAAATCGCCTGTTGAAAGTTATGCGGACCGACGCCAACATCGCGCGCATGAAGCTCACCTCATGGATGACAATCGCACTCTTGAACTTGATCCTTGCCGCCCCGGTCCGCGCGGGGCGGCCGACCGATGATTCGGATCTGAGCGGTAATTCGGCCCGGCTCCATTCGGATTCGACCCTTGCTCCGTCCCTCGATCTCAAGCCCGATGCGAGCGATCGATCCCAGATCGACACCGGCGCCGAACTCCGGGTGGAACTCCTCCGCAGGGACGGAGCCGCACTCCCGGTGGCAGGGCTGACGCTTCATGCGGGCGATCTTGAAATCACCACGGACTCCACTGGAACGGCGAGAATCTCCGAGTGCGCCCCGCGCGCGACCTACCGGCTCCAGACCGAACTCACTCACAGCCGCATCCGAGTGACGGATGGTTCGAGCCCCTACCGCTTCCGGACGTCGATCGACTGCGGCACGCGCACAGTACTCCAATTCACGGAAGCAGGAGACTCCGGCCAGGCTCTCGCGATCTGGCGGATCGCCCACTTGGGACTGACCAAACTGGAGTCCGCGATCGGCCTCAATTTCTGGAACAAACCCATTGAATTCATCTGGCCCGAAGACGGTGACTATTATTCTTTTGGTACCGTCCATATCTCGCGCGGCGATCACTGGGATGTCGTGGGACACGAGATGGGCCACGCCATTTATGATCTGGGCCGCCTCGGCGCCTTTGGAGGCGGCTCCCACAAGATCGACGAGTGCTACTCGGAAGCGCTCGCGCTCTCCGAGGGCTGGGCCTCTTATTTTTCGGCGTGGCTGAGCGTGGCCATCGACGATGCGGATGCTCAATTCGAATACATGGTCCCGCGCCGCGCGCCGCTTCGGTTCGAGAATGTGCCTCTGGATGTTTGCAACGGTCCGACCAATGAGTGGCGCGTCACCAGCTTTCTCTGGGATCTGATCGACCGGAGTGACGACGGCGAAAAATCCGAAGAAAGCTTTGCGATGCTGTGGCGAGCCCTGCAGGGAACCCGGACCTCCGGCATCCGCTCGGCGGCGGGATTGATCGAGCGTGCCGGATTTTCCAAAGAGTGGTTGAGTCTGATCTGGGATCTCAACTTCCGGACCCCACGCGCTCCAACAATCCCGTGAGACTTGTGAATCCGGGGTTTGCAAATCAAGTAAGTTAGTCTATCTTTTCATCAATCAACCGTTTTTTGTTCATCCAAGAAAGCATTCCCGCCCAAGAAATGAGCGGATGAGGAGGAATTTGAAGATGTCCCTTTCCAAAGCATTTGGAAGCCAGAACGCAGCAGTTCGTATTTTCGCAGCAATTCTCATGACTGTGGCCTTTGCTGGTGCAGGCTGCTCCAAAAAAGAGACCAAGCCGGATGAAACCCTGGCAGCTGCAGATGCCAACCTCCTGGGAGATTCGGACTCCGGTAAAGCTGGCGGACTCCAAACCGTGAACTTCCCTTACGACTCATTCAGCCTGACCGAAGAGTCCAAAGGCAAACTCAAGGCCAACGCAGCCCTCCTCAAGGACAAGGCGACTGTCAAAATCCAGATCGAAGGTCACTGCGACCAGCGCGGCGGCATCCAGTACAACATCGCGCTGGGTGAAAAGCGCGCGAATGCAGTGAAAGGCTACATGGAAGAGCTCGGCGTCACCGCCGACCGTATTTCGACCATCAGCTACGGAAAAGAGCGCCCGATCGACGCTCGTGAAACCGAAGATGCGTACGCTAAAAACCGGCGCGCAAACTTCGTGATCACCGCTCAGTAAGAGTGACGATCCAATCGCCAAAGCTTTGGCGATTCAAGACTCCGGAAAGGCGGGCAGAGATGCCCGCCTTTTTTATTTTCAGCACCGATCTCAGGCTGGAGGAAAAAGGAATTCCGGTTCACACTGAAAGCTAAGCATGAAGTCCTCCTTTCCTCGCAGCTCATTCAGAAAAGTCCCGCTCGCTCCCCTGATTCTGCTGGGAATCGCTACCCAGTTGGGTGCCTGCACGATCATGGCAACACGTCCCGTCCAGCCTATGGCCGATGCCTCGGCCGCCATCCGAGCGGCCCGCGAAGTCAAAGCGGATCAAAAGGAGGGCTCGGCGATCGAACTTTTCCGCAAGGCCGTGGACTGGTTCGAGAGGGCCAAGGTGGAGTTCAGAATGCACAACTTCAGCCAGGCGGAGCTCTACGCCAATCGTGCAAGAATCTACGCTGAAGCCGCTGAATTTGAAGTCTGCCGTACGGGCTGCAATCGCGAAGAAGCCGGTCTGGTCAGCAAAGAAGTCGAAGCGGTATCCGATCCCATGGCAAGCCCCAACTTCTCAAACCTCCCGCCTGCGCAAGACCCGGTCTCGAGCGGTCAACCCACCCAAATCAAACCTGAAAGTGATCCGGCTCTCGACAAACTGGATCCCGACAAGATGTGACGAGTCGCCCAGCGGAGCCTTGTCGAGCCTTTCCGGCAATGCCATAATTCCAGCATATGAAGGCTCCTACCCGTCGTGTCCTGCGTCTGTCCGTAATCACCCTTCTGGGATCAGCAGCGATTACCGGCTGCTTCACCACTCGCTCCGCGATGAAAAAAGAAGGAGTCGACGGAGACGATCCTGTCGGTGCGACCCAGAGCGTGGAGATGACTCCAGTCGAAGGCAAGTCGGGGTATGTGGTCGACGAGCTCAAGAGCGAAATCACCCGCCTCAATGGACGAATCGAAGACCTCGAGCGCTCCAAGGGCACGGAAGCCGAGCGCGCGCAGTCCGAGAAGGCCAAGCAGGATCAAATCGACAAGCTGGAGCAACGGATCGTCGAGCTCGAAAACGCCCAGCTCGAATTGATCGAGCAATTCAAAAAATATCAGGGCGTGGCCGACGACCGCGTAGCCGAGAAGGCCGGCGAACTGGTGGATCAGGCCCGCGCCAAGGCCGCAGGGGGTGATCATGAAGGCGCTCTCGACATCCTGACGCGCTACCTTGCCACCCCGAAAGCTCCCCGGGCCGAGGAAGCCACTTTTCTGCGAGCCGAATCCTTCTACGAGACTCGTCAATATCGAAAAGCAATCGCCGACTACGGTCAATTCACCGAGAAATACACCAAGTCCAAACTCATGCCGACCGTGCTCTACAAGATCGGCCTCTCTTTCAAGGCCATCAACGCCAAGGAAGATGCTTCGGTCTTTCTCCAGGAGCTGATCGACAAGCACCCCAAATCTCCCGAAGCCAAAAAGGCCAAGTCCATCCTGGCCCAGCTGCGCTGATCCCGGAATTCAAGCTCTTCAAGCCAAGGAAGGCTCGATATGCCCAAGACTCCCCTGCGGCCCCTCGTGATATCTTTTTTTCTTGCACTCGCGCATGCCGGGCCGTCGGCGCATGCCACCGCCCTCATCTACTCCAACGATGTCCTGGGGGAACTCGAGCCCTGCGGTTGTCGCAACAATCCGACCGGAGGTCTGATCCGCAAGGCGGGCTTGCTTGAAAAAATTCGGAACGAGAAAAAGGACACCTCCTTCTTGCAACTGGATGGAGGAGATCTGCTGTTTGATGCAGCCGCCCTGCCCGAAAACCTCAAACCCCAGGCGGAGCTCCAGGCCCGCGAGTTGATCGCGGCCCACGATGCCCTCGGACACGATGCTTTCGTGCCGGGAGAAAAAGATTTCGCACTCGGCACCAGAAAACTCAAAAATCTGCTCAAGGGCGCCAAATTCAGGGCGATTTCCGCCAACCTGCAGGAGCGCAAGACCGGCAAACCGCTCTTCGCAGGCTCGGCCATCTTCAAGCGCGGAAAGCAGCGCATCGCGGTGATCGGCCTATCGGGTGCGGATTTGGATTGGCCGAAGGACATCCAAGCCTCCTCGCCTGTGGAGGCCTTCAAACGGGAGTGGAAAAAGATCCAAGGCCGGGGACCGCGGCCCGCCACCTTGATTGCCCTCACCCACCAGGGCCTGGAGGCGGACCGGGAGCTGGCGCGCGCCGTGCCCGATATCGATATCATCGTGGGCGGCCACTCCCAGTCCTTTCTCCAGAAGCCCGAGCGCGAGGGCAGGCCCGACGGCCCCGCCACCTGGATCTTTCAATCGTCCTTCCGCAATCAATGGGTCGGAGTGTTGCCTCTGGACGGCAAAGGCAAACCCGCAGCCGAAGCCCATGAACTGCTGCCGCTGGATTCCAGCTACGATCCCCCCGCGGAAAAAGATCCGTATGGCATGAAGGCGAGGGTGAGCCGACTCAAAGAGCAAATCGCCCGGCTGAACCAGAAAAACGCCGAAAAACAGGCAAAACTCGTAAGAAACTCCTCCAGCCTGGCCAATCATCAGACGTTTCCCCGCTGCGCCGAATGCCACCTCAGGCAACTCGACTTCTGGCGCAAGACCCCGCATGGAAACTCCTACGCCGTGCTCCTCGAGGCCGGACAGGCCAGGAATCAGGAGTGCATCGGCTGCCACAGCGCGGGCTTCATGCAGAAGGGGGGTTGGAGCGATATCACCAAACCCGCCGAACGAACGACCGACACGCAAGTCCGATCGCTTTCGCCCGAGCAGCTGCAATCTTATATCAAAACCCTGCACTCGGCCGACTCCCTCAAGGAGCCGGTCAAACTCGAGGAGGCCGCCCCCGAAAAGGTCACGCTGGTCGCGGCCACCCGCCAACTTTCCAAGGTCTGGGGCAACGTCCAATGCGAGAACTGCCACCACCCCGCCGGGGATCATCCTTTCGGGGAATCCCCGTACCCCAAACAGGTGGGGACGGAGACCTGCTTGAAGTGCCACACCCAGGCACGGGCTCCCAACTGGTACGACGCCCAGGGAAAGCTCCTGCAAGGCAGGCTTGAGGAAAGCCGTAAGAAAGTGGGCTGTCCGGCAGGTCAGCTCGACGAGGAAAATCTCTAAAACGTTCAAATCCTTGCGTCATGGCCCACCCCGATGCGATTGTCCTCCCATCGGAGCAAAGCTGAACGCATGACCCCCCAGACCCATCCCATCGTTTTGGGCATCGAATCTTCCTGTGACGAGTGCAGCGCCTCCGTGGTGCGCCTCCGGCAGGACGGCAACGCTCCGCGCGCCGAAGTCCTGGGACTCGCCACGTTCTCGCAGATCGCGCTCCATAAGCCGTTCGGGGGCGTGGTCCCGGAGGTCGCGTCCCGCAACCATTTGGAAACGATCAATCACATGATCGACGAAGCACTCACTCAAGCCGGGCGACCGGAGCTTGCAGCAATCGCCGTGACCAATCGCCCCGGTCTCGTCGGAGCGCTGCTCGTGGGCGTGAGCGCTGCCAAAGCGCTGGCCTATGCACGCGCGCTGCCCTTGGTCCCGGTGCACCACTTGGAGGGCCATGCCGCGAGCCTTTTCCTCTCGCAGCCGGACACCGCGCAGCGCGCCGATCTGCGACTCCCCTTGCTGTTGGCCATTGTCTCGGGCGGACACACCAATCTCCACATCATGCGGGAGGCCCCTCTTGAATGGCCCGCTGATTTTCTAGCGAGCTCGCGGATCGGTAAATCCATTGACGACGCGGCCGGCGAGGCTTTCGACAAAACCGCCAAGATCCTGGGGTTTCCGTACCCGGGCGGAGTCTGGATCGACCGTACTGCTCGCGAGCGAGCCGGCGACCCCAAGGCTTTTGAACTGCCGCGCGCCCTTCCTCGCCGCGATAGTTTTGATTTCTCGTTCAGCGGACTCAAGACGGCGGTTGCGCTCCAGACCGAAAAACTCAAGGCGGTGGATCAGCTCGATGCACGACTGGGTGATCTCTGTGCCTCGATCCAAGAGGCCATCATCGATCAGTTGGCGGGGAAAATTGAGCGCGCAGTGCAGGCTCACGGCTGCAAGCAGGTTGCCATCGTCGGAGGAGTCGCCGCCAATTCACGTCTGCGCTCCCGGATGGAAGAAAACTGGAAAAAAATCGGCTGCCTTGCGCCGCCCCTGTATCCCGACCTTTCGTGGTGCACGGACAACGCAGCCATGATCGCGGCCGCGGGAGCGTTTAGATATCATCAGGGCAGATATCTGAACGGCGACGCCCGCCTCCAACTCAACGCTTTGGCATATACGGATACCTGATGAACAAGAAACCGAGAGCTTCGAAACCCAACCGAGATTCCCGCGAGCGCCCTGCGCGCCGTCAGGAGCTGCGTTCCGGGAGCGACCGCAAGCGGCACGCCCTCGGACAACACTTCCTGCGCGACCAAGTCCTCGCCGAAAAGATCGCAAGACGCGGCGTGGAGCTCGCAGTCGAGCTCGGCTGCCCCTCCCTCCTCGAAGTCGGCCCCGGAGATGGCGCACTGACCGAACCCATCCTGCAGGCTTTGCGGGATCTCATGGATGCGCGGCGACCGATCCACATGATGCTGTCCGAGACGGACCGCAGGATTGCGAACCATTGGAGGGACAGGATCTCGACGGGATTCGGCCGGGAATTCAAATTGGCCGTTCACGAGGGCGACTTCCTCGATCTCTCTCAAGATATCTTTCTCGCCCACCCGCCGCTCGGTGTGATATCAAACCTGCCTTATTCGGCAGGTACCCCGATCGCCTTGCGCCTGCTCCGGCACCCGCAGTCCGTGCCTTTTCTGCTCCTGATGTTTCAGGCGGAAGTCGCTCGCCGTTTCCGCGCGACTCCCGACTCCGAGGACTGGGGCAGTCTCTCGATCTGGACCCAGAACACCTGGGAAGTGGAGAAATTCGCGTTCGTCCCGCCGCGGGCATTCAGTCCGCCGCCCAAGGTCGACTCGGAAGTCGTCCTGTTCCGCCCCCGGAAAGAACAACGCATTGCTCTTGCAACCCAAGAGGATGCCCACCTCTTTGACCAGCTTTTGAAAGTGGCGTTTGCCCACCGTCGCAAAATGCTGCGCTCGGGACTCCCTGCGCAGGGGCCTTGGAAAAAGAGCCTCGAAGACGCAGGCATTGATGGAACTCTGCGCTCGGAAGCGCTCGGGTGGGAGGAGTGGACGCGGTGGTGGAAGGCACTCAAGGCCATCCGTTCGGAGCCCCCCCATGCTTGATACCAAAAAGGCCCTGCTCGCAGCCGTTCTCCTGGCGGGCGGAACTCAGTCCGCCCACGCGAATATCGGAGAAAGCTTTGGGTTCACCTCCCGCTCCGCCTCCCTTGCGGGAGCCACGATCGCCTGGGGCGGCGAAGGCGCACGCGCCTGGACCAATCCCGCTTCGCTCTCCGGCGATGACTCCAAGCGCTTGCGGGTCACGTGGTCCGTGCTCGGCATGCAGCCGCAGTTTCTGCCGATCGAGAACGTCGTTCTTGAGAACGAGTACGTATCCGACAAGCTCGAGACTGGCGACGTGGATACTGAATACCGCCCCACCCTGGGTCAGGCGCTCGGCCTTGAGTATATCATCGCACCTTCCCTCGGAAACCTGTCCCTGGGATTCACCGGATTTCTCCCCCTCGAGCAGATCACCTACCTCGACACGGGCGAGACTTTCGTCCCTGAATATGTGCTGCACCGGGCGCGCACGCAGCGGCCGCAGGTGGAGGCAGCCCTGAGTTTCTCGCCGCTGCGGGAGCTGCAAATCGGCGTCGGCATGCATCTGGGCTACGCCCTCACCGGCAATGCGTCGGTATTCCTGCAAACCGACGCTTCCAAGCCCTCCAACATGCGGATATCAGCCAGCATGCGTCCCAAGGTGTCACCCGTCCTCGGGATCCAATACCGCTCCGCCGATCCCGTGGGTCCCGGTCAGAGCACACTGGGTCCAGCGTTCACTGCCGGCGCCGTGGTCCGCATGCCGCTTGAGTCCGGCTTGGCGATGGACCTCAGCACGGGAGCGCAGGTTTTCGGAAGCTATGCGGGTGTGGACCTGCAGTTCCAAGCGCTCTCCTCGCTTTATTACGACCCGCTTTCCGTCGAAGGCGGGTTTGCCTTCCGCTACTCGGATCGAGCGCGCCTCCTGGTGCAAGCGGACTGGCAGAACTGGGGAGGATATATACCGCCCGCGCTCGAAATCCAGGATCCTTCCGCCGAGTGCCAGAACGAGAATCCCTCGACGGAATGCGGACTGGCTTTGAGCGGTGGCGACAACCCGACGCCCACCATGACCAACATCCTGATTCCGCGAATCGGACATGAGTGGCAGGCATCCGAAAAACTCACGTTGCGCGTGGGCTATGCCAGCCGCCCCAGCATCTTCAAAAAAGTTCCGAACGGCGCCGGCAACTTCCTCGATCCCGCACGCGATATATTCACCGCCGGTTTTGGCTGGAATTTCGACGAGTTCCTGAACTTCGAAGTTCCCGCCACGCTGGATTTCCACTTTGCCTACCATGCCCTCCGCACCCAGACCGTTGCCAAGACCCAAGGCGATGAGACCGGAGCAGGCACGGGTGATATCAAAATCGGAGCCCCCGGGTACGAGGCCGGCGGCAACCTGATCGGAGGCGGGCTCTCGCTGAGCCTCGCCTTCTGAACAAGGACCCCAAGTCATGACCCAAAACAAGGTACAACTTCCGCAGCTCACTTCCCTGATCCGAAGCTATTTCTTTTCCGGCATGCTGGTCGGACTCCCGCTGGGGGTGATCGCTTGGATCTCGCTCTCCGTACTCGAAACCCTCTGGCTGCTGCCCGGCATCCTTCCGGACGCGTGGCAACCTCGTTACTGGATTCAGGACCCGAGTGCCGCGGAGCTGGTCAATGCGCTGATCGTCCTGGGCCTTGCGGTCCTGCTCGTGCTGGCGGTGTCGCTCCTGGGCTGGGTCTCGACGCAATACTTGGGCAAGAAACTGCTGGAGATGCTCGCGCATCTCATCCAGCGGATTCCCGTGCTTCGGAGCATCTACAGCGCGCTCGACCAGTTGCTGCGCACCTTCACCTCCGGCAGCGGACAGCAATTCAATCGCGTTGTGTATATCGAGTACCCCCGCAAGGGTTCCTGGACCTTGGCTTTCGTGACCGGCGAAGCCCGCGCGCCACAAGGAGTGCAGGGCGGACAGTTCCTGAACGTGTATGTGCCCACGACCCCGAACCCCACCTCGGGATTCCACCTCATGATAGAAGAGACCGAAGTCCGCGAATCCGGCATGAATGTGGAAGAGGCTTTCCGGACGATTCTGTCCTTGGGCATCGCACAGCCCGAGACAGGCGCGATCAGCACCTCCGGAGGAGCTCATGGCAGCCGCTAAGGCGCATCAGAAATCGGGGAGCGGCGACGGCGGCGAGCGACTGATCGCCACCAATCCGATCGCGCGCCAGAATTTTTTTATCGAGGAAGTGATTGAAGCCGGAATCGCGCTCACCGGCACGGAGATCAAGAGCATCCGCGCGCAATCCCCCAATCTGCGCGACTCTTTTGTCGAGATCCGGGCCCAGGGCAAGCGGCTCGAGGCTTGGCTGCTCAATGCGCATATCGCCCCCTACTCGCACGGCAACATCTGGAACCACGAGCCCCTGCGCAAGCGCAAACTCCTGCTTCACGCCGAACAGATCGAGCGTCTCTTTGGTGATACCACCCGCAAGGGATATACACTGGTGCCGACGCGGATGTATTTCAAGAAAGGCCGCGCCAAGGTGGAGGTCGGACTCGCCAAGGGCAAGACCAAGGGCGACAAGCGGGAAGACATCAAGCGCAAGTCGGACGAGCGCGAGATGGAGAAAGCCATGAAAAGATGAAGTTCAATCGCAGTGCCACGACCCGGCAGGTATGACTTGAGGACTTTGCCCGGGCCCGGGTACTATACTGCATATGCCCTTCATCCTCGGAAAAACGGTCAGTGAGATCTACGCCGAACGGGTTCGCGCCACTCCAAAAACCGTAGGGCATCGCTACAAGCCCACCTATCCGGAGGCCGGAGCCGTCGGTCGCTGGAAAAATATCACTTTTCAGGAATTCGATGCCGAGGTCCGGTTGGTTTCCTTCGGTCTGCGTGCGCTCGGCGCCCGGGCGGGCGACCGCTGCGTCATCCTCTCCAATACCCGATTCGAATGGACCCTCTGCGATATCGCGACGGTCGCGACCGGCGCGGTCACGGTGCCGATCTACGCCTCCAATACGGCCGCCGACTGCACCTACATTCTCAGTCACTCCGAAGCGCGGTTCGCGTTTGTGGAAGACGCCCGCCAGCTCGAAAAAGTGCTCGCCCACCGCAAGGAGCTCCCCGGACTGGAAAAGATCATCGTCTTTGAGACGGGTTTTCTCAAAACGCACCCGGGCCATGAGGACGTTCTGAGCCTCCATGCACTCAAGGAGCTCGGTCGCCGCGAGGAGGCTCGGGATCCCGGCCTGTTTGAAAAAACTCTCCGTGACGCCAGACCCGAAGACCTGCTCACGATCTGCTACACTTCCGGCACCACGGGACAACCCAAAGGGGTGATGCTCACGCACGACAACGCCGTGAGCGTGCTCGAGGACTGCGTGCGGATCATCGGAAAAACCGCCCGCCCGGAAGCGGAAGTCACCGTCACTTTCCTGCCCTACTCCCATATCATCGGGAAACTCGAGTCGTTGGCCGTCTTCACCTTCGGCTGGCAGTCTGTGTTTGCCGAGAATATGGACCTGCTCATGTCAAATATCGCGGAGGCCCACCCCACGTTGATGTTCGCTGTCCCGCGGATTTTCGAAAAGGCTCACACACGCATCGAGGCCATGGTCGAACAAGGGCCGGCCTTGAAGCGGGACCTGTTTCGATGGGCGATGAACGTCGGAAAACGGGCCATGAGTGAGGTTTGGGCCGGAAAAAAACCTTCGCCCGCCGATCTCGTGCAATACCGACTGGCCGAGAAACTGGTTTTTTCAAAAATCGCCGATCGCTTCGGAGGCCGGCTCCGCTTCGCGCTCTGCGGGGGCGCGCCACTGCCGCGGGAGATCGGCGAGTACTTCGGTATCTGCGGAATCAATATCATGGAAGGTTACGGCCTCACCGAGACCAGCGCGCCGGTCGCACTCATGACACCCGAGGATGTTCGGTTCGGCTGGGTCGGAAAACCCCTGCCCGAAGTCTCCATCCGAATCGCCGAAGACGGCGAGGTCCTGGTCAAGTCCCGCAAAGTATTCAAAGGGTATTACAAGAATCCCGAAGCCACGGCCGAAGCCATCCGCGACGGCTGGTTCCACACCGGTGATATCGGCGAGATCAATGCCGATGGCTTCCTGCGGATCACGGACCGCAAGAAGGACATCATCATCACGAGCGCCGGGAAAAACATAGCGCCCCAGAAGATCGAGAATCTGGCTCGGACCCAGAAGTACATCAATCAGTTCGTGGTGCACGGCGACCGGCGCAATTATCTGGTCGCCCTCGTCACGCTGGATCGGGACTCCCTGATTCAATGGGCCAAGGACAATCAGGTGCTTTTCAGCAAGTACGAGGAGCTGGTCCGGAACTCCAAGGTCCAGTCGCTGATCCAGAAGTCCATCGACCAGCTCAATTCGGGGCTGGCGAGCTACGAGACGATCAAAAAGTTCATGATCATTCCGCAGGAGTTCTCCATCGAGACCGGGGAGCTCACTCCGTCCCTCAAGGTCAAACGCAAGTTCATCGGCCAGAAGTTCGAGCGCGAGCTGGACTCGCTTTATTCATGAGGGATCCAGCCGCAGGCGATCGCCCGGCCGGATCGAGGTCCGCTTTGCCCCACCGGCCGGCAGCTCGAGCGTTGCGTGCGCTTTGCCGTCCCTGACCGGGATCAGCCTCCAAGGGGGGAGGTTCTCGCGCACGGAGGTCACTTCAAAGAGGAGTCTGTCCCCGTTTTTTGTGGCCTGAGCCCCGCCCGAAACTCTCCGCAGGAAGACCGCATCGATCGCAAACCGCATGAAACCCATGTGAATGTCATTGCAGGGGACGAGCAGCAGCCCCGAATCGGGCCCGACGGGATCGTGAAACATCCACCCCCGGAGCCGCGCCAGAAAGCTTGCGGCCACTCGGCAGTCAGGCACCAAACACACTCCGGTACTTTCTTGAACGATTTTTCCTGCTGCTGGCATTGGGCTCATTCTGCGCGTGCTCCCTAGTCTATTCGAGCATGACAGGCGGACTGGATTCCTACAACCCGGGGCTAGCCCTGCGAGTGGAGCCTTGACTCAGGTAGTCCGTTCGGGCTACCTGTCGAAAGGTTAACTCCCATCATTTTGGAAGGAAAAACCATGGCACGCGTTACCATTGAAGATTGCCTCGACCACGTCGACAACATGTACGAGCTGGTTCACCTGGTCACCAAGCGGGCCCGCCAGATCTACAAAGGCTCCGAGACCCTCGTGAAGAGCAAGAACCGCGTGGTGGTGACCGCTCTCCGTGAAATTGCTGCAGGCAAAGTCAAAGCCGTCATGCGCAACCCAAATGACGACGATCTGCCTCCGATGCCCAACTGATCGGGAATCCACTCGAGTTTGAAGATCAAGAAGCCCGGTAGCTCTCACCAGAGCGCCGGGCTTCTCGTTTTTTTCCGGTTGCAAGAGGTCCTCAGCACTTCACGCCTGGAGGCAAATCCCCGCCTCCTGAGAATTCCACAGGAGTCATGTAAAAGCGCCGCAACACATGCCGGCCTTTTGCGTCCTCGGCCAAGAAGACATCCAGATGATACCAAACGCCCCCACGATCGAGAACGTAGACGTGGACCATGAACTCATCCGAGCATTGACTGGGCGGAGGCACGCGCATCATGGGGCCCGCGGAGGATCCCCCAGCGTGCATTGCACGCTCGCGCGCGGCACCCTGAACTGGAGCGCCGTCGGTGGTGAGAGTTTTTTTACCAGAGCTCCCCGCGCCGGCACGAGCTTGTTGATATTTTTCCCAGGACCACGGGATGATATGCGCATATTTGTGCATCTTGATCCCATTATGACCGGTCCGATACCAGGCTAGGTAGGTTTTGAGCGGCGCGCTCTGTGCCAGGCAGGACTCGGAATTGAGGCACTCCTCCGTGATCTCCAGAGAAAAATCGGAACTCGACTGAGAGAAGGAACCGTCTTGGCCCGGGCGCTCACCCTTTTCAAACGGTCTGTTCAAAAGCTGCAATGCCGCTTCTACAAATGCGACACGGCGCTGGTCGGCTGCTGTCACGGGCGGGTGCGGGTTTTGCTTGGGCATGTCCTGGACCGTGGACATCTCTGCATGACTGACCAGAGTTTGAGCAGACAAAACGAGCAAGACCGCAAACCGCAACCTGGAGCCCCCTTTTGATGATCGCTTACCAGAGTGAGCGAGGCCCCCCGCGTGTCAACGCTTCGGTGATATCATCCGGCCCAGCCGCGCCATCAGCACTCGACTCCCGGCGGCAAGTCTCCCGCCCCGCGGGACTGGACGGGAATCACAAAAAACCTGCGCAAGGTCAGCCCCCCCTTGGGGTCCTCGGCGAGAAAAACATCCACGTGTTGCCAGACTCCGGAGGCTTCGAGGGCGTAGAGGTGGACCATGAATTCGTCGGGCCGTTGCCGGGGCACGGACATGGACGTTTTGGGACGCGAAGCCGCTACGCCCGAATGCATCCCGTGCGCGGGTGCAGCCCGCTCGAATGGCGCTCCGTCGGTCGTCAAAGCGCTCTTTCCTGAGGGCTCCGTAGACGCCTTCGATTTTTGATAGTTCTCCCAGGACCACGGAATGATATGCGCGAACTTGAGTGACTTGAACGGCAGATGCCCGAGCCGATACCAGTTGAGGTAGCGCTTGAGGGGAGCGCTTTTCTCGAGACAAGCTCTGGACTTGAGGCACTCTTCCGAAACCTCGAGCGAGAAATCCACATTCATCTGCGAGAAGGAATCACTCTCCGTCGGAGCTTTGGACTTTTTGAATGACCGGGTCAACAGCCCTGCCGCCGTCTCGGCAAATGCGACACGGCGCTGGTCGGCTGCTGTCACGGGCGGGTGTGGATTGGCAGTGGGAACCTCCTGCACCCGAGGCCTGCTCTCCCCGGCCAGCGTGGAACGAAGACACAAGAGAAACACGATCAGGATATGCATCAGGTGGGGGCTCCTCGAGAGTGTCTTCGAGCCTGAGGGATGGCACGTCCGGTGTCAACCCCGACGCGATATCAGTGGGGAGTGAGACGGAAATACATCATCCCGGCGCCCGTCATCACGCGCTTGCGACCGAGGGCCTTGAGCTCGGGGAGGCGCTTGGAGAACTCGAGTTCGTGCGCCTTTTCTTCAAAAACTTTCTCGACTCCCGATAGCTCAAGCCTGAGACCGTGGACCTTGAACACCTGTGCGAGCTCCCCCGCCACGCCTGACTCGTTGAAGAGCTTTACAAAAAGAGCGTTAGGGTCTTCAAAACGCCCCTGATTGCGGCCATCCCGGAGCTTGGCGTACTCGGGCGATTTTGCCGACGCCCGAGCCATGCTCTCACGCACCGAAGGCTCGCGGTAGTAATCCCCGGAGTGATACGAGCGGATCTTCTCGCGCGGGTATTTTTGCAGGATCGAGCAGAGCAGGGCTTTTTGATATCTAGCGCGCTCGGCAAGCGGGAGCGCGCATTTCTCGCGCGAATCAATGGAGACCCGCCCCGGGGATTCCTTGAGGGTCACCACATTCCAACGGATCAAACAACCCGGTACCGGAAGCTCGAACGATTCGTCCTCGAGCTTGTAGGCCCAGCCCGAACTGTGGTTGTCGCGCGTCACGCGGACTGCAAGGCCATTCAAGCCTTCCAGACAATTTTGATCAGCCTCGACCGCCGAAACGGCTCCGAGTCCGAGCCCCAGAGCAAGCGCAACTCCAGACCAGAAGCCAATCATGATATCACCCTTGCGGCCAGAGCGCCGTGAGAGCCTCTTCCGGATCCATCGAGCCTTCCGCCACCGCGCGCAGCACGGTCAGGCGGGCGTCACGGACACTCATGTCGGCAGCCACCTCAGCCGAGCCGACGACTTGTGCTTCTTCCACGGCTGGAGCCTGCGATGAAGCCGCTTCGGGCGTCGCAGCTGCAGCGGTATTCATTCCGCGCAGCATGACGGCGGTCAGCCGCTCGCGGAACCCCGCAGGCAAGCTTTGTTCAAACTCCATCATCTCCTGCTGCACATTATAGCCCGCCATCATGTTGTGCATGAGGGTTTGCATCTTGCTGAGCTTCTCGGGCGGGAGCTCACGCACCAGATTGGAAACTTCCATCAAAGTCTTGGGATCAAGCTTGGAAGGATCAAAACCAAAAGGATTGGCAAACATCAGCGGACTCGCTTTCTTGAAACGGGCTTTTTGCGGTTGGCTTTTTTGAGGACGGTGCCCGCATTTTTTCTGCGGACGGGGGCTACGACCGCAGCCTCCTTTGCCCCGCCCTCGAGCGCAAGATCAAAGACCTCATCCACGTGCGACACATAGTGGATCTTCATCCCATCGAGTGCGTACTTGGGTACTTCGGCCACATCTTTTTCATTCAAGCGGGGCAGAATGACGGTCGAAAGCCCCGCGCGCTTGGCAGCCAGGATCTTTTCCTTGATACCACCCACGGGGAGTACTTTACCGATCAGGGACAACTCGCCGGTCATGGCCAGGCCCTGACGCGCGATCCGATCCGTAAAAAGTGAATACAAGACCGTCGCCATCGTGACGCCCGCCGAAGGGCCGTCCTTGGGGATCGCGCCCGCGGGTATATGCAAGTGCAGATCCTTGTTCTTGAAAAATTCCTGATCCACCCCACGCTCGCGGGCGATGCGGCGCTTGACATAAGTCCACGCAATTTGCGCGCTCTCGGTCATGACTTCGCCCATCTGCCCGGTGAGTTTCATCCCGCCCGAGCCCACGGTCTCGGTGGCCTCGATGAACAAGATATCACCACCCATCGAAGTCCAAGCCAGACCGACGACGACGCCAGGAGCGGTGATGCGCTCGGCGGCTTCGTTGTAAAACCGCTTGGGTCCGAGCCAGCCCGTGAGATTGTCAGCAGTCACCACGAGCGGGCGCGGAGGCTCCACCCGCGCGCGCCCGGCTCGCGAACGTCCGGCGACTTCGCCCCGCACGGGCGCAGCCGGGAGACTGCCTCCCTTGACGATATCAGCGGCCGCCTTGCGGCAAATGCGGGCCACGAGCTGTTGCAACGTCCGGAGGCCCGGCTCGCGCGCATAATCGCTCATCATCAGACGTAGCGCCTTTTTCTCGATCCGGAGCTGCGAGGATTTAAGTCCATGGTCCTTGAGCGCACGCGGAATCACGTAGCGCGTGGCTATGCTCTCTTTTTCCTCAAGCGTGTAGCCGGGCAGCTCGATGATCTCCATGCGATCAAGCAGGGGGCCTGGAATCGTGCTGAGTGAGTTTGCGGTCGCGACAAAGAGGACTTTTGAAAGATCAAAGGGCTGATCCAAGTAATGATCGAGGAAGCTCGAATTCTGCTCCGGATCGAGCACTTCGAGCAACGCGCTCGCCGGGTCCCCTTGAAAGCTCGTGCCGAGCTTGTCGATTTCATCGAGCATGAGCACGGCATTTTTGCTGCCCGCGCGTTTGAGTCCCTGAATCACTTTGCCAGGCATGGCGCCCACATAGGTGCGACGGTGCCCTTTGATCTCGGCCTCATCCCGCATGCCACCGAGCGAAAACCGGAAGAAATTGCGTCCCATCGTGCGGGCAATGGACTTGCCTACCGAGGTTTTGCCCACACCCGGAGGGCCCACGAGACAAAGGATCGAACCCTTGGGATCCTTCTTGAGTTTGCGCACAGCTAAAAACTCGATGATCCGCTCTTTGACTTTCTCGAGCCCGAAGTGCTCTTCCTCCAGCACCTGCTGGGCATGGCGCAGGTCCAGGTTATCGGGCGTCTCCTTGCTCCAAGGGAGCGAACACATCGTCTCCAGCCAATTGCGTGATATATTATGCTCGGGCGATTGCTCTGATATGGACTCGAACTTGTCGAGCTCCTCCAAGGCCGCTTTTTTGACGTCCTCGGGCATGCCCGCAGCCTCGATTCGTTCACGGAAAGTTCGGGCGGTCTTCTCTTTGCCGTCCTCTTCAAAACCCAGCTCCCGCTTGATGGATTTGAGTTGCTCCTTGAGGAAGAACTCCCGCTGCATCTTGTTGATCTTGGTGTTGACCTCGTCGTTGATCTTGCGCTGGACGTCGGCAACATCCTGCTCCTTGCGCAAGTAGACGAGAAGCTTCTCAAAGCGCGTGCGGACCGAAAGGGTCTCCAGAAAATCTTGCGCCTCGGCCTTGGGCAGCGACAACGCAAAGGCCACGAGATCGGCCACGGTGCCGGGCCCGGGCGCGTTGATCATCGCCATGCGCATTTCTTCGGTGAAGAACGGGTTTACCTCGGCGAGTTTCTTGACGTGGCTGATCACCGAGCGGGTCAGTGCGTCCATCTCGGTGGACTTCTCAGTGATATCTTCAAGATATTCCGTCTCCACGACGATCGACGGAAAATCCGACAGCACCCGCCGCGAGCGGAAGCGCTTCATGCTGTGGAGCAGGAGATTGACCGAGCCATCGGGCATCTTGAGTCGCTTGAGGATCTTGACCACGACCCCCATGTCATAAAGGTCTTCGGGCTTGGTGGCCTCGCTCACGTCATGATCGGCCCGAGTCAGGATGAGCCCCAAAAAGCGCTGCCGATTGATCGCTTCTTCGATCGTGGCAACGTGGCGCGGGATATTGACCATGAGCGGCGCCATGAGGGTCGGAAACACGACCGCATTCTGAATGGGGAGGATGAACAGGTTGGGCGGGAGGATCTGGTCCGGGAGCAGCAGGCCGCCGCCCTTTTCCACGTCCCCGGGGAGCGGCGCGGGGAGCGCTTTGCTCTCGGGTTTTTCGCGGTCGCCGGAGTCAGGGGGAGTCGATGGATGTTTGAGGTCGCTGCGGGAGGAGCCCATAAGTAGTGCTTACTATGGGCCGCCTCCCGACCTTGGCAAGGGCATCGTCGATATTCCCCGTACACTTCGTTCTCGGTCCGCTCCTTTTGCAGCCATCCCTGGCTGCAACTGTCCACTGGACAGATGGGCGCTCATGCCATCATGGCACTCGCGCCCGCGCCGTACTTTTATGTACGGCTTGGTCGGTCGCGTCCCTGCGGCCTTGTTTACGGGGAATCTTGACAATGCCGGGGAGACTCAGTGCCTCAACTTGAGGGCATCGTCGATATTAGTACCCGGCTACCCCCTTCACTGCCCCAGCGGGCGGGCCGAGGCCGCAAGCAGCGCGTTGGCGATCTGGTCCAGAATTTCGGCTGCACGCGATGAATCCACCTGGTCGGTGGGGAAATAACCCTTCGAAACTCCGTATTCGTCCAAGTCTTCGATTTCCTCTTGGGTAACCACATCGACCGTGGCGCCGCCAAAGGCCTTTTTGACAACCAAGCTGTATTTGACCCGGACCCCCAGCGGCTGCTGCTTGGGGATCGAGTTCACGACATAACTCTTATATTTGTCTCGGGACTGCCCATAGGACCAGTCGAGCTCCATGGATCGTTCCCGCAATTGCCCCCAATCCCCTGCATCGACCTTGTTGGGATCGCGCTCCAGGACCTTTTTTTTCTCCACGACCTTTTCAAGCGCCTTCCACACGTCCTGCATCTCGTACTCAAACTGCCGGGAGGTCCGGTTCTCCGCATACGCTTTTTTGCTGAATTGGGGCGAGTGGGAGCAGCCGCCCACAAGTCCAGAGAACAAAACTGCTACCGCGACAAGCATCGCGCCTGCGGACGTGCCAAAAACTTTGAGATTCATGGTGTTTTCTCCTCGGTCAGGTTGGTTCTGAATTCAATAAATCAGGCATTTGCGATCAATGGTGAGCTGGAGATTCGGGTGGAGGATCCAAGTGCACCGACTGTGAAGGAACTTCCCGATGCTCGGTGGGTGAACCCTTTTCAACCGGCGCATGCACCCCGGTCACTGAATGATCCGAAGCGAGTTCGCTTCTGACTTTGGCTTGCTGGCGAGGAGCGTTGGAGTGCTCCGTCCCCGCAGGGGAGCCCGCGGACGCCACGTCCTTGGGTGTATCGGACCGAATATCAAGAATGATTCGGGTCGGAGCGCCAAGCTCGAAGACTTCAACCCGGACCTCTTTTTTGAGGTTAAGAGCAAAAGTCCATACTTGCTCTTCCACTTTGGGAAGCAGTTCCACCTTTGAAATGGCCTTACTCTTCTTGAATGCGCCGAGGACTTTTGAGGCGTCAAATCGTAGCTCTGGACTTCCCCAGATGCTCAGCACAATGCGTTTCTCGTCGGGAGTGACAGAAGCCTGAAAGAACGGAGGCCTCGGGATTGCCGCAGCTTCGCCCCCCAGGGAGCCCTCGAGATCGATCACGATTCGTTCATACTGGGCGTTATCCGCACGCCGAATATCGCGGATGATGCTTTGGGTGATCGCGCGGTCCCCCCCGATGAAGAGTCCGTCCCTCAGATAAGCTTCGGTTTTTTTACCATCCGCGACCCGGACAGACTCGGGCTTGAGACCGGCCAAGGTCGACTGAGTTGGAAGGCCTCCGCCCAGAATCAGAGTCAAGGCGACCCTGAGGATGGAGCCTCGAGAAGGGGTTTTCAGGATGTGGGTGAATGGGGCGTACATGGGGCAGCTCCTCGGGGGGACCGGAATGACCGGGTAGACAACAAGTCTAGCCGCGCCCCGAAGTGTGCGCAAGAAGGTCGATCTTGGGGAGCAAAACGGCTCCCAAAAAGAAGAAAGGGCGGCTTCCATGAGGAGGCCACCCTTCTGAGATTTCTTATTTGGAAACCTACGATTACTTGGTGCTTTCCCAGCCTTTTTTCGCTGCATCTTTTGGGAAGAGCGACTTGAAGAGGGCGCGGCGGCAGTATTCGTTCACGGAGATTCCTTCTTTCGAAGAAACTTTCTTCAGCTCGGTGTGCATGACGGGGGTCACGCGGATGAGGAAGATTCCGTTTGCGGAGGTTTTCTTGGACGACTTGGCAACTTTAGTGGATTTCGACATGGGAGAGGCGGATACATGATATCAAACGGGACTGCAACACCCTTTTTTCAAAAAAATGATATCGCGCAATTTTTTTTCTCCGGGTAGACAGAACAGGCAACCCGACAGCCCCTGACCGCCCCTCCACAGGCACCCGGCGTCCGATCCCGGGCCAACTCAACAAGGAGAACCACCATGTCCGAATCCTCCCAAATGCCCGTCACTGCAACCTTCGGAAACCGCCCTCTTTCGGGCCATCGGGCATTGGTGACAGGCGCTTCGAGCGGTATCGGCGAGCAATATGCAAGGCAGCTTGCGGCACTGGGGTGTGATCTCGTGCTCGCTGCACGCAGGATCGACCGTCTGGAAACGCTTTCACAGGAACTCCAAAAAACCCACGGAATCCGGGCAAAAGCCGTGCAATCGGACCTGGGAACTCCGGGCGAGGGAGCCCGGCTGGCCCGTGCAATCTGCACGAAGGAAGAGCCACTCACGATCCTCGTCAACAACGCGGGGATCGGACCTTACGCCCCATTTCTGGAAACCCATATCGACAAGCACCTGTCGACGATCCAACTCAATATCACAGCCCTGACCGAGCTCACCCACCACGTGGCTCACCACATGATCGGTCACGGACGCAAAAGCTATATCTCCAATGTGGCCTCGATCGCCGCCTATCAGGCTTCACCCAATTTTGCGGTTTACGGAGGCAGCAAGCACTACGTCCGGATCTTTTCGGAAGTGATCCGCAATGAACTGCAGGCCTCGAACGTCACGGTCAGCTGCCTCTGTCCGGGCGGGACCTTCACCGAATTCCTCGAAAAGGCAGGCCAGGAGCTGCGCCCCAGCGGTCGGGCAGCCATGATGTCGGCAACCGAAGTCGCCCGTCAGGGAATCCAAGGGATGCTGCGCGGCCGGGCAGTCGTGGTTCCGGGTCTGATCAATAAACTCGCCTGCTTTCTCCCTCGCCTCATGCCCACGAGCCTCGGGATCACTCTGGCCGGCATCACGATGCGGCAATCCGTCAATCAGGTCAAAGCAACCGGCTGAACCGGGACGCTTAAAAAAAATGAATCAAGGAGCACGCCATGGACTGGAAACTTTTCACCGCCACTTTTGGAACCATTTTTCTCGCGGAACTCGGGGATAAAACACAGTTCGCCGCCATTGCAGCTTCAGCCCAATCCAAGACCGTGACTGAGATCCTCCTTGCCGTGGTACTGGCATTGGCACTGGCAGGAATCTTGGGAGTGCTCGCTGGAAAGGTGCTCGCGCAATTCCTCAACCCGGAGATCCTGCGCTGGATCTCGGGCGCGATGTTTATCGGCATGGGCCTTTGGATTCTGCTCAAAGGCGGCGGCGCGGACGGATCATGAGCCTGAGCCCGAGCGCTGCGAGCACGATCGGCAAGTAGCCCGCAATCAAATCCAAGACCGCCTTCGCGCCAGTCGCTGGCCTGACCTTGGCGCCGGTGGCGTTAGCGGCAGGCGCACAGCCTACCGACGAGCTCTCCGTGGATTCACGCGTGGGTTTGGACTTGGGCGAACTATATCGAGCAAAACTCTCGTTCATCGAGCAACGAGCATCATCCGCAAGCTCGTTCACGAGAGCAGGCGAACTGTTTCCCTTGGTGACGGCGAGCACAAAGAATGGAGACGTATCCACGGCCTCGGGACCGCCGGGCACCTTGAATGAGTCCACGTAAGAACCACGCACTCGCACGTAGTAGTTCCGGTTGGGATCGAGCCCCGTGGCTCGAATCTCCGCGTCGAAATTCTGATATCCCGAGTCACCGGAATAGACCGGATTGCTGGTAGCTATCCCACCACCGGTCACTGCATTTCCTGCGTCATCAAGGAGTGCCAGCTGAGGCTTGACCGGGGAATAAAGGGAGTACCCCAAGGCGTGCACCCGGAGCACCCCGTCCGAGCCCGGGAGACCGACCAGGTACTTGCGCTCTTCGCCCCAGCTCAGGCGGTCGATATAACCAAATCCATCCGCACTCGGGCTGGCGGATGTCTCGATCTCGTTGTCGGCGTTTTTCTCCGCTTTGGCGAGAGACGAGCAACTCACTTGGAGCGCGCCTGCGGCCGTTGTCTTGCCGGCTCGCACTTCAAAGTTTGCGAGCTCGTGACCGGACCCATCGGCGAGGTATGCGGATCGATTGAAATCAAGCGTCCCGTTGCTGCAAACAGCGGTGTCCATTGAGTCGTAGTAGGAGGTGAGCGCGGATGAACCCCCAAAGAAGGGCTCGGCAACCAGAAAGTAATCCCCGGGTTCGAGCGCACTGAACTCGTAATCTCCGTCGCGATCCGTGACCACGGAGGCCACCGCCACCCCCCGTAACCGGGAAATGGCGGAAACCTGGGCACCAAAAACTCCCGCGCCGTCCGGTGATATCATCCGACCGGTGATCCCACCGCGTTTCTTGGAGTCCGAGGCCATGGGATAAAGAGAGCGAATCGCCACCTGTTCATCACAACTGAGGTGGGCCTGTTCCGGCGACTCCACAAAAAGCATCGTGGCCTGCAGCCCCCCCGAATGGGAGAGCCCGAGTGCGTGACCCAACTCATGCGTCAGGACGTTTTCGATATAGACGAGCTGCGTCCCCTCGTAAATCGTGCTGGGCCGGCCGTTGCCGTAACCGGTGGTGTCGGTAGGATCGGTCGTGAATTGCGCCTGGAGGTCGTTGAGAACGATATCAGTCTCCAGAATCTCGCCCGTGTCGGTATTGTACCAGACCTGGGTCATCCCGAGGACGTTGGCGGGCAGGACCGCGTCCCGCGATGCGGCCGAAGCAAAGTGAATGCTCGAGATCCCGTCATAGTCGCTGTCGGTTTCGTAGAGCGAGGAGTCCGTCCCCTGCCAGTAGTCAAAATCCATCGCCCCGCCGGAGGCCTTTTCCCAGCGTTGGAGTCCGCGCACGACGGCCGACTTGATATCATTGGCGGACAGACCGCTGCGATTGGTCGGATTGCCGGCAAAATCCAACTTGAAGGATGAGGAGTTGGAAGGACGCTTCCAGAAGACGCGATCGCCGTCGGAGGTTCGAGTCGGAACCCAGGCGTACGACTGCCCTGCGACCAAAAGGCCGAACGTTGCTGCTGCGCTGACCGCGACGGCCAGCGAATGTGATCGGAATCGTCGAAAATACCGACTCATCCCCCGCGCCTCCCATGCGCCATCGAAATACCCCGGCCGCATCATGCACCGGAGGAATGAAACTTCGCGACGAGAATCTCTTCCCGTCGCGAAGTTTCCTGCGGAAGGAGCGTACTCACCCGGTTTTCAGGACCCACGATCAACTGCCCATCAGGTGGGTTAAGTCCATCGCTGCAGTCTCGAAACGATTCCAAAATTCCGTAAGCGGTTTTTGAAATCTCCGGAGGATTTCGTTCCCTCCACACAGACGTAGATGTGCAAACCCGATGCCGCCCCAGCCACTCCGGAGGCCGTCGGAAAAATCCTCTGTCTGTATCAGCACTTAAGGGGAGTCTGTCCCCAAATTTCCATATCTCAATTTTAGGGCCGCAGCTGCTCGCCGGCACAATTTGCACGGTGCCGGGCATTTTGCGTTCGGGAGTCGGGGTCGTTTTGACTCCGAAAGCAGGGATGCATGGAGCGATCAGCCCGACTTCCGGAACCAGTAAGCCACCAGGCCCAGGCCCGCGAGAAGGGCTACCCCGAGCTTGAGGTATATGCCTTGAGAGGGTTCGCTTTCCTGCGAGCTCTGCTCAGAGTCGACCCCGCCCCTCGGGTCTGCGACTGGGGAATTTGGGGACAGACTCCCCCTGGGTGCGGGCACCGACTGCCCCTCGAGAGCCGCGCCGCTCCCAGAGCCGGCGGCCGCCTCAGTTGGTGCCTTGCCTCCCTGTTCCGCAATGAGTTGGCGCAGGGCGCCGACCGTCCAAACCTTTTTGGTGCGCGCATGCGTTCCTTCTTCCCCGTGCTCGTCCGCATGGACGATCTGACCGGGCCGCGCATCCTCCCCCATCGATATCGCAGGTCCGGCGAGCGTCTCCTCGCCTGCCTCGTTGGTTTTGACCTTGAGCTTGGAGAGCATGAGCCCCCTGAGGTCCAACGCGCCATCCGGATGCGCAAGATCGGAAGCAAAGACTACGACCTCTTCACCGATATTGAACTTGGCCGAGCCCGGCACCTGCATCCCCATGCCGTCTTTTTGCCCTCCGATTTCGCGCACCATCAGCCGTGCCTTGCCGGCCCACGAGGTCGGCGCCTTGAGAAAAGTCACCGGCTGCAATTCGATATACGTGTAGATCCTCTTGGCGCCGCTTGCGACCACGGCCCACTCGGCATATTGCATCGTCACTTTGCCCCGCGCGATGACCGGCGCGTCCCTGACCGTCTCTTCAAAGGGTACCGCCTGGAACGAGGTCGCAAATGACTCAGGCGTCCGCACTCCCGAAAAAATACATATCAAAAAAAGGAGCCGCCAACTTCGCGAGTACGTTGAACTGAAAAGCTGCTTCATGCTTCAGAGCATATCTCGCTCCGCAGGAAAAGGGGATCCTCTTGGCAGCCACCTCACCCCAATCGAACTGCCCGCGATCACCAACCCAGTCAAAGTCCTGACACTATTTTCAAGGAATATCCCGTTTTTCTAGCCAAAAAAGGCCTAATTCCCCCGCGCGCATGCAGCGGTTCTCGATATAGAATCAAAAGCATATCAGCAACCCCCAAAAGGAATCAAAGCATGCAGCCCACGCGTCTTTCACACCTCTTGAAGTCCAAGAAAACCCTGATGATCTCCGCAGGTCTCGTGCCCTGCGCGCTGGCTGCAGGCTTTGTCGCCTGCGGAACGTCTGAAAAAACCAGCGGCGGCTCGACTGCGACCAGCTACGCCGGACTGGGCTCTCGCTGGGGCGCGGAATTCGACGGCAGTGACTTCACGATCACTTACGACAAGGAAGCCGATGGCTCACTCTCCGGGACCGATGACTTCACGGTCGAGGGGACTTTTGAGGAATTCGACAGCGGCTTCAAGAAACTCACGGCCGTCACCGTCACCAAGGGTGCCACCGCTCAAGCTCCCTCTGCGGACGATGAAGCCTACGCGCTTGAAATTCCGGGCTTTGGTCTTTTTGTGCAACCTATCGGAAGCACCCAGAGCGAGCCGATCGTGATGCTCAAATCCGGCGAATGCCCGACCGAAGCCAACGAGGCCAACTGGATCATCGCGAACTTCAAGGAGGACATTGACTCGGGCACAGGCCTGGCCAGAAGACCCAGCAACGGGAGCTCTTGCGATGGGTTCGGGAGCGCTTCATTCACAGTGGACGGCGCAGCCGTCACGGGGGTTATTTCGCAGCGCAAATTCACGGATGGCGTCGCCATCAGCGGCGGCCCCACCATCGCTGGGACCTGCGCCGACGGAGTCAACTCCTTTGACGATCCAGGTAATCCGGGTGAGACCGGCACGATGCTCCTGACTGCAAACGGCGGAGCCTTGGTCAATTCTCCGGGCGGCTTGATCTTCGCAGCTCCCAGGCTTTCGGCCGACGTGACTTCAAGCGATTGGAATGGTGAATATTCTGCCATCGCTTTTACGGGCAGCAACACCTTTCCGGCCAGGATTACGCTCAACGGCACCAGCGGGACCGGCGTGCAATATACCGACGTCGAAGCGGGTACGGTCTCCTCAGGTGGGGTCACGTTGGCGAGCCTCGCAGTGGTGGCGGGCTCCCAAGGTAACTTCAGTGGAACCATCGATACCGGCAGCGGCGACGGCCCCCTTCCCTTAAACTGCATGCTCTCGGAAACCGACGGCCAAAAAGTGCTCGCGTGCAACGGGGCCAGCGATAGCCACAGCTATCCGGGCGGCCCGAGCAGCGATGGAGCGACCACCGCGTACAAGTCGTTCTTCATCCTCGGAGTGCAGCAGTAAGCACACCCTGAAGACCAGGCTTTCAACGACCCCCGGATTTCTTAACGGAAGTCCGGGGGTCTTGTTTTCGAGCTTTCATTGAGTACCCAAGACCGAGTACAGGCGCCTGAACAGCAATTGCATTGGAACTTTTTCGGAGCTTCGGGGAAAATTCAGAAACAATGAATGCCGCCGCCAGAAGAACACACACAAAAGCGCAGCACGGCTCGGAACGCGCAACCCGCGGCATCCAGAAGTTCATCCCGCGCCCGATCCAAAGGCGCGTTCAACAAAGTCTGATCTCCCTCGTTTTGATTCTGGGCCTCATCACGCTCGTGGTGGGTGTGGTTCGGGGTGGACTGCACCTCGCCGAACTAAGGCCCGAGCAGGTGACGCTCGATGAGCTCCCATCGGCGCTCATGCTCTCGCTGATGCGCGTGGTGAGTTCATATATCGCTTCTCTGTTTTTCTCGTTCGTCCTGGGCTTGCTCGCCGCCCGCACCCGCTTGGGCGAAAAAATCATCATCCCGATCCTCGATATCCTCCAGTCGGTACCGGTCGTTGGGTTCTTCCCGGCTGCGATCGCGTTTTTCATCGGCATCTTTCAAGGTCATCGATTTGGAGTGGAGCTCGCAGCAGCTTTCCTGATCTTTACGAGTCAGGCCTGGAACATGGCCTTCGCTGTCTATGAGGCGACCAAGACCATCCCTCAGGATAATTTTGATGCAGTAGCCAGTTTTGGGGTCAAAGGTCCGCAACGCTTCTGGAAGCTTTATGCTCCGGCGTGTGTGCCCAGACTCGTCTATAACAGCATCCTTTCGTGGTCCAATGGCTGGTACTTCCTCGTGGCCTGCGAAATCATCGCGATTGGGAATATCAAATACCACTTGCCCGGGATCGGAAGCTTTCTCGCGCTTGCCGCCGAGCAAAACCAGGCCAAGCTCGTGATCTGGGGTTTGATATCACTCACCACTCTCGTACTCGGAGTAGACGCACTTGTGTGGCGGCCACTTTCCGCCTGGGCCGAACGCTTCCGGCAGGATTACACGACGACTCCGACTCCCCAAGGGGACGCGGGCTCGGTTTGGAATCTGCCGTCCAACCTCGTCCTGCAACTCTACCGCAAGCTCAGACCCATGCGGCGCATGACCTGGCGGATGATCCGCATCCTGTTTTTCCCGCTCACCTGGCTCGTGCGCGAAATCCTGGGGCCCCTCGTCTGGGATCTGCCCGTTTCGATCGCTCGCGGTGTGGCGTCCGAAATCCAGATTCAGCTCGAATCCCCGCAATCGCGCAAATGGCGGGACCTCTGGGAGAGTTCTTCCTGGCTGAGCAGGTTGGTCTTCTGGATGGTCGGACTTTGCGCAGGCCTTCTGTTTGGGGTGCTCCTCTCCCGCTGGCTCCGCGGTCCGTGGCCTGATATTGCGCGCCAGATCCCGCTGGCCATCCTGATCTCGACGGCCCGGCTGGTTGCTGCCTTGGCGTTATCGCTCCTCTGGATTCTGCCGCTGGTGCTGTACACTTGGAACAAACCCCGCATCCGCCAATGGCTCATGACCCTGGCCCAAGTGGGCGCGAGTCTGCCTGCCGTGGCGCTTTTCCCACTCATCATCCTGATCCTGGTCAAACGCTTTGGCGGAGGGATGGAGTCGGCCAGTATCCTGCTGCTCCTGACCGGGATGCAGTGGTATATCTTGTTCAATGGCCTGAGCGGCACCGCCATCATCCCGGGTGACTTGGCCGAAGCGGCGCGCGCCTTGGGCCTCTCGCGGGTGCAGACTTGGAAAAGGCTTGTGATTCCTGCGATCCGGCCCGCCTTGATCACCGGTATGATCACTGCCTGGGGCGGGGGGTGGAACGCTCTCGTTGTCTCCGAATACGTCGCCCACCAGGACGAGGTGCTGACCGTCAACGGGATCGGGGCGCTCTTGAACCAGGCCGTATATCAATTGGGCGACGGCAAGGCCATCGGCCTCTGCCTGGCCGCCATGGTGGCGTGGATTCTACTTTTAAACTCCTTGATTTGGCGACCGCTCTACCAATCGGCCGCTGATCGGTATAAGTTTGATGCCTGAACCCCGGAACCCAGCAACGATGCCCAACGGCCCCACCCTCTTTCAATTTGAGCATGTGACCCAGAAGTTCACCCTCCCCCAGGGGGATGTGACCGTTCTGCGCGACATCCATTTTGAGGCCAAAGAGGGGGAATTCATTGCCATTGTGGGTCCCTCCGGGGCGGGTAAAAGCACGATCCTGCGCCTGATCAACGGGCTTTTGCAGCCCACCGAGGGCCGGATTCTCTACAAAGGGCAGCCCCAGCGGGACATCAACCTCGAAGCTGCCATGGTTTTTCAGAACTTTGCCCTCCTCCCGTGGCTGACCGTGGCCCAAAACGTGGAGCTGGGGCTCGAGGCACGGGGTATCGAGCCCCATGCGAGACGAAAAAAAGCAGCTTTTTATATCGATAAAGTAGGTTTAGACGGGTACGAAGAAGCGTATCCGAGGGAACTTTCGGGCGGCATGAAGCAGCGGGTCGGTTTGGCCCGGGCGCTTGCTGTCGAGCCGGAAGTCCTTTTGATGGATGAACCGTTCTCCGCCTTGGATGCCCTCACCTCGATCAACCTTCGAGACGAGCTCATCGACATCTGGAGCGACCGTGACATTCCGGTGAATACGGTAGTCATGGTGACCCATATGATCGAAGAAGCGATCGAGTTGGCGGACCGGGTGCTCGTTTTGTCGAGCCGCCCGGGACATATCGCCGGGGATTTGAGGATTGAACTGCCCAGGCCGCGTGACAAACGCGACAAGCAGTTCTCGGAGTACGTGGATAGGATCTTCTCGCTGATCGCCTGATGAGTGAACCAGCCCTGAGGAAAAGGGGCCCTCATTCATGTTGAGACAGGTGATCTTGGAAATGGCGGGAAGACCGGACTGGGAAAGGCAGTCTGAAATATAGGTATGGACCACCCTGACGGGGCTAATTCGAATTCAAACACTCCTCCGGGCGCAACAGCGCCCGCTCATGCGGAGGCGCACGGCCTCCCGCAAATCGGAATCAGCGAGATCCTGGGTCTCGTCGAACTCCTGAAATCCAAAGGCGGCAAAGAAGATATCTATAAGCTCGCCGCCGAGCTCAAAATGGAATTTGGCGACACGCTCACGGTCATCCGCGGGGCGGAGCTTCTCGGACTCGTGCACACGCCGGGCGGCGATGTGGTCATCGAACCCCTGGGCGAAAAAGTCAGCCGCTCGCGCATCAACGACCGCAAGACCATCATCCGCGAGCAACTCAAAAAGATCGGACTCTTTCAATCAGTGACGCAGTTCCTGCACGAGACCGAAGACCATCGCGCGACCCGCGATCAGCTTCTGGAAAAACTCGCGGAACTGCTCCCCAACGAGAACGCAGAACTCAGCTTCCAGACCGTAGTGAACTGGGGCCGATATGCCGAGCTCTTCGGGTACAACGGCGACAGCGAAAGCTTCTATCTGGATACGGAATCCGGATCCTGACGAGCTGATACACGGGGAGACCGACTGCGTCTCCCCGTGAACTCAAAGCTTGAGGCCATCGAGCAAGAAGGCCCATACATCAAATTCCTTGACCCCCAAGACCCAAGTCACGTCGATCAACTTGCTTTGATCATAAACACTCATCTCACGACGGCCGCGGGCCGCCATTTCAGACGACAGCGCTTCAAAGCGCTCGACCAATTCATCCCGCGTCTCGGGCTTCATGCGCACGGACGCTCGCGTGCGCGTGCTCCCCTGCTCCTTGGCCTTGCTGAAAAGCTCGGCCATCAAGTGGGTTGATATCTTCTTATTGAACGTGCGTGCGAACTCTCCATTGGGACTCCAACTCACCAGACGCCCTTCGAACAGGAACTTGTAGCCATAAGCTCCCTTGCGCTCGAGCAGGCCCACCTGCGCGAGTTTGCCGAGGTAATGCTCGAGCCTGTCTGACTTGAGCTCGTGCTTGTCGCGCACCTGATCGAGCGGCATTTCGAGCAGATCCATGAAAAACTTCCAAGTGCACAGGTCATTCACGAAAAGAGATTCCTGCGCGTCCGTGAGGTATATGCGCTGCTCTTGCTTTCCATCGGCCCGTCGCACCAACTCGTAGTAGCTCACTTCGGCTGCGTCGCAGAACTCGATCATGCGCGAGAAACTCATGTCATCACTGGAGAGTGACTTCTTGACCGCGCCCTCGGTGATATCTAATTTGGCGGCGAGATCCTTGTAGGTGAGTCCGCGCTCCTTGAGTACTGACTTGAAGGCGGTGACGATGTTTTCAAATACGGCGGCCTGTTGGCTTGATTTTTCGCTCATGACTCCGATTGTAAATCGATATCATCGAACTTGAACAGAGTCAGGGTTTTGGCGCCGTGGTGCCAAGGCGGTCTCAGGGGGTGATCGCCGGCTGCAGCGAGACCTTCGAGAACACGGGTGCTGCCGTGCTCAGTTCGACCACGGCAGCTGCCGCAGTCTCCTTGACGGCAAAAACCGTCTCCGTAGAGGCCGTTTTGGTTGCCGAGAAATAGAACTTGCCGTCGCCGGAGACCCGCCAAGAATTGAAAGTATAGGTCCCTCCCGGAATCCACTCGGCCTCAGTGAGGCTCGCAGGCGTCGAGTCGTCAATCACGAGCAGGCCTTGGGTTTGGTCCGCGTAAGCAACCTGAATGAATAGATTTGAATCCTGCGCCGCTGCGGTCGCAACGCTGCTGACGTTGGCGGTCGAGAAGGCCGCCTGGACTGCGGCCGCAGAGCTCGTCATTTGGAGCAACCGGGTCGTGGTCGTCGTCGTGGGGCCGGCCGGATCGGTGACGACATAAGTGCCGATGATATAGGATGCATTGTCACTTGCAATGACTTGCCCCTCTCCGCAGGGCTCCATGCCACCGTCGCCACCAAAGGCAGCCGGGGTAAAGGTGCTGGTGGCATCCGGGAGTGTGATGGTCTGATCGGCGGCACTGAAGGCCCCAGAACCCGAATTGCGGGTCCCTTTTCTGAAAGTCAGCGAACCGACGTCACCGGTATACCAGTAAAAATTGGTGGAGTCCGCCCCACCACCGCTGAACACGCAGTAACCGGCCTCCGAGGCGAGACTTGCCGTGGTGCCGCCCGCCTGAACGACCCGCAGGGCAGGCGTGCTGTCCAAAGCGGTCGAATGCAGCACGTCTCCTTCGCTATTGATCGCGAATTCTCCAATAGCTGGGTAGGTGGTTTCGAGCGCGATATCCGCGAGGGATTCCTCCACTCCTTCTGTGGCGGTCGGAACGGCGAACGAATTCACCGACAACGTGTGATCGGGCGAGTAGTACCCTCCGATATAAACGGTGCTTCCAGCGGCACCACCGAGCACCGGGCGGGGCAGGGCATTGTCGCCACCCAGATCCAATTTGAAATTCAAACAGAAGAATTTTCCATCCTCCTTGCGGATCACAAGCAGCGTGCAGGAGGAGCCGGGATCAGAGGATTCCGCATACAAGCCATCGGTCTCGAGGACATAGGCCGAGCTTGTGTCGTAGAGCCCCTTGATCGTGACATCGGCTTCGTCCGCGGAGCTCCCGGCCAAGGATATACGTGAGAAGCCACCAATGCCGCTGATGGCGTAAAGCCCGGCTTCGTGGGTGGCGGTCTCGTCTTCGGCCGCGACCAGCCCCACTCCGACGATATCAGCCATGATCTCGGACGAGATGCCGTCGGCCGCTTCCGGGCGGTCCACGGCAAGATTATCGAAAGTAGAGTCAGCCACCAGGGCGCAAGCCGAATGCAGCACCAATGCCGCACAGGCAGGGGCAAACTTGATAGCGATACGATAGCGCTTTGGCGCGGCCGGAATGCTCACACGGGCCTCCCTCACCCTGAGCATATCCCTTTTCGGGAAGCCAAGTAACGAGGGCACTCGTGACAGGCGGGTCCGTTCTGACACAGGCTCGGCAGGAGTTGCCGGGAGGGAGTCCAGGCTCGATTCCCGAGGGATCTCAGTGCCCGAGCTCAAGCCGGATCACGTGCTGCCGGAGGGCCTCGATGAGTTCCTCGCTGTGCTCCCGACCCCGGGTCTCAAGCGTCAGGGCCACTTCGGTGAGATCGATCGTGGTGGAGGGCTCGTTTCGGTCATGGATGGCCTGCAGGATGTTGCCGCCTTTCTTAGCGATAAGATCGGTCAATCGCGCAAGCGACCCCGGCCGATCGCTCAGGAGCACATTCACCCTGAGTCTGCGCCCTGTGCGAGTCATGCCGCGATCGATGATCCGCGAGAGCACGTTGACATCGATATTGCCGCCGCTCACGATCAGGACGACTTTCTTGCCCTGGATCCGGGGACGGAGCTGCTCAAGCACCGCCAAGGGCACAGCACCCGCACCTTCGGAGACGACTTTGGATTTTTCAAGCAGCGTGAGGACGGCTTGGGCGATTTCATCATCATCCGCTTCGAGCATTTCATGCATGGTCTTGGACAAAATCTCGCGCATCGATTCACGCGCCTTTTTAACTGCGATTCCGTCGGCAAAGGTTTGAGCGGTTTCGAGAGATATCGCTTTACCCTCTCGAAAGGACCGGACCATCGAGGGAGCTCCGGAAGACTGGCACCCAATCAAGCGAGTTCTGGGACTAAGCTCGTGATATACAATCCCAAGCCCCGACATCAGCCCACCGCCCCCGATCGAGCCGATGATCATGTCGGCATCGGGGAGCTGCTCGAGCAGTTCCAGGCCGCAGGTGCCCTGGCCCGATATCACATCCGGATCCTCAAAAGCAGGGATGAACGTCCGACCGGAGGACGTTTCAACCTCCCTCGCCGCCGCGTATGCGTCGTCGTAGGTATCGCCCTCGAGGACCACCCGGGCGCCCAAGGCGCGGGTATTCTCGATTTTCATGAGGGGGGCGTTCTTGGGCATATAGATCACGGCGTCCACGCCCTGCTTGCGGGCACCCCAGGCCACGCCCTGGGCATGGTTGCCGGCGCTGGCCGCGATGACTCCGGCGGCCCGCTCGGCCTCGGTCAGGCGTGCGATCCGGACGGTGGCGCCCCGGATCTTGAAGGAGCCGATGGGGAGCATGTTTTCGAGCTTGAGGTGGACCTGGCAGCCGTAGGCCTCGGACAGCCACGCGTTATGAATGAGCGGCGAGGCCGGCATGAGGGGCTTCAGGATATTCCGGGCATCATGGATATCGGCCAGCGTAACCTTGCGCATGGGGGGCGTGGAGGTGGGGACAGACTCGGTGGGCATGGTTAGAGATTACCCGGAAATCGAGGGGTTACTCAATGCGGGGCTTACGGGGGCAGCTCTTAATGCATCGCAGTATTTTATTTTGACACAAAGCAGCGCCACTGGTAGCCACAGCAGCACAGAACGTCCGCTGACCAGCATTGGGTTGCTTTCAAAGGATCCAGTGCTCCTTAGGGAGATCTATGCGCCCCGAGATCAGGTACTCCAGGCTCCGTCCGCTGATTTTGGCTTTGGTTTTAGCTATTTGGGGGAGTCTGTCCCCTCTGCAGGCGCTCTCGGCGCCGCCAGCAGCCGTCCTGACCTCGATCGAGGCCCTACAAGGCTCCTTTGCCCGAGCAATCCTGACCGAAACCCGCACCGGACTCTCAACCCTCGCTCAATTGGAGCGGGCGGCTGGAGTCCGTCCCCAATCTTTAGCCACTGCCGCTGAACGGTATACCACTTTGCTTGAGCGCCTCGAGGCGCCGGCACTTCAATCACTCCGAGAGCAGCTGGGCCAGCGGCTCCTCGCGCTGACTTCTTTGGACGATTTGAACCGAATAGGCCGGGGCGAAGTCGCGCCCCTGAAAATTGGGAGTCTGTCCCCAGAGCAGCGCCTCATCCTGGACGAGCTCGCCAGCCGAGCGCTCGTAGTCAGTCCCCGCTGGGTTCGCGAGCTTGATGCCATTCCCGATCTGAGTGCCCGTGGCGGAATCGAGTTCTTCGACGAGGCGGCGTTCACGAATACCTCACGGCGGATCCGACAGGACTTCTTGGCACCTATGCGGGAGTCGGCCCCATTTGACGAAGGACTGCGCACTGCCGTCGGTCGCGAGTCAGAAGGTCTTCTGGCCCGTGCCAGAGGCAAATTGAATGAGATGGAGCGCTGTTTGGAAAATCGGAGCAGCGCCGACACCGCCAAAGCCCAAAAACGCTGGTGGCTCCAAAGCATGTTCATCTCTCAGGGGATCACTTTGGTGGGTAATATTGTCGGCAGCAAAGAAGTGGACTGGAAAACCCTCCCTACTGACCTCTTGGTCAACGCCGTTTGGTCGTACGTCTCTTCCAAATTTCTATTCTCGAGCACCAAATTCAGCGTCCAGTTTGTCCGTATGGAGGCCATGGGACAGGCTCGGAGTGGCGTCGATGCGATCGTCTATTTCGTCTCCCCGATGAAGGAAACGCACGGACAGGATAATTTCACCGCAACCGTGGACCGCACCGAGTACAACGCGGTCTACAATGCGGCATCTCCGATTGTAACTCTCCCACTCCAACGCATCGTCCAAGGTCTGGACTGCCTTTACCAAGGCGGCAAAGGAATGGTCCTGACGACAGGGCTGCGCTACTTGCAATCCACCGCGACTGCGATGGTGTACTTCCATCTCCGCTCCGACTATGTCGGCAACGGGTCGTACCTCCTCGGGCACTAAATCCGAGGTCAGGCTTGGGAACACGGGGACAGACTCCCCAACTGCATTAACTTGGACGGGAGCCGAATTCGCATCTTGATCAAAACGGGAATTCCTGTTTTTCCTAGGATCGAAGATCCCGTAGCTCAGCTGGATAGAGCAGGTGCCTTCTAAGCATCAGGTCGGGGGTTCGAACCCCTCCGGGATCGCCAAATTAAAACCAAACGGGCTGCGCGAAAGCGTGGCCTGTTTCGTTTTAAGGGAGTGATCGAGAGAATCGACTGAGCGGGGTACGAAGTTGATGGAGGGCAACTAAGTCCTTCCAGTCAACCCATTCACGGACTCATATTGGCCAGCTGCAGATCCGGCGCTCCGGACCCAAAAAGCGCTGCTGTCCGATTTCTTGCCAAAGTGATTGAATTTCGGACTTCGCGAAGCTTCTCCTGAACCCAAACCAACTCACCAAAGTAATGAGCCAACTCCATGTCCTCGTAGAGCGTCTTGCCGACTCCCGTCTCCTCCAAAAAAGCTTTGAATATAGAGCGATAGGCAGCCTGCCTTTCTGCAGGGGTTTCACCCAGGATCAGGTACCACTCAGGAACCTCCAAATGCTTGGTGAACTCATCGACATCACCGAAGGCATAGAATCGGAAGCTCGAGCCTTTATATAATTTCAGGTTTTCAAACTCTCTGAATCCCGCTCGGACCGGATTGGCTTCGATATACATATGTGCACGCATCAATGCCGATGCAGACTGCTGAATTTCAATGGTTTTTGGCCTTCCATTTCCCACTGCACCCGAGCGCTCCTTGAGATCGTTGTAGATCCGCGCAAATTTAGTCAGAGATATCTGCATGAACTTGGATAGCCAGGCGGATTTACCGTCCGTATAGATCAATTGATGGGCGTGATTGGACATCACACAAAAGGCGCTGACTTTTACCCGTCCTGCAACCGACCGATGGTTGAGCGCATGAATCACGCACTTGAGAAATAATTCCCTAAAAACCGCGCCTTTCATCCCGAAAGAGCAATTATGGAACCTCCAGATCTTGTGAACAAAAAACCCAGAACCCGGCAATGTGAGCTGTCTTGATAGGCGCATAATGACCGGCTTGCAGAGCCAGTTTCGTGCCAACGTAGGGACATCCGGAGCGGGGCCAAAAAAGCGGAAAAAACGGAGTCTGTCCCCACCATTACGAAGCGCCAAATCGCCCGAAAGTCTCAGTTTGCTAAAACTTCGCTCCAGATTGCGTCAACTCGCTGACGTAGGTGGAGACGGACACATCTGCGATCGCGATTGTTATCGAGACTCCGGATTGAAGTTATTGAGCATTCTGATACACTCAAACTGATGAGACCTCATCGTGATCTTTAGAACCGGGGACAGACTCCGGTTGTATCGATCGGTGAAAGATTGAATAAGAAAAAATCAACCTCGTTGGCCTCCCAGCTCACGAGAACGGAGAGTTGAAAAGGAGAAGGTTCATTATGAAGACTGTCGATCTGATCAAGAAACAGTTGGAAGATCACAAAAGGATGATTCGAACGAATCGCCACGGATTTACGCTGGTCGAACTCATGGTCGTCGTCGCGATCATTGGTATCCTTGCTGCGCTTGGAGTTCCTCAATTTCAGAAGTTCCAAGCGAAAGCGAAGCAGTCGGAGGCAAAGACCATTTTGGCGGCGATTTACTCGGCGGAGAAGTCTTACCAAGCTGAACAAAACACTTACACGGCGTGTCTCGCCCAGATTGGGGTTGCTTCCGATAGCGCCATCCGTCACTACGCGTCTGGTTTTAATCTCGGTAATCCTCCAGCGGCCACTTGCGGTCCTGCCGGAGGAGCTAGCTGCTTGGGTTATGGATGGACTGCGACAGGAGCGGCATCGGCGAGTTGCGTCAATGCTGATACCTTTGTAACTGCTACCCGTCGTGCCAACATGGCGGCTGGGACCTCCACCGCTGCGCAAAGCGATCTAGCTGGTTCAACCGTCACAAATACAACCTTCACCGCGTTATCGGCCGGAGGCATATCAACTTCTACAAATGCTAAGGATGTCTGGACTATTACCGAGGAAAAAGTTCTGACCAATACGGCCGCTAACCTTTAATAGGCGTCTCACATTCCGTGTCCCAACATTTCCCCCGGGGTTTATTGTTAAACCCCGGGGGAATTTTATAAGTAATTAGCCACTTGACGTATCAGCTCTGAGGTAGTCACAACACCTCAATGTCACTCGAAGGCCTACTTACATTTTTGGGACTGCATCCAGGGAGGCTGAATAACCAAAATAAACCCAGCAAATCGCTGAAACCTGAGGCAAAGCTCAACCTCCCCCGCTTCCTCGCTCTCCACCCCGAGTACTCGCGAACTGCTTCACTCGACACCCTCCGCGCCCGGGATTACGCCCGCCTGGATCAGAGCGGACATATCTACCTCGACTACACGGGCGGAAATCTCTACGCCCAGAGCCAGCTCGACCAGCACATGGCTCAACTGCAGTCCGACGTGCTCGGCAATCCCCATTCCACCAACCCGACCTCGCAACTTTCCACCCGGAGGGTGGAAGAAACCCGCGCGCGGGTCCTCGAGTATTTCAACGCCACCGACGACTACTTCTGCGTCTTCACCGCCAATGCCTCGGGCGCACTCAAAATCGTGGGTGAGAGCTACCCTTTTGCCCCGGGCAGCCGCCTGCTCCTGAGCTTTGACAACCACAACTCGGTCAACGGCCTGCGCGAATTTGCCCGCAACAAGGGCGCAGGCTTTTCCTACATCCCCTTGGATATCGAAGACCTGCGCCTGAACGAGGCCGAACTGCGGCGCCAAATTTTGGGGACAGACTCCCCCGCCTCGCTGGGCGCATCGCCGGGGACAGACTCCCCCTCGACCGACCCCAAGCCCCCGAAACTCTTTGCGTTTCCGGCACAGTCCAATGTCTCGGGCGTCAAGCATCCGCTCGACATGATTGAACTTGCCCATGCGCACGGCTGGGATGTGCTCCTCGATGGGGCGGCCTACGTGCCCACAAACCGTCTGGATCTCTCCCGCCACAAACCCGATTACGTCTCTTTGTCCTTCTACAAGATGTTCGGCTACCCGACCGGTATCGGCGCTCTTCTGATCCGCAAAAAATCCTTCGAAAAACTCCAAAAGCCCTGGTTCGCAGGCGGCACCGTGCAGCTCGTCTCCGTGCTTGCCGACAAACATTTCCTCAACAACAACCATGAGAAATTCGAAGACGGTACGCTCGACTACCTGGGCATCCCGGCCATCAAGATCGGGCTCGATCACCTGGAAAGGCTCAACCTCGACACACTCAATACCCGCTTGCGCGCGCTCACCCACTGGGTGCGCTCCGAGCTCTCAAGCCTCAAGCACTCCAACGGCGCGCCTGTCGTGCGCGTCTTCGGCCCCGAGAATCCCGATCAACGAGGCGCGACCGTCATCCTCAATTTTTACGATCCCGCCGGCAATACAATCCCCTTCGAGACCATCGAGCAGGACGCAAATCAGCGCAAGATCTCGCTCCGCACCGGCTGCTTCTGCAACCCGGGCATCGACGAGATCAACCACTGTCTCAGCACGGAGGAGCTATCAGGCTACTTCTCCTCGCGCGAAAAAGGCGATTACCGCGATATGATGGCGGCCCTCGGCAAACTCCGTGGAGCCGTACGTATATCACTTGGAATCGCAAGCAACTTCAGCGACGTCGAAGCGTTCGTCGATTTCGCCCGCGCCCAAGCGCGCTGAACAAGCCGCGAGCCAACCCCTCAAGCCCGCTTGATCTGACTCAAAAACTTCTGAGCGCGTTCGGTCTTGGGGCGATCAAAGAACTCGCCCGGCTTTTCGATCTCGAGGATCTCTCCCCGGTCCACAAAAACCACGCGGTCGGCAACCTCGCGGGCAAAGCCCATCTCATGCGTGACCACCACAAGCGTGATACCGCCATGGGCAAGGCTCTTCATGACTTCGAGCACCTCGCCCACCATCTCGGGATCGAGCGCCGAAGTCGGCTCATCAAAGAGCAAAACCCTGGGATTCATCGCAAGCGCACGCGCAATCGCCACGCGCTGCTGCTGACCACCCGAGAGCTGCCCGGGCAACTTGGCCTCATGCTCGGCCAAACCCACGCGGGCGAGCAACTCCCGCCCCCGCGCTTCGGCTCCAGCGCGCGCAACCCCGCGCACTTTCATGGGAGCCAAGCACAGGTTCTCGAGCACGTTCAGGTGCGGGAAGAGATTGAAACTCTGGAACACCATGCCCACTTCGCGCCGTATGGCCTGCAGCTCCGAGGGATCACCGATCCGATGCCCATCCACCACGATATCACCCGAATCGATCCCCTCGAGTCCATTGATCGTGCGGATCAGCGTGGACTTACCTGACCCCGAAGGACCGATCACGACAACCACTTCCCCGGCTTCGACTTTGAGGCTTACTTTCTTCAGGGCCTCAAACGCCCCATACCGCTTGGAGACTTCGCGTAACTCAATCACCGTGCACCCCGCATCCCCTGTGGGGCCAAGAACCGCTCAAGTCTCGCCGATATCAGCGTCAGGGCGGTCGTCATCACCAAGTACAACAGAGCAACCGTCGTCAGGACCGGCACCGGCATGAACGTCTCCGACGAGATCCGTTGTCCGGCCAACGTCACTTCCAAGAGCCCGATCGAAGACGCAAGCGAACTGTCCTTGAGGAGCGCCACCGCATTATTGATCAAGGGCGGAGTCACGATGCGCAACGCCTGCGGCAGGATGATATATCGCAAGGTCTGGAACCGCGAGAGCCCCAGACTCATGGCGGCTTCCGTCTGCCCGCGCGGCAGCGCTTCGATTCCGGCCCGAATCACTTCCGCGTTGTAAGCGCCCACATTGAGCGCCAAACCCATGGCTGCCGCCGAGAACTCATCCAGCCTCAGAAAAGGGGCCAGAATGGGGAGCGCATAGTAGATGAACAAAATCTGCACGAGCAGCGGCGTACCCCTCAGCAGCTCGATCACTCCAAAGCAAAACCACCGCAGGGGAGCAAGCACACTGATCCGACCCAGTGCGAGCAGCATACCGAGTGCAAGGCCCGCGACCCCGGCAACGACGGTCAAGAGGAGCGAAACGCGCGCTCCTTCGACAAAAAGATCAGCGCGGGAGCCGATCGGCTCGGGAGCAAATCTCAATCCCTTTCCCAAGGCAAAGAGCCCGAGCCCCAGCCCGAGAAAAGATATCAGAGCGAAAAAACCCGCGCGGTTCAACCTCATAGGCAACGAACATCCGTGCCGAAATACTTCTCGCTGATCCCTTTGTAGGTACCGTCCTTGAGGATTTTGCCCAGCCCCTCATCGAGCTTGCCCTTCAAGGTGGCATTCCCCTTGGAAACCGCCATCGCCACATTTTCATTGAAGAGCAATTCACCGACCTGAAGACCCGCCGCCGCATGAGTCTTTGCGGCCTCAAGAGCAAGGAATTTGTCCGTGATCACGGCATCAATCCGACCCGACATCAGAGCCTGAAAACTATCCGGATCCTTGGGATAGGTTTTAACCTCTTTCACGACGCCCATCTTCTGCACATGGGTCAGGTAGCTCGTGCCGACCTGCACACCAACCACTTTGCCCTTGAGCTCCTTGGCACTCAGCGGCCCGCCTTTTTTGGAGAGGATCACGCCCCCGGTGCAGTAGTGGGGCACGGTGAAATCGACCGCTTTTGCGCGCTCTTCGGTCACTCCATGGGATGCGGCGACCACATCATATCGGTCTTGCCCGAGGCCGATCAGGAGGGAATCAAAAGGAAACGTCTTCCATTCGGTCTTGAGACCCACGGCCTTGGCCGCCGCATTCAAGATATCAATCTCGAATCCCGTGAGATCCTTGCCCTTGAAGTAGTTGAAAGGAGCAAAAGCGCCTTCGCTTGCCGAGCGCAGTACGCCTGCCTTTTGAACCGCAGCAAGGGGTGCGGCGGTGGCGGCAGAAACCAAAACCAAGCTGAACAATGAAACCATCCAAGGCGTTTTTTTCATCGAGTGGACTCCGTTGTGGGACGTTTACCCGATCTTGGGAGGTGGGTGGGGATTTTTCAACCGGATTTGCGGCGCATGAAACACGCAAGGCTTGGAGAGGCGCGGGCGGACGTTCTATACTCTGAAACAAGGTGCGGGGACCGATCCGCACAACTGAATTCAGGAGGAGATCGCACGCGTGAACACACCGCCAGCCCCCCCGCAGAACCATCCGGAAATTCAAGACCAGCTCGTCCTTGTCACGGGTGGGAGCCGAGGCATCGGTCTTGCGATATCATCCGCCCTTGCAGCAGCCGGCGCACGAGTCCTCGCTACGACTCGGAGTGCCTCCCGCCTACCCGATGCACTTCCTGCCGCGGGCCAAGTCACAACCGTCCCACTCGAGGTTCAGAGCGAGACTTCCGTAAACCAGCTCTTCTCCTGGATTGATTCGCAACAGACTCCCCTCCGCGCCCTGATCAACAATGCAGGAATAGGGGTTTTCAAACCGCTCACCCAGATCACGAGCAAAGAATTCGAAACCGTCCTGCAGACCAACCTCACAGGCTCGTTCCTCTGCATGCGGGAGGCGGCCAAAAGAATGGTTCCGCAGAAACGGGGTCGGATCATACAACTGGGATCGATATCCGATCACCTGCTTTTGCCCGAAAACAGCGCGTATGCGGCCTCAAAATTCGGAGTCCGCGCGCTTGTGGGAATCCTCAATGAGGAGCTCAAGCACCAGGGCGTCTTCGCTTCTCTGGTGAGCCCGGGCGCCACCTTGACCGAGATCTGGCAGGGACGGGAAGGGTTCAACCCGGATGATATGATCCCGCCGGAAGAAGTCGCGCGCACCGTGGTTGATATCCTCTCGCGCCCGGCCCACGTCCGCATCGACGAAGTCCGTATTCTCCCTTCAAGGGGGGTATTATGAAAAAACCCCACGCCATCGTGACCGGCGCCGCCCGGGGAATCGGCCTTGCGATCACCCAAAAACTCATCCGCGATGGTTTCACCGTCTCGGCATTGGATATCGACACGCGCCCCCTGAAAAAAAAGCCCCTGCGGGGCATGACCGCTTCGATCTGCGACGTGGGAAGCCCGGCACAGGTGGAGACCACCCTTCAATCCATTCTCGAAAAACACGGCACACCTTGGGCCCTGATCAACAATGCCGGCTTTGGCGGCCCCTTCCATCGGATCGACCAAGTGTCCGACGACGAGTGGACCCGGATTTTTGATATTAATGTTCGGAGCGTTTTTCTTTTCTGCCGCGGGCTCCTGCCCCGGATGGCGGCCAGCAAAGGCGGACGCATCGTGAATATCGCCTCCATTCAGGGAGTCCTGGGTGCGGAAAAATCCTCCACCTACTCGGCAACCAAACACGCCGTCCTGGGCTATACCCGCTCGATCGCCGCCGAGTGGGGACCTCACGGCATCGCCTGCAATGCGATCAGCCCGGGTTATGTCGACACGGCTCAAGGTGCACGGGATGAACTTGCCCGGGATTTCCAGAAACGAGTCATTGATCGGACCCCTTCCCGAAGGATCCTTGCGCCCGAGGAGATTGCCGAACTGACGTCGTTTCTCTGCCGAAAACCAGCACCCAAAGAACCCCGCACCGGAGCCATCAACGGCTCGGTGCTGACAATCGACGGCGGAATCACGGCCGAATCGGGGCTGCGATGAACCCTCGCTTCCCAGTCGCGCGAGCAAGGGCATTCGCCCCAGCCCAAG
>Ga0172372_10000908_pt1 | contig 45970 bp, 38 predicted proteins | sample LakKiv5m_2_FD_114544 | JGI IMG/M metagenome (GOLD analysis project Ga0172372, IMG submission 114544) | Freshwater microbial communities from Kabuno Bay, South-Kivu, Congo - kab_092012_9.5m | ecosystem: Environmental > Aquatic > Freshwater > Lake | place: Democratic Republic of the Congo...
ATCGGCTCGTCGACGTACTCCGCCACGAGCGCGTCGAGCGTTTCGTCGAGCAGGGTGGGGGTGGCGGTCTGGATCATGGCGGGCTCCTCTGGTCTCACGGAGCGGGGCGATATTGCCCCGTCTTTCCTATAGAAAGAACTACGCACGGGGCGCGCCGGTCACCTGGTGGTGTTAAGTTATTGTGCGGCAATCTGTTATGGATCGATTTGAGCCCCCGAAAAAGGGGTATGTCGCAAAGCGACACACCCCAATAACGCTCCGGCGTTTCGAAGTCGCACGCTGGCGCCCTCAGGCCACCAGCTTCTTCGCCATGAAGGTCGAGGAGGCCCCCGGCTCTGGCACCACCGTGATCGTCCACCCCGAATAGCGCGACCGCAGCTCCTCTTCGCTGAGCACCGCCTGACCCGCGACGAGCGTCTCGATCAGATGCACCCCGCCATCGGTCGTCGCCTCCTGGAGGAGCCGGAAGACGCGCTCGCGCTCGACCGACGAGAGTCCCGCGAACGCCGCCGGGGTGCAGATGACCGCGCCAAGGGGGCCGTCGGGGGTGAAGGAGATGAGATCGGCCGCGAAGCCGCGCAACCGCTCCGTCAATCCCGCCTCCGATGCCGCGCGCAGCACCTGGTTCACGACCGCCACCTCTGGCTCGATCGCCGTCACCTCGCACCCATTGGCGGCGAGGTAGAGCGCCGATTCGGTCACCCGCGCTCCGGCGACCACCACGGAGGCGGACATCGCCGATCCCGCCGGGATCGCCTCACGCAGCGGGGTGTTCGATCGCAGTCCCCACCGCTCCGGTTTCTTGAGTTCGTTCGCATTCTTCTCGCGCCGGCGTCGCCAGGTCTCGTAGCTCGGGAGGCGCAGGCGCTTCGCGATGATCCGATCGACCTCGTCGGCGAGCATCACCTCGCGGATGCCGAGCTGCGGGGCCTCTTCGAGCGCCTTCGCCGCCTCCTGGGCGATCCCGTACATGAAGGTCGTCGACACCGAGTTCTTGTAGTCCTCCACCTCCCGCTCCACGTACTGCTGATACTCTTGTCGGAGGGAGCGCGGTGAGGAGCGCGGCATGCGGGGCGGGGGAGAGATGGTTGCTCTCCAAGCTATGGGGTTTATGGAGAGCGACAAGCCCTTCAGCTTTCGGTATGCCCGAGCTCCCCGAGGTCGCCGCTGCCATCCGTCGCATCCGCCCTCGGGTGCGCGGCCGCCGGATCGTCGCCGTGGAGCCGCTCCACGCGGCGACCCGTCGCGCGCTCCCCCCCGCTGTGCGCCGTCGCCTCATCGGACGCACCATCGCCGAGGTCACTCGGCGCGGAAAGTACCAACTTCTCGTCTTGGATGATGGCACCCAGCTCGTCGCCCACTTCCGGCTCGATGGCGACTGGGTGGTGCAGGGGAGTGCAGCGGTCGTGCCGCCGCACGCGCGGCTCGTCCTTCGTCTGGATCATGATCGGTCGCTCATCCTCACCGACCCCCGCGCCCTCGCCTCTGTCACCTGCGACCTGATACCCGACATCGGCCCCGAAGCCGACGCCCCCGAACTCACGACGGACACGCTCCTCGCGCGCCTCGCCGGGACCCGTACCCCGATCAAGCTCGCCCTCCTCGATCAACGCCGCCTCGCCGGGCTCGGCAACATCTACGCCGCTGAGGCGCTCTGGCGCGCCGGGATCGACCCCCGGACGCCGGCGAAGCGACTCGATCGCCAGCAGACCGCGCGACTCCTGCGCGGCATCCGGGCCGCCCTCCGCGACGGCGAGCGCCGGGCCGGCCGCTATCGCACCGGGACCCGCACCGCGCCCTTCAAGGTGTACGACCGCGCCGGCAGGTCCTGCACCCGCTGTGGCGAGGCGATCGCCACGCTCACGCAGGGCGGCCGTACGACGTATTGGTGCCCCGGGTGCCAGCGGGGCTAATCCCCCGCTTCGACCAGCGCCCCCTTGAGGTATCCCGTCTCCGGGATGGTCAGCACCTCGGGATGATCGGCGGGCTGGCCGGTGATCGCCCGGAGGATCAGCCGTCGTCCCGCGTCCTTGGCCGCCTCCTCGAGCATCCCGAGGAACTCCGGCTTCCGCACATGGTAGCTGCAGCTCGCCGTATAGAGCTGCCCCCCTGGGGCCAGCAACCGCATGCACCGCAGGTTGAGGTCCTTGTAGCCGCGGAGTGCCCCCGCGATCGACGCCCGGTTCTTGGCGAAGGCCGGGGGATCGAGGACGATCGTCTCGAACCGATCCCCGCGCCCCTCCGCCTCGCGCACGAAGTCGAAGACATCCGCGACCACCATACGGATGTTCACGCGGCCGTTCAGCGCCGCATTCTCGGCCGCCCGCTCCAGCGCTGGCGCTGAGCTATCGACGGCGATCACCAAGTCGGCCCGCGCCGCGAGATGCAGCGCGAAGCTCCCATGGTAGCTGAAGAGGTCGAGCGCCCGCCCCCGCGCCACACCGGCCACCAGTCGCCGCGCCTCCCGCTGATCGAGGAAGGCCCCCGTCTTCTGTCCCGTGTGCGGGGCGGCGAGATAGCGTACCCCGTGCTCGCGCACCTCGATCGTCTCCGGCACGGTGCCCCAGAGCGGTTCCACCCCGCGCACGAGCCCCTCTCGCGCCCGCACGCTCGCGTCGTTCCGCGCGAGGATCCCTTCGATCCCCTCGATCGCGCGAAGCGCCTCCACGATCTCGGGGCGATGCGCCTCCACGCCGGCCGAGAGCAGCTGTACCACCAGCCAGCGATCGAATCGATCGACCACCAGGCACGGTAACCCATCCCCTTCGCCGTGCACGAGCCGACAGGCCGTCGTCTCCGTGTCGAGGATCCCCGCGCGCCGCGCCACCGCCGCACCGATCCGGGCCCGCCACCAGGCAGCATCCAGCACGACACCGGCGCGCCGCTCGACGAAGCGCAGCGCGATCTCCGAGGTCGGACTCCAGAGCGCCGTGCCGAGCGCGCGCCCCTGTGGGTCGCGCACATCCACCGCACCGGCGGGCGCGGCGCCGTCATCGGGCCGCGTGATCAGATCCGAGGCGAAGATCCAGGGATGCCCCTGCTGCCAGCGGCGGGCACCGCGAGCCGAGATCACGGCGAAGGGTCGGGTCATGAGGGGAATGTAGTATCTTTCCTCGGTGCCACTTCAGCGTTCCGTCCGCGCCATCCGCGGCGCCATCACCGTCCCAGCCGACGAGCCAGGACAGATCCGCACCGCGGTCTTCGAGCTCCTCACCGCGATCCTGGACGAGAACGACGTCGCGCCGGCCGATGTCATCTCCGCGCTCTTCACCTCCACGCCCGATCTCACCAGCGAGTTCCCCGCGCACGCGGCGCGCCTCTTCGGGTGGACCGATATCCCGTTGATCTGTGCGCAGGAGCTGGCGGTCCAGGGCGCCCTCCCGCGCTGCCTACGGGTGATGCTCCATGTGGAGACCGCGCGGCAGCGCAGTGAGATCCGGCATCAGTATCTGCGCGACTCCGTCCTCCTGCGGGCCGATCTCCGCGCCGACTAAGGCGTCGAGTCCGCGCGCGCGATCGAGTCGAGCCGCGCCAGCGAATCCTGCCGCGCCACCTCCCGCACATACTTGATCGCCTCGAGATGCTCCTCGTAGGTCGTGCGGAACTCGTGATGGCCGTCGGGATGCGCGACGAAGAACCGATACGGGACCTTCGCCGGGAAGAGGGTCGCCTCGAGACTCGCCTTCCCCGGCGCCGCGATCGGGCCGGGGGGGAGCCCCGGATACTTATACGTGTTGTAGGGCGAATCGATGGTGAGGTGGCGATACAACACCCGCCCCGGGCGCACCTTCATCGCATACTGCACCGTCGGGTCGGCCTGGAGCGCCATGCGGACCTTCAACCGATTGAGATACACCGCGGCGACCGTCGGACGCTCGGACCCCTTGCGCACCTCCTTCTCCACGATCGATGCCAGGGTCACCACCTCGTGGCGCGTCATCTTGAGCTCCGAGAGCCGCGCATCCCACGCGGGATCCCACCGCTGCTCGAACCGCTCCACCATCTGTGCCACCACGTACCGCGCCGTCACCTGCGAAGGAAAGTCGTAGGTCTCGGGGAAGAGATAGCCCTCGACCGTCGGCGTCCCCGTCGGCACGCCGAGCCGCCGGAGGAGCGCCGTGTCGCGCACCGCGACCTCGAGCGAATCGAGGGGAAGCGAGAGCTTCTCGCTGATGATCGGGAGCGATTCCCAGAGGGGGAGCCCCTCGCGGATCGTCACCCGGTTGATGATCCCTTCGCCGGTCTGGAGCGCGTGAAGGATCCCCTCCCAGCTCGCCCCGCGCCGGATCACGTAGGTGCCGTACCGGGTGCTCCGATCGCGGCCGCGGCGGGCGGCATAGGCGCCGAAGAGCCGTGGGAACCGCACCACACCATGCGCGTGCAGCGAATCCGCCGCCTCGCGGAAGGTCGACCCCGGGCGGATCGTCAGCTCCACGGTGGTGTCGTCCATCGTGGCGCACCCGGCGGCGCCCAGCGCCATCGCGCTGAGGGCGAGCCATCGGCGGACCCCGCAGCGGACCCCGCAGCGGACCCCGCAGCGTCGGTCAGGCATCAGTGCCTTCTCCGTGCGATGTCCGCTGCTCGAAGAGCCGCATGGCGTGTTGGAGGAGGATCGTCGCCGCGAGCGCATCCACATCCCCTTTGCGCCCCCGCGTCGACCCCGCCATCGCCTGGATCGCGCGATGCGCCGCCGCCGTCGTGAAGCGCTCATCCACCAACTCCGTCGGTCGCCCGGTCCGCGTCGCGAGCTCGTGCGCGAGGCGCCGCGCCTCCGCTGCCCGCGGGAGATCCTCCCCCTGGCTGTCGAGCGGCAGTCCCACCACGAATCCCTCGGCGCCGAGCGCCTCGGCGCGCGCGAGCAACGCCATCAACGGGGGGCGCTTCCCCTCACGTCGCGGGAGGAACCCGGCCGGCGAGGCGATCATCCCCGCCGCATCGGTCGTCGCGAGCCCGATCCGCTTGTCGCCGAGATCGATCGCGAGCCAACGACGTCGCCACGCGTCCGGGGCGCTCGGGGGAGGGATCGTCGCGTCCGCTACGCTCACTGTCCTTCCGCCATCCGCTGGAAGAACTCCTCGTTCGTCGCCGTCTGCGAGAGCCGCCGGATGATGAACTGCGTCGCGTCCTCGGGCATCATGCTCCCCACGAAGTGCCGGAGGAGGAAGATCCGGTTCCGCTCGGTGTCGGTGAGCAACAACTCTTCTTTGCGCGTCCCGCTCTTGTTGACCTCGAACGCGGGATAGACGCGACGGTTCGCGATGTCACGATCGAGGACGATCTCCATGTTCCCCGTTCCCTTGAACTCCTCGAAGATCACCTCGTCCATCCGTGAGCCCGTGCTGACGAGCGCCGTCGCGACGATCGTGAGCGACCCTCCCCCGTCGATCCGCCGCGCCGCGCCGAAGAAGCGCTTCGGCTTCTCGAGCGCCTTGGCGTCCACCCCGCCCGAGAGGATCTTCCCCGACATCGGCGTCACCGCGTTGTGGGCGCGTGCGAGCCGCGTGATCGAGTCCAGGAGGATCACCACGTCGCGCCCCGACTCGACCAGCCGCTTCGCCTTCTCGATCACCATGTCGGCCACCTGCACATGCCGCGTGGGCTTCTCGTCGAAGGTCGAGGCCACCACCTCGGCGGTCGGACAGCTCGCGATGAAGTCGGTGACCTCCTCGGGGCGCTCATCGATCAGCAGCACGAAGAGCACGACCTCCGGGTGGTTCTCCGCGATCGCGTTCGCCATCCGGTGGAGCAACATCGTCTTCCCGGCCCGCGGTGGCGCGACGATGAGCCCACGCTGCCCCTTGCCCAGGGGCGCGATGAGATCGGCCAGGCGCATCGACATCCCCCCGGCCTGCGATTCGAGTCGGATCCGCTGATCGGGGTATTTGGGGCGCAGCGTGTCGAAGTTCGCGCGCCCGATCATCCGCTCGGGTGGGAGGCCGTTGACGGCGTCGATCTGGGCGAGGGCGAGGAACTTCTGCCACCCCCGCGGCGGGCGCACCGTGCCATGGATCTCATCGCCGGTGCGGAGCCCGAACCGCGTGATCATCCCCGCAGGGACGTAGAGGTCGGCGGGGTGGGGGAGGTAGGAGCTCGCCCGATTCCGCAGGAAGCCATGCCCCGCCTTCTCGACCTCGAGGGTCCCCTCCGCCACCAACGGCTCTCCCTTGGCGAGCAACGCTCGCTGCACCCGGTTGACCACCTCGGCGTGGGTGGCGTTGGCCGGGAGGAAGACCCCGTGGGTGGTGGCGAGTTGTTCGAGGTCGGGGAGTGGGAGGCGTCGAAGGGCGACGGTGTCCACGGCGGGGCGATGAGGGAGCGGGCCCGAGGGATGAGGTCAATGCGCGAGGCGGGATTCGAACCCACGACCTTCGGCTCCGGAGGCCGACGCTCTATCCAGCTGAGCTACTCGCGCGAACCCTTAAAGATACCAAATGGTCCCACGGATGTCGAACCCCCCCCGCCCCCCTGCCCGGCAGTCGAGAGGCGGTCCCGACGGAAGAGCGCCGGGAAGGGGGTGCCCGCCTCCCCCGCGACGGCCGCGGCGACCCGCGCGCCGATGGCGCTCGCGAACTTGAATCCATGGCCCGAGCAGGGGGAGACGATCCAACACCGATCGCTCTCAGGGTGCGTATCGATCACGAAGTGCCCGTCCGGGGTGTTGGTGTAGGTGCAGACCGCGGTCCGCTGCAGTCGCCCATTCGCCTGAGGGAGCCACTGCGCGAGGCGGTCACGCATCGCGGTCACCTCGGCCACCTGCACCGCGCGATTGACCGTTGCCGGCGTGCACGCGGGGCCATGGTGATGCATCGCGACCTTCACCCCCGCTCCCAGATCGGGGAAGCCGTACCAGAGCTGGTCGGGGGCGATCTCCCCGAGGAAGACCGGGAAGCGCACGGCGTCGAATGCCGAACCCGGCCGCGAGGCGCCGATCACCTCGCTCGATGCCACGCCCTCCGGCGAGAACCAGTACAGCACGTTGCGCTGCACGGTGAGCTGCGCAGCGAGTGAGGGGACCAGCGCCCCCATCCACATCCCCGCGCTCAGGACCACCCGTGCCGCTTCGTACGTCGCCACATCCGTCGTGACGCGCACCCCGTCCGCCCTCGGCGCCACCTGCAGCACCTGTTCGCGCGTTCGCACGGTAGCGCCGTGTCGGACCGCCACCTCTAACGCCGCGGTGACGCACTGTTCCGGGTCGAGCCACCCCGCGCGGGTCTCGAGCACGCCCACGTAGTGCTCGGGGAGGCGATGCGCCGGGAATCGGTGGTGGATCTCGCGGGCGTCGAGGAGCTCGTGGGCCACACGGTGCGCACGCGCACTCGCGAGGGCGCCGCGCACGAGCGCGCTATCAGATGGGCCGTAGCAGAGCCCACCGGTCTGGTGGAGGAGCGCGCGGCCGCTCTCTGCCGCGAGGCGCGCCCATTCGGTGTAGGCCTCGCGCACCAGCGGCACATAGGCGGGGTCCTCGTAGTACGCCTCGCGGATGATCCGCGAGGCGCCATGGCTCGATCCCTCGGTGTGCGGGGGCGCGAAGCGGTCGATCCCCACAGCAGGGACCCCGCGGCGCGCGAGTGCGGCCAGCGTGCAACTCCCCATCGCGCCCAGTCCGACGACGAGGACCTCAGTCGCTAGCGGCATCGCATCAGGGACGAGGCAGGGGGCATGGCCGGACATGACGGGGCGTCGGGGGAGGCGTCGCCGTGACGCGCGAGGTGTCCCACCCGTCAAACCTACGATGCCACGCGTGCACTGCGCCTCCTGTGGCGCCCCCTCAGTGCTCGGCGCCTCACGCTGTCCCAGGTGCTTGGCGCCATTCGGCGCGGCCGGTCCCATGAGCGGGATGGTCCTCGCCGAGGAGGAGCCCCGTCAGGCTCGGCCGAATCTCCCCTGGAGATGGGCGGCGGTTGTTGGCGTGGTGGTGCTGCTGGGTGTCGGCCTCTGGGCGGCGCTGCGAGGGCGCGGGACTCCAGCGCCTGAATCGGTCGTGGTCGCGAGTGACTCGATCGCCGTCACCGTCGTCCCGCGGGATTCGCTCGTGGCTGATCCGACGACGTCGGATGCCGCAGAGGCGCAGGCCACGGCAACGGCACCGACAACGAAAACGACTGATGCCACGGCCGCGATCAGTGTGCCTCCGGTCGCCGCCCGCCCGATACCGACCCCTGCGCCGGCACCTGCGTCCCAACCCACCCCGCGACGCGACCCGGCCCTCGCTCCGCCACCCGCTCCGCGCTCCGAGCCGGCCGGGGGCGACACCGTCTACCGGGCCACCACCTGGGTCTGGCTCCGCGCCGGTCCCGTGAACTCCGCCGAGCAACTCGGTGTGGTGAATCCGAGGCAAGAGGTGCTGATACTGGAGCGCCGCTTCGCCTGGGTCCGGGTCCGTGTCGAGGGGCAGGAGGGGTGGATGAGCGCGGATTATCTGGAAATGGCAGGGATCAGGTGAGAGGGGACAGGGGACAGGGGACAGGGGACAGGGGACAGGGGGCAGGGGGCAGGGGGCAGGGGTCAGGTATCAGGCATCAGGCATCAGGCATCAGAGGGGGCGCGAGGACCGGACGTACCGCGCCCCTTGCGGCGCTCAATATATGAGTATATACTTATGTAGTGGTAGTTGCCCGTCCCCTGATCCCTGTCCCCTGCCCTCTGTCCCCTGACCCATGTCTCTCTTCTCTGCCCTCAAGAACCTCCTCCCGACCTCCTTCGGCCCCGAGGAGTTCGACGCCACCCTTGCCGCCAAGCCCAACACCCTCGTGCTCGACGTGCGGGAGCCCGCGGAGTTCGCCGAGGGACACATCAAGGGCTCAGTCCTCGTCCCCTTGGGGAAGATCCCGCATCACGCGCAGACGATCGCCGAGTCGGGGGTCCCCGTGGTGGTGGTCTGCCGCTCCGGCGCCCGCGCGAGCAGCTGTGAGGGGGCACTCAAGCAGGCTGGGGCTGGGGATGTGAAGGTCCTCGCCGGCGGGGTCCTCGCCTGGCAGCGGGCGGGGCGGACGGTGGTGACGGGGTCGAAGTCGCTCTCGCTCAGTGAGGCACTTCGGAAGAAAGGGACCAGGTGACAGGTGCCAGGGCATAGGGGGGCCGCGTGCGGTAGCTTTTCCGGCGCGCCCTCTGTCCCCTGGCCTCTGATACCTGATCCCTGATGTCCTTCTTTGTCCCCGGCCCCACCGAAGTCCGCCCCGAGGTCCTGGCTGCCATGACGCAGCCGATGATCCCGCATCGGAGCGCGGCCTTCGAGGCGCTCTATGCGCGGTGCGCCGCTCGGCTGCAGACGGTCTTCCGTACCACGCGCCCCGTCTACATCCACACGGCGAGCGCCACGGGGATGATGGAGGCCGGGATGCGCGCCGCGCCCGCCGGCCGCGTGCTCTCGCTGGTCAACGGCGCCTTCTCCGGGCGCTACGCCGCCATCGCGCGCGGCTGTGGCCGTGAGGTCGAGGAGCTGAGCGTCCCCTGGGGGGAGGCCGTCCCACTCGAGCAGGTCGAGGACGCCCTCCGCACCGGCCGCTTCGCCGTCGTCACCGGCGCGCACTCCGAGACCACCACCGGCGTCCTGCAGGACCCGCAGGCGATCACCGCGCTCGCACGCCGCTTCGGCGCCGTCGCCCTCATCGACTCGGTCACCGGACTCGGGGGCGCCGCCCTCGAGACCGATGCCTGGTCACTCGACTATGTGTTGAGCGGCTCGCAGAAGGCGATCGCCGCCCCACCGGGATTGAGCTTCGCCGTCGCGAGCGAGGCGTTCCTCGCGCAGGCCGCGTCACAACCGGCACGCGGCCGCTACCTCGATCTCATCGAGCTCGATACGTTTGCGGCCCAGCACAACACCCCCGCGACCCCCGCGGTCTCCCTCTTCTACGCCCTCGACGTCGCCCTCGATCGGATCGTCGCCGAGACGATGGAGGTCCGCTGGGCCCGCCATCTCGCCATGCAGCACGTGGTCGAGCGTTGGGTGGAGTCCGGCGAGGGCGGGGCACTCGGCATCGGGATCCTCGCCCCCAAGGGGATTCGCGCCCCCACCGTGAGTGTGCTCACCATCCCCACCGGGATCGGCGCCGAGCGACTCTGGGCCGCCGTCCGCGACCGCGGGGTCACCCTCGGCACGGGGTATGGGCCCCTCGCCCCGACCACGCTCCGCGTCGGTCACATGGGAGAGCACACCGTCCAAGGGGTCGAGCACGCGCTGCAGGTGATCACCGACGCCGCGCGCGCCCTCACCAGCTGAACCCGCGCGCATGACGATCATCGGGCAACAGGCCCCACCGACTGGTGGCTACCACATCGGGATCTTCGAAGGCCACATCGCGACGATGGCGCGCGACCTGGCCGCCATGCAGGCCACCGGCGATCGCCGCGCGGTCTTCCAGCTCACCTACCTCACCTTCTCGCGCGAGGTCCTCGCCGGCGTGCGCGCCGATCGCTTCGAGGATCCGGCGTGGGCGATCGATATGTGCTGTCGCTTCGTCGAGGTCTATCTCGAGCAGAAGGGGCGGTGGGAGCGGCGCGATCCCACGCAGTGCGGTGCCTGGCGCCACGCCTTCGCGGCGAGCGAGTCGGGGCGCGCCTCGGTGCTCGAGGCGATGCTCCTCGGGATGAACGCACACATCAACTACGATCTCGCCTTCGTCACCCTCGGGGCCTGCCGCTACGCCGGTGATCTCGCCCAGCTCGAACGCACGAGTGTCCTCCGCGGCAGTCAGGCCGGGGTCCCCGTGGTGCGCTATCGCGACTTCCTCCGCATCAACGCGATCGCCTGGGAGAGTCTCCCGCACATCCAGGACACCGTCCTCGCGGCCTTCCACCCCGTCTTCTATCTCGGGAACAAGCTCGCGCGGCGCCTCACGATGGCGATGGGGGAGCGGATCCTCCTGCACGCGCGCGAGGCCTCCTGGTTCCAGACCGCCCTCCTCCTGCACGCGCGGGACGAGCGCGAGCGCGCCGCGGTGGAGCGCCTCATCGATGCGACGGCCGCCTCGATCGCCGGACTCGTCGAGGTGCTGAGCCTGCGCCCGCTGCGCATGTGGCGCGCGGTGCAGGGCTGGCGCACCCGTGGGGCGACGATGGACACGGCCACCACCGAGATCATCCTCGCGATGGCGGCGCGCGATCCCGCGATCGCCGAGCTCGCGATGCGCCAACTCGCCGAAGGGGGCGCCTCCCTGGTGCCGACGGTGCGGGCCTGGACCGAGGCTGGGCAGATCGCCGAGGCGGCGGCACTCGCCGCGCAGGTGGCCACGTTGGCCCCCGCCCGGGAGGGGGCCGCCCTCGCGCGATGGCTCCGCGGGCGAGATGCGCGCCGGGAACAGGTGCTCGAACAGCTCGTGCACCGGCGGGGCCCCACCCTCACCCTCGATCGGCGGTGGCCCGTGGCCGCCGTGCGCCGCCGCTGGCGCCGCCGCGAGGCCCTCGATCGCGCCGCGCTCGCATCGGCATCGCTCCCGCCCGACGCCCTCCTCCGCGCCGCGCTCGACCACGATCTGCGCACCGTGCACGCATGGCGTCGCGCCCTCGGTGACGACCGACCGATGCGCCCTGCCGTGGTCGGCACCGGGCACGTCCTCGTCGATCGCCTCACGCGCCACGACGATCGCTGGGTCCGCCTCACCGCCCATCGACTCGGCGCCGACGCCGGTCATCTCCCACCTCTCGATTCGCATATGACCTCGCTCATCGATCGCGTCCTCTTCCTCAAGGAGACGCAGGCCTTCCTCGAAGTGGATCCCGCCGTGCTGGTCCACGTCGCCGAGCGCGTCCGCGAAGAGTCCCTCGTCGCTGGGACGCGCCTCGTCGCGCAGGGTGCGCCGGCCGATGGCATCCGCTTCCTGATGGAGGGGGAGGTCGAGGTCCGTCAGGATCGTGCGGCGGGGCAGGCCGTGGTCGCACACCTCACGCGCCCCGCCGCCATCGGCGAGCTCTCCACCCTCAACGCGACCGCCGCGACCGCCGATGTGGTCGCGGTCACCCCGGTGCGAACCCTCCTGCTCCCGGGCGAGGTGCTGCTGGAGCTGCTGACGCAGCACCCGCGCCTCGCGATCGGGTTGTTGCGGACGCTGAGCGAACGCCTGATCGAGACGACTCGGCGGTTGGAGGATCGGGGGACCGACGGGCGTGCGTTGACGGCGTCGGCGTAGCATCTTCCGCTCATGCGGCGCCGCACCTTCCTCCTCTTGGGCCTCGGGGCCACCGGCGCCCTCGTCGTCGGGTGGTCCCTCGTCCCGCCGCGGCAGCGCCTCCGGGCCAAGCATCTCGCCGATCTCCCGGACGGCACCGTCCAGCTGAACGGCTGGATCGCGATCGCCCCCGGCGGCACGGTGACGGTGATCTCCCCCAAGGCGGAGATGGGGCAGGGGATCCACACCGCGTTCGCCATGCTGATCGCCGAGGAGCTCGAGGTCCCCCTATCGTCGGTGCAGGTGGTGCACGCCCCGATCGACACGATCTACGGGAACATCGCCGCGCTCGCCGACGGGCTCCCCCTCCACCCCGATCAGGCGACGTCGCGACTCGGCCGCACCCTCCACTGGTTCACCGCGAAGACGGCGCGTGAGCTCGGCGTCCTGATGACGGGGGGCTCCTCGAGTGTGCGCGACGTCTGGGCGATCGCGCGTGAGGCGGGGGCGACGGCGCGCGTGGCGTTCATCGCGGCCGCCGCGGCGCGCTTCGGGGTGCCCCCCGATCAGTGTCGTGCCGAACAGGGGCGCGTGATCTTCGGGGATCGCAGTATCGGCTACGGGGAGATCATCGAGGAGGCCGCGGCACAGCAGCCGTCAAAGGTCACGCTTAAGGATCCCGCCACCTTCACGATCATCGGCCGCGATGTGCCGCGTCTCGATTCGCGCGCCAAGTCGGTCGGTGCGCCGGTGTTCGGGATCGATCTCGAATTGCCCGGGATGCTGCAGGCCGCGGTCGCGATGCCGCCGGCCTTCGGGAGCCGTCCGGTGCGCTTCGATCGCGAGGCCGCGCTCGCGGTCCCTGGCGTGAAGGCGGTCGTCCCGCTCGAGGGGAGCCCGCATGGCGATCCCCCAGGGGTCGCGGTCGTCGCCGAGACCTGGTGGCAGGCGCGGCAGGCGCTCGCGGCCCTGAACGTCGAGTGGTCCCCCTCGCCGCACGCCGCGCTCGACTCCGCCGCGATCCGGCGCACCCTCCGCGAGGTCGCCGACACCGACGAGGGGCTCCCCTTCCGGAAGGTCGGGGACCCCGTCGAGGCCCTCGCGACCGCCGCGAAGGTGATCGAGGCGCGCTACGAGGCTCCCTATCTCGCGCACGCCACGATGGAACCGATGAACGCCACCGTGCGCGTCGAGGGCGAGACCGCCGAGCTCTGGTGCGGCACGCAGGTCCCTCGGTTCGCCCGCGATGCCGTGGCCCGCGTCCTCGATCTCGATCCTGGTCAGGTGACGCTGCATCAATCGCTCTTGGGTGGCGGCTTCGGGCGCCGTCTCGAGGTCGACTATGTGGCCCAGGCCGCGGCGGTCGCGAAGGCGCTCCCCGGCACTCCGGTGCAGGTGATCTGGTCGCGCGAGGACGACCTCCGCTTCGACCTGTATCGCCCCGCCGCCGCCTCGCGTCTCGAGGGCGGGCTCGATGCCCAGGGGAAGATCGTCGCCCTCACCGCGCACTCGGCGGGTCAATCGGCGTTCAAGGCGCTCAGCAGGCGCGTCGGGATCGGGATCACCTCCTTCGGCCCCGATCGCACCACCGCCGAGGGGACCTGGGATCAGCCGTATGAGATCCCCGCGCTCCGCTCGGCGCACGCTGACGTCGAGCTGCCGGTGCCGGTGGGATCATGGCGCTCGGTGGGGCACTCGCATCAGGCCTTCTTCTTCGAGTCGTTCATCGACGAGTTGGCGCACGCGGCGGAGCAGGATCCGCTGGCGTTTCGCCTGACGCATCTGCGCGAGCATCCCCGCGCCGCGGCGGTGCTCTGCCTCGCCGCCGAGCGCGCTGGGTGGGGCCGTGCGCTGACGGCAGGCCCCGATGGTCGGCCGCGGGCGCGCGGGATCGCGCTGCACTGGAGCTTCGGCTCACTCGTCGCGCAGGTCGCCGAGGTCTCGGTCGACACCCAGCAGCGGATCCGCGTGCATCGCGTGACCTGCGCGGTGGACTGCGGCCTCGCGGTGCACCCGCGCGGGATCCGGCAGCAGGTCGAGGGGGCGGTGCTCGATGGGCTCTCCGCCGCGCTCCATGGCGAGATCCGGATCGTCGAGGGGCGTGTGACCACCGCGAACTTCGATACCTATCCGATGTTGCGCCTTCCCGAGGCACCGATGGTGGAGGTGCACATCGTGTCGAGCACCGAGGTCCCGACGGGGATGGGGGAGCCGGCACTGCCCCCGGTCGCACCGGCGGTGGCGAACGCACTCTTCGCGCTCACGGGTCAGCGCCTGCGGTCGCTCCCGTTGCGGCTCGCCTGACCCGGGGCGGCGCGCGCCGCAGCGGATGGCTGGAGGGGAGATGCGAGACGGGGGGCGGTCCAGTCGGACCGCCCCCCGTCGTCGTTCCTGCGATGAGACCGCTCAGCGATTCGCTGTGAAGTCGAAGAGCAGGCGGTTCGCCAACGTGGTCGTGGCCGGGTTGAGCGTCACGTCGCCACGGAGAGCGATCGTGTAGACACGCCCCGCCGTCATCGAGAGCGCCGTGCGCGACACCGACGTGGTCGCGAACCCTGCGCCGGTCGAGTTACAGGTCGTACCGCAGGTGCCAGCGATGTTGTACGTGCCCGGCGTCACCGCGACAAAACTCCCCGCCGACTTGTACGCGATCGCCGTCCCCACGGGGATGATCTCCCCGCCGACGGTGTTCGTCGCGTTCAGCGTCATCGGGTTGCTGTTGTTCGAGGCGTTCACGAAGCGGACATACGCCTTGGTCCAATCGAAGCTCCCCGGTATGTCATCCTCGACGATGAACCCATCCACCGACTTGGAGGCGGTCACGTACGGGCCGCTCTGGTAGACCGAGTAGCGCTTCCCGTCGACCAGGGTCCCGGGGATCGCGGAGATCGCGAGGTCCTTATCGTCGGTGGTGCTGATCCGCCCTGCGAAGGTGTAGCTCCCTGCGGCGAGCGCCGAATAGTTCCCGGCGTTCCCCACGCCACCGTAGGCGACACCGGAGACCGACTCGACCCCGGTGGCCGAGGTGATCGCGGTGACCTTCGCGTCATTGGCGTAGAAGTTCACCGTCGGCGAGCCGTAGCCGAAGTTGAAGAAGCGGACGAGGCCCCCGCTCACGGGGCCGGTGATGTCCTGCACGGCGTTCTTCTCCATCGAGCAGGCCGAGAGGACGAGGGCGGCGCCGAGCGCCGCGAACGTACGGAGAGTTGGCATGGTCATGGTCACGGTTCGGTGATCCACAGGAGCTTCGTGTGGTAGTCGAGGGCGAGGCCGCCGACGGCGTCGAGCCCGGGGCGGTTCCAGACGTACTCGGAGTTGTACCGCGGCCGGATCCGCTGCACGATCTTCCCACCGTTGTCCGGATAGAGGTTCGTCGGCGTCGCGAAGTTCGGGAAGACCTGGATCGTCCCCGTCGGATCGAGATCGGTGTAGTGGTAGCGGCGCAGGTCCATCCACGCCTCGTTGAATCCCCACCCCCACTGCGCGATGTACTTCTGGCTCATGATGCGCCAGAGGGTCAGGTTCGCGGCGGTCGGAACCACCGCCGTGTTGGCGAGGAAGGCGTTCTTCTCCGCGGTGGTGATCTGTGAGACCGCTGACCCGATCTCCGAGTTGCGTGCGTTCACGAAGTCGATGTGGGATGAGATCCCGTTCCGGTACGCGTTCAACGCGGCAGTCCGGTCCCCCGCCTTGAAGGCCGCCTCGGCCTTCACGAACTGAAGCTGCGAGTAGGTCATCGCCGGGAACTTCGACTTATCGTTGAAGAGGTAGACCGCCGGCTTGCCGATCGCGAGCGCCTGGGAGGTCGTCCCCCAGATCGTGTTCGGGCGCGAGGCCACGACCGTCGGCAGGACGCCGGTGTTGTTGTCGAGGCCACGGTAGACGCCGTCCGGCGCGGGAGAGAGCATCCGCGCCATCCGCGGATCGACCGCGCCGGTGAAGACCGTGCCGTCGAAGAGGCTCACGGCGAACTGCGTCTGCCGATAGCTCCCCATGTTGTTGCGAGTCGGTCCGAAGAAGTTCCGGTCGTCATTCACCGTCCCCGGGAAACGCAGGAGGGCATCGTCGGCGTTGCTCGCGAACGAGGAGTCCACCGCCGCCATCACATCGGTCGGCGCGTAGGTGCTCTTGTTCGAGTAGTGGTTCAGGTGGAGCGCCAGGAGCCCGAAGGCGAACTTGCGCCACTTGTTCCGGTCGCCGCCATAGATGAAGTCGGTCCGGGCCATGTAGGCCTGGTTCACCGCGCCATCGGTGCGACGCAGCAGGGTGATCGCCGAGTCGAGGAGGAGCTTCACCTCGTTGTAGGCGTACTCCTGCGAGTCGTAGTTGAAGGTGAAGGTGCGGGAGTTGATCGCCTCCTTCACGATGATGTCACCGTGCAGGTCGGTCAGCACCTGCCACCCCCAGGCCTTGAGCACGTAGCCCACGCCAAGGAGGTCCCAGCGCTGCTCGGCGCGGGACTTGTCCATCATGTCGACGAGGTTCTGCCCATGGTTCCAGTACACGTCGCGCCACTGCTGGCCGCCGTTGTCTGAGCCCGGGTCGTACCCCATGCGATCCCAGGTGCTCGGGGTGAGCGAGCCACTGGGCAGCGTCCACATCTGGGTGTAGCGCGAGACGAAGCGCCCGTCCCACTGCGGGGAGCTGACGAGCCAGTGCAGCATCGGCGAGAGATAGAGATTCGCCGAGACCGTCTGCGGGGCATTCGGGTTGTCGTTGACATCGAGGAAGTCGTCGCAGGCCGTCGCCGTGAGGGCGAGGAACCCAGCGACCACGAGCGCACGGATCCGATGCATAGGATGTCCGGTGAGCGTGGAAGGGCGTGCCGACCGACGGCGCGCCGCGAGGAAGGTCATGAGGGTCGGCATCAGAAGGCCACCTTGAGGCCGAAGTTCACACCGCGCGGGATCGGGAAGTTCCCGTAGTCGACGCCGGCCGCGCCGGAGCCGCCCACCGCGGCGGTGTTCCCGTTCACGACGGGGTCGAGCCCCGAATAGTTCGTGATCAGGAGGAGGTCGTTCCCGGTGATGAAGAGACTCGCCTCGCGCGACCGGAAGAGCGCGGGGGGAAGCTGGTAGCGGAAGGTCACGTCACGGAGGCGGATCCAGTTGATGTCCTTCTCGATGAAGAGCTCCTCGCTCATCCCCGTGTAGAAGCCGGTCTGGATCGCCGGGACCACGACGATCGTGTTGCGCGTCGGGGTCGCGGTGTTCTCCTTACCGTCGCGGAGCACCCCAGGGATGATCCGCGGGGTCTCACGATCGAGCGTTCGCATCGCGAGGCCGCGAGTCGTGAGGAAGTGCTCGGTGGCGTTGAACACGTCGCCGCCGCGCCGGATGTCGAAGAGCACGCTCAGCGACATCTTCTTGTAGCGGAAGCTGTTCGTGAGGCCCACGGTGAAGTCAGGCTGACGATCGTACCCGGCATCGATGAAGAGCGTCGAACGGAGCGGGAGCCCCGTCGTCGGGTCGATCAGTAGTTCCTTGTTGTTGTTGCGCAGATAGAAGAACCCGGTCATCGACCGGGTCGAGAGCCCCGGCTGCGTCCCGTTTCGGACATTCCCGTAGAGCCAGGTGTCCGACACGTACGACTCGGGGAGCGCATTGGGGAGCTCGACGACCTTGCCGCGCGCCCGATCGAAGTTCATCAGCACATCCCACGAGAAGTCACGCGTCTGCACCGGGGTGCCCCGCACCGAGACCTCGACGCCCTCGTTGCGCGTCACCGCGCCGTTCAGGTTGAAGAGGATGAAGCCGGTGCCATAGCTCCCGCGAATGTCGTTGACGATCTGATCCTTGGTCTGCTTCCGGTAGACCGCGACGTCCACGCCGAGGCGGTCCTGGAAGAAGCCCAGCTCGGTCCCGATCTCATACGAGCGGGCGAACTCCGGCCGCAGGTCGAGGTTCGGGCCGGTGAACCCGTAGCCGTAGCCGCCGTACGAGGTCTGCTTGAACTCGAGTGACGGGCGGTAGGCATACGGCCGCGCGTCCTTACCGACCTCGGCGTAACCGGCGCGGAGCCGGCCCGTCATGAACTTCCCGATCGCCGGGAAGGCGTCCGAGAAGATGAAGCTCGTCGAGATCGAAGGGTAGAAGAACGCATTCCGCTCCACCGGGATCGTCGAGGTCCAGTCGTTACGACCAGTCGCTGTGACGTAGAGGTAGTCGCGGTAATTGAGCGTCGCGCTCCCGAAGACGCTCAGGAGACGTCGCTCTGCGATCGTCGTCCGGCTCGTCCGGCTCGCGGTATTGTTCACCGAGACGAAGTTCGGGTCGAGGAAGTTCTCCCCATACAACGCGCTCGTCGCCGAGCGGAACTGCGAGATCTGGTTCCCGACGAACCCGCTGAGCGAGAGGTCCTTGGTGAGCTGACGGCTGTTCACGTTCAGCAGCGTCTGGATGTTGAGGTTCCGGGTGTTGTCCCCCGCCACGTCCAGGATGCCGTTGTTGCTGAAGCCGTACACGCTCTCCGGATGCCGGAGCACGAGGTTGTCGTTCGTGTAGGTGTCCAAGCCGATGTTCGACTTGATCGTCCCCCAGGAGAACGGCGTCACGACCAACCCGAGGTTCGCGATCAGGCGGGTGTTATCCGAACTGATCCGGTTGCGCAGGACGTTGAAGTACGGATTGTCGGTCTCCGCCGATCCTGCCGTGGCGGTGGTGATGCGCCGCCGCGTCCCCGCCGGTGTCGCGAACTGCTTCGCATCATCCGTCTGCGGCCAGATCAAGAGGCCGATCAGCGGCCCATTCGCTCCCTTGTACGACTGTTCGTTCGACGCGAAGGTGTACTGCATCGAGAGGTCGGTCTTGAGCCACGACGTCACCTGCGCCTGGGTGGCACCGGTGAGGTTGATCCGCTTGTAGATCGAGTTCGGGATCACGCCACGTTGATCGTCCGCCGCCACCGCCACGCGGTAGTTCACCCGATTGTCCTGCGCCCCGCCGTTGAACGAGAGGGCGTGACGCTGGGTCAGTGCCGGCTGGAAGAAGCCGTCGACGTTGTTGTAGAAGGTCGTCGTGTCCGCGTACGGAAGCCCGAAGTACTGGAACGCGGAGAGGAGCCCCGACCCATCCGTCGAGGTCGGCCCATAGGACCGCTGGATCCGAGGCTGCGACCGCACGCTCTCGATGCGGAAGTTGTTGCTGTACTCGAGCCCACCGGTCCCCGCCGATCCACGACGGGTCGTGATCACGATCGCGCCGTTCGCCGCGTCGATCCCGTAGAGCGCCGAGGCCTCGGGGCCCTTGAGCACCACGAGGGTCTCGATGTCCTCGGGGTTGATGTCCGCCGCACGGTTCGTGAAGTCGAGCCCGCGGTTGCTGAACGCCCTATTCGACCCCGGCGCATCCGAGGCGAGCACCCCGGTGTTCAACGTCTTGTTGTCGATCGGCAACCCGTCCACGATGATCAGCGGCTGGTTGCTCGAGCTGATCGAGCTGACGCCGCGGATCGTGATCGAGGACGAGGCCCCTGGGACGCCCGACGAGCTCGTCACCTCGACCCCCGCCACGCGCCCCTGTAGCGAGTTGATGAAGTTCTGACGCGTCGTCTGCGCGATCTCAGGGCCTTGGACGGCTTGCTGCGAGTACCCCAGACTGCGCTGCTTCGCCGTCTGGCCGAGCGCCGTGACCACGACCTCGTCGAGGTTCGTCGCCACACGCCGGAGTTGCACGTCGATGCGCGACTCCGCGCCGACCGTCTTCTCCTGCGGGGCATGCCCGATCAGGCGGTACTGCAACACCTGACCGAGCGCGGCGCGGATGGTGTAGGCGCCATCCCGATCGGTCTGGACGCCGGTCGTGGAGCCTTTGATGAGGACGGTCACGGCTGGCAGGGGCTGCCCCTGCTCACTCGTCACCTTACCGGTGACGGCCTTCTCCTGCGCCACCAGTGGCGCGGCGAAGAGCATCATGCCCATCATCACCGCGAGGAATCGTCTCTGCATGAGAGCTGTTCCGGGGTAGAGGGTGATCGCACTCTCACGGAGGTGAGAGGACCGGTCTACGTTACGGCGCATGACACAGCGTGTCAAACATTATTGTTGTGTCCTGAGTGTTCTTGTCGGGATTCCTGTCGCGGCACAGTCACCGGTAACGGTCGATACCGTCGCGCCGGGCATCACATACCAGCACCTCACCCGGCCCACCGGCCCCTGGGAGATCCATCTCGTTCGGATCGATCGCACCCAAGGCCCCTGGACCCTCACGGTGCGCCACGCCGGCGATTCCCTTCGCGGTCGTGAGACCACCTCGTCGATGGCCACGCGCCTCGCCACCGCGCGCGAGGTCCCCGTCGCCCTCAATGCGGACTTCTTCGACCTCCGCACCGGCGAGGTCACCAACAACCAGGTCATCGACGGCGAGGTCTGGAAGGCGATCCTCGGCTTCGACGTCGGCCGCGAACGACGTCGCCTCCAGCGCGGCCAGTTCGCCATCGATGCCGATGGCACCCCGGTGATCGGCGGCCTCGCCTACGCCGGTCGGGTGCGCGTCGGACGTCAGACCTACGTCCTCGATGCGGTGAATGCGCGCCCCGCCCAACCCGCGGCCCTCGTGCGCTTCGATGCGCGATGGGGCGCGCGCCCCGTCGATGATTCCACCAGACGCGTCACCGGCGACACCACGATCGGCGGGATCCGACTCGTCGCCTATGGCACTGCGGCGCGTGCGCGACTCGATTCGATCGCGAGCGCGAGTCGTCGGCACTGGTGGGGTGGCGGGCCGCGCCTCCGGCTCGATCAGCACTTCGTCGCCCCGGCGATCCCTGCGTCGGCGACGACACCCGCTCGCGTCGAGCGGCGGCTCTCTCCTCGCGCCGTCGTCGGCGGATGGCCGGTGCTCGTGCGCGACAGCGTGAGTGTCGCCGCACAGGCCGATTCGCTCGAGCGTACCGCCGCCTCGTTCTCCGCCGCCCGCCACCCACGCAGCGCGATCGGTACGTCGGCGGGCGGACGGATCCTCTGGCTGATCGCCGTCGATGGACGCCAGACCGCGAGCGTGGGGATGACCTTGGGCGAGCTCGCCGAGCTCATGCGCGAGCTGGGGATCACCGAGGGGCTCAATCTCGATGGGGGCGGCTCCACCGCGCTCTGGGTCGCGGGCACCGTGCGCAACCGTCCCAGCGATCCGACCGGCGAGCGGACCGTCGGGAATGCGGTTATGATCGTGCGCGACGGGCCGCGCGAGGCGGCCCCCCGCGCCGAGCGACGCCCATGAGTACGCCGACCGTCCGCCTCCGCTCCCTCGACGTCTTCCGCGGCCTCACCGTCGCGGGGATGCTCCTCGTCAACAACCCCGGGAGCTGGGGGAACATCTACCCCCCGCTCGCGCACGCGAGCTGGCATGGGTGGACCCCCACCGATCTGATCTTCCCCTTCTTCCTCTTCATCGTCGGCGTCACCACGCATCTCTCTCGTGAGGCGCGTCGCGCGCGGGGGGATTCGGAGTCCGCGCTCGTCGCGCAGGCGGTGAAGCGCGGCGCGATCATCATCCTCTGCGGCTGGGCGCTCGCCGCCTTCCCGTTCTATCCCCTCGAGCGGATCACCGGGCTCCGCATCCCGGGTGTGCTCCCGCGCATCGGCCTGGTGTACATCTGCGCCGCGTTGCTGACGCATCGCACCAGCCTGAAGCAGCAGGTCATCACCCTCGCCGTGCTCCTCTACGGCTACTGGTTCGCGATGACCCTACTCCCCGTGCCCGGGCTCGGGGAACGAGGGATCCTCTTCCTCGATTCCCCCTCGCACACCCTCGCCGCCTGGTTCGATCGCGCCCTCCTCGATGGCCATCTCTGGCGCCAATCGAAGACGTGGGATCCCGAAGGGGTCCTCTCCACCTTCCCCGCGATCGGCACCGCGATCCTCGGGACCTTCGCCGGGCGGTGGATCGCGAGCGATCGCCCGCTCAGTGAGCGGTTGAACGGGCTCTTCGCCGTCGGGGCCCTCTGTGCGATGGCCGGGGCGATGTGGGGGTGGTCCTTCCCGATCAACAAGTCGCTCTGGACCTCGAGCTATGTGCTCCTCACCGCGGGGCTCGCGGCGATGGCGATCGCGACGATCACCTGGTTGGGGGATGGCCCGCTCATGACGCGCCTCTCGACCCCCTTCCTCGCCTACGGCGTGAACCCGCTGCTCGCCTTCCTGGGGTCCGGGCTCATGGCCAAGATCATGGGCTCGCTCTGGAAGATCGAGGTCGCGGGGAAGATGGTCAGCGTGCAGTCGGTGCTGTACAAGAGCGCCTTCGTCCCCTATCTCGCGCCGAAGAACGCCTCGCTCGCCTTCGCGCTCTGTTTCGTCGGGGTCTGGTGGGCGATCCTTGAGCCGTTGCGGCGCAAGGGGATCATCCTGAAGGTCTGAGGGTCGCCAGGAACTCCCGCACCGGCGCGAGCGTCTGCGCCGGATCCTCCTCGTGCGGGACATGCCCCAGCGTCGGGAAGCGCACCACCCGGCTCCCCGGGATGTCGCGGGCGAACCGCGCCGCATTCGACGGTGGGATCAACCGATCGAGATCCCCCCAGAGGATCAATGTCGGCGCGCGGATCGTCGCGATCTGGAGCGTGTCGAGCCCACCGCCGCGGTTCGCCGACCCACCGCTCGCGCCGCGCGGGCGCTGGGTGAAGGCGCGGCGATTCCCTTCGCGCAACGTGAGCTCGTAATACCGATCGACCAACTCCGGCGTCACCTTCGACGGATCGCCGTACACATTGCGCACGCTGCTCTCGATCACCCGGCGCGGCAGGACCTGCGACGCCACATACCGCATCCCGGGGAGCGCCGCGACTCTGAACCCCACCGGGACCGAGGTCGCCTGGGAGGGATACCCCGCCGGATCCACGAGGACGAGTCCCGCCACGCGCGCCGGGGAGCGCACCGCCAACTGCCAGGCGTAGAGCCCACCCAGCGAGTTCCCCGCGACGACCACTCGCGGGGCCCCGAGCGTGTCGAGCAGCGCCTCGATCACCCCGAGCGTCCGCGACAGCGAGCCCGCGCCATCCACGAAGGGCCCCGTGAGCCCGAACCCCGGCAGATCGAGCCGGATCACCCGCCGCTCCCCACGCAGCGCCGCCGTCCATCCCTCCCAGGTGTGGAGGCTTGCGGCGGATCCATGGAGCAGCAACAGCGGTTGCGGATCGTCGCGCGGTCCCTCGTCGCGGTAGTGCACCGCGGCGCCATCGAGCGTGATGAACTGCGATGGGGCGGGGGCCCAGCGCGGCATCAGTGATTCCACCGAGCGGTCGGGGGCCCAGACCGAGGCGACGGCGAGCCCGGTGAGGGCGAGAAGGACGGCGATGAGGGTCTGTCCGGGGCGCATGGTCACAGTCTACTGCGCCGCCCCCTCCGCGCGACATGGGAGCGTCGCTCCCGCCGCGTACCACGCCCGCGCTCGCCGCGACGACACCCCCTCGCTCCGCCAATCCCCCGACGACTCCGCCATCCGCTTGGCCCAGTGCGCGGCCAGCGCCGTCGAGAGCGCGGCGCAGGTCGGCGCGGGGAGCCGCCCCGCCTCTTTCGCCAGCACCGCGACCGCATCGCCAGAGAGCGTGGCATGATACGCGACGTCGAACGTCCCCCCGTCGGCGGCCCGTGTGAGGTTCGTGCGCACCACGATCCCCTCGGGGTCCACCACGTTGAGGAGCGCCACCCACCCGATGGTCACCCCGAGCATCCGTGGGGCGAAGCGCGCCGACTGCCCGCGCGGCACCGTCGTGAGCACCACCACGAGCGCCGCGGCGACGAGCGCCATGATCGCGACCGCGAGCACGCGATCCTCTGTGAGCCCGAACTCCCCGATGTAGAGCCGCATCCGCGCCACCGCCGAGAGGAGCAGTGCGGCGACCTCGATCACGAGGACCCCGCCGATCACCCCGAAGCGACGACGTGCGGTCGCATCGTCCTGGAGCACCCACTCCGCCATCACGAGCGTCGCGACCACGACCCCAGAGGCCACGACCATCTCGAAGAACCCGCGCCGTGCATACTCCGCCGGCGTGAGCCCCACCGTCGCGAGCAGATGATCGGCGCCCCCGAAGAGCGCCTGTGCCTGCGTCGTGAGGTAGAGCGCGAGGAGCGCGACCAGGCCGCCGAGCCCGACGCTCACCGTGAGGAAGGGGAGTCCCGGTGAACGCACCTCCGGCACGATGGTCGACACGCGGTCACGGGTCGCGCTGCGCAGCCACCCGAGTGCGAGCCAGGCGATGCACGCCGTCGTGAGGAGGTGCTGGGCGGCGGTGGTCGTGAGGAGGCGATGGAGTGCGACGATGTACGCTTCGAAGCGCTGGTCCGATTCACTCAGCAGACCGGCGACCAGCGCGAGTGGTGGGATCGCGAGGACGATCCCGATCGCGACCGCGCGCAGGCGGCGCACCAGCTCCGCTCGAGCGGCTGACCGTTCCGCCCCATCACGGAGTGCAGCCGGCGCCCCGGTCGCCAAGGTTACGACGCCGATCACCGCGGCGCGCGCGCTCTGCACCACGGTCAGCTCGCTCAGCCGACGCCCCGTCCCATGCCAGGCGACGAGTGCCCCCATGCAGAGGGTGGAGAGGAGGTCGATCGGGAGCAGCATCTCCGCGTCACGCCAGGCGAGTCCGGCGGCGGCGATCCCCGCGCCGAGGATCAGCGCCGTGCGCTCGCGGTCGGCGCGCACGCGAAGCCCGATCGCGACGAGCGCCACTCCCGCCATCCAGAGCGCGAAGCCGGTGCGCCAGAGGTCGCTCGGGATGAGGAGGTCGCCGGCGATCCCGACGCCGAGGGCGGCGAGCAGGAATGGTGCGGTGCGAGGGTGTGGCAGCAGAGTACTTTGCATCGTCAAGTAAATGGGTCGAAGAAAGGCGCCCGCTGGCGCCGCCGGTGGATCAGGCGCCGCCGACGCGGCGGATCAATGCCTCCATGTGCCCGAGGTAGGCGTCGAGCGCCCGCCGGCCCGCCGCCGTGATCTTGAAGTCGGTGCGCGGGACCCGCCCCTCATACCCCTTGGTGCAGGTGAGATACCCCGCCTCCTCGAGCTTGCGCGCATGGACCGAGAGGTTCCCGTCGCTCGTCTCGAGCATCGCCTTCAACTCGTTGAACGTCAGCGTGGGATGCACCGCGAGGGCGCTCACGATCGCGAGGCGCACCCGCTCGTGGATCACCTTGTCGAGCGCGAGGGGTACCGAGGGGTCGCCGACCATCGCCGTCAATCCCGTCGCACGCGCGGGGCGCGCGCCCTCGGTCTGCCCTCGTCCGGGCGTCGTGGTCGACGGTTTCCGTGCTGCGGCCCCACGCTTAGCCACCATGCCTCCGTGCGATCCATAGGCCGAATCCGATGTGAGTGATCCCGAAGCCCAGCGCGAGCATCCAGGCGCCCACCGCCTGGGAGCCGAAGAGCGCGACCGCGCCGAGGGACATGAAGGTGAGTCCCATCATCGGGACCGCGCGCACGGAGTGCAGTCCCGCTGTCACGAGCGCGGTGCCATAGAGGGTGAGCCAGAGGCCGGGGATGAGGGGCGGGACCCCGAGCGCGGGCGGCACGGCTCCGATCGTCTCGAACTCGAGGAGCGCGAGGGTGAGGAGGGTGCCGGCGACGATCGCCGGGAGCAACCCCAAGAAGAACTTCCGTGCCGGGGTCGTGAGCGGGAGCTCGGCCGAGACGCGCCCATGGCGGTGCATCTTGAGCCAGAGGAGGGCGGTCCCGCCAATGCCGGCCAGCACCGCCTCACCGATCCAGATGGCGAGCCAGCGCGCCGCGGTCGGCTGGGCCTCGGCGAGCGCGGTGGTGGCGAGCGCCGTGACCCCGATCCCGGCGAGCCCCCAGCCAGGGATGTCGCTGAAGGAGGCCGCCTCTTCCATCGTGCGACGGATGAAGGAGAGGTCTTGGATGGCGCGGTCATGCAGGGCGGGCGGGTGCCGGTGAGGCGAGGCCATGGTGGGGAGTATCGGCGGTTGGAGGTCTGCTGTCAAGTACTTTTTTTTGTAAAGCTGAAAGGGGCGATCCCTACGGCGGCACCTCCGGTGACCGATGGAGGGCGAGACAAAGCCCCGCACCGAGCGAACTCGTTGCGGGGCTTTCGTTTCCATCAGTCGGGGCGAGAGGATTCGAACCTCCGACCTCCTGCTCCCGAAGCAGGCGCTCTACCGGGCTAAGCTACGCCCCGATCTCTCGGTAAAGACTTCTCTCTGATACCTGTCCCCTGCCACCTGCTTCCATGCGCCCGGAGAGACTCGAACTCCCAACCTTCTGATCCGTAGTCAGATGCTCTATCCAATTGAGCTACGAGCGCCCAGCACCCTTACGTCGCAATCTCTCGCGGTGCAGGGCAGACCCGAAAGATAGGTCCCCCCGAGCACAGGGTCAACGCATCGATCAGGGACGTCGCACGGGCGCCGCGGGACGCGCCGCGCCCGCCGGACGCGCCGGAGCCGCCGGCGGCATCGCCAGGGGACGATACCGGAACGCCACGATCCCCGGCGTCGTCGGCTCGAGCTGGAACTCGCCCCGGGCGCTCGGCCCCGTCTCCGCCACCTCGGCCGTCATCGTCTCGAGCACCGCGCCCTTCGCATCCATGAACTCGACCGTCACGGTGAACGGCCGCGCCACCTTCGCGAGGTTCTCCACCGCGCCGCCCAACGCCGCACCCTGCGCCCGACGCTCGAATCGCGTGATCTGCATCTTGTGCGCCGCCGCGAGCTTCCCCTCCTCCGCCGAGAGCGAGTCCTGCAGCTTCTGATACTCGGCCTTCTTCTTCGGGTCCTTCTCCGCCGCGACGAACAGCGAGTACGCGTACGCCTTCATCAGGTAGTTGTCGCCGTTCGACGGATCGATCGCGATCAACCGATCGGTGAGCGGGAGCATCTTCTCCGGCTGCTTCGCCTCGTAGTACAGGTAGGCGAGGAAGTAGTTCGCATCGCGGATGTTCGCGTTCTTGGCGAGCGCCCCCTCATACAGCGCGATCGCGTCGACCGACCGCTGGCTCGAGCGCGCCGTCTCCGCGCCGAGGAGCAGGATCAGATCGGTGTACTTCGCCGGGTCTGCGATGAGGGGGGCGAGGAGCTTCCGTGTCGCCACGGAGTCGGCCTGCACCTGCACGATCTCGCTGGCCGCCGAGAAGGCATACGTGCCATCCATCGTCGACGGATACTTCTCGAGGAGCCCTTGGAAGAGGGCCAGCGCCTCGGCGTTCAGCTCCGCCTTTTGCGCGGCGCCCCCGGTCATCGCATACGTCTGCGCCGTCGAGGCGAGCTGGAAGCGGAGCTGCTTCTCCGTCTCCGCGAGCGAGGTGTCCTTGGACGCCGCGGCCACGGCGAGGCGGAGCTGCGCGAGCATCGTCGGGGTGTCGCCCCGCGCGCTCGCGAGCTGCGCCTTGATGTTGTAGACGAAGGGCGAGGTCGCATAGAGCAGCGAGGCCCGGTCGGCCCAGTACGAGGCGGAGTCGATGTTCCCCGCGCCGAAGGCGGTGTACGCCTTGTTGATGCGCTCGGTCCAGGGCTTCGACTGCCGCCACTGGAGCGTCAGGTCGGCACAGGCCGGCCCCGCCGCCTCGACCGCCGCGAGGAGGGAGTCGGCCGCGCGGGCGAGGTCGACCGTCTGGTTCGCCTGACCCTTCGGGACGCTGACGCCGAGCTGCTCGAGCGTCATCGTCTCCGATGTGCCCGCCTGGTGCATCCAGAGGACGTAGATCTGCGCCTTGAGGAAGCCGGCGCCGACGAGGTTGGAGGCGAACTTCTTCTCATCGCTCAGCCCCTTCATGGCATCGCGGAGTGCCTTGGGGGCCGAGGCGGAGTCGGCCTGGACCGCGCGGTTCACGGAAAGGGTGACCGTGGTGAGCGCGGCGGGGGAGAGGGTCTCCACGGGGCACTCCCCCTGCGCCTGGATCAGGCGAGCGGGGGCGGCGAGGAGCACGAGGGCCGGCAGGGCGCGAGAGAGGCGCATCGGTCTTGGGGCTGAAGGAACCCCGCCGCGGTCGGCGGCGGATCGAAGACGACTACGCCCCACGACCGGGAACCGTTCGTGGGGCGATGGGCGGTACAAGACTCGAACTTGTGACCTCCACGATGTCAACGTGGCGCTCTAACCAACTGAGCTAACCGCCCGAGAGCGGGAAACGGGACTCGAACCCGCGACCCCAACCTTGGCAAGGTTGTGCTCTACCAACTGAGCTATTCCCGCGAACCGGAGCCGACCCGCACCCCGTACATCAATTCACCGCCAGCTCAAGGCGTCCCGCTTTCAGCCTCCAGCCTTCAGCCCTGTCCCTTCCACACCGGACCGTCTGCCGCTCCCGGCCCAGCAGTGGAGGCGAGGGGAATCGAACCCCTGACCTCTTGAATGCCATTCAAGCGCTCTCCCAACTGAGCTACGCCCCCGCTCGGCCCCCCGTTACCGGAGGTGTCCGTCAGGAACCAAAGAAGCTATCCGAGCGTACTGCAGGGGTCAAGGTAGAAACTGGCGGAAATCCCGCCAGGGCCTATCTTTGGGCTCGCTCGCTTCACTCCAGCACCACCGCAATGACCACCGACACCAAGCGCCGGAAGCGCCGCACCGCCCCCGCCGGGATCGCCCCCGCGGAGCCGGAGCGCGACATCCTCGATCAATACCTCTACGAGGTCTCCACCTACCCCCTCCTGAAGGGGAATGAGGAGATCGAGGTCGCCCGGAAGATCCGGGCCGGCGACCAGGACGCCCTCCAGGAGCTCGTGAAGCGCAACCTGCGCTTCGTGATCTCCGTGGCCAAGAAGTATCAGAACCGCGGCCTCCCGCTCATCGACCTCATCGGGGAAGGGAACGTCGGCCTCCTCACCGCCGCCCGGAAGTTCGACCCCGACCAGGGGGTGAAGTTCATCTCCTACGCGGTCTGGTGGATCCGACAGGCGATCCTCTCCTCCCTCGCCCGCCAGGGTCGCACCGTCCGTGTCCCGCTCAACCGCACCGCGGACCTCTCGCGCATCATCAAGGCCTCGGAGATCCTCCGCCAGAAGCTCCGGCGCGAGCCCACCCCCGAGGAGCTCTCGCAGCTCACCGGCCTCTCCGTCGACGTCGTGCAGTCGCTCGCCGCGCTCAACACCGGCGACGTCCGCCTCGATGCCCCGATGGATCCCGATGGCGATCGCTCCCTCATCGAGCGCTTCGTCGCCGACGAGATGCCCGACACCGAGGAGGAGGCGATGAACCGCTTCCTCAACGACGAGATCGAGCATGCGCTCGGCACCCTCCCGCCGCGCGACGCGAAGGTCCTCCGCCTCTACTTCGGCCTCGAAGGCGGGCGCGAGCACACCCTCGAGGAGATCGGCTCGATGCTCGGCGTCACGCGTGAGCGGGTGCGGCAGCTGCGGGATCGGGCGCTGAAGCGGTTGCGCGAGGGCGATGTGGGACGCGCACTCGGGAGCTTTGCGGCGTAACCGCAGGGGTCAGGTATCAGGTACCAGAGGGCGGTCCGTTCGGACCGCCCTTTCCTTTTTCGACCCATCGGCGACCGATGCGGCGCGGTCCCCGCGTGACCATATTCCTGAGGTCTGGTCCCTGACACCTGGCCCCTGCCCCCATGATCCGCTTCGAGAACCTCCACAAGTCCTTCGGTGAGCTCCAGGTGCTCCGGGGCTTCTCCCTCGATGTCAAAGAGGGGGAGACGATGGTCATCATCGGCTACTCGGGCACCGGCAAGTCGGTGGCGATCAAGCACATCGTCGGCCTCCTCGAGCCCGATGAGGGGACCGTCTTCGTCGACGGCCTGGAGGTGCAGACCCTCTCGCGGCGCGACCTCTACGAGCTGCGCGGCAAGATCGGCTATGTCTTTCAGTTCGCCGCCCTCTTCGACTCCCTCACGGTCGCCGAGAATGTGGCCATGGGGGTGCGGAAGCAGGGGAAGCTCACGGAGGCGCAGATCCGCGATCGCGTCCACGAGGCCCTCGAGCTCGTCGACCTCGATGACTCGGTCGGGGAGAAGCTCCCGAGCGAACTCTCCGGCGGGATGCGGAAGCGCGTCGGGATCGCCCGTGCCATCGCCTTCCGCCCCAAGTACCTCCTCTACGATGAGCCCACCACGGGGCTCGATCCCGTCACGAGCGCGGTGATCGACGACCTCATGGTCCGCATGCAGAAGCAGCTGGGGGTGACCGGGATCGTCATCACGCACGACATGCGCAGTGCCTACACCGTCGGCACCCGGATCGCGATGCTCTACGAAGGGCAGGTGCGCGCGGTGGGGACCGTCGACGAGATCAAGGCGAGCACCGATCCCATCGTGCGGCAGTTCATCGAAGGGCGCGCCGAGCTCGAGCCTTCCGCGTCGTTCGCCCGGTGACATCGGGTCGGCAGGGATCCGCGTCGCGCCTCCCAGCGCGCGAAGAGGTCTCCGCCGGCGGGATCGTCTTCCGGCGCGACGGCGAGCGCACCTTCGTCCTGCTGATCCGCGATTCGTATCGCAACTGGGGGTTCCCCAAAGGGCATATCGAGGCGGGGGAGGATCCCGAGCAGGCCGCGCTCCGCGAGGTCGGTGAGGAGACGGGGCTCGGGGCGCTCGCCATCCGCGCGGCGGTCGAGACGATCGACTGGGAGTTCCGCTTTCGCGGCGCACGGATCCACAAGACCTGCCACTTCTTCCTGATCGAGACGGGGCACCGCCGCACCGCGCCGCAACACGCCGAGGGGATCACCGCCTGTCGATGGGCGACCTTCGATCAGGCCGAGCAGATGTTGGCGTACGACAATGCGCGCGCGGTGCTCCGGCAGGCGCGGACGTTGGTGACGGCCCTCATGACCCCGGCGACGCTCCCCGCGCCGATCGAATCCCCCGCGAGCTGACCGGTGGGGCCCCTGCCGCCGGCGATCGTCGCCTTCGGGGCGCGGGATCGGAGCCGCGCGCTCCTGCGAAAGGCCTTCCCGCGGCGCCGCAGCACCCTCACCCTGACGACCTCCCCCGCCGCGACCCTCGAGGCGCTCCAGGGGCGATTCACTGACGCCGTGATCGTCGATCTCGGGGCGCCGGGGGAGGGGAGCGCGCAGGTCGCGGCCCTCTCGAGGGACTTCCCCTCGATCCCCTTCTTCGCGATGGCGCCCCTCCGAGCCTCTGAACTCCCGCAGCTCGCCCAGGGGTGCGCGGCCGGGGAGTTCATCGATCTGCTGGTCGAGGGGATGGAGGACGCCCTCCACCGCGACCTCATCGCCCCCCACGCCGTCACGGCGCGCTTCGCGCGGGCGATGGCGCCGGCCGCCGAGGCGATCGGCCTGACGACCCCGCTGCAGCAGCAGGTCTGGGGGCTGATCGTGGGGCAGGGGGGACGCGCCGTGCGCACCGAGGAGCTCGCCGCTGCGGTCGGGCTCACCCGGGAACACCTGAGCCGCCGGTTCTCGGCTGGCGGAGCCCCTAACCTCAAGCGGGTCATCGACTTGGCGCGGCTCCTGGCCGCCGCCGAATTCGCCAAGAACCCCGGCTTCGACCTCGCGGACGTGGCCCGGATCCTGGGATTTGCCTCTCCCTCGCACCTCTCGACCACCTGCGAGCGGCTCGTCGGGGTGAGAGGGGCGTCCCTGGCACGGTTGCGCGCCGAGGATCTCATGCGGCGCTTTCAGGGGGCGGGGGCACGCTCACGGGGCTGAGCCCCTGTTGCTTGCCTTGGCGTCTTGTGATTATTTTCACAAGTTGTACCTGAACCGGCCGCCCAGCCTCGCGTCCCGTACGCGTCGCCCCCGCGTGCCGCCCTGACATCACCGCCTTTCCAACTCCGCTCATGGCTTCCCAGACGGCGCTGCGCCCCAGCGAGATCAAGGACATCCTCCTCCGCGAGATCGAGGCCGCGGACCTCAACGCCCTCGGCGTCGAAGAGGTCGGCTCCGTCCTCGAAGTGAAGGACGGCATCGCCCGCATCTACGGCCTCATGAACGCCATGGCCGGCGAGATGCTCGAGATCCGCTCCTCCGAGACCGGCGAGACGATCACCGCCCTCGCGCTCAACCTCGAAGAGGACAACATCGGCGCCGTCGTCCTCGGTGACTACCTCCGCCTCAAGGAGGGCGATGAGGTCCGTCGCACCGCGCGCGTGCTCGAGGTCCCCGTCGGCCCGGCGATGATCGGTCGCGTCGTCGACGCCCTCGGGCGCCCGATCGACGGCCAGGGTCCGATCCACACGACCATGACCCGCAAGGTCGAGTCGGAGGCCCCCGGCATCATCGTCCGTCAGCCCGTCGGTGAGCCGATGCAGACCGGTCTCAAGGCCGTCGACGCGATGATCCCGATCGGCCGCGGCCAGCGCGAGCTCATCATCGGCGACCGCGGCACCGGCAAGACCGCGATCGCGATCGACACGATCATCAACCAGAAGGGGCAGGGGGTCATCTGCGTCTACGTCGCGATCGGCCAGAAGGCCTCGACCGTGGCGAGTGTCGTGGAGCGCCTCAAGGACGCCGGCGCGATGGAGTACACCATCGTCGTCGTCGCGGCCGCCTCCGACCCGGCCCCGATGCAGTACATCGCCCCCTACTCGGGCGTCGCGATGGCTGAGTACTTCATGTACCACGAGGGGAAGCCGACCCTCGCCGTGTACGACGACCTCACCAAGCAGGCGGCGGCGTATCGTCAGCTCTCGCTCGTCCTCCGGCGCCCGCCGGGTCGCGAGGCCTTCCCGGGTGACGTCTTCTACCTCCACAGCCGTCTCCTCGAGCGCGCCGCGAAGCTCTCCAACGACCCCAAGGTCGTCGATGGCAAGACCATCTTCGCGCCGGGTGGCTCACTGACCGCCCTCCCGATCATCGAGACGCAGGCCGGCGACGTGTCGGCCTACATCCCGACGAACGTCATCTCGATCACCGACGGCCAGATCTTCCTCGAGTCCGATCTCTTCTTCGCCGGCGTCCGCCCCGCGATCAACGTCGGTATCTCGGTCTCGCGCGTCGGTGGCGCGGCCCAGATCAAGGCGATGAAGTCGGTCGCCGGTCGCCTCCGCCTCGACCTCGCGCAGTACCGCGAGCTCGAAGCCTTCGCCGCCTTCGCCTCCGACCTCGACGCCGCCACCAAGCGGCAGCTCGAGCGCGGCGCGCGCACGGTCGAGATCCTCAAGCAGGGCCAGTACCAGCCGATGCCGGTCGAGCAGCAGGTCATGATCATCTTCGCGGTCACCAACGGCTTCATCGACGACGTCGAGGTCAGCCAGGTCCGCGAGTGGGAGGCCGGCTTCCACACGTACATGAAGGCGCAGTTCCCGAACCTCGGCGAGGCGATCAAGCGCGACAAGCAGATCTCGAAGGAGCTCGAGCCGGAGCTCCGCCGCGCGATCGATCTTTACAAGGGGACCAGGTAACAGGGATCAGGGAACAGGGACTGCGAGCGTTTCCCTGACCCCTTCTGATCCCCGACCCCTGACCCCTGACCCCTGACGTATGGCCAAAGGCAGAGAACTCAAAGGGCGCATCAAGTCCGTCGAGAACACCCGCAAGATCACGCGGACGATGGAGATGGTCGCGACCTCGAAGATGAAGCGGGCGCAGGATCGCGTCGTCGCGGCGCGGCCGTATGCGCGCGCGCTCGGCGAGGTGATCGCGAGCCTCTACAGCCCTGAGCTCGCCGAGCGCTTCCCGCTGCTCCGGCAGCCGGAGCGCGAGGGGCGCGCGGCCGTCATCCTCCTCACGTCCAATCGTGGACTCGCGGGCGCCTTCAACGCCAACCTGATCAAGGAAGCCCGCACCCTCCTCGCCACGCTCGAGTCGGCGGGGACGCGTGTCGAGCTCCACGTGGTCGGCAAGAAGGGTGTGGGCTACTTCGGCTACGTCGGCCGGGCCCTCGCCAGCACGCGCACCGATCTCACCGATCGGCCGACCGCCGTCGATGCGGCCGCGCTCGTCGACGGCCTGATCGACCGCTTCACCGCGGGCGAGCTCGATGCCGTGTATGTGGTGGGCTCGCGCTTCAACTCGGTGCTCTCCACCCCGCCGACCGCGGACCGCATCCTCCCCGTCACGCCGCCGGAGGCGACCGGGGCGCAGAAGGACTACCTGCTGTATCCCTCGGCTGAGACGATCCTCACCGAGTTGCTCCCCTCGTACGTGCGCAATGCGGTCTACCGCGCGCTCGTCGAGACCGCGGCGGCCGAGCAGGCCGCCCGCCGCACGGCGATGAAGAGCGCCACCGACAACGCCGGCGAGATGCTGAACCTCCTCCGTCGCACCTACAACCGCGCCCGCCAGGCGCAGATCACGCAGGAGATCGCCGAGATCGTCGGCGGCGCCTCCGCGCTCCAGGGCTGACCACTATGACTACCGCCTCCGCCACCTCCGTCGGCAAGATCGTCCAGGTCATCGGACCCGTCCTCGACGTCGAGTTCCCCGCCGATCACCTCCCCGAGCTCTACAATGCGCTCGAGATCAAGGCCACGACCGAGAGCGGCCAGGAGATCCGCGTCGTCGCCGAGGTGCAGCAGCACATCGGGCGCAATCAGGTCCGCGCCGTCGCGATGAGCACCACCGACGCCGTCGTGCGTGGGATGGCTGTGACCGACACCGGGAGCGCGATCACCGTCCCCGTCGGCGCCGCGGCGCTCGGCCGCATCCTGAACGTCCTCGGCGAGCCAGTGGACCAGGGCGCCGAGATCCCGAAGTCGACGGAGCGCTGGCCGATCCATCGGAAGCGCCCCGAGTTCGTCGCGCTCGAGCCGAAGACCGAGGTCTTCGAGACGGGGATCAAGGTCATCGACCTCTTCGCGCCGTTCGTGAAGGGCGGAAAGATCGGGCTCTTCGGCGGCGCCGGCGTCGGCAAGACCGTCGTCATCATGGAGCTCATCAACAACGTCGCCAAGGGCCACGGCGGCAAGTCGGTGTTCTGTGGCGTGGGCGAGCGCACCCGTGAGGGGAATGACCTCTTCCTCGAGATGCAGGAGTCGGGGGTGCTCGACAAGGTGGCGCTGATCTACGGCCAGATGAACGAGCCGCCGGGTGCGCGTCTCCGCGTGGGGCTCTCGGGCCTCACCGTCGCCGAGTACTTCCGCGACCAGGAGAAGGCGGACGTCCTCGTCTTCATCGACAACATCTTCCGCTTCACGCAGGCGGGCTCGGAGGTCTCCGCGCTCCTCGGCCGTATGCCGAGCGCCGTGGGCTACCAGCCGACGCTCGCGACCGAGATGGGCGAGCTCCAGGAGCGCATCACCTCGACGCGCGACGGCTCGATCACCTCGGTGCAGGCGATCTACGTCCCCGCCGACGACATCACCGACCCGGCGCCGGCCACCGCCTTCGCCCACCTCGACGCGACCGTCGTGCTCTCGCGCGCCATCACCGAGCTCGGCATCTACCCGGCCGTGGATCCGCTCGCCTCGGGCTCGCGCATCTTGGATCCGCAGTTCGTCGGGGAGCGCCACTACAAGGCGGCGACCTCGGTGCAGCGGATCCTGCAGCGCTACAAGGAGCTCCAGGACATCATCGCGATCCTCGGGATGGACGAGCTCAGCGAGGACGACAAGAAGATCGTCGGCCGCGCGCGCCGCATCCAGCGCTTCATGTCGCAGCCCTTCCACGTGGCGGAGCAGTTCACGGGCCGCCCGGGGAAGTATGTGAAGCTCGAGGAGACCATCAGCTCGATCGAGCGCCTCGTCGCGGGCGAGTTCGACCACCTCCCCGAGCAGGCCTTCTTCATGGCCGGCGGGATCGAGGACGTCGTCGAGAACGCCAAGGCGCTCAAGTGAGTCGCGCGCTGAAGGTCTCCGTCATCTCCCCGGAAGCCACCCTCTTCGAGGGAGAGGCACCGTCGGTCATCGCACCGGCGTTCGACGGGGAGCTGGGGATCCTCCCGCAGCACGCGCCGATGGTCACCACCCTCGGCCGTGGGGTGTTGCGGGTGGGGGAGGGCACGACCCGCTTTCAGATCGAGGGCGGGTTCCTCCAGGTCGTCGACGATGTCGTGCGCGTCGTCACGGAGCACGCGAAGAAGCTCTGAGCGCGGGCGCCGTCAGTCGGTGATCAACGTGGCGCTGGTCGGGTCGATGAGACCCTCGACCAGCGCCACGGACGCTTGAGCCGCGCCGAGTCCCTCGGTCACGACCCCCAGAGCGGCCGCGCCAGCTCGCTCGCGCGTATCCGGCTCCGTGAGGAGGATCCGCAGGGCGCGCGCGAGCGACTCGGCGTCGGTCACCCCCTCCGCCCCCCGCGCCTCGAGGAGGCGCCCCGCATCGCGACTCCGCCGGTGCTGCGGCCCGAACACCACCGGCACACCGAACGAGGCGGGCTCGATCACCGAGTGCAGTCCCGCGGCATGGAAGCCGCCACCAACGTACGCCGCATGGGCGAGCGCGTAGAGCTCGTGCAGCACCCCGACACGATCCACGAGCACCATTTCGTCGTCGGCTGAGGCGCTCGCCAGGCGCGCGCATCGCAGCCCCGCCTCGGCGGCCCAGCGCTCGATTGGCGCGAGATGCCCCTCGGTGGGCTCGTGCGGCGCGATGATCAGTCGTGCACGAGGCACCTCCGCACGGACCGCGCGCCACGCCGCCCCGAGCACCCCCTCATCGCTCGGCCAGGTCGATCCCGCGACCACCGTGGGCCGGTCGCTCACCAGCGGGGCGAGGAGCGCACTCCTGCGATCGGTCGCCGCGGTGCGCGCCGCGCACTGGTCGTAGCGGGTGTCCCCCGTGACGGTGACCCGCTCGCGATGGACGCCGAGGGCGACGAGACGGTCGGCGTCAGCGGGATCGACGGCGCCGACGGCGTCGAGCGCGGCGTAGGCCTCCCGCAAGAGCGCCGAGGCGAGCGCACCCGACCGACCGGAGCCCTCGCTCAACGTGGCCGAGATCATCCCCAGCCGCACCCCGCGCGCCTGCGCACGCTCGGTCAGCCGCGGCCAGAGATCGAGCTTCGAGACCACGAGCGCGGTGGGCCGCAACGCGTCGAGCAGCGCCTCGGCGGCGCGGGTGGAATCGAAGGGGAGGGGGCCGGCGTACTCGACCGGGAGCCGCGTGGCGAAGCGGGCGGCGCTCGGGGAGAAGTAGGTATAGACGATCTGCCAGGAGGGGTGCGCCGCACGCAGGGCACGGAGCACCGGCTCCGCCATCAGCCCCTCGCCGACCGAGGGGGCATGCACCCAGAGGAGAGGGCGGGCGGGGTCGCGATGTCGCGTCCCCCACCCCACCAGCGCGGCCCGAGCCTCGCGACGATCGCGCAGCGAGCGGACGAGTTTGCTCTCCCCGGGAAAGGGGAGCAGGGTCAGCAGGGTCGCGGCGCGCGCGACCCCTTCATAGAGCGGGGAGAGGAGGGGGTGCACGGCGACGGAGCGACGCGGCGCCGGCGGTCAGGGCGTGCGGGGGGCGCCACTCGGGGGGGCTTTCGCCCGGGCGCCCGGCGTGGCGGCCCCCTGCTCGGCGAGCGCGGCGTCGATCGCCCGCTGGAACGCCTCGTACGGCTGGGCCCCGACCATCGGGCGCCCACCGATCAGGAAGCTCGGTGTGGACCCCACCCCGATCTGGGTGGCCCGTGCGTAATCGGCATCGACGAGCACCTTCATCTCTCGCGTATCGAGGCAGGCGGCGAGGCGCCGCTGATCGACGGGGATCCCTCGCCCGAGGGAGTCGAGGAAGGGCCGGAGCTCCCGCCGCGCCCCCCAGCTCCGCATCGTCCGGAAGAGGGCGTCGGCGGCCGGCCAGAACTGTCCCTGCTCCGCGGCGCACATCGCGAACTCATGGGCGGCGGGGGCGTTGGGGTGGGAGCTCGCGATCGGGAAGTTCATATAGGCGATCTGCGCCTTCCCGGTGCGCACGTAGTCCCGCTCGATCTGCGGGAGGGTCTCCTCGTGCCACCGCTTGCAGAAGGGGCACTGGAAATCGGAGATGACGACGATCCAGAGGGCATCGTTCTTCCCCCGGACCCGGCCGCGGTCGGCGCGGGAGAGGCGGGCGTCCCGCTCGGGATCGGAGGGGGCGGCCCCCACGGCGCCCGCCGCACGGATGGCCGGCGCCGGGGAGGGGCGTTGGGCCCCCGCGGCGAGTGGGGCGAGCAGGGTCGCGATGAGCAGGAGGGGGATCATGGAGGGGAAGCTAATGCGGCTTTGTGACGGAATCGGTGCAGGCGGAGTAGAAGGGGTGGACGGCGATTCTGTATTGTGATCTTTATCACACAGGGAATCGCGATCGGTAGGGGTGGTGGAACAAACGGGAAGGTCGAGGGTTGCGAGTTTCTTGACCTGAGCGTTACCGTTTCGTCACTCTGGAACCCCGACCGTTTGGTTGGGGTGCAGGTGTTGTGTGCAGTCGAACCCCCTTTCACAAGAGGTATGCACATGCAGGGACGCAACGGGATGCGGAGGCTCGCCGCCTCCATCCTCGCGCTGGTCCTCTCGGTGGGCTCGGCCTCGGTGGCTGTCGCGCAGGGTAGCGCGACGATCACCGGCCGGGTGACGACCGATGCGGGTCAGCCGCTCTATGGTGCCAACATCACCATCGAGGCGCTCGCCACCTCGGTGGGCACGAACGAGGAAGGTCGTTACACCATCACCATCCCGGGCGCCCGTGCGCGCGGGCAGCAGGCGGTCCTCCGGGCGCGTGCCATCGGCTACGTCCCGGCGGTGAAGACCATCACGGTCTCGGCCGGCTCGCAGACGCACGACTTCCAGCTCAAGCAGGACGTGAACCGCCTCAGCCAGGTCGTCGTGACCGGCGTGTCAGGCGCCACCGAGGTGAAGAAGCTCCCCTTCACCGTGGCGCAGGTGACCGCTGAGGACATGCCGGTCCCGGGTGCCAACCCCCTCGCGCAGCTGGCGGGTAAGGTGCCGGGCGCCAACATCGTCTCGGCCTCGGGTCGCCCCGGCTCCGCGCCGGCGGTCATCCTCCGTGGCCCCCAGTCGATCAACGCCTCGGGCCGTGGCCAGGACCCTCTCTACATCATCGACGGCGTCATCTCGCAGGGCGGGATCCAGGACATTAACCCGCAGGACATCGAGAACGTCGAGGTCGTGAAGGGGGCGGCCGCCTCCTCGCTCTACGGGTCGCGCGCCGGCAATGGCGTCATCCAGATCACGACCAAGTCCGGTAAGAACGCTGGTGAGGGGGTGCGCTTCCGCTCCCTGCTGGAGTACGGCCAGTCCGACATCGAGAACGAGTACCAGTATCCGCGCACCCACTTCATGTTGATGAACGAGGACTACTCCCGCTACTGCATCACCGTCTCGGGGGCCCCGGATTGCGCGCACCATCGCGACATCGAGAAAGAGGCGCTCCGCATCAACGACCTGGGCACCTTCGCGGCGCTCACCCCCGCGAACTTCGTGAACGACGCCGGGATCGCCCGTAACCCGGGGCCGCTCAACGCTCGGTCGCTCTACCAGAACACCCCCTATGTCCGGAGCTACAACCCGATCCAGGCGGTGCTGACCAACGGCCAGACCTGGAACGGGACCTTTGACGCGACGGGGCGCGTCTCCCGGACGAACTTCTTCGCCTCGGCGAACCAGTTCCGGCAGGAGGGCGCGGTGCTCTACATGCGCGGCTACACCCGCACGGCGCTCCGCCTCAACGTCGACCAGCAGCTCGCCTCCTCCTGGAACTTCTCGGTGCGCGCGAACTATACCGACGCCCAGGACTGGAACTCGGGCTTCAACTGGTTCCGCGTGACCCGCCAGCCGGCCAGCGCGGACCTCCTGCGGCGCGACTCGCAGGGCCGTCTCTTCATCCGCACCGTCGTCCAGCAGCAGGGAGCGCAGAACGAGAATCCGATGTATAGCGCGGAGAATTTCCAACCGCAGAACCGCATCGGGCGCTTCCTCGGACAGGTGACCTCCCGCTGGCAGCCGCTCACCTGGATCGACGTCGAAGGGAACTTCGGTTTCGACACCCGGAACAACCACCAGGAGACGAAGACCGAGAAGGGGTATCGCTGCACCACCTGCGCCGCCGCGAACGTCGGCTCCATGTCGGTGAGCTCCAACCGCGGCTACTCGATGAACGCCTCGACCGATATCACGGCGCGTGGCTCGTTCTTCGGCGACAAGCTCAATTCCCGCCTCTCCTTCCGCGGCCTCTACGAGGCCCAGGATGACCGCGGTGTCTCGGGCTCCGGCTCCACGATCGTCGTGCCGGGCCTGAACACGATCAACTCGACGCTCGCGAGCACCCGCTCGGCCTCCAACTATCAGCAGACGGTCCGGCAGATCGGCATGTTCGCCAATCTCGACCTCGACTGGCAGGGCAAGTACATCGTGAGCGGCCTCGTCCGCCGCGACGGCGCCTCGCTCTTCGGTGCCGCGAATCGGTGGCAGACCTACGGCCGTGGCTCGGTCGCCTACCGCCTCAGCGAGGAGTCGTGGTTCGGCTTCGACGCGATCTCGGACCTCAAGTTCCGCGCCTCGGTCGGTCAGGCGGGCAATCGTCCGCCGTTCGGTGCGATCTTCGAGACCTACTCGCTCTCGGCCGGTCAGATCGGCGGCCTCGGGCAGATCGGGAACCCGAACCTCGCCCCGGAGGTCTCGACGGAGACCGAGATCGGGTTCGACCTCGAGCTCTTCAACCGCTACGGCCTGACGGTTACCAACGCGAAGAACGTCATCGACGGCCAGATCATGCCGGTGCCGGTCCCCACGATCGGTGGCTTCAGCTCCAAGTGGTCGAACGTCGGTGAGCTCTCGAACAACACCGTCGAGGTGCAGCTCCGCATCCCGGTCATCCAGACCCGGGACCTGAACTACTCGGTCACGCTCAACTACGACCGGACCACCTCGGAGATCAGCCGCCTCGACCTCCCGGAGTTCTTCTTCAGCGCCGCCGGCCAGCAGGGCTCGGGGACGATGTTCAAGATCTTCCAGGGTGGCCGCATGGGCGAGATCTTCGGCCGTCGCTTCGTGACGCAGTGCTCGGAGCTCCCGGCTGGGTTCGCCGAGCAGTGCGGTGGCCCGGGCTCGCAGTATCAGAAGAACTCCGACGGCTTCATCGTCTGGACGGGTGGCGCCTCGCTCGACGAGGGGATCACCAAGAACCTCTGGTTCACCCGCCTCGCCGCGGCCAGCGCCCCCTGGGCGGGCGGCACCGGCAGGGAAGCCCTCAACTGGGGTCTCCCGATCCTGGCGCGTGATGCCAGCGGTGCGGTCCCGGTCCAGTCGGTCGGCCAGGCCCTCCCGCGCTACCGCTGGTCGGCGGCGCAGCAGTTCTCGTACAAGCGCCTGACGGCCTATGCTCTCTTCGACGCCACGATCGGCAAGTCGGTCTGGAACGAGGCGCGGCAGTGGTCGCTCGGGGACTTCATGCACCGCGATGCGGATCAGGCCGGCCGCGGTGTCGCGGACGCGAAGCCGATCGGCTACTACTTCCGTGCCACCTCGACGGGCGGCATCGGTGGACTCTACGACGTGCTCGCCCCGAACAACAACACGGTCGAGGACGCCTCGTTCGTCAAGCTCCGCGAGCTCTCGGTGGGCTACCGCCTCGGCCGTCTGGCCGGTGTCGGCGACTGGGCGCTGACCCTCGTGGGTCGCAACCTCCTGACCATCTCCGACTACCGGGGCTTCGACCCTGAGGTCGGCGTGGGTGGCGGTGGCCTCGGGTCGGGCGTGCTGAACGCGATCGATGCGTACGGCTTCCCGAACCTGCGTACCATCTCGTTCGCGCTGAGCACCAGCTTCTGATGCGGTCCCCCGTCCGATCGGTGCGAGCCGATCGGACGGGCCCCCAACTTTCCTGAGGAATGAGAATGCGATTCAACACTCGAATGGTCAGCGCCGCCGCGCTCCTGGGTCTCACGGCCTGCGGGGACGGACTGAATGTGCGCAACCTTGATGTGCCTGACGTGGCGCGCGTGCTCTTCGACGCCGCTTCCGTGGAACAGGCCGTCGCGGGGCTCGGGCCGCAGCTGAACAACACCCAGCGCGCCTCGCAGTCGGTGAACACCCAGGCCAAGATCCTGGCGGAGGAGACCTTCGCCACCGTCGCGAACTTCGGCATGGCGGCCCGTGTGGCCAACCGCTCGCTCATCTCGAACGAGCTGGGTAACGACAACCAGGACGGCAACCGGACGAACTTCGACCAGTTCCACCGGGTCCAGCGTCTGGCCTTCAACTCCATCACGGCGTACCAGAACCTCCGCGCCGCGGGGAAGGCGGGTCTCACCGCCAATGACGAGAACCGGATGCGCGCCTTCGCGTACCTCATCGCGGGGAATGCGGTCGGGTACCTCTCGTTCGCGTATGACTCGGTCTCCGTCGGGTACGAGGGGATGAGCACGACGGAGATCCCCGGATTCCTCTCCGCCGCCGCCGCGAACGCGAAGGCGATCGAGTTCCTCGACTCGGCGGTCACGATCGCCGGACGTGGGATGACCGCGATGCCGAACACCTGGATCAGCGGCAACGCGCTGACGCAGGAGAACTTCATCCGGTTGGCGCGCAGCTACCGCGCGCGCATCCGCGCCGGTGTCGCGCGCACCCCGGCGGCGCGCGCCGCGCTCCCGTGGGCGACGATCATCACCGACGCGACCAACGGGATCACTGCCGACTTCACCATCTCGATCAACGGGACGACGGGGTGGGGTGCTGGGTTCGACGCCTCCCAGATCTACGTCCCGGGCGGGTGGCACTCCGTCCCGATGACGTACGTCGGGATGGCCGACACCTCGGGGGCCTACCAGGCCTGGTTCGCGACCGCGGCGGGGAGCCGTCGGGCCTTCCTCGTCACCACGCCCGACAAGCGCTGGCCGCAGGGGTCGACCCGCGGCGCGGCCTGCACCGTGGCGGCGAACTGCACGGGGCAGCAGACGATCAACAACATCCTCCCGGCGGGGCGGTACATCCGCAACCGGCCGCCGGGTGACGACGTCGTCGCCGCGGGCACTGGGGAGTCGTTCTACGATCACCGCCGGTATGGGCTCGGGCAGTCCAACACCTCGGTGGCGAGCAACTACGTCGAGATCTCGAAGACCGAGATCGACATGCTCGCCGCTGAGGGGTACATCCGCACCGGGAACAATGCGGCGGCGGTCACCCTGATCAACGTCTCGCGCGCCCGCGCGGGGCTCCCGGCGGTGACCACCGCCGGTGTCCCGTCGGGGAACGCCTGCGTGCCGAAGCTCCCGAACGGGACCTGCGGATCGCTCCTCGAGGCGATGAAGTACGAGAAGCGCATGGAGACGATGTTCACTGGCTACATGATCTGGTTCACCGACAGCCGCGGTTGGGGGGATCTCCCCCAGAACACGGCGACCGAGTGGCCGGTCCCGTACCAGGAGATGCAGGCCCGGTTGCAGCCGTACTACAACGGCAGCCTGAAGCAGACGGCTGCGTCCACCTACGGCTTCTGATCGAGGCGGCATGATTCGTGACCTCCGTGACCGGCGGGTGGGACTCACCCGCCGGCTCACGGCCGGGCTCAGCGCGGGGCTCCTCGCGTTCCAGCTCGGATGCCACACCTACCTGCCCACGCAGGAGCCGGTGCCGGCAGCAGGTCGCGAGGTCGCGGTCGAGTTGAATGACCGCGGACGCCTGATGGTCGCAGGTCAGTTGGGCGAGTCGGTGCTGCGGGTCGACGGCTCGTTGGTCAGCACAACCGATTCGATGATCACGATGAGGGTGTCACGGACGGTGCAGGTGCGGGGATCCACTGCGGTCTGGGCCGGGGAATCGGTGCAGATCCCGCAGGCCGGGGTCAGAGGGTATCGGCTCCGGGAGTTCTCGCGAGGACGTTCGGTGGCGCTGGCGGTGGGGATCGTAGGGGTCCTCGTCTTCCTGGCGACATCGATCGACCTCTTCGGTGGCGGGTCTGAAAAGCCCGACCCCACCGATCCTTGCCCGCCCAATTGTACGAACGACAAGTAGGCGGCCCCGTGCCGCGCTCATCCCCAGGTTTCGCTCACTCCATGGAGTTCTCTCTGATGCGTCTCTCTCGTTTCTCTCTCCTCGCCGCCCTGCTGATGGGCGCGGTCGGATGCAAGGAAGCGGATCTCGCGCCGGTCGTGGCGAAGATCCCGCCCCTCGCCTTCGTCCGGTACATCAACGCGGTGCCTGACACGAACAACACCGTCGTCCGCTGGATCGACAAGGTGGAGTTCACGCCGCAGACCTTCACCAACGTCCCCTTCCGTGGGATGGGCATGGGTGGGTATCAGGGCTTGGAGGCCGGGGCGCGCACGCTCCGCGTCTTCACCTACGACCCGAACCTGAACTCGTCCACGAACGGGCTCGGCGCCACCACGGCGCAGCTCACCGAGCTGACCCACACCTTCGAGGCGGGCAAGTACTACACCCTCCTCCACCTCGGGTATGCCCGGACCGGCTCGACCCCGCAGCAGCGTGTCCTCGTGATCGAGGACCAGCTTCCGGCGGCGAACACCAGCGTCTCGATCCGCGCGATCCACGCCGGCCTCGGGATCGCCAACGTCGACCTCCACGCGACCGCCACGACCACGACGACGCTCGTCGGGTCGACCCCGGCCTTCGCGAACGTGGGGCTGACGAACGGGACCACCGGCATCTCGGCGTACGCCTCGCGTGCGACGGGCGCCTTCGCGATCCAGGCCGCTGCGACTGGCACGACGACCTCGCTCGTCGTCGCCGCTGCGCCGGCCGGTGTCGCTGGCACCACGACCGCTGACCCGATCGCGGGTGCCTCGGTCGCGGGCTCGGTCATGACCGCCATCGCCTTCCCGGCCTCCGTGACGGGATCGCGTGCGGCCGCCGCGGCTGCGCCGTCGATCGTCTTCTTCCTCGATCGTCAGCCGGCGCGCACCACGCCGTAACCTGTAAGGGCTCGCCCTTGCGATCAGCGGCCACCGACCTTTGACTTGGTCGGTGGCCGCTGAGCTTTCCCCCCCGATCATGTCGCGTCTCTCCCGTCTCCTCTGCTGGTCTGGCCCCCGCCTCGGGTCGCGCCTCGCTGGCATCCTCGCCCTGCTGGTGGGGATGGCGGGGCTCGCCGAGGCGCAGCTCTTCCGGGGAACGGTCCGCTCCATCACGACCGCGATCCCGATCCCCGAGGCGCAGGTCACCGTCCGTGACTCCCTCGATGATGTGCTTGCTTCCGCGGTGAGCGATTCCACGGGGCGGTTCACCCTCCGCCTGCGCCGCGTCCCGGAGGGGAGTGTCTACGTCCAGGCCAGACGGCTCGGCTACGAGGTGGTCCGCACCGGGGAGGCGCGGATCGGTCGCGGGGATTCGGTCGAGGTCGAACTCCTCATGACCGAGGTGCCGGCGACCCTCGAGGCCATCACCGTGCGCGGGATGCACTCGCTCAACGAGAAGCGTCTCGTCGATGCCTACCGCCGGGGGTGGCAGGTCTATGAGCCGGAGCGGGTGGCGCAGCACCAGAGCCGTGCCGCCGATATGGTACAGCTCCTCCGCTCGATGGGGACGCCGAGCCTGATCCTCCCGCGGCGGATCGACGACTGCGTGCGCAACACCCGCACCGGGGAGTGCCTCACCTGGGTCCTCGATGGGCAGATCCTCGGCCCCAGCGCCTTCATCCTCCCCACGGACGTCTACTTCTTCGCCGTGCTCTCCCCCTCCGAGGCCCGGGTGGAGTACGGGAACCGGGCGCCCAATGGGGCGATCTCGGTCTATACCCGTTCCGCGACCGACCGGCCGACGCGACGGCGTTAGTTTGCAGGGATGATCATCTGGTTGCGTGGGCTCCTCCTCGCGGGCGCCCTGCTCACCCCCCTCTCGCTCGCGGCACAGTCCGCGCTCCAGATCCCGCGCCCCACCGGGCGGGTGAGCGACTTCGCGAATGTGATCGCCGCCGAGGACGAGGCGCGGATCACGCAGCTGATCGAGCAGGTGCTGGCGGGATCGCGCGGGGAGATCGCGGTGGTGACCCTCCCCGATCTCGCGGGGCGTGAGGTGGGGGATGTCGCGCTGGCGATCGGGCGCGAGTGGGGGGTCGGAGCGGCCGCTGCGGTCGGCGATCGTGCGCGCAACGCCGGTGTGGTGGTGCTCCTCGTCCCGCGCGAGAC
>Ga0172372_10000909_pt1 | contig 45955 bp, 45 predicted proteins | sample LakKiv5m_2_FD_114544 | JGI IMG/M metagenome (GOLD analysis project Ga0172372, IMG submission 114544) | Freshwater microbial communities from Kabuno Bay, South-Kivu, Congo - kab_092012_9.5m | ecosystem: Environmental > Aquatic > Freshwater > Lake | place: Democratic Republic of the Congo...
CCCTTGCCGCTCTGGCTGTTCACGCGGATCACGGCCTCGTAGGTGCGCCCGAGGTGCTTCGGGTCGAGCGGCAGGTACGGCACGCCCCACCGGTCGTAGGTGCCGGCCGGTCGACCGGCCGCGGCCGCCTTCTTGTCGATGGCCTCGAAACCCTTCTTGATGGCGTCCTGGTGGCTGCCACTGAACGCCGTGTACACGAGGTCGCCGACGTACGGGTGGCGGGGGTGCACCGGCAGACGGTTGCAGTACTCGGCGGTGCGCCGCAGGGCGTCGATGTCGCTGATGTCGAGTTCCGGGTCGACGCCGTTCACGAACAGGTTCATCGCCAGGTTCACGATGTCGACGTTGCCGGTGCGCTCTCCGTTGCCGAACAACGTTCCCTCCACGCGGTCGGCGCCGGCCATCACGCCGAACTCGGCGGCGGCCACCGCGCAACCGCGGTCGTTGTGCGGATGCAGGCTGATGATCACCGAATCGCGGTTCTTGATCGTGCGACCGAACCATTCGATGACGTCGCCGTACACGTTGGGGCTGTAGCACTCGACGGTGGCGGGCAGATTCAGGATCAGCGGCACCTCGGGGGTGGGCTGGATGACGTCCATCACGGCCTCGCACACCTCGATGGCGTACTCGGGTTCGGTGAGCGTGAAACTCTCCGGTGAGTACTCGTAGCGAACCTCGGTGCCGGCCAGGCTCGGCTCGAGCCGCTTGCAGGTGCGCGCGGCGTTCACGGCGATGGTCTTGATGCCCTCCTTGTCGAGGTTGAACACCACGTCGCGTTGCAGCGGATTGGTGGAGTTGTAGAAGTGCACGATCGCCTTCGTGGCACCGCGCAGCGACTCGTAGGTCCGCTCGATCAACTCGTCGCGGCTCTGCACCAACACCTGGATCCACACGTCGTCGGGACACAATTTCTGCTCGATGATCTGTCGCACGAAGTCGAAGTCGGGCTGACTGGCCGACGGGAAGCCCACCTCGATCTCGGTGAATCCCATCTTCACCAGAACGTCGAACATGCGACGCTTGCGCTCGGGATCCATCGGGTCGATGAGGGCCTGATTGCCGTCGCGCAGGTCGACCGAACACCACAGCGGAGCCTTCTCGATGACGCGATCGGGCCAGGTGCGGTCGTTCAGCACGATCGGCACGTAGGGCGCGTACTTGTCGTGGGCCATGCGTCCGGCGCCGTTGTTGCGGAATCGGCGGTTGATGCTCATCTCGTTCTCCGGTCTCGTGCGGGCTGGTCGTTCACGTGTTCGTGTTTCGGGCAAAGAAAAAACCCCGGCGCTTGGTGCGCACGGGGCTCGGCGGGACGCGATATGGGGCGTCCGCCCTAGGTAAGGAGGAGGCTCAGCAGGTTCAGGGCGGCGGGGCGCGTCATCATCACGTTCGGGACGCTACCCATCCCGGGGCCGGCGAGGCAACGGTCGACCTCGAGACCGGTCGAGGAACGACGCGGTCGGTCGGCTGAGACGTGCCAGCTGGGGTCGCCCGTGCGGGCGAGGATCACTCGGCGGGGACGGAGAGGGCGGCCAGCTCGTCGTCGAGCCGGGAGGCTTCGACCTGGGCCAGCACGGCGCGCCAGTCGTAACCGATGCCCTTGCCGGGGTAACGCACGTCCACGGGATAGTGAGGCTCCGTCACGAACGTGGCGATCGACTGCGCGCGGGAAGCGTGGGGCGTCGACATGGTGGAACCTCCTCGGGTCGGAGAACCATCCGTGATGGATCGTGTGGTGGGCGTGGTTGCTGGTTGGGTATCACCCGGGCGGACCCGGAATGCCTCGTATGGAACGAAGCCGTGGCACCTTACTGAGTAGGAGGGAAGGGAGTCCAGCCAATCGGGCGTCTCGACGGTGGATTCGCGGGTTTGTGACGCACGCCACATTGGTCTGGTCGCCCGGCGGACGGGACGACCTCGGTGCGCTGTTGAGTGGGGTCGGCAACGAAACCAACCGAAGGAGATGCCATGGGCGCAGCCGTCGAACTCACCGCCGACAACTTCGAGAGCACCATCGAAAAGGGCGGAACCGTCCTCGTCGACTTCTGGGCCTCGTGGTGCGGCCCGTGTCGTCAGTTCGCTCCGGTGTACGAGTCGGTCGCGGCCAAGCACCCCGACATCGTGTTCGGCAAGGTGGACACCGAAGCCGAACAAGGTCTCGCCGCATCGTTCGGCATCCAGTCGATTCCGACGCTCATGATCTTCCGCGAGGGAATCCTTCTGTACAACCAGGCCGGTGCGTTGCCCGAGCGCGCGCTCGAGGAGTTGGTGGGCAAGGCTCTCGAACTCGACATGGACGCGGTGCGCGCCGACCTCGCCAACGACTGAGCCGTCGATCGCGACGCGACCGAGTCGCGAAAATCTTTCCAGCACTTAGTTATCGCGTCGTTCCTTGGTGGCGGACCATCGCGCGTTACTAGCCTCACGTCGGCCGCACCCGCCAGCGGCCAGAACGGTCCGACGCGCTCGAGCCCAGCTCGCCGTCGGGCCGTTCACTTTCTCGATCGGTTCGCACCGTTGCGCCCCGGGACGATTTCGGCGAGTCTGTCCGCATGACGAACCTCGACCACTCCTGCGACCCGAGCCTCTACGGAGTACCGAGAGTCGACCCATCCGAGGTCGGCTTGTCGGCCGATCGACTCGGCCGGCTCGACGCGCACTTCGCCCGCTACGTGGACGACGGTCGACTGAGTGGCTGGCAGATCGTGATCACGCGCGACGGCAAGTTGGCACACTCGGCGCGTCACGGATCGGCCGACCGCGAGGCCGGACGTCCGGTGGCCGACGACACGGTGTGGCGCATCTACTCGATGACCAAGCCGATCACGTCGGTCGCGGCACTCATGCTGTGGGAGGAAGGCAAGTTCGAGTTGAACGACCCGGTGCGCCGGTTCATTCCCGAGTTCGCCGACACCAGGGTGTTCCAGGGCGGCACGTTCCTGAAGCCGGTGCTCGGCCCCCAGACCGAGCCGATGCGCATCTGGCATCTGCTCACCCACACCGCCGGCCTCACCTACGGATTCATGTACTCGCATCCGGTCGACGAGTTGTATCGCCGCGCCGGACTCGAATGGGGATTTCCGCGCGACATGGATCTGGCCGGGTTGTGCGCGCACTTCGCCGGTCTGCCGTTGCTGTTCCAGCCGGGCAGCGAGTGGAACTACTCGGTGGCCACCGACGTGCTCGGTCGGGTGGTGGAGGTGGCGAGCGGAATGCGACTCGCCGACTTCGTGCGACAACGCATCTTCGAACCGCTCGGCATGAAGGACACCGGCTTCTTCCTTCCCGAGGATCAGGCGCATCGACTGTCGGCGCTCTACGCGGCGTCGCCGAAGCGCGACGCCGACGGGATCGTGAGGGCGGTGCGCGCCGATGGTGCCGACCGGGGAGCATTGATTCCACCCAAGGCCGACGGCGGCGGAGGCGGCCTGGTGTCCACCACTCCCGACTACGTGCGTTTCGCCGAGATGCTGCGCCGGGGTGGCGAATTCGGCGGACATCGGTTGCTCTCGCCGCGCACCGTGGCGTACATGGCCTCGAACCACCTGCCGGGCAACGCCGATCTCGCCGAGTTCGGCCGACCGTTGTTCGCCGAGACTCCGTACGAAGGAGTCGGCTTCGGACTGGGTGTCAGCGTCACCCTCGACCCGGCGGCCGCCAAGACCCCCGGCTCGGTGGGCGACTTCGGTTGGGGTGGCGCGGCGAGCACCTGGTTCATGGTCGATCCGGTGGAGGATCTCACGGTGACGTTCATGACGCAGCTCATGCCGTCGTCGACGCATCCGATTCGCAGTCAGGTGAAGCAACTGCTGCACCAGGCGCTCGTCGACTGAGCGCTCGACTCGTCGCGAGCCGGACGCCGGCTCCGCCGCGGGCCGTTCGGGTACCCTTCGGCTCATGTTCAAGCCGATGCCCAAGGACGCTCGCGTGTACGTGGCCGGTCACGGTGGCCTGGTGGGCAGCGCCGTGGTGCGCCGTCTCGAGGAGGGCGGATTCACCAACGTGCTCACGGCCACGCGCCGCGAACTCGACCTGCGCGACCAGGGCGCGGTCAACGAGTGGTTCGAGGCCAACCGACCCGACTATGTGTTCCTGGTGGCCGGCACGGTGGGCGGCATCCTGGCCAACAGCACCCGACCGGCCGAGTTCATCTACGACAACCTGATGATCCACGGCACCGTGGTGCACGCCAGTCATCTCGCCGGCGTCACCAAGTTGCTCTATCTCGGCAGTTCGTGCATCTACCCGCGTCACGCCACCCAACCCATCACCGAGGAGCAGTTGCTCACCGGCCCGCTGGAACCGACCAACGAGTGGTACGCGGTGGCCAAGATCGCCGGCATCAAGCTGTGTCAGGCCTATCGACGTCAGTACGGCAGCGACTTCATCTCGGCGATGCCCACGAACCTCTACGGCCCGAACGACAACTTCGATCTCTCGTCGAGTCACGTGTTGCCGGCGCTCATCCGCAAGTTCCACGACGCGCGTCGATCGACCGGCAAGGAGGTCGAGATCTGGGGCACGGGCAGCCCGATGCGCGAGTTCCTGCACGTCGACGATCTGGCCGACGCCTGCGTGTTCCTGATGGAGAACTACAGCGACGACATGCTGATCAACGTCGGCACCGGTGTCGACCTCAGCATTCGTGAACTCGCCGAGAAGGTGCGCGACGTCGTGTGCCCGGAGGCTTCGCTGCGATTCGACAACAGCAAGCCCGACGGCACGCCGCGCAAGGTGCTCGACGTGAGTCGTCTGCGCAACCTCGGATGGTCGCCGCGTTTCGACCTCGACACCGGGATCCGCTCGACCTACCAGTGGTTCCTCGAGCAGGAGTCGGCCGCGGCCGGCCTGCGCGGAATCTCCTGACCGCGAACTCGAAAGACGATCCGGACGCGGACGGGGACGCGGTTCAGTTCACCTGCCGGGACTGACCGGCCCAGTAGGGCTCGCGCAGTTTGAACTTCTGCAACTTGCCGGTGGCGGTGCGCGCGAGGGCGTCGCGGAACTCCACCTTCTTCGGGCACTTGTAGCCGGCCAACTTGGTCTTGGCGTGGGCGATCACGTCGGCCTCGGTGAGCGCCGAACCGGCCGACTTCACCACGAGTGCGAGCACCAGTTCGCCCCACTTCTCGTCGGGTATCCCGATCACGGCCACCTCGCTCACCTCGGGATGGCTGAAGATCGCGTCCTCCACCTCGATCGACGACACGTTCTCGCCGCCCGAGATGATGACGTCCTTCTTGCGGTCGCTGATGGTCACGTATCCGGCCTCGTCGATGATGCCGCCGTCGCCGGTGTGGAACCACGAAGGTCCGTCGGGATCATCGCTCGCCGGGTGAATGGCGTCGGCCGTCGACTCGGGCTGGTTCCAGTAGCCCTCCATCACCACGTTGCCGCGCGCCAGCACCTCGCCCTGGGCGGACACGCGCAGTTCGACCCCGATGGCCGGTGCACCGGCGCGCGACAGGCGTTGGGCCCGTTCGCTCGGCGACAGATCGTCGAATTCGGCGCGCGTGCGGTTCATCGTGAGGAAGGGCGAGGTTTCGGTGAGTCCGTACAGCTGCACGAACTCCCAACCGAGATCGATTTTCATGCGCTCGATGGTCTTGGTGGGCGGGGGAGCGCCGGCCACGACCATGCGCACCCGATCGCGGCCGGGCACCGGTCCGTTCCACGACTGCGCGGCGTCGAGCACCGCGTTCACCACGGCCGGCGCACCGCACATCAGCGTGACGCCGTGCGCATCGATACGTCGGAGGATCTCGACCCCGTCGACCTTGCGCAGGATCACGTGCCGGCCACCCATGCCGGTGACCGCGTACACCATTCCCCAGCCGTTGCAGTGGAACTGCGGAAGGGTGTGCAGATACACGTCGCGATCGTTCACTCCCATGTGCCAACCGAACGTGGCGGCGTTCAGCCACAGATTGCGGTGGGTGAGTTGCACGCCCTTGGGACGCGCGGTGGTGCCGCTGGTGTAGTTGATGGTGGCGGTGGCGGTTTCGTCGGCGGTCCAGGCGCGCGGCTCGACGTCGAAACGCATCAGCGCGTCGTCGGCCTCGCTTCCGATGATCCATTTGTGTTCGCATTCCACCGACGACATGGCGTCGGCCAACTCGGGATCGATCAACAGAACGCGCGCCCCGGAGTGCTCGACGATGTACTTCACTTCCTCGGCCACCAACCGGAAGTTCACCGGTACGAGAATCCGGCCCGAACCCGACACTCCGAAGAAAGCGGTGAGCAGTCGGGCCGAGTTGTGGCTGACCATCGCCACCCGTTCGCCCACGCCGATGCCGAGCGCGTCGAGACCGGCCGCCATCGCGCGGGCGCGCCGCGCCATCTCGCGATAGGTGATCGAACCCCACCCCGCCGCCGGCTGATCGGGCTCGTCGATCACCGCGATGCGGTCGGGATACAGCAATTCGGCGCGTCGGAGGTGGTCGTTGATCGTGAGGGCCACGTGCATGGCGCAACAGTACGAGACGAACGACGGCCCGACTTCTGCCCTGCTCCCGGAGTCCGCGCGCCGGTTGCCGGTACCCTGACGGGAACATGACAGAACCCGCCCCCCGACAGGGTGCCCCCCGCGGACGTCGCCGCCGCGGCCCCCGTCCCGACGGACCGACCGACGAAGCCGGCCCCCGGACCACGCCCCTCACCACAACCAACGCGCTCCCGCCGGTCGAGCCGCCCACCGGCTTCGCCGACCTCGGTGTTCCGGCCGCCATCGACGCCGGACTGGCCGCGGCCGGTTTCGCCCAACCATTCGCCATCCAGAAAGAAGCCATTCCGGTGGCCCTGCAGGGTCGCGACGTGTGCGGCCGGGCCAAGACCGGTTCGGGCAAGACGCTCGCTTTCGGTGTGCCGATGCTCTCGCGCATCTCCGCGCGGGCCGAGACGATGAAGCCGCTCGGGTTGGTGTTGGTGCCCACCCGCGAACTCGCCATCCAGGTGGCCGAGGTGCTCGAACCCGTCGCCGCACATTCCGGGCGACGCGTTTTGCCGGTGTACGGCGGAGCGAGTCGCCATCATCAGGTCGACAAGTTGGCGGCCGGTATCGAGATCGTGGTGGCCACCCCGCTGCGCCTCATCGACTTGTTGAAGTCGAACGAGATCGACGTGTCGGCCGTGGAAGTGGTGGTGCTCGACGAGGCCGACCGCATGGCCGACGATGGCTTCACCCCGCAGGTCGAGTGGGTGTTGCGCCGCTGCACCGGTCGCAACCAGACGATGCTCTTCTCGGCCACGCTCGACGGCGACGTCGGCCACCTGATCCGTCACTATCTGCGCGATCCCATCGAGGTGGCGATCGACGCCGCCACCGACACCGTGGGCACCATGCACCACCTCTGGTTGGAGGTGCACCACATGGACAAGGACAAGGTGGTCGCGGCCATCAGTCGGGGTGCCGGCAAGACGGTGGTGTTCTGCCAGACCAAGCGCTCGTGCGATCGAGTGGCCGACAACCTGAAGAGTCTGGGTGTGAACGTTGCGGCGATTCACGGCGACCTGCCGCAGCCGTCGCGCGAGAAGGCGTTGCGTCGTTTCGCCGAGGGCGAACTCCTCGTGCTCGTGGCCACCGACGTGGCGGCGCGAGGCATCGACATCGACGACATCGCGGTGGTGATCCACTACGAGCCGGCCAAGGACAACAAGGACTATCTGCACCGCTCGGGTCGTACCGCCCGTGCCGGGCGCGATGGTTGGGCGGTCACGCTGGTCGAGTACAACCAGCACACCCAGGTGACGATCCTTCAGCGAACCATGCGCATGCCGCAGACCAAGGCCGTGCAGGTGTTCAGCAACAATCCGAAACTGCTGAACCTTCTCGAGTTCGAGAACGACTGAACGCGCGTCAGCGCGTCAGCCACGCCGGTCGCCGGTCCTCGAAGGTGGTGATCGCGTCGGCGTGCGTGAGCGTGATGCCGATGTCGTCGAGACCGTTCAGGAACCGATGCTGGTTCTGCGGTTCCATCGGGAACGAGGCGGCCACTCCGGCCGCCGGGCATTCGACGGCGAGTCGTTCCATGTCGACCACGATGGTGGTCGCCGGGTCGGCCTCGATGGCCGCCCACACCTTTTCGACCTCCGGCAACGCCAGCACGACGGGCACGAGACCGTTCTTGGTGCAGTTGTTGCGGAAGATGTCGCTGAACGAGGGCGCGATGACGGCGTCGAAGCCGTACTGCTGGATGGCCCAGACCGCGTGCTCGCGGCTCGAACCCACGCCGAACGACGGACCGGCCACCAGGATGGTGGCACCGGCGTAACGCTGATCGTTCAGCACGAAGTCTCGGTCGTCGCGCCAGGTCGAGAACAAGCCGGCTTCGAATCCGGTTCGCTCGACGCGCTTCAGCCAGTCGGCCGGAATGATCTGGTCGGTGTCGACGTCGCTGCGTCGCAACGGAATTCCACGACCCTCGAGAACTCGAACGCTCTTCATGTGGTTGTCTCTCGTTCCTTCCGGTCAGTTCAGTTCGGTTCAGTTCAGGTCGGCCGGAGCGGCGAATCGTCCGGCGACGGCGGTGGCGGCGGCGACGGCGGGTGACACGAGATGGGTGCGTCCACCGCGACCTTGGCGCCCCTCGAAGTTGCGGTTGCTGGTGCTGGCCGACCGTTCTCCCGGGGCCAACTTGTCGGGGTTCATGGCCAGGCACATCGAGCAGCCCGGTTCGCGCCAGTCGGCACCGGCGGCGCGGAAGATGCGGTCGAGACCCTCGGCCTCGGCCTGCTGCTTCACGGCGTGGCTGCCGGGCACGATGAGCGTGCGCTTCACCGACACGCGACGCCCGTCGAGCACCTTGGCCGCGGCCCGCAGATCCTCGATGCGGCTGTTGGTGCACGATCCGATGAACACGGTGTCGACGGCGATGTCGCGGATGCGCTGACCCGGAGCGAGACCCATGTACTCGAGCGCGCGGGCCACCGTCTCTCGCGCCGTGGCATCGGAGTAGTCGTCGGGCGATGGCACCGACGCGTCGATGCCCGCCACCTGACCGGGGTTGGTGCCCCAACTCACGTGCGGCACCAGGGCGGCCGCGTCGAGGTGCACGCTCTTGTCGAACGAGGCACCGGCGTCGGTGGAGAGCGCCCGCCAGGCGTCGAGGGCCTGCTCCCACTGCGCACCCTTGGGGGCGTGCTCGCGACCCTCGAGGTACGAGAAGGTGACGTCGTCGGGGGCGATGAGTCCGGCTTTGGCGCCGGCCTCGATGCTCATGTTGCACACGGTCATGCGTCCCTCCATCGAGAGGGAACGAATGGCCGAACCTCGGTACTCGATCACGTGTCCGATGCCGCCGCCGGTGCCGATGCGACCGATCACGGCGAGGATCACGTCCTTGGCGCTCACGCCGTCGGGCAGCACGCCGTCGACTTCCACCGACATCCACTTCGGGCGACTCTGCGGAAGAGTCTGGGTGGCGAGCACGTGCTCGACCTCGGAGGTTCCGATACCGAAGGCCAGCGCTCCGAACGCCCCGTGGGTGGCGGTGTGGCTGTCGCCGCACACGATGGTCATGCCGGGAAGGGTGCGTCCCTGCTCGGGTCCGATCACGTGCACGATGCCCTGCCGCGGATCGCCCATCGGGAAGAGTTCGACGCCGAACTCGGCCGAGTTCTGGCGAAGCACCTCGACCTGACGCGCCGAGATGGGGTCGGCGATCGGAAGGTGAATGTTCTCGGTGGGAACGTTGTGGTCCTCGGTGGCGATGGTGAGATCGGGACGTCGAATCTTGCGACCGCTCATACGAAGACCGTCGAAGGCCTGTGGGCTGGTGACCTCGTGGAGGAGATGGAGGTCGATGTAGAGGAGGTCGGGTTCACCGGGGGCCGAGTGCACCACGTGGGCGTCCCACACCTTCTGGGGGAGGGTCTTGTCGTTCGGCGTGTCGTTCATTGGTCCGTCGTCACGTTTCTCTTCGTCGGTCGACCGTCTCGTCGGCCGATCCGTTCGCCTCCGGAATGGTATCGGCGTGCTCTTCGCCGTGACCCGGGTGCGACGCACCCAGTCACCGCGTGAAACCGACCCACCATTCCGGCGATTCCTCCGAGTCGCGATCTTCCGTCCCCGCCGTGTCCGTCGCCGACCGGTCTTCGCCCGCCGATCTGGCGCGGCTCGTCGATCTCCAACTTCCCGACGATCCGACGTGCCCACACCACGACCCCACGCTCTTCGAGGTTCGGGCGTCCGCCGACCTCGGAAGTGTTCGCCTCGTCGAGATCGCGTCCGGTGACGATCCGTACCAGATGCTCTGGGTGGCGCTGGCGTCGGTGGTCGAGAGGCCGCGCGAGATTCCGGCGATCGCACTGGTCACCACCGGAGTCATGAGTCGCATCGACGGTGGTCTCGACGACGACGAACTCGAACGGCGAAGGGTGCGTGTCGTCACCGTGGTGAACGAGTTCGGCACCGCGGTCACCGCTCGTTGCGACGACGGCGAGGTGCTCCACTTCGACGACGGAGGGGACGGCGCGCTGCCGGTGGCCATGCGGGCGTGGTGGCGAGCGGCCCGGAACGGTCACCCGACACGAGGTGTCCCCCGGCAATAGTGGTGGAGTGACGTTCCGACCCCTCCTCTTGCTGTCGCTCTCGGCGAGCCTGTTCGCTTGTTCCGGTTCCGACTCGCGGGTCGAAACTCTCGTGGACGATCCGGGTACCGCCGCCGCCACCACCATCACCGCGGTGTCGCCGGATGTCGCCCCCACCGAAGTTCCTTCGGCAGATTCCACTCCATCGGCCGACACCACGGTCGTCGCCGACGCACCATCGAACGCCGAACTGCCGGCGTGGGGCGAATGCCCGGACGCGGTGTTCCCCGATCTCTCCGGTGTCGCCGGTCCCGGTGGCGACTACGACATGCCGCAGGTGACGGTCGAGTGCACCGGCGACGAGATCGTCGTGACCTCGAACGGAATGCCGGGTTACACCTTCGTCGAGATGACTCCGAATGGTCTGGCCGCCCAGGAGTACGAGTGGCGCGTTCCGTTGCGTCCCGAAGTGGCCGCCGAACGCACGAGCATCGTCAACGTTCTCGGCACCCTCGGTTTCACCACCACCGGTCTGCCCATCTACGGGCCCACCGAAGGTCCGCAACCGGAGAGGGAAGCCTTCGGTGATCCGGTGTACAACGGTCTGCTCGACGACTGTGGTGGACACACCGGTTTCGACGCCGACTACCACAATCACGCTCTGCGGTCGGACGCGGCCTGCAATCTCGACTCGTCGTACATCCTCGGTTATGCCCTCGACGGATTTCCGATCCACAACTCGGTCGGTTGTCTCGACGTGGCGTGCACCGAGACCGCCGTCTTCCACTCCGGTTACGTGATGACCGGTGACCCCACGTCGAACTCGTGGGATGCCTACTTCTACGACCCGGCCGGCAGCGAGGGTGGCGAGACCAACGTGCTCGACGAGTGCAACGGGCGCGTGGGTCCCGACGGCACGTACCGCTACCACGCCACCGTTGCGTTCCCCTACATCATCGGATGCCACGTGGGTACGGCCACCGCGCAGATCGGTGCGGCGGCGCGACAGATGCCTCCGATGGGCGACCCACCGCCGGGCGGGTCTCCGCCACCTCGTTGAGGCGAACCGTCGATGCGGTCAGAAAGCGGCGAGCAGATCGACCACCACGACGAGGTCGGTCTTCTCGGGTAGGCCGAGATCGGTTTGGCCGGCCTCGCCGAACGCGTCGGCGTACGGAATGCGAATCTCGCGCCGACCGCCCACCTTCATCCCGGGAATGCCTTCCACGAGTCCGGCGAGTGCTCCGCCCTCGACCAGGGTGGTCGTCACCGGCTCGCCGCTCGACCAGGTTTCGTCGAGTTCTTCACCGGTGTCACCCCGGTAGGCGATGAGGTGGAACGCCGCCGTCATTCCCGTTTCGACTTTCGCTCCATCGCCGACCGCCAGATCGACGATCGCCAGTTCGTCGACGGCATCGGCACCGTCGACCGACACGTCGGGCTTGTCGGTGATGCTGGTGGTCGGAACCACCGCGATCGCCTCCACCACGAACGACAGGGCCGAACCGGGCGTGATCTTGTCGCCGGCGGCCTGATCGCCGTAGGCCAGATCGGCGGGAATGTCGAGTTGACGGCGACCACCGGCTTTGATGCCGATCAGCCCTTCGTCCCAACCCTGGATGACGCGACCCTGACCGAGCGTCACGGGGAACGGGTCGCCGCCGAAATTGCCGTCGAAGCGGGTGCCATCGACCGACAACACGCCGACGTAGTACACGTACACGGTGTCGCCGGTGGCGGCCGCCGCACCGGTGCCTTCGACGAGGTCGGTGATCACGAGTTCGGTGGGAATCTCGCTCGGAATCTCGACGGCGGGTTCGTCGACCTCCAACGGATCCTCGGAAGCCACGGTGTCGAGAGTCAACTCGCCGGGAGCCTCGGTGGCGTCGACCGATGACGCGGAGTCGCCCCCGCACGAGGCGATGAGCAACGTTGCCAGCACGACGGCGACGAGTCGGGCGGTTCGAAGGTTCCGGTGACGGTGCATCGCTGCGACAGTACAGGCGGGCGGGGGAATGGCCCGTCAGCGGCGCGCGGCCAGCCACTCGGCTTCGCGTCGTCCCAGTTCGGTGCTCGGTTCGCGTCCCGCGAACGGCCACAACTCCTCGGCGATCCGCCGGTAGTTGCCGGTGGCGCCCAACTCGCCGAGGATCGCGTACAAACCGAGGTTGATGCGCTGAATGAACACGAACGCCTTGGGGACGGTGGCGTATTGGGCGATCGGGCTCGACCGGTCGAAGGTGTGGCGCACGATTCCGCTCGCGTACTGCGAGGTCCAGGTGATCTCGCGGTCGGCGCGAACCGGTTCGTAGAAGCGTCCGAAGTAGGTGCCGACATCGGTCGTCGACACCGGTGCGTCCGGTTTCAACATTCCGGCCGACTCGAGCACTCCTCGGAATTTCTCGACGTCGTTCTCGTAGGCGGCCGACTTCACCATGGCGATGAACGTCGTCATCTCGTCGTCGGTGAAGTGCTTCACGAGGCCGTAGTCGAGGAAGGTGACCGTTCCGTCGTCGTGGAACACGTAGTTGCCGGGATGCGGATCGCCGTTGAACTTGTGCATTCCGTAGAGACTCCGGAACACGAACCGGAACAGCACCTCGGCCACCGCGTCCTTGTGGCCCTGGTCCGAAGCCAGTAGTTCCGTCCACGAACGACCCACCACGAGTTCGGACGTCAGCACGCGCGACGTACTGAACGCGTCGACGACCGCGGGAACGCGAATGAACGGATGCCCACGGTAGTGATCGGCGAAGAGGCGTTGGTTGGCGGCCTCGCGCGAGTAGTCGAGTTCCTCGCGGATGCGGCTCTTCACCTCGGCCACCATCTCCGACGGGTCGAGGCCGCTGAATCCCTGCTGCAACAGGAGGCCGAGCAGGTCGGCGTTGCGGAGGTCGGCGTCGATCGCGTCGTCGACCCCCGGGTACTGAACCTTCACCGCCACCGCTCGTTCCTCGCCGGTGGCCGGATCGACCACGACCGCGCGATGCACCTGACCGATCGACGCGGCGGCGATGGGTTCGGGATCCCACTCCACGAAGAGACGATCGGGCGGCGCTCCGAGTTCGCGTTCGATGCACTCGGCCGCCAGGTCGGCCGACATCGGGGGTGCGTTCGACTGCAATTGGGCCAACGCCGCGCGCAGCGGGGCCGGCAATCCCTCGTCGAGATAGCTGGCCATCTGGCCGAGCTTCATGAGCGCGCCCTTCATGTCGCCGAGACGATCGGCCACCTGGGCCGCGGTCTTCATCTCGGTCTCGTGGTCGATCTGCACGCGACGCTCGGCGGAGGCGAAGAGCTTGCGCGCCGAGGCCGATGCGTAGGTGGCACCCACCTTGGCTCCGAGCGACACGATTCCGGCGTTGCGCGCCGCCACCGTGGCGCGGGCGATGGGCGAGGTACCCCCGTCGGGCCGACGACGCATCACCCGCCAGGTCACGAGACCGGCGACGGTCGTCGCCACCGCGAGCAGGACGCGACGGATCCTCACGACGACACCGGGTCCGCGGAGACGTCGGACGTCGTCGGGACGTCGGCGATCCGACGCCGGATCGAGCCGACCGCCGACACGATGAGTTCGGCCATCCGGTGGTTGTGCGCGACGATCGCGTCGTGCTCGGCGTCGATGCGGTGCGCCTCGGCACCGGGGATCGCCGAGTAGAGCTCGATCTGGCGCCGCACCGGGATCACCGGGTCGCGCAACGTGACCACGTGCGACGTGGGCACGTCGATCTCGGGCAGCCACTCGAGCGCCGAGAAGGAACCGATGGCGTGGCCAGCCTCGAGCACCATGCGCCAGTCGTGCAGCTCGACCTGGCTGATGGCCCACGGCCCCCACTTGGTGGCCTTGCGTTGCAGGTAGGTGCGCTCGGTGAGCCACCCGCGCGCCGGCCGCGGCATGACGCGCGCCGCGGCACCGAGCCCGGTGAGTCCGAGGAACGCCATGCGTTCGGCGCGGCTGTGGCGGAACGATCCAGCGGTCGCGCACAGCACCAGACCGTCGACGGCCGGACGATGACGGCGCCACATCAGCAGCGCGATGGGTCCGCCCATCGAATACCCCACCGGAATCGCGCTCTTCACTCCCAGTTCGTTCAGCAGACACGCCGCATCGTCGGCGCAATCGGCCAGACGGAACGGTCGACGCGTGCGGATGCCCTGGCCGTGTCCACGATGGTCGAGGGCGATCACGCGGAAGTGCCGCCCGAGTTCCTCGTAGACGCCGAACCAATTGAGGTCGGCCGTCGCGGTCCATCCGTGCAACAACAGCAGGGTCGGCGCATCGCCACCGGGTCCCGGCATCTCGCGCACGAACGTGGTGCCGCGTCCCGGCAATTCGATCGAGCGGCCCGGGGGCAACGGAGGGTGTCCGAGGAGATCGCTCACGTGGTCATTCTCCGGATCGGACGGACCGATGCGTGATCGGGCGGCCGACGTGGGTCACATCAGGGCAGTTCGACGCTGATGACGACCACCGAGAGCTCGTTTCCGCGCGGGGTCTTGTAGGTGCAGGTGTCGTTGGCGCGCTTGCCGACGATGGCCTTCCCCAACTCGGACTCCGGGGTCATGGTGGCCGCGCCCTCGTACTTCTCCTCGTGCGACCCGAGGTAGTACGTCTCGGGCTCGTCGCCCTCGATCGACAGCGTGACCAACTTGCCCGGACCCACCACGTCGCCGTCCTCGGACTCGACGATCTCGTGATTCTCGAGGATCGACTCGAGGTGCCGGATGCGTCCTTCCATGTGGCCCTGTTCGTCCTTGGCCGCGTGATAGTCACCGTTCTCGGAGAGGTCGCCCATCTCGCGGGCCCGCTCGATCTTCTGGGCCACTTCGATGCGCCCTCGGGTGGTGAGTTCGTGGTGCTCGGCTTGCAGCCGTTCGAGGGCGGCTTTGGTGAGATGGTGGACCTTTCCCATGGCGCCACAGGGTAACGGTGGGTTCACCGGCTCGCGATGGCGGGCCGGCCCGTGGCTCGACCGGGTCGGGGCCTTACCATGACGTCCGATTCAGCATCACGTGGGCCGGCGTCGGCCGAGCGAGGACGATCCATGAGCACAACGAAGACCCACCGCATCGCCGTGATCGGCGGCGACGGCATCGGCCCCGAGGTCACCGCGGAGGCCCTCAAGGCCGTTCGCGCCTCCGGTGTGTCGATCGAGACCATCGACTTCGACCTGGGTGGCGCGCGCTATCTGCGCGACGGCGAGGTGCTGTCGGACTCGACTCTCGACCAGTTGCGCGGCTTCGACGCGATCCTGCTCGGTGCGGTGGGCACCCCGGCCGTGCCCCCGGGGGTGATCGAACGCGGATTGCTGCTGAAGATGCGTTTCGAACTCGATCTGTACGTGAACCAGCGTCCCTTCGTCGGCACGGCTCCCGGTCATTCGACGCCGCACGACTTCGTGGTGATCCGCGAGAACACCGAGGGGCCGTACGTGGGGGAGGGTGGAGTGCTTCGCCGCGGCACACCCCACGAAGTGGCGACGCAGGGAAGCGTGAACACGCGCATGGGAGTCGAGCGGTGCATCAGGTACGCGTTCGACCTCGCCGCCAAGCGCGAACGCAAGCACGTCACGTTGGTGCACAAGACCAACGTGCTCACCTTCGCCGGCGATCTCTGGCAGCGCACCTTCGATCTGGTGGCCGCCGACTTTCCGGGCGTCGGAACCGCGTACAACCACGTCGACGCGGCGTGCATCTACTTCGTGCAGGATCCGCATCGCTACGACGTGATCGTCACCGACAATTTGTTCGGCGACATCCTCACCGATCTCGGCGGCGCCGTGTCGGGTGGTATCGGTCTCGCGTCGTCGGCCAATCTCAACCCGGCCCGCACCGGTCCGAGCATGTTCGAACCCGTGCACGGCTCGGCCCCCGACATCGTCGGCACCGGCAAGGCCAATCCGACCGCGGCCGTGCTCTCGGCGGCGTTGATGCTCGACTTCCTCGGCGAAGTCGCCGCGGCGGATCGTCTGCGTGCCGCCTGCGCCGGTCCCACGTCGGGCTCGACGTCCGACATCGGAAACGCCATCGCCGCCCGAGTGGCCGGCAAGTAACCTGCCCAACACCGCAGCACAGGAGATGTCATGCCCACCCTTGTTCCCACACCCAAGATCTGGATGAACGGCCATTTGGTCGACTGGGATCAGGCGCAGGTGCACGTGCTCACGCACACGCTGCATTACGGCACCGGAGTGTTCGAGGGCATTCGGGCCTACGAAACGCCGGCCGGTCCGGCGATCTTCCGACTGACCGAGCACACCGAGCGCTTGTTCCGCTCGGCGCACATCCTCGGCATGGAGATTCCGTACACGGTCGACGAGATCATCCAGGCCTGCAAGGACACGGTCGCTTCCACCGGTCTGCCGTCGTGCTACGTGCGTCCGCTCGCGTACTACGGATACGGCGAGATGGGTCTCAACACCTTGCCGTGCAAGGTCGACGTGGCCATCGCCTGCTGGCCGTGGGGCGCCTATCTCGGTGACGACGCCCTAACCAAGGGTGTGCGCATGAAGATCTCGTCGTGGACGCGCCACGACCACAACATCATGCCGCCGGCCGCCAAGACCGTCGGCAACTACGTCAACTCGTCGCTCGCCAAGGTGGAAGCGCTGAAGGCCGGCTACGACGAGGCCATCATGTTGGCCGGCAACGGACTCGTGGCCGAGTGCACCGGCGAGAACATCTTCTGCAAGCGCAACGGCATCGTCATCACGCCGCCGTTGTCGGCCGGTGCGCTCGAGGGCATCACCCAAAACACCGTGATGACCCTCGCCAGCGATCTCGGTATCGACATGCGGGTCGACAATCTCGCCCGGTCCGATCTGTACATCGCCGACGAGATCTTCGTGTGCGGGACGGCCGCCGAGGTGAGCGCGGTGCGTTCGGTTGACGATCGCGAGGTTCCGTGCCCCGGACCCGTCACCACGCAGATCGGTCAGCTCTACGGTCGCGTGGTGCGCGGCGAGGAGCCCAAGTACGCGGCGTGGTGCGAACTCGCCACGTGAACCCGCCCGGTCTCGTCGACGGGTGAGGTTCGGCGATCCGGTCAGGCGGCGCGGCGTTTGCGCTCGGCCATTCCAGCCAAACACTCGAATGCGAGGCGATGGGCGACGTTGATGGTGAGTTCGCTCACGTCGTACGCCGGAGCCACCTCCACGATGTCGACTCCGACGACGTCGTGTTCGATGCACAGGCGGCGGACCATTCGGAGCAGATCGGACGACAGGATTCCACCGGGCTCGGGTGTTCCCGTTCCGGGAGCGAACGCCGGATCCAGGCTGTCGACGTCGATCGAGATGTAGAGATGGTCGGCGGCCGACAGGGCCTCGCTCACGGCGTCGTCCATCACCGCCTTGAATCCCCGTTGCCAGATCTCGTCCATGGTGTGCCAACGCAGTCCGTTGGCCCGCATCCAGTCGAACACCTCCTTGGGTGGCCAGTAGCCGCGCAGACCCACCTGCACGAAGCGATCACCGGGAATCGCACCGCTTTCGATGAGGCGACGCATCGGGGTGCCGTGACTCACCAGACTGCCGTCGATGATGTCGGCGGTGTCGGCGTGAGCGTCGAAGTGCACGATGCCCACATTGCCGAAGCCCTTCGCGCGGGCCACCGCGGTGGCCGATGGTAAGGTGATCGAGTGATCGCCGCCGAGCACGATCGGCACGATGCCCCGGTTGGCCACTTCGGCCACGCGAGCCTCGATGTTGGCGTGGCTCTTCTCCAACTGGTTGTGCGGGCAGTGCGCGTCGCCGAAGTCGACCACCTCGAGCCAGTCGAAGATCTCGATGCCCAGATCGAGGTGGTAGGTGCCCGGTTCGTAGGCCTGGGTGCGAATCGCCCGCGGACCGAAACGCGCTCCCGGACGATTGGTGGTGGCGATGTCGAACGGTGCGCCCACGATCGCGACGTCGGGTCGCCACGCGTCGAGGTCGGCCGGATCGGGAAGGAAGGGTCGCTGCCCGAACGTGGAGAGACCGCCGAAGTTGTAACCGAGGTCGAATTGCTCGCGCAGTGCGTCGGAGATCTCTCGGCGGGGTTCGTCGTCGGTCATGGCGACACGCTACGGCGCGGCGTGGATGGGGGAGTCCGACCTCCGAGCCGATGACACATGCCTCTCGACCATCCCGAGTCTCGTCCGAAAACGAGAGCACCCCGAGTGGTGCAGCCTGGTTGCCCGGCGCTCCACTCGGGGTAGCTCTGTTCGAGAGCATCCACCAGTGCGCGATCTCCGGTTGTTACCCTTCGTTCGCTCACTTGACTCGCCCGTCGGAGTTGCCCCCGGCGGGCGAGTTGCCATTTCCGGACCATGTCCGCGGTCTCCCGCGAATCGAACCGGTCACCCGACTCGCCCGAGTGGTTGCCCACCCGACACTTCCCGAATCGTCCTCGCCCGGTTTCCCGGATCTCCGGACTGCTGGTCGCCCAGCCGTCCGGCCGCGAGGCCGTCGCAGCGATCTCTCGAGGGTCGCCCCTCGCCTTCGCCACTCGCCGACCCGGACGGCGAACCGTCGCGTTCGGCTGTCCGATGCCAGCCCCGGCTCCGGTTGCCCGGTCCCGGCGCCGTACCTCACGTCGGTCGCCGGTTGCCCGGCGTCCTGGTGCGGGCCGCCCTGCGCCCGGTCAATGGTTGCCCTCGACCGGGTTGCGGCGGCCCGATGTCCTCGCGAGATCTCTCTCGACGAGGACGGACGGATGCCCTCTGCGAGACCCTCGTTTCGACTACTACGCGGGTGGCCGGATCACTCCGTTCACCTTCTCGCCGTCGGCGTCACATCTCGGTGCGGAGACTTTGACTCACACATCACCGCAGGTCAAGGGGTATTTTTCTATCCACAGGGTTATCCACCAAGATTTCGCCGTCGTCCACAGAACAACCGAGTTGTTCACCCCGTATCCACACCTCGACCACAGGTTCGTCCACAGGAAACGGCCCTCGGGGACGAGCACGGGTTGGCGCTCGGGCTCGTCGCACTGTTGACTACGGGGCGATGAACGATGCGAACACTTCCACGACGGTCGCGTCGATCATCATTATCAACTAGCGCGCGGGTTCTCCCGTGCGCCGACGCCGCCCTCCGGGCGGCATTTTCGTTTCCGGCGGGCGCGGAGAAGTCGAACGAGTCGACGAAAGAGACGAGATGAACATCAACAGCGAGACGTCGGGCAACGAGATGTCGGGCAAGAACGTCGTCGAGGTCTTCGACACCACCTTGCGCGATGGACTGCAGGTGGAGGGCGTGTCGGCCTCCGTGGAGGACAAGCTGCGCATCGCCGAGCAACTCGATCATCTCGGCGTTCATTTCATCGAGGGCGGTTGGCCGGGTGCGAACCCGAAGGACATCGAGTTCTTCGCGCGGGCGACGCGCGAACTGCGTCTCGACTCCAGCACCCTCGTGGCGTTCGGATCAACTCGTCGGCCGAAGGGCAAGGTGGACGACGACGCCACGTTGCGACATCTGATCGATGCCGGCACCAGTGCCGTGTGCATCGTCGCCAAGAGTTGGGACTACCACGTCCTGAACGCGTTGCAGACGACGCTCGACGAGGCCGAAGCGATGATCGCCGACTCGGTGGAATTCCTCGCCGGTCACGGTCGACGCGTGCTCGTCGACATGGAGCACTTCTTCGACGGCTTCAAGCACAACGAGGAGTTCGCTCTGCGCGCCGTGGAGGCCGCCGTGATGAAGGGTGCCAGCCACGTGGTGCTCTGCGACACGAACGGCGGCAGTCTTCCGCACGAGGTGGGTGAGATCGTCGCGCGTGTGCGTCGGCACATCGGCGCCGACGCCACCATCGGCATCCACTGCCACGACGACACTGGTTGCGCGGTGGCGAACTCGATGGCCGCCGTGTTGAACGGAGCCCGCCACGTGCAGGGAACGCTGAACGGTCTCGGCGAGCGCACCGGAAACACCAACCTCACCACGGTCATCCCGAACCTGCAGTTGAAGATGGGCTTCGACTGCCTGCCCGAGGGCCGGCTGGAGCGGCTCACGTCGGTCAGCAACCACGTGGCCGAGGTGTTGAACCGCCCGCTCAATCCGCAGGCGCCGTACGTGGGTTCGTCGGCTTTCGCCCACAAGGCCGGCCTGCACGTGAGCGCGATCGCTCGGGCCAAGGACGCGTACGAGCACGTCGATCCCCAGACGGTGGGCAACGGCACCCGATTCGTGGTGAGCGAGATGGCGGGTCGGGCGACCATCCAGATGAAAGCCGAAGAACTCGGCTTGTCGATGGACGGTCCGGCGGTGAATCAGGTGATCGACGACTTGAAGCGTCTCGAACACGGGGGCTACCACTTCGAGGCCGCCGATGCGTCCCTCGAGCTGCTGATGCGCCGGGCCTCTGGTTGGGAGCAGCCGTGGTTCCGCGTCGAGAGCATGCGCGTGATCACCGACGAGACGACCAGCGGTTCGTTCAACACCGAGGCCACCGTGAAGGTGTGGGTCGGCGCCGAGGGCTCGGCGGTGCGTCACGTCGAGACCGCCGAGGGCAACGGCCCGGTGAACGCCATCGACAAAGCGTTGCGTGCGGCCGTGTTGCAGGCCTACCCGCAACTCGAGCGGGTTCACCTCACCGACTACAAGGTGCGAATTCTCGACGGTGCAACCGCCACCGGCGCGGTGACCCGCGTGTTGCTCGACGCGACCGACGGCGAGCGCACCTGGACCACCATCGGTGTCAGTCCCAACATCATCGAGGCCTCGTGGCGCGCGCTCGAGGAGTCGCTGGTGTTCGGACTGCTGCACGCGTCCTGAACCGGTTCGTTCCATCGGTCACGGGTAGTGTTCGGCCATGGCTGCCCCGCGTTTCGCCCCCGTGCCCGTGATCGACGAGGTGCGTGCGTACGCGTCTCCCGACGTGGTTCCCGCGCCGTGGTCACCCGATCGTCCCGGCGACCTGGAGGCCGGGCAGCCGGCGGGAGAGCGTCTCGGGTACCAGGGTCCCGACCAGGGTTACGGGCTGAAGTTGGCGGCATCGTTCCGCAACCGCCTGCATCTCGGTGGACTCGACGCCGACGACGCGATTCGTGGTTGCCTCAACATCGCCCTGCGCCGCGCGTCATCGTTCGGGCGCGCACCCGTGATCCACGATCTCACCATCGCGTTCACGATGTGGGGCTTCCTCGACCCGGCGGCCTCCAACGATCTCATGGAACGTCGCCGTGAACTCTTCGACGGAGTGGGCAACGTGCACCACTACAAGGAGGGTCGCCTGATCGCCGACATCGTTCCCGAGGCCACCTTGCGCATGACGCCGGCGCAGGTGCAGGCGGCGTATCCGGCGCGCTGGCGCGAACTCACCGGAGCCTGACGTCACGCGACCCCGCGTGGTCCGGTTCGGGCATCGATGTCGATCGGTCACCTAGCCTTGCGGTTGTGACCGACTACCGCGTTCCCCTCGACGACATCGACTTCGTGCTCAACCGGGTGTGCGGCCTCGACCGCATCCTGGGTTTGCCCGGCTACGCCGAGGTGGATTCGTCGGTCGTGCGCGACCTGCTCGCCGAGGCCGCGCGGTTCATGGAGGAGAAGCTGGCCCCGCTCAACAAGGTGGGCGACAAACATGGTGTTCGTCTGAATTCCGACGGAAGCATCACCACACCTCCCGGATTTCCGAGCGCCTACCGCGCGTACGTGAACGCCGGCTGGGGAGCGGTCCCCTTCGATCCCGGCTACGGCGGCGGCGGTTTCCCGTGGATGGTGGGGATCGCCATCCAGGAGATGATGACCGCGTCGAACATGGCGTTCTCCATGTGCCCGCTCCTCACCCAGGGTGCCATCGATGCCATCGCCCACCACGGCAGCGAAGAGCAGAAGATCACGTATCTGCCCAAGATGATCACCGGCGAGTGGACCGGCACGATGAACCTCACCGAGCCCGACGCCGGCAGCGACGTGGGCGCGGTGCGCACCCGCGCCGTGCGCAACGCCGACGGTTCGTATTCGATCACCGGCACCAAGATCTACATCTCGTTCGGTGAGCACGACATGGCGCAGAACATCGTGCATCTGGTGCTGGCCCGCACTCCCGATGCGCCTCCGGGAACCAAGGGGATCTCGTGCTTCATCGTGCCGAAGTTCCTCCTGAACCACGACGGTTCGATCGGTCGGCGCAACGACGTCACCTGCGTGTCGGTCGAGCACAAACTCGGCATTCACGCGAGTCCGACGTGCGTGTTGTCGTACGGCGACAACGGCGGTGCGGTCGGTTACCTCATCGGCGAGGAGAACCGGGGCATGCAGTACATGTTCACGATGATGAACCAAGCCCGATTGTCGGTGGGTCTGCAGGGACTGGCCCTCGGTGACCGCGCGTACCAGCAGGCGTTGCAGTACGCGCGCGATCGACGTCAAGGTCGTGCACCGGGTGCGCCGGCGGGCGAGAGCTCGCCGATCATCGATCATCCCGATGTGAAGCGCATGTTGCTCACGATGAAGACCACGCTCATGGCGTTGCGGCGCCTCACCTACTGGAACGCCGCCTGCCTCGACGTGGCCGTGCACCATCCCGACGCTTCCGAGCGCGAGTGGGCCGCCGACCAGGCCGCGCTTCTCACGCCGCTCTCGAAGGGTTGGGGCACCGACATGGGCGTCGAACTCACCGGCATCGCGGTGCAGATCCACGGCGGAATGGGCTTCGTCGAGGAGACGGGAGTCGCCCAGCACTATCGCGACGCGCGCATCACCACCATCTACGAGGGAACGAACGGCATCCAGGCCATCGATCTCGTGGGTCGCAAACTGGGCTTGCGCGGTGGGGAAGTGATGATGCGTCACCTCGACAACGTGGAGACCCTGTGTCGACGTCTCGATGGTCACGAGGATCTGCGCGCCGCCGCGGCGGCGTTGCGGACGTCGCTCGCCGCCACGAGGAGCGCCACCGAGTGGCTGGCGGTCAACGCCACCGATCCGTGGTCGTTGTTGTCGGGTGCGACGCCCTATCTGCGCCTCCTGAGCACCCTCACCGCCGGGTTCCTGATGGCCGAGTCGGCTCTCATCGCGCGCGACAACGCCGCCGAGTTGGGTGCCGAAGCGGTGGACGATCTGGTGCTGTCGGCGCGGTTCTTCTGCGAGCAGTTGATGCCCGGTGCCGATGGTCTGGCGGCTGCCGTCACCGGCGACGCGCAACTGCTGCGGTCCGTGCCGCTCTGATCATCGACGCTGGCGACGACTCAGGCGTCGATCGCGTGCGCGCGAAGCGCATCGAGATCGCAGAACTCGAGAGCCGACAGGTGGGTGGCCGCCAGAACCACTCGCGGAGCCGCCCCGGCCTCGTAGGCCTCCTGCCAGCGCGACGCGCACAGACACCACTGATCGCCGTCGCGCAGGCCGGCGAAGCCGTACTGCGGCATGGGCGTCGAGAGGTCGTTGCCCACCGAGCGCGAGAACCCGAGGAACTCGTCGGTCATCACCGCGCACACCACGTGCATTCCCGGGTCGTCGCCGCGCGATTCGCAGCAACCGGTGCGGTAGTACCCGGTGAGCGGATCGAACGAGCACGGAACCAGGTCGCCGCCGAGGACGTTGCGTTGCGTCATGGGACGAGTCTCGCCGCGCGCGGGCGGGTTCAGGAAACCGAGACGTCGAACAACAGACCGATGGTGTAGGTGACACCGCAGGCGCCGAGCAGGATCAACACCTGACGAAGACTGCTCCAGACCACCTTGCGTTCGGCGGATCGTCCGATCACCGCGCCGACCACCGATGCCGACACCACGCCGACGGCGATGGAGGCGATCTTGGCGGCGTTGCCCGAACCGAGGTACCACGGCACCACCGGCAGCAGGGCCCCGAAGATGAAGCACACCAACGACAGAACCGCGGCCTTCATGGCCGACGGCAGTCCGTCGGGGTTCACGCCCAACTCCTCGCGGGTGTGCACGGCGAGGGCTGACTCGGGCTTCTGCATCACGTCGGCCGCGGCGGCCGCCGCACGGTCGGGTTCCATGCCGTGGCTCTCGTAGATCTTGGCCAACTCGTGGGTCTCGGCCGCGGTGTTGACGTGCAGTTCACGACGTTCGATCTCGACTTCGCGTTGGATGAGTTCGTTCTGGGCCGACACCGACACCCACTCGCCGGCCGCCATGCTGGCGGCGCCGGCGATCGCACCGGCGATGCCGGCGAGACGAACCACCGAGGAGTCGACCCCACTGCCGGCGAGGCCGATGACGAGCGACACGTTCGAGACGAGTCCGTCGCTGATGCCGAACACCGCCGCTCGTGCGAGACCGCCCGACACCGAGCGGTGTCCGGGGTGCTGTTCCGATCCGGAGATGAACGAGTGACGACCCACGATCCGGACGCTACTCCCGCCCGAGTGACGACGGGTAGCGTGAACGACGCATGTCGTCACACGACTCGTCCTCCTCGACCGGCGGTTCGACGGCTCCGCGGTTTCGGTTCGCTCCGTCGCCAACCGGTTTCTTCCACGTGGGAGGCGCCCGCACCGCGCTCTACAACTGGGCGCTGGCCAAGCGACTCGGCGGGACGTTCGTTCTGCGCATCGAGGACACCGACGAGGCCCGCAATCGTCCGGAGTGGACCGACGGGATCATCGACGCTCTCGCATGGATCGGTATCCACCGCGACGACCCCACCTTCGAGGGCCCCTACTTCCAGAGCAGCTACGCCGCCGATCACGTGGCGGCGGCCGAGCGGTTGTTCGCCACCGGGCACGCCTACTACTGCGACCTCACGTCCGAGCAGATCCAGGAACGCTCGAAGGCGTCCGGCAAGCCGGGATACGACGGGTACTCCCGCGATCGTGGTCTCGAGCCGGGACCGGGTCGGGTGCTGCGTTTCCGCGTTCCCGGAGGCGACACGGTGGTCGACGATCTGGTGCGTGGCCGCGTGGAGTTCGCCAACGAGACGATCGAGGACTTCGTACTGCTGCGCGGCAACGGCGCACCCATGTTCCTGCTCGCCAACGTGGTCGACGACCTCACGATGCGGGTGTCGCACGTCGTTCGCGCCGAGGAGCACCTGCCGAACACCCCCAAGCAGCAGCTTCTCTGGGAGGCACTGGGTGAGCGACCACCAAACTGGGCTCATGTTCCGGTGCTGGTGAACGAGCAACGCAAGAAATTGTCGAAGCGTCGCGACAAGGTGGCTCTCGAGCAATACCGATCGGAGGGCTATCTGGCCGAGGCGATGGTGAACTACCTCATGACCCTCGGTTGGGCTCCGCAGGGTGACACCGAGATCGTGCCGTGGTCCACGATCGAAGCCACCTTCCGTCTGGAGGACGTGAACCACTCGCCGGCCTTCTTCGACCAGAAGAAACTGGCCGCGTTCAACGGCGAGTACATCCGCGCCCTGTCCCTCGACGGATTCGTGACGGCTTGCGCGCCGTGGCTCTCGGGTGACGCGGTGCCGTGGACCCCCGACCGATTCGATCCGTCGATTTTTCGGGCGATGGCCGAGTTGGTGCAGACCCGAGTCGTCACGCTCGCCGAGGTGCCGTCGATGGTCGACTTCATGTTCCTGGCCGATGCTCCGATCGACGACGACGCGTGGAACAAGACGTTCGCATCGACCGACGCCGTCGCCATGCTCGGTGACGCCAACGCCGCCTACTCGACGCTCGGCGACTGGACGGCCGAGTCGTTGAAGTCGACTCTCGAATCCGCGGGAGCCGCGCGTGGACTGAAGTTGGGCAAGGCTCAGGCGCCGGTGCGGGTGGCGGTGACGGGCCGCACGGTCGGCCCTCCGCTCTTCGAGTCGTTGGAGTTGTTGGGTCGGGACGAGACGCTGCGTCGACTGGCGGCGGCCGCCGCGCACCTGGGGACCTGATTGGATACCGGCCCGGCCGACGAGTTGCCGCCGCCGACCACCGACGTCACTCCGGTGGGCGGCGAGGTGTCGCCGGTGTCGCGTCGTCGCGTGCGGGCGCCGCGGTGGTGGCGCGTGGGTGGTTGGCGGCGATGGGTGGGCGTGGCATCGGTTTTGGTCCTGCTGGGCGTTGCGTGGTTCCTGGTGGCGCTGTTCCAGGTGTGGCGCACCGGCGAGGCGCGCTACGCGAAGCCGGTCGACGCGATCGTGGTGATGGGTGCCGCGCAGTACGACGGCACGCCGTCGCCCCAGTTGCGGGCGCGTCTCGATCACGTGCTCGAGTTGTGGGAGGCCGGACAGGCACCGGTGATCGTGGTGACGGGCGGCAATCAGCCGGGTGATCGTTTCACCGAAGCCGCCACCTCGCGGCGCTACCTCGTCGATCGTGGTGTTCCGCGCGACGCGATCCTGGCCGAAGAGACCGGACGAACCTCGTGGGAGTCGCTCGACAACGTGGCGCGGCTCGCGCGCCAGAGCGGCATCAGATCGGTGGTGTTGGTGAGCGACCCGTTCCATTCGTTGCGCATCCGCCTGATGGCCGAGGAACTGGGCCTGACGGCACACACGTCGGCCACGTCCACCAGCCCGGTGCGCGGTTGGTCGGCGTTTCGTCACCACCTGGAAGAGGCCGCGGGTGTGGCCGTTGGTCGGATCGTGGGATTCGACCGCCTGGAATCGCTGGTGGGCTGACGGTTCGGTCGACGGCCCGGGTGGCTGGTGGGAGGTCGCCCACTACACTTCGGTCTCCCAGTGGGGAGTGGTGTAACTGGCAACACAGCAGATTCTGGTTCTGTTATTCAGGGTTCGATTCCTTGCTCCCCAGCCAGAGAACCATTTCGGGCATGTCCGCGGTCCGGTTCGCCGATGAAATTTCGGTTGCGAGTCGGCAGGAGGTCTCTGTCGTGCCTTCCAAGACTCAACTAGGGTTCTTCGAGGCGATCTGGTCGCCATTCGAAAGGGGAACTCGTGGATCGTCGTCGTTTTCTGAAAGCGGGCATTCTCGCCGGGGGTGCCGGAGCCGTGTTGCCGACCGCGGCATTCGTGGCCCCGGCTGCGGCTCGACGTCGTGACGTCGCCCAACCGGGGGAGAGTCCGTACGGCCCGTTGTCGGAAACCCCGGACGAGAACGGTTTGTTGTTGCCGGCCGGCTTCACGTCGCGCATCGTCGCCGTTGGTGGTGACCCGGTCGGTGACACCGATTGCGTGTGGCACATCTTCTCGGACGGCGCGGCCACCTTCGACGACGGCGAGGGTGGTTGGTACTACGTCTGCAACAGTGAGGTGTTCGATTTCCTCGCGCCCGATTCGGGTGGCGTGACCGCGATCCACTTCGCGTCCGACGGTTCGATCATCGACGCGTACCGCATCCTCGAGGGCAGCAACTCCAACTGTGCCGGTGGCCCGACCCCGTGGGGCACCTGGTTGAGTGGCGAGGAGAACATCGCCGGTTTCGGTCGCATGTGGGAGTGCGACCCGACGGGCGTGAAGCCGGCCGTGGCGCACGAGGCCATGGGCATCTGGAGCCACGAGGCGGCCGCCGTCGACCCCGTGGACGAAGTGGTGTACCTCACCGAGGACAACCCCGAGGGTTTGGTGTACCGCTTCACCCCGACGGCGTACCCCGATCTCTCGGCCGGAACGTTGGAGGCATGCATCGTGGCCGACGACGGTTCGGTGACGTGGGGCGCGGTGTCGGACCCATCGGCGGCGATGACTCCCACGCGTCAGCAGGTGGCTGGTGCCAAGGTGTTCCCCGGCAACGAGGGCATCTGGTACTTCGACGGCTCGATCTACTTCACCACCAAGTACGACCACTCGGTGCACGAGATCGATCTCCGCAACCAGAAGTACTCGCTCGTGTGGAAGGGTGACCCCGACAACCTCGGTGTGGAAGGCGCGGTGCTCTCGGGTGTCGACAACATCACCGTCGACGAAGGTTCGGGCGATCTGGTGGTGGCCGAGGACGGGGGCAACATGGAACTCGTGATCATCACGCCCGATGGCGCGGTGGCTCCGTTCGTTCGCGTGGTGGCCGCCGGACACGAAACGTCCGAAGTGACCGGTCCGGTGTTCAACCCGACTCGCGACCGCCTCTACTTCTCGTCGCAGCGTGGTCCATCGAACAAGAACGTCGAGGACGTGGTGGCGGGTCTCACCGGTCTCACCGGTCCGCAGGCGGGCATCACCTACGAGATCACCGGTCCATTCCGGGGTCGCGTCGAGACGACACCGACGACCGAAGCACCAACGACCGAAGCACCGACCACCGAGGCTCCGATCGCGGTCTCGCCACCGAGCACCGCACTCGGCAACGTTCCGACCGGTTCGGTGGCCGAGGACTCGAACGATGACGGTGGCGGTTCGGGCGCGGCGATCGGAATCGGTGTCGGAGTGGTGGCCGCAGCCGCCGTGGTGGGCGGAGCGGTGGCCTTCCGCAAGAAGCGCATGGAGAACAAGCCCGCGGAGTGAATCCATCCGTCGAGTTCGGTGGACTCGGCTGGTGTCCGGTTGGGCGGTGTTCGACCGGGCGGTAGCGTTCCGAGCGCTACAGGCTCCCATCGTCTAGTGGCCTAGGACACCACCCTCTCAAGGTGGCGGCACGGGTTCGAATCCCGTTGGGAGTGCCAGTGGGTCGCCCCCGAACGGGGTATTTCTCGAACCTCAGAGGCAGGTCGCGGCCAACTCTTCGAGATCGATACCGCTTTCCTCGCCACGAAGGATCGCACTTTCGGCTTCGGCGAATTCCTCGGCCGTCAGGCTCTCTTCGAGTCGTCCGAGGGTGCATTCGCAGTAGTCGCGAGCACCCTCGGTCAGGCCCGCGGCCTCCGCACTGGCCACGCAACTGCGAAGGAAGTTGGCGCGCACTTCCTCGGGCCAACCGCCCGCCGACGCCACGCCGTTGTCCGAATCTCCACCGCAACCCGGAGCACCGAGGGCCAACACCGTGACGGTGAGAACAATGCGGAGGACTCGGACTGCTTGCGATGCCATACCCCATGATTTCCCACATCGGGAGACTCGTCAACGACCGAGGTGCTGATCGACGAACGAGTGAGGCCCCGGTCGACGACCGGGGCCTCACCGTCTCTCGGGGGAGTGAGAATCGATGGGTCAGCAGCCGATGGCGACCGGGCGCACCGCGATCGAACCGAGATCGCGCGGACCGAACTTCGAACCGACCTTCGAGACGAGGCCCGTGTAGTTCACCAGTCGCGGCTGAAGACCGGTGAGGTTCGGCTGGCCGATCTGCACCCGACCACCGCACCAACGCGGACTCGACAGCGAGATCGAGTAGCCGCTGTCGAGGGCAACCGCGTTCACGCTGAAGCGACCGTTCGCATCGGTGACCACGCGCAGGTCGCGACCGAGGTAGGCGCGGGTGAGGGTGGACGTGACCGTCAGGGTCACGCCGGCAATCGGCCGACCCGTGCTGACATCGACGAGCTGACCGGTGAGAGGTGCATTGCCCTGGTTGCTGGCCGCGTTCACCGAGGTGGCGGCGGCCGGGACGGCCAAGGTGGCTCCGGCGAGGAGTCCGATGGTGATCTTGGTGAACAGTTTCATTGTTGGGTCCTTTCGGTCGCGGTGGTGTCGCATCGCTGCGGCGCCGTACACGAGGGGGTCCAGGGCGGGATCTCGCACTTTCTTGAAAAGTCCTTGCCACGAGGGACGATGGGGGAGACTGGCCTCGTGACCCGGTTGACCGTCGCCACGTTCAACATTCGCAACGGGCGGGGTCCGGATGGTCGCAACATCTGGTGGCTGCGACGATCCAACTCCTGGCGGGTGATCCAGTCGCTGGAGGCGGACGTCTTGGCCCTGCAGGAGGTTCGTCCGAGTCAGTTGCGTTGGTTGCGTCGACGATTGGCGTCGGCCTTCGAGGTGATCGCGGTGTCGCGCGACGGGGGACGGCGGGGTGAGCATCTGGTGCTGGCGGTCCGTCGCCACGTGGGTGAGGTGACGGGGCACGAGTGTCGCTGGTTCACCGACACCCCTGATCGGCCGGGTCGACACCCGGACGCCCGCTTCCGACGATGCCTGCTGTCGGCCACGGTCGTCATCGGCGAGAGATCGGTCACCGTCGCCAACACCCACCTCGACGAGCAGTCGTCGACGGCGCGGGCCGACGCCGTGCGCCGCATGGTCGGGTGGCTCCGCGGCGACGCGATCGTCGTCGGCGACTTCAACTGCACGATCGACGATCCCGCGGTCGCACCTTTGTTCGCGGCGGGCTTCCGAGACGTCTTGATTCCGCTACCCCCGTCCGGATCCGGGGTGGCGACGCATCACGCGTTCACGGGTCGAGTCGACGGAACCCGGATCGACCATGTGCTGGTGCACGGACGTCCCGTCGTGACGTCGGCGCGGATCGTGCACGAGAACCCGCCCGGGCCGTGGGCCAGCGATCATTGGCCGGTGCGGGTCGAGATCCAACTCGGCGCGTCGGGCGACGCGGATTAGGGTCGAGGCATGTGCACGGTGTGCTTCTCGGGACTGCAGGCGGTGCCGGTGGCCGCCATCGCGGCGCGCGCGTGGTGGGTGAAGAAACGAACCGGGAACCCGGTGGTCGACGACCCGTCGGCGACTACGTCGCCCGAGCCCACAGACGACGACCGATCAGTCGCCACAGCAACCAGCCGCTGACCGCCACTCCCACCGCGCCGATCGCGGTCTGGGCGAAAAAGCCGGCCCAGGTGTCGGCGCTCTGGGTGCGAGGAGCCTTCTCCACCCAGTCGGGTCCACCCCACGACCAATCGAGCGTCTGGGTGCCACGCTCCGGGTTCAACAGGCGTGCCCAGATGAACCAACCGAAGATGCGACACGCGCCGTACACGAAGTAGGCGCGGTAGACGGCGAGCATCACCGATTCGGTGAGGCCGAATTTTCGTTTCAACCAACCCCACGCGGGATCGGCGGGTACCACGGTCGCGAAGAAGTAGTCGCGGGTGAACACCTTCGGCCCGCCGATGGCGATGCACAGCCAGATGAAATCCCACACTCCACCGAAACTCGAGTAGTAGGCACTGGCATCCCCGTAGCGACCGGCTTGCGATGCGTAGGCCCACATGCCCGTCGAGTAGTGCTGGGTGGTGAAGGGCCAGAAGAGCATGGTGCCCACCGAGTCGAAGCAATCGGTCAGCACGTGGGCGACGCCACCCATGAAGAGGCCGAGCGCCCAGGCGCGATTCTTCTTCCAGGCGAGGAAGAGCAGGGTGGCCACGGCGATGAAGAGCAACGAGTGGGTGGGACCGACACCCGGCCAGCCGCGGTGGTACTTCCACGGTTCGGCGACCTTGATGAGGGTCATGTCGCCGATCTGAAGTCCGTAGACGGGCAACTTGGTGAACAGGTCGGGAAGCAGACAACCGATCAGGATCGCGAGATAGCTCACCTTCTGCTTGGTGTGCTTCTGCATCACGTACGACTCGAGTTCGTGGGCCGCCCAACTCATGTCGCCGACTCCGTGTTCTGGGTGCGACCGCTCGAACCCGCCGCGTCCCCGGGATTCGACCTCGATCGGCGACCGGACAACCAGGTGGTGAGGGCCACCGAACCGATCACGATGGCCGGACCGGAGATCCAGTTGAGAATCGGGGTGCGCAACAACGCGCCTCCGAACACCAACACCACACACGCGAGCACGTAGCCCCACTTCTCCCCGCGTTCCACGTCCCGACCCTAGTGGGGGTCGAACAGGTCGCCTAATGTTCCGTCATGTCCGATGCGAGGGGGATGATCGCGGTGCCCGACGGTCGCCGCATCGTGGGGATGCAGTTGCCCGTCCAGGCTCAGAGTTCGTATTTCGTCGCCGAGTGGGAGAAGACCGCCGGACCGGCCGAACTGGCCTCCATCGCTCGAACCTGCGACGACAACGGGTACGCGTACGTGGGTGTGTGCGATCACGTGGCGTTGCCCGAGTCGGTGGTGGGCGGAATGGGCACCCACTGGGCCGACCCCATCGCGACCCTCGGCTGGTTGGCCGGAATCACCTCGCGGGTGGGTCTGCTCACCCACGTGTACGTGCTGCCGTACCGGCACCCACGGGTGGCGGCCAAGCAGTTCGCCACCCTCGATCATCTGAGTGGTGGACGCGCCATCGCTGGCGTCGGGGCCGGGCACGTGGAAGCGGAGTTCGCGCACCTCGGGGTCGACTTCCATGGTCGGGGCAAGGCGATGGATCGCGGCATTCCCGAACTGGCGGCGGCCCTCGAGAACGAGTTCGTCGACGGCTTCGGTGCCCGTCCACGGCCCGCGCAGACGCCACGTCCGCCGATCTGGGTGGCCGGTTCCAGTCCGGTGGCCATCAAGCGAGCGGCTCGACTCGGCGACGGGTGGCTGCCGCAGGGCCCGTCGAACCAGGACATGGTCGACGCGCTGAACGCCGAGCGCGACCGCGCGGGACGGTCCGACCGGTCGATGATGATCGGACACATCACCCCATTCATCCACGTGGGCGAACCGTCGTGGGACGTGGGGGAGGCCACCCTGGCCGGATCGCCGGAGTCGATCGCCGATCGAATCCTGGCCGGCACCGCGCGAGGGGTGAACCAGTTGCAGGTTCGGTTCAAGGCTCGATCGAGCGACGAGATGTGCGAGCAGATCGCGGCCTTCGCCCGCGACGTGGCACCGCTCGTCACCACGATCTGATCCCGAGAATCCGGTTCGCGACGTTCAACATCACGACTCTTCAACGGCGGCACAAGGAGAAGCATCCATGATCACCAATCTCGACGACTATCCGATCCACCAGACACCCGAACCGATGCGGCACGTCGCCACCAGCGACCGCAACTTCTACGACCGCTACTACTTCAACGGGTTCGACAAGAGCGGTACGTGCATGTTCGTGTTCGGTCTCGGCGTGTACCCCAATCTCGGGGTGATGGACGCGTTCCTGCTGGTGTTCCGCGGTGGCCACCACCGCGTCGTGCGGGCCTCGCGGGCTCTCGACGGTGCGGATCGGTTGCGTCCAACGGTCGGACCACTGTCGATCGAGATCGTCGAGCCGCTGCAGCGACTGCGCGTGCGCTGCGACGACAACGAATGGGGCATCACGCTCGACGCCACGTGGACGGGCGCCATGCCCGCCTTCGAGGAGCCCCGCCACTACATCCGCGAGAACGGACGGACGATCTTCGACAGCCAGCGTTTCGCGCAGACCGGCGGTTGGGACGGTTCGTTGACGGTCGCCGGCGAGACCATCGCCTTGACGTCGACGGACTGGTGGGGTACGCGCGATCGCTCGTGGGGTATCCGCCCGGTGGGAGAGAGCGAACCCCAGGGAATCCGGGCGAGCAACCCGTTCAGTTGGTTCTGGATCTACACACCGGTTCGCTTCGACGATCACTCGGTGGTCTTCATCATGCAGGAACGGGCCGACGGCAGTCGGATCATGGAGGAAGCCGTGCGCATTCGGCCGGATGGTTCGTTCGACCATCTCGGTCGACCGGAGCACGAGTTGCGCTATCGACCGGGCACCCGATTGTCGACCGGTGCCACCATCTCGACCTCGGGTGATCACGGAACGTTCCGCTTCGAGGTGCAGCCACTCGTGCCCGTGCACATCGGCATCGGCACCGGCTACGGCTACGACGCCGACTGGCGGCACGGTCAGTGGCAGGGCCCCCTCGTCGTGCAGAACTTCGAACTCGACACCAACAAGCCCGAGGACGCCATGCGGCTCTTCGGCATCGTGGACGCATCGGCTCGATTCGACTACGTCGACGAGAAGGGCAAGGAGCACGTCGGCTTCGGACTCTTCGAGCACATGGCGATCGGTCCGCACCACAAGTACGGGTTCGTCGACATGCTCGACGGCTGGAAGGAGCAGTGATGGCTCACGTGTCGTATCCGCGCTGCATTCAGTTGGCCGACGTTCTGGAGGTCATCGCCGACGCGATCCCCGACGAGCCGGCCCTCATCACCAACGAGGTGTGGTTCACGTTCGCGCAACTCGACGATCGGGTCACCCGCTTGGCGAATCACCTGTCGTCGTTGGGCCTTCAACGCGGCGAACACGTGGGAGTCCACGCCCAGAACTGCCATCAGTGGGTCGAGTCGTTCTACGCCTGCGCCAAGATCGGGGCCGTCGCGGTGAACGTGAACTACCGCTACGTGGCGGCCGAACTGCGGTATCTCTACGACAACGCCGATTGCGTGGCGGTGATCGTGGCACCCGAGTACGCGGCCGACGTGGAGGCGGTGCGCGACGCGTTGCCGAAACTGCGCAACCTCGTCGTGATGGGCGAGCAGTACGAGGCGGCCATCGCCGCCGCGTCGCCCGACCGCGACTTTCCGGGACGTTCGGGTGACGACCTCTACATCCTCTACACCGGTGGCACCACGGGCATGCCGAAGGGTGTCATGTGGCGGCACCAGGACGTGATTCTCGCGGCGATGAATTCGGCGCGGGCCAATCGCCCCATCGAGCGCGTCGAGCAACTCGGCGAGGAGGCCGCGGCGTCGCCGTTCCGGGCTCGTCTCATGTCGATCGGGCCGATGATGCACGGTGGCGGACAGTGGATCATGGGCAACGCCTACACCTCGGGAGGTTGCCTCGTGCTCTACACCGAGAAACGTTTCGATCCGCTGAAGGTGTGGCAGTTGTGCGCCGACGCCAAGGTGAACTCGATTTCCACCATCGGCGACGCCATGGCCCGCCCGTTGGCCGAGTCGCTGATGGTCGATCCGCGTCCCGAGTTCGATCTGTCGATGTTGTTCGCGATCGGCAACGGTGGTGCGCCGTTGACGGCGGGCGTGCGCGAGCAGATCCGGTCGGTGCTGCCGAACGTGGCGATCCTCGACAGTTTCGGCGCGTCCGAGACGGGAGCGGCGGGAGCGCGTCCCGACGACGGCTCGCCGCTCACCTCGCCGCGTTTCCAGACCGGTCCCGACACCACGGTGTTGTCGGACGATGGCCGGCAGTGCGCGCCGGGCGAGGTGGGCAAGTTGGCCCGTAGCGGGCACATCCCGCTCGGCTACTACAAGGATCCCGAGAAGACGGCGACCACGTTTCCCACCTACGACGGCAAGCGTTGGGTGGTTCCCGGTGACTTCGCGGTGATCGAGGACGACGGGATGATCTCGTTGCTCGGTCGCGGTTCGGTGTGCATCAACTCGGGCGGCGAGAAGATCTACCCCGAGGAAGTGGAGTCGGCCCTGAAGCAGCACCCGGCGGTTTTCGATGCCGTGGTGGTCGGCACGCCGAACGCGCGTTGGGGTGAGCAGGTGACCGCGCTCGTTCAGTTGCGACCCGATCACGCGACCACGGTCGACGAGATCGTCGTTCACTCGCGCACACTCGTGGCCGACTACAAGGCGCCCAAGGCCGTGTTGTTCGTTCCCGAGGTGGTGCGCACGCCGGTGGGCAAGGCCGACTACAAGTGGGCCAAGGAGGAAGCCGTCCGTCTCCTCGGCTGATCGAACTTCGGCTGATCAGGTCTGAAGAGGCAGCAGATGTTCGGCGGCCTCGGCGAGGTGTTCCTCCCACGCTCCCGCCGAACCGGGCTCCACGATCGGCAGAACCACGAACTTCGAGAAGCCGACGTCGATGAATCGCCCGATGGTGTCGGCCAGTTCCGACCATCCGCGCGGAACCAGCGACGCCGGGTCGTCCAGATCGGGTCGCCGGGCGGCCAGGCCGCGCACGAGCGCGTCGGGCAACGGTTGGTGCGAGTAGGGGATCAGGGCTCCGTAGTGCTCGGAGTCGATGGCGCGTCCGTGTTCGGCCGCCACCTCCTCGACGGTCGACTTGCCGCGAGCGACGTCGTCGGGAGTCACGAAACTCGGCAGCCACCCGTCGGCCAGACGACCCACCCGCTTCAGTTCCGAGGGGGCGATTCCTCCCAACCACACGTCGGGTGGCGTCTGCACGGGTTTGGGCAGCACGCGCAGGTCGTCATATCGGAAGAAGTTTCCGTGGTGCGTGACCGACTCCTCGGTCCAGCACGCCCGCAGCACCTGTAGTGCCTCGTCGAAACGCTTGCCGCGCTCCTCGCGCGCGACCCCGAACGCCTGCTGTTCGTGGGGGTCGGCCACGCCGAGTCCGAAGGCCGGCAGCAGTCGTCCGTTCGACAGTCGGTCGAGGGTCGCCAGTTCCTTGGCCAGCACCACCGGGTTGCGCCCGGGCAGCACCATGACGCTCATCCCGAACTTCAAACGTCGGGTACGGCCGGCTGCGTAGGCCATGCCCACCAGCGGGTCGGGTGCCTCCCCGCCGATGCGCTCGCTCAACCACAGGCTGTCGAAACGCAACGTTTCGAGCGCGTCGACCACTCGACCGAAGCCGTCGTCGTTGAGCGTGGTGCGGACCCCGAACCCGTAGCCGACACGAACCTTCATCGGCGCGCGATCGCTTCGATGAGATCGGCGGTCTCGGGGACGGCCGAAACGAACGGGGAGTGGTCGGTGTCGAGCACCACGGTGTCGGTGCAACGGGCGGCCATGATCCGCTGGTGGTCGGGATGCACGGCGAGGTCGCGTTCGCACAGCACGTAGGTCGACGCGATCGATTGGCGGGGTGAACCGGTGACGTCCTGCACCATGGTGGCCATCGGTTGCGGCGACAGGCGGGCCAACGCGGCCTCGGCGATCGCGGGCGGGCACTCGTTGTAGAGAGCGGGGGCGGCCGTCGCGGGATCGAGCACACTGGCCGCACCGCCGTCGACCACCCGCATCGCCGCCGACAGGGCCACGTCGCGCGGAGGGAACGATCGCAGCGCACCCATCACCGATTCCCCGCGGTCGAGCGCGAAGGCCGCCACGTACACCAGATGCGCCACCGCCGAGTGACGGGAGGCCGCCTCGGTGATCACGGCGCCCCCGTAACTGTGCCCGACGAGCACCGGTGGACGATGTCCGCGGTCGTCGAGATCGCGCAACACGCGCACCACGGCCTCGGCGTCGGCGTGCAGATCACCGAGAGGAAAGGGTGACGTGCCGTGTCCGGGAAGATCGATCGCCAGGCTCGCGATTCCGCGTCGGTCGAGTTCGGCCTGGAGCGCGGCCCAGCACCACGCGCCGTGCCAGGCACCATGAACCAACACGACGAGAGGGGCGGCCACCAGGGAATCGTGCCACAGCGATGGCCTCGGCTCGCAGGTCGAGCAGGGGCAGCGGACCGACCCGCGCGAGCCGGTCAGCGTCGCGTGGGCAACGCGCTGTTGAACCAGCTGGCGACGAATCCGACCGAGAGGGTGGCGACGACCAGCACCAGATCGGACACCGCGGTGGTGCTCGACACCACGACCGCGACGACGACGGCGATCACACTGAGCACCGAGCCGAGCACGACCGTGGGGATTCGTCGGAGCGAGGCGAGGCGACTGGGTCGGATCTCGTGGTGACGGTCGAGGGGGTGGATCGTGAGCATCTTCATGTACCTCTGGAGACCGATGATGCCAGCACCTCGCAACTTTTCGGCCGGTTGTCATCGAACTGGAGTGGTCGTCACACGATCGGAATGTTCGGGCGTCCGCTCGTAACCTTGCCGCTATGTCCGGTACGACCGTTCGAGATCCCCGAGCCACCTTCGACGTCGCCGGTCGCGTGGCCATCGTCACCGGGGCCTCGTCGGGACTGGGCGACCATTTCGCTCGCGTGCTGCACTCCGCGGGGGCGCGGGTCGTGGTGGCGGCCCGGCGCGCCGACCGACTCGAGCAACTGGTGGCCGATCTTCCCGGCGCCCTGGCGGTGGCCGTCGACCTGAACGACGCCGCCGACCGCGAGCGCCTCGTCGCCACGACGGTCGAGTCGATGGGTCCGCCCCGAATCCTGGTCAACAACGCCGGGGTCGGTCACAAGGTGGCCGTGGAGGATGAAGATCTCGAGACCTTCCGCACCGCGATGGAAGTGAACGTCACCGCCATCTGGCACCTGTCGAAACTCTGCGCTCCCCACATGCGCGCGGCCGGGTCGGGCAACATCGTGAACATCGCGTCGATGTTCGGGATCGTCGGTGCCGCCCCCGTGAAGCAGGCTCATTACTGCGCCTCCAAGGGAGCCGTGATCAACCTCACCCGCGAACTCGGTCTGCAGTGGGCGCGACGCAACATTCGGGTGAATTCGCTGTGCCCGGGATGGTTCCCGTCCGAGATGACGGTGGCGATGGACGACGAGACGAGCATGGAGTTCCTAGGACAGAACTCGCCGATCCCGCGAATGGGCGAACTCCACGAACTCGACGGCGCACTGTTGCTGCTCGCCTCCGACGCGTGCTCGTTCATGACCGGTCAAACCGTCGTGGTCGACGGCGGTTGGACCGCCCGGTGATCCTGCACCTCGCCCTCGTCGGCGACTGGAACGAGGCCCGACGCACCGGGGCGTATCCGTGGTCGACCCGCGGACTCACTCTCGCCCAGGTCGGCTACGTGCACTGCAGCCACGAACACCAGTGGCGGGGGGTGCGCGAACGCTTCTACGCCGATCTGAGCGACGACGAGTTGGTGCTGCTCGAGATCGACGAGTCGCTGTTGTCGTCGCCGGTGGTGGTCGAGCGACTCGACGGTGCCCCGGACGAGTTTCCCCACATCTACGGTCCGCTCGAGATCGACGCCGTCGTGGGCGAGCGCTCGCTCGGTTGAGCGCGCAGTCACCGAACCGGGTTCAGATGATCGGCGTGAGGTGCGCCCAGGGCGACGCCTCCTCGAGTTGCGACGCCACCCGGATGAGCAGATCCTCCCGGCCGTACGCGGCGACCAACTGCATTCCGACCGGCAGTCCGTCGGCGGTGCGGTGGAGGGGAAGGCTGATGGCCGGCTGACCGCTCTGGTTGAACTGACCGGTGAAGGTCACCCATTCGCCGGCGCGCGCCAGAGGAGCCATCGGACGCACGGGGTCGTTGCGGATGGTGCCGATTTCCAATGGAGGTTCGGAGAGCGTGGGCGTGAGGAGTAGATCCCAGCCCTCGGACCACCACGACTGTACGGCCCGACGGAACGACACACTGGCGGCTTGTGCCGCGGCGTAGTCGACGCCGCTCACCTTCTCGGCGAACTGCGCCTGCACCCAGTTCATGGCCTCCACGTCGTCGGCGGTGATCTCGCGACCGAGCGCCTCGGCGAATCGCCGCAGGGCCATGCCCATGTTGGTGCTCCACATGGCTCCGAAGGCCTTGCCCTGCGAGTGATCGGCGAGTATCGCCGGCCACGCCGCCTCCACGTGGTGACCCAGCGACTCGAGCAGGGTTGCCGTCGCGTGCACGCCGGTGACGCAGTCCTGATGCACGGCGAAACCGCGCGGACTGTGGTCGAGGAAACCGATGCGCAAACGACCGGGGTCGACCCCGAGTTCGTCGACGTACGGACGCGCCGGGGCCGGTGCGATCACGGTGTCGCCGATGCCCGGACCGTGCGTCGCGTCGAGAAGGAGCGCCGTGTCGCGCACGGTTCGGCTCACGCAATGCTCGACACCGAGGTTGCTCTCGTCGCGCGACGGACCGAGCGTGATCCGACCCTGCGACGGCTTCAGCCCGACCAACCCGCAACAGGCGGCGGGAATGCGGATCGAACCTCCTCCGTCGCTGGCGTGGGCGATCGGCACCATGCCGGACGCCACCGCCGCCGCCGCACCGCCACTCGATCCACCACTCGTGCGCGAGGTGTCCCAAGGATTGCGCGTCGGCCCCCACGCTTCGGGCTCGGTGACCGGAACGCTGCCGAGTTCGGGGCTGTTGGTGCGTCCGAGAGTCACCAGACCGGCGGCCTTGTAGCGCGCCACCAGCGTGGTGTCGTCCGGCGACACGTAGCCCGCCGCCTTGTAGCACTTGCTGCCGTTGCTGAGTGGCTTGCCGGCCTCGGCCGCGTAGAGGTCCTTCAGGAGGAACGGAACCCCTCGGAACGGACCGGTCGGAAGAGACGCGGATCCGGCGAGCCGTCGCGCATCGTCGAACCACCGGTAGGTGAGCGCGTTGAGCGCGGGGTCGGTGCGCTCGATGCGCTCGATCGCCGCCTCGACGAGTTCGAGCGGACTCACGGTGCCCTCGGCGACCAGGCGAGCCTGTGCGGTCGCATCCATCCAACGGGTTTGATCGGCCAGCGATGTCACCTTTCCTTACTAGCAGGTGGTGACCGGACCAGCAGGTGGTGACTGGTGGGTGTCGCTAGGGTGAATCCTCGTGCCCGAACCCGATTCGGACGTCGTGTCCGACGCCGCCAACAGCACCCGCGTGCTCCTGTCGCACGCACCGGTGCGTCGACTGCTGGCCTCGACGATCTGCATGACGTCCGGGGTCATGTTGCAGGCCACCGCGCTCGGCAAGCAGGTCTTCGACATCACCGACCGCGAACTCGACATCGGGTTGTTGGGTCTCGCGGAGTTCCTGCCGGCGGCTCTTCTCGTGCTCGTCACCGGCGCCGTCGCCGATCGATTCAATCGCAAGACCGTCGGTGCGCTCGCGATCTCGGGCGAATTCGCCTGTTCGATCGCCCTGGCGCTGTACGCGATGTCGTCGCCCACCGCGGTGTGGCCCCTGTTCGTCATCGCCGTCTGCTTCGGTGGAGCCCGAGCCTTCGCGGCACCCTCGATCCGTTCGATCCCACCGATGGTGGCTCCGGACGGCGCCCTGCCGCGGGTGATCGCCCTCTACTCGGCCACCTGGACCGCCGCCGCGATCGTCGGCCCGGCGGTGGGTGGTCTGCTGTACGCGGTCGATCCGTCGCTGGCCTACTGGGTCTCGGCGGGATTGATCCTGAACGGCGCGATTCAACTCACCCGGGTGACCTTCCTGCGCCAACCGGAGCCGCCGGCGCCCGACAGTCGGGTGACGCTCCACTCCGCGCTCGAGGGCCTGCGTTTCATCCGTCGCACGCCGATCCTGTTGGCCGCCATCGCCCTCGATCTGTTCGCGGTGTTGTTCGGCGGTGCGGTGGCGTTGCTGCCGGCCATCGCCGAGGATCGTCTGGGGGTCGGCGACATCGCCTACGGCTGGCTACGGGCGGCACCCGGTATCGGCGCGGCGTTGGTCGCCCTGTTCCTGGCCTCCCGACCCGTCACCCGGAGAGTGGGGCCCACGCTTCTCGGGGTGGTCGCGCTGTTCGGTGTTGCCACCATCATGCTCGGTGTCACCACCAGTTACGTGGTCGCGTTCGCTTCCCTGGTGGTGCTCGCCGGCGCCGACATGATCAGCGTGTTCATCCGGAGCACGCTGGTTCCGCTGGTGACACCCGACGACAAGCGGGGTCGCGTGATGGCCGTCGAGAACGTGTTCATCGGTGCCAGCAACGAACTCGGCGCGTTCGAGAGCGGAGTGGCGGCGCAGGCTTTCGGAACCCAGGCGGCCGTGATCGGCGGGGGAGTGGCGACCATCGGCATCGTCGGATTGTTCGCCGTCGCGTTCCCGGCCTTGCGTCGGGTGAATCGATTCGACGATCTGGTGACCAGCAACGGTCGACCGGTCAACTCCTGATCGCCTGCCACACGATGATCGGAACCACGATCCACGACAGCACCAGCAGAACGATCGCGTACGCCGCGAAGTTGTAACTCTCGTCGCGCGGCGGTTTGCCGGCGGCGCCGATGGTCTCCCAGAGCGCCCGCGCCGGTTGTTCGGTGGAGAGGCGGATGCGTCGACGGGCCACGCCGGCCGCGTACAGCGCGACCCACGACAGAGCGGCGAGCACGAGGCACAGAACCACGCCGAGGACCACCGTTCCGGCGGTGGTGCCGAGAGCCGCGCGGGCGATGCTCTGCAGTCCGCTGACGATCGAGGTCAAGAAGGCGCCACCGAGCAGGAAGGCGGGAAGTCCGAGAGCCTTGGCGTTCATTCCCGACTGGACCCGACGCAGATCCAACCGGGCGCGTCGGAGCATCGAATGCTCGGGCGTCCCCCATGCGCTGTTGGCCTCGCGACGCTCGTACAGACCACCCACCCGACCGAGCATCCGGGAGATGTGGCTGCGCACGATCCACCGGGTCACCTGTTGGATCAACCACTTCGCCACGGGACCCAATGGGCCGAGTCGTCGAACCGGGGCGGGACGGGGTCCGTTGCGGTCGAGCACCTCGAGTCCGCGCACGAACATGCGGTGGGCCTCCTCGAACCGATCCGGATGTCGCAGCGGTCGCACCGCCGCCATCTCGGTGACGATCTCCTGCTCGACCGCCCCACGACCACCGATCTGCTCGAGGAGGCGATCCTTCTCATCGTCGGTGTCGGCTCTCAGCACCCGCAGGGCGTCGAGTTGGTCGAGCAACAACTCGGGCACGATCTTGTCGCCATCCGCAGGAGACATCGGCGTCACGTTAGTCGCCCGTCGTCGACGCGTGATCCGACCTCGGTACGATCTGCGCCTGATTCGGATCGATTCGGCGCGCCGGAGGCGCGCTCGTCGGAAGGAGATGTGATGCGACGCTTCCTCGCGGAGTTCAAGGACTTCATCAACAAGGGAAATCTGCTGGCGATCGCCGTCGGCTTCGTGGTCGGCGGTGCCTTCTCCGGAGTGGTGACCGCTCTGGTCGAGAATGTCCTCATGCCGATCGTGGCGATTCCGTTCGGCGAGCCCAACTTCGACACCGTTCTGGTGCTCACCGTGAACGACGCCGAGATTCGCTTCGGCGCATTCCTGACCGTCGCGGTGACGTTCATGTCGATCGCCTTCGTGCTGTTCTCGATCCTGAAGGTCTACAACCGGGCCACTGGCGCGGTCGCCGCGGCGCCCCCGAGCGAGATCGGATTGTTGACCGAGATCCGCGACGAACTGCGGGCGCAGCGCGGATCGGGTGGGGCCGACTGAAACAGGGGCCCGCGCTCGCGCGCAGGTCGCCGGTACGAGTTCCCGTTGCGTCGACCTCCCGGGCGAATCGGCTGGTTGACTGGGGTGTCCCTCGGAGTCCCATCGTGAACCCTCTTGTCCGCCGCCGCCCCTACCGACTCGCCGCCCGCGTGGTGGCCGTTGTCGTGACGGCCCAATTCCTGCTGGCGGCCTGCGGTTCCGACGACGCCGCGCCGGTCGCCTCCGACTCGGTTCCCGCGCTCGTGGTCGGAGTCGGCACCCTGCCGACGGCCGACATGCAGCCGCTCACGATTCCGCCGACTCCGTCCACGTTCCCGAGTGGTTCGTCGATTCCGATTCGTCAACTCACCGTCGGCGAAGTGGCCGACGGACCTCGCCTCCTGATGATTGGCGACTCGATCTTCGCCTCCATCTCGCGTCGCTTCTACAACAACGCTTGCGAAGGATTGGTTCCGCTCGGGTGGCAGGTGTCGGTGGAGGCCGAACGCGGTCGCTTCATCGACCTGGGCGTGAAGATTCTCGACGCCAAACTCGACGACGGCTGGGATGCGGCGGCGGTGTTCCTCGGCACCAACTACGGACTCAATCCCGAGGTGTACGAGCGCTACCTCGACGAGATCCTCGACCGCCTCGCTCCTCGACCGACCATCATCTTCACCACCACGGAGTATCGAGTCGAACAGCGCCAGGTGAACGAGATCATCGAGAAGGAGGTTCTCTCGCGGGACAACCTCTGGCTCGTCGATTGGCGAGCGATCTCGTCCACGCCCGGGGTGCTGTGGCGCGATGGCATTCATCCGACCACCGCCGGCAACGAGTTGATGGTCGACATCCTGGAGAAGACGCTCGGCTCGGCCCCGGGCGACGAACCCGGCGAGTGCCTGAAGTCGGAATTCAAGAACGACACGCCACTGAACACGGTTCCATCGGCCGGCGGGTCCAGCATCCCCGGCGGGTCGACGAGTGTCCCCGATTCGGTGCCGACCACCGACCCGTCGGGGTCGACCTCGCCGACACCCTCATCGACGACGCCTTCATCGTCGACACCTTCGTCGATATCCGGCCCGACGACCGTGCCCGCCGCGACATCTGTTCCGGGTGGTTCGGCGCCGAGCAGTCTTCCCTCCGCGTAGTCATGCTTCAGGTCCGTTCGTTGTCGGTGGAGGTGGGTGGGCGCGTCGTCGTTCAGGACGCGACCTTCACGATCATGGCCCGCGACAAGGTCGGGCTGGTGGGGCGCAACGGCGCGGGTAAGACGAGTCTCTTCAAGGTTCTGGGCGGCGACGCCGAACCCATCGCCGGCAAGGTGGTGCGCAAGGGAGCCTTCGGATACCTGCCGCAGGATCCGCGCATCGCCGGGGTGTTCGACGGACGATCGGCGATCTCACACGTGCTCTCGGGCCGCAACGTGGACGACGATCTGGCTCGCATCGAGAAGTTGCGGGTGGCGATGGAAGCCGACGCGAGCGAACGCAACGTGGCGCGTTTCAGTCGGGCCGAGGAGGAGTTCGCGATGAAAGGCGGTTACGCCGCCGAGAGCGAGGCCCGCTCGATCGCCGCCGGCCTCGGACTCACCGCTTCGCGCCTCGATCTCCCGGTGGGGGTGTTGTCGGGTGGCGAGCGCCGACGCGTGGAGCTGTCACGGATCCTCTTCGCCGGCAGCGACGCCCTGCTGCTCGACGAACCCACCAACCACCTCGACGTCGACGCCAAGACCTGGCTGCTCGACTTCCTCCGTCAGTACCGGGGTGCGTTGCTGGTGATCAGCCACGACCTCGACCTCCTCGACGAGGCGATCACCCGCGTGCTGCACCTCGAACGAGAGGCCGAGGACCATACGGGTCGCCTGGTGGAGTACCGCGGCACCTACAGCCAGTACCGCAAGTCGCGGGCCGAGGACGAGGAACGACTGGCGCGCAAGGCCGCTCTGCAAGCCAAGGAGATCCAGCGACTACAGACCGTGGTCGATCGTTTCGGAGCCAAGGCCACCAAGGCCGCGATGGCGCACAGCATCGAGAAGCGCATCGGGCGACTGGAATCGGAACGAGTGCAGGCGCCCTCGTCGTCGCGCACCCTCAACGTTCGGTTCCCCGATCCGCCACCGTGTGGCGAGACGGTGATCGTCGCCGAGCATCTGTGCAAGGGATACGGCGGACCGTTGGTGTTCGAGGACGTCTCGTTCGATCTCGGTCGCGGCGAACGATTGCTGGTGCTCGGACTGAACGGTGCGGGCAAGACGAGTCTGCTGCGCATCCTCGCCGGCGAGACCCCGGCCGATCTGGGGGACTTCCGTTTCGGTCATCAGGTGCAGCCCGGCTACTACGCCCAGGAGCACGACAACCTGCGCACCGACGCCACACTGCTCGACAACATCCGGGCCGAGGTGCCATCGGGCGTGCAACTCACCGAGACCCAGTTGCGGGCGCTGCTCGGCATGTTCGGACTGTCGGGGGAGAAGGTGTTCCAGAAATCGGGAACCCTCTCGGGCGGCGAGAAGACCAAGCTCGCGCTCGCCATGCTGATGGTGGGACGCAACAACCTCCTGTTGCTCGACGAACCCACCAACAACCTCGATCCGCCGAGTCGCGAGGCGGTGGCCGACGCACTGTCGACGTGGAGGGGATCCATCATCTTCGTCAGTCACGACACCGAATTCGTCGAGCGTCTCGCACCGACCAAGGTGTTGCTCATGCCCGACGGCCAGGTCGACTACTTCAGCGAAGACTGGCTGGATCTGGTGGCCTTGGCCTGATCGGGACGTTTCCTCGTGGCCCCGGCGGATGACGGCGGGCCGGAACCGGACGGCTACGGTGCGGCCCATGAAGATCGGGATTTTCGGAGGCGCATCCAACGACG